>WNGB01000393.1_pt1 | contig 67104 bp, 68 predicted proteins | sample 5400681 | NCBI WGS metagenome assembly WNGB01 (sample SAMN13153367, study PRJNA577476) | soil metagenome | isolation source: 115 cm soil or saprolite under grassland replicate 2 | place: USA:California | collected 2016-06-15 | reverse complement strand
CAAACAACATCAATGAAAAGACACTTGGTCTACACTACAGACGATTTGCGAGCGCGCCCCTTTGATGCGACTCACTATTTTGCGTCTACACCCCACGAAAATTGCTATTTGACAGCCCCAGTTGAGAAAGTTGGGTTAGCGACGAAGCCTTCCCCGAGAGCGCGAGTGACATCGGCCACTGCTGACCGACGCTACTGGTTTCCGCGGCTGTCGTTGCGGATGCGGTCGAGGACCGGAAGGATGTAGCGGCGAAATTGCCCGGGGTTTTCGCTCATCGGGAAGTGCCCAACCTCTTGCATCACCACCACCTCGGCGCCGGGAATCTGCTCCGCCGTACGGATCGTATCTTCAGGCGTGCACGAGAAATCGTATTCGCCGGTGAGCAGATAGAGCGGACAAATTCGCGTGTCGATGCGGCCGACCTGGTCGCGCAAATCGGCGTCGACGCGATAGAAATAGAGATCGCCCTTGAACACGCCGGGACCGCTCTGCAGGTAGTGCCACAGCGTCTCCCAGCGCGCCGTCTGCGGGCTCTGCGGAGCGATCAGCCCGGAAACGAGCCCCGCGCAGACCTCGCCGCCGTGGACGTCTGGCCGGTGCAGCCAGCTGGTGTCGTACCAGGGCGGCTGGAAGGCCGCGGACTCCAGACCGATCAGGGCGCGAAACTCGGTGGCATGGTGGATGGCGAGATTGAGCACGATCCGCCCGCCGATCGAGCAGCCGAGCACGACCGGCCGCTCGAGCTCGAGCGCGGTGCAAAAGGTCCGGATCGCTTCGGTGTAGGCCGCCGTAGTGAGCCGGTATTCCTCGTCCTGCCAGCCGTCGGGCGGCGTGGACTTGCCGTGCCAGGGCAGATCGAAGGCGATGACGCGGAACGCATCGGCGATCGCCGGATCCGTCATCAGGTGGCGAAACTGCCGCCCGTCGGCGCCAGCCGTGTGCAGGCAGACCAGCGGGATGCCGGTTCCCGCCTCTTCGAAATAGAGGCGATGCGGCCGCCCTTGCAGCGTCACGTGCAGGTAGCGGCCGACGATCGGGTCGATGGCCGCCGGCATCAGGGCGTGTCCTTCATGAGGCGCCGCGGCGCCGCCAGCATGCCCTTGAAGTAGAGCAAGTTGGCCATCAACGGATAAAGATCGCCTTCGATTCGAAACTCGCCGCGCTTGGCGAGCGCGAACAGATCGTGGAAGTGCGGCGGCGGGAACGGCAGCCAGAATTGACGCCAGGCCTGCTCGTTGCCGCGGATGGCGAAAGCCCACGAACGCATGATCAGCGGGCCGCGCTCGATGCGCGCGATCCGCCCGCTCTCGATCGATACGTAATAGGGAATCGTGCCGATCTCGAGCAGAACATCGACGGTCAAGGTGCGGCCGCGCCGCACCAACGCCGCGTCGGCGTTCACCAGGTCCGGCAGTTGCTCGATCACGGCGCACGGCGCGAGATCGTCGGTCACATTTTCTGCCTGTTCTCCCATCAACGGACTCTCTCCGTCGTCCGATCTCGGGTGTCTTGGGTGAAGACTCAGCCCCGCCCGCGATAGGGAGCGACCCCCTGGTCCGGCACCCAGACGCCGGCGGGGAGCTTGCCGGCCTGCCAGAACACGTCGATCGGCATGCCGCCGCGCGGATACCAATAGCCGCCGATGCGCAGCCATTTGGGCTTCAGCAGCGCGACGAGCTTCTTGCCGATCGCCACGGTGCAGTCCTCGTGGAAGGCGCCGATATTGCGGAAGCTTCCGAGATAGAGCTTGAGCGATTTCGACTCGACCAGCCATTTGGCCGGCACGTAATCGATCACCAGGTGCGCGAAATCCGGCTGGCCGGTGATCGGGCAGAGCGTGGTGAATTCGGGCGCGGTGAAACGCGCCACGTAATCGGCGTCGGGATGCGGGTTCGGCACCCGGTCGAGCACGGCCTCGGCGGGCGAGGCGGGAAGGCGGCTCGGCTTGCCGAGATGACGAAATCGCTTGGCCATTGGCGCCATCTGCCTCGCTTGCACGGGGCATGACAAGCCCGTTGTTGATCCTGTAGAAGCCCGGGCGAAAGCCCTGAGAGCGCCCAAGGAACGCCCATGACCGCCATTATCGACATCGTCGGCCGTGAAATCCTCGACAGCCGCGGCAATCCGACCGTCGAGGTCGACGTCGTGCTCGCCGACGGCTCGCGGGGCCGCGCCGCCGTGCCGTCGGGGGCCTCGACCGGGGCCTACGAGGCGGTCGAGCTGCGCGACGGCGGCAAGCGCTATCTCGGCAAGGGGGTGCGCAAGGCGGTGGATGCGATCACCGGCGAGATCTTCGACGCCGTCGGCGGGATGGACGCCGAGACTCAGGCCAAGATCGACGAGACCCTCATCGCACTCGACGGCACGCCGAGCAAGGGCCGGCTCGGCGCCAATGCCATCCTCGGCGTCTCGCTGGCGGTCGCCAAGGCGGCGGCGACCGCCAAAGGGCTGCCGCTCTACCGTTACGTGGGGGGAACTTCGGCGCGGTTGTTGCCGGTGCCGATGATGAACATCGTCAACGGCGGCGTGCACGCCGACAATCCGATCGATTTTCAGGAATTCATGATCATGCCGGTCGGCGCGCCGACCTTCGCTGAAGGGCTGCGGATCGGCGTCGAGGTATTCCAGACGCTGAAGCAGGCGCTCAAGGCCGCCGGTCACAACACCAATGTTGGCGACGAGGGCGGCTTTGCGCCTAACCTGGCGTCCGCCGAAGAAGCCCTCGGCTTTGTCATGAAGGCGATCGAGACGGCCGGCTACCGCCCAGGCGAGGATGTTGTGCTGGCGCTCGATCCGGCTTCATCTGAATTCTTCAAGAACGGCTCCTATGTCTACGAAGGGGAGGGGAAAACCCGCTCGAACGAAGAGCAGGTTGCTTATCTCGCCGAGCTCGTCGCGCGCTATCCGATCGCTTCGATCGAGGACGGCATGGCGGAGAACGATCACGACGGCTGGAAGCTGCTCACCGACCGGATCGGCCGAAAGTGCCAGCTCGTCGGCGATGATCTCTTCGTCACCAACGTCAAGCACCTCGCGGACGGCATCAAGAACGGGCTCGCCAACTCGATCCTGATCAAGGTCAACCAGATCGGCACGTTGACCGAGGCGCTGGCCGCGGTCGAGATGGCTCACAAGGCCGGCTACACCGCAGTGATGTCGCACCGCTCGGGCGAGACCGAGGACGCGACCATCGCCGACCTCGCGGTCGCCACCAATTGCGGGCAGATCAAGACCGGCTCGCTCGCGCGCTCCGACCGCACCGCGAAATACAATCAGCTGCTGCGGATCGAGGAGGAGCTGGGCGGCCAAGCGAAATATGCGGGGCGCGCGGTGCTCAAAGCCTGACCGTTGTTGCCGGCGGGTTGATACCGCCGCGAAGGAGAGTTTCACAAGGATTCCAAACTGATCACCGGGAGAAGCTCGATGCGGGCTTGCATGCGCGCCCAAATCGAGGTGGAATCCCCCGACACCCCAGTCAAAATTCGGAACCGCGCACCATGGATCAATCAATCGGCTTGAACCTGGCCGACCGGCGGCGCGCCGTCGAAAACCTCAGCCGGTTCGTTGCGTCGTCGGTGCAGGCCGGGCGCGCGAGCGACGCGCCGTTCTACCACCTGGTGTTCGACCGCATCTTTCCGGACGATGTTTACAACGCCATGCTCACCGCCATGCCGCTGGCGCCCGACTACCGCCCGATGTCCGGGCGCAGCAAAGGCCACGACCTAGCGGACGGAACCCACACCCGCGTCAAGATCGACCTGTTTCCCGAATATGTTCGCGGCTTGCCGGCCGAGAAGCGCGCGGTGTGGGACGTCGTCGGTCGCGCGCTCTGCTCGAACGACGTGAAGCAGGCATTCGTGGCGCGGCTCGCGCCCGGGCTGCGGCGGCGGTTCGGCACGGACTTCGGCAAGGTCGGGATGTATCCGATCCCGGTGCTGACGCGCGACATCCCCGGTTACCAGATCCCGCCGCATCCCGATACGCGCTGGAAGGGGATCACCGTCCAGCTCTACTTGCCGCATGACGACAGCACGTCGCATATCGGCACCATCTTTCACGAGCGGCTGCCCGACGGCAGCCTGCCCAAGCGCACGCAGATGAAGTTTTCGCCCAATACCGGCTACGCTTTCGCGGTCGGCGACGACACCTGGCATTCCGCCGAAACGGTCGGTCCGGAGGTGAAGACGCGGGACTCGATCCTGCTCACCTATTTCGTCGATCAGGGGTTGCTCCGTTTCCTGCGCAATCGCAGCAAGCGGATCGGCAATTTCCTCGGCAATGAGATTCGCTATCGCGTGAAGGGTTGAGGGGCGCCTGATTTGGTACCGTGGCGAGTCCATTAAAGTTGTCTTAACGCCGCGCGGCCATGTTGGCGTTATGGTGACCCGCAAACGGCTCCGCACCGTCCTCAATGCGCTCGCGCTCTATACGATCGCCGCGCTGGTGATCGGCTATTTCGGGGTCAACGCCTATACCGGCAACCGCGGGCTGCGCGCGAAGCAGGACCTCGACCAGCAGATCGCGCAGCTCAGCGGCGAGCTCGCCGCGCTCAAGTCCGAGCGCTCGCGCGGGGAGCGGCGCGTCTCGCTGTTGAAATCGGACAGCCTCGACCCCGACATGCTCGACGAGCGCGCCCGGGCGCTACTCGACTACATCGATCCCCGCGAGCTGACGCTGCGGCTCAAGCAACCCTGATGCCCGCCGGGCAGTCGCGGCGGCCATTGCCGAACGGCGGCCGGCCGCCCATTTTCCTGCCATAAACGGGAACCGCCCGCGCCGCCTGCGCTTTCGCCCTGCGGCGATTTCGGCTATTGGGAACAGCCGCCGCATCCACGCCCGAGCCCAGCATCCGAGGAGAGAAATGGCCGTCGCCAGCAACAAACAAGCGGCTCAGCCTGCCCGAAGAGCATCCGTGGATTACGATACCGCGCCGGCGGTGCCGGAATTCAACAAGGAGCAGGAGCTTTCCGCCTACCGCCGCATGCTGGTGATCCGCCGCTTCGAGGAGAAGGCGGGCCAGCTCTACGGCATGGGACTGATCGGCGGTTTCTGCCACCTCTATATCGGCCAGGAGGCAGTCGTGGTCGGCATGCAGATGGCGATCAAGGACGGTGACGCGGTCATTACCGGCTATCGCGATCACGGCCACATGCTCGCTTGCGGCATGGACCCCAAGGGCGTCATGGCGGAGCTGACCGGCCGGCGCGGTGGCTATTCCAAAGGCAAGGGCGGCTCCATGCACATGTTTTCCGTGGAGAAGGGCTTCTTCGGCGGACATGGCATCGTCGGCGCCCAGGTCCCGCTCGGGACCGGCCTCGCCTTCGCCAACAGGTACCGGGGCAACGACAACGTCTCGCTCACTTATTTCGGCGACGGCGCCGCCAACCAGGGGCAGGTCTACGAGAGCTTCAACATGGCGAAGCTGTGGAAGCTGCCTGTGATCTACGTCATCGAGAACAACCAGTACGGGATGGGGACCTCGGTGGCGCGCGCCTCGGCCACGACCAATCTCTCGCTGCGCGGGCGCTCCTTCGAGATTCCGGGCGAGCAGGTCGACGGCATGGACGTGCGCGCGGTCAAGGCGGGGGGCGACGAGGCGGTCAAATTGTGCCGCGACGGCAACGGGCCGATCATCCTCGAAATGCTCACCTATCGCTATCGCGGCCACTCCATGTCGGATCCGGCCAAGTACCGGCCCAAGGAGGAGGTCGACAAGATGCGCACCGAGCACGATCCGATCGAGCAGGTGCGCAGTCGCCTGCTGAAGAACGGCTTCGTGAGCGAGGACGCTCTGAAGAAGATCGATGCCGAGGTGCGCAGCATCGTCAACGAGGCGGCCGAATTCGCCACCAACGACGCCGAGCCCGATCCGTCCGAGCTCTGGACCGACGTGTACCGCTGAGCGGACCGCCCATATGGCTCAGTTGGCATTCATCGTGGCTTTTCTCGCGCTCGCCGGCGCGCTGGTGAGTTGGATCGCCGGGGCCTGGTTCTACGCGCGGACGCTGCGCGGGCTGGCCGCCGAGCGCGGGCAAACGCGGCTCACCTGGCTCGCCATCGTCGGCGCCATGATCGCCTGGCCGTTCGGGCTCGCGCGGCTCAAGGGCGCGGCCGCGGCGCACGCCGCGCAAGTCAACAAGGCGCTGGTCGCCTTCCTCGCCTGTCTGATGGTCGCCGTGGCGGCGACGTCGGTGGCGACCAACCTCGCGCGGGTCTCCCGCTAGGCCGCCAACGGGTGATGCGTCCATGCCGATTCAAGTGCTCATGCCCGCGCTCTCGCCCACCATGGAGAAGGGCAACCTCGCCAAGTGGCACAAGAAAGAGGGCGACGCGGTCAAATCCGGCGATGTCATCGCCGAGATCGAGACCGACAAAGCCACCATGGAGGTGGAGGCGGTCGACGAAGGCACCCTCGGCCGGATCCTGGTGCCGGAAGGCACCAACGACGTCGCGGTCAACACGCCGATCGCGATGATCCTGGCCGAGGGCGAGGACGCCGCCGCCCTCAAGGACGGCAAGCCGCGCAAGGCGCCGAGCGGACCCGATCCGGTCGTGCTGGAACGGGTGGAGGAATCGCGGCCGCGGGTCGAGGAGGCGGAGGCGCTGATCCCGCCGGCCAGCATGCCGTCGCCGTTCCCGAAGGCCGTGGCGGAGCCCGAGCCCGACGTGCCGGAAGGCACCGAGATGGCCACCATGACCGTGCGCGAAGCCTTGCGCGACGCCATGGCGGAAGAGATGCGCCGCGACAAGGACGTCTTCGTCATGGGCGAGGAGGTCGCCGAATATCAGGGCGCCTACAAGGTGACGCAGGGACTGCTGCAGGAATTCGGCGCCATGCGGGTGATCGACACGCCGATCACCGAGCACGCCTTTACCGGGTTGGGCATCGGCGCCGCATTGGCGGGACTAAAACCGATCGTCGAATTCATGACCTTCAACTTCGCCATGCAGGCGATGGATCAGCTCATCAATTCGGCGGCGAAGACGCGCTACATGTCGGGCGGACAGATGGGGGCGCCAGTCGTGTTCCGCGGGCCGAACGGCCCGGCGGCGCGCGTCGCCGCTCAGCACAGCCAGGATTTCACCGCCTGGTACTCGCACATTCCGGGCCTCAAGGTGATCGCGCCTTATACGGCGGCTGACGCGAAAGGCCTGCTCAAGTCGGCGATCCGCGATCCCAACCCCATCATCTTTCTCGAGAACGAGATCCTCTACGGCCAGAGCTTCCCGGTGCCCAAGCTCGACGACTACGTGGTGCCGATCGGCAAGGCCAAGATCGCGCGGCCAGGCAACGACGTGACCATCGTCGCCTGGTCGATCGGCATGAGCTATGCGCTCAAGGCGGCCGACGAGCTCGCCAAGGACAATATCAGCGCCGAGGTCATCGATCTGCGCACGCTCAAGCCGATGGACATCGAGGCCATCGTCGAGTCGGTGAAGAAGACCGGCCGCATCGTCACGGTCGAGGAAGGCTGGCGGCAGTCGGGCGTCGGTGCCGAGATCGCCGCCAGCGTGACCGAGCTCGCCTTCGACTGGCTCGACGCGCCGGTGACCCGCGTCACCGGCAAGGACGTGCCGATGCCGTACGCGGCCAATCTGGAGAAACTCGCGCTGCCCTCGGTCGCCGAAGTGGTCGCGGCGGCGAAGGCGGTCTGCTACCGGTGAGGATCAAAGATGAGCAAACCCTATCAAGCGTTGAATATCCCGCCGGCCGCCAATGAGCGCGGCGGCATCGAGGTGTTGCGCTCCGCCGTCATCGACGGCGAATTGCATTTGACGTTGCGCCCGCTGTTCGACAACCCCAACGACTGGGGCCGGATGTTCGCCGAGTTCGCGCGGCAGGTGGCGCGGGTCTATGCGCAGCAGAGCAGGTTGTCGGAAACCGAGACGTTGGCGCGCATCAGCGCGGCGTTCGAGACCGAGATCAAGACGCCGCCCGACGTCAGGAGCGCGATCGGGCCGCTCGGCTGACCGCGAGGACAACCATGGCCGAGGCGTTCGATGCCCTGCACGTTCCGCCGACCGCGCTCGAGCACGGCGGCGTGGAAGTGCTGCGCGCGGCGATCGTCGAGGGCGGGCTGCACGTGTCGCTGCGCCGCGCCTTCGATGATCCGCAGGCCTGGGGCATGCTGATCGCCGACGTCGCGCGCCACGCCGCGCGCATCTACGCCAACGAGACCACGCTCACCGAGGATCAGGCGCTCGAGCGCATCCGCGCGATGTTCGATGCCGAGATGGACGCGCCGACCGATCCCGGCACCACCAGCGCCATCAGCTAGACACGCCAGGGCCCGCCATGCCGGTCAATATCCTCATGCCCGCGCTGTCGCCCACCATGGAGAAGGGCAACCTCGCCAAGTGGCTCAAGAAGGAGGGCGACAAGGTCAAGCCGGGTGACGTCATCGCCGAGATCGAGACCGACAAGGCGACGATGGAATACGAGGCGATCGACGAAGGCACGCTCGCCAAGATCGTGGTGCCGGAGGGCACCCAGGACGTGGCGGTCAACCAGCTGATCGCCGTGCTGGCGGAGGAGGGCGAGGATGTGACAGCGGCCGCCGCCGGCGCGGCTACCGCGGCAAAGCCGGCTGCGGCTAAGACGGCTAGCGCAGGAACCCCCTCACCCCAACCCTCTCCCCTCCGGGGAGAGGGAGTCTCACCGAGTCCGCCGCCACAGATGAGGTCCCCCACTCCCCAAGGCGGAGCACAGCGCGTGCCGCAAGCCGTGGCGGCTCCCTCTCCCCGGAGGGGAGAGGGCGGGGGTGAGGGGGCTCGGATCGACGGCCATGGCACCAACCGCATCTTCGCTTCACCGCTTGCACGCCGCCTAGCAAAAGAAGCCGGCATCGACCTCTCCCGCATTCAGGGCTCGGGGCCGCATGGGCGGGTGATCGCGCGCGACGTCGCGGCGGCGAAATCCGGCAAGGGGTTTGTTGCACCCGCTGCTCCCGCCCCCGCCGCGCCGCTTCCAGTGCAGGCGCCCTCCGACGACAAGATCCGGGCGCTGTTCGAGCCGGGCAGCTACGAGGTCGTCCCGCACGACAATATCCGCAAGGTGATCGCGCGCCGCCTGGTCGAGGCCAAGCTCACCATTCCGCATTTCTACCTCACGCTCGACTGCAACATCGGCAAGCTTCTGGCGGCGCGCGAGGAGATCAACGCCGCCGCGCCCAAGGACAAGGACGGCAAGCCGGCCTACAAGATTTCGGTCAACGACTTCGTCATCAAAGCGCTGGCGCTCGCACTGCAACGCATTCCCGACGCCAATGTCACCTGGACCGAGAGCGGCATGCTCAAGCACCGGCATTCCGACATCGGGGTGGCGGTCTCGATCCCGGGCGGGCTGATCACCCCGGTGGTGCGGGGGGCGGAGGCGAAATCGCTGTCGGTCATCTCCAACGAGATGAAGGATTACGCCGCGCGGGCGCGGGCACGAAAGCTCAAGCCGGAGGAATATCAGGGCGGCACCAGCGCGGTGTCGAACCTCGGCATGTACGGGATCAAGGAATTCTACGCCATCATCAACCCGCCGCACGCCACCATTCTGTCGGTCGGCGCCGGCGAGGAGCGGGCGGTCGTGCGCAACGGCAAGATCGAGGCGGCGCACGTCATGACGGTCGGGCTCGCAACCGACCACCGCGCGGTCGACGGCGCGCTCGGCGCCGAGCTACTCGGCGCGTTCAAGGCGCTGATCGAGAACCCGGTGATGATGGTGGTGTGACTGCGTGGGGGTATGATACATTCAACACTCGCCGCAGAGAGGCCGTTATGCCTGAGCCGACCGATGTAATTGCCCCGATCCTTCAGCGTATCCAAGGTGATATCGCCGAGACTAAACGTGACCTTGGTCGCAAGATTGACGAAGCCAATGCGACGCTCGCCCACCACGGTGGGAAACTCGATTCTATCGAGGGCTACGTGACCTATGGACTGGGCCTCACGTCCCGGAATATCGCCGATATCGAGTCGCTCAAGGCCGAAATTGTGGCCATCAAGAAGCGAATGGACGCTCTCGAACAACGGTAACGGCAATCTTGGGTTCATCTCGTCCTCTGGTGACGCTCTCGATTGATGACTGCGCGGTCGACGCTGAGTTGGTCTGTGCGTTGAAGACGCTGATCGAGAACCCGGTGATGATGGTGGTGTGATCGGCGACGCCACCGCCGCACACCGGCAACGATAAGGCAGTAGGGAGCGACAGGCGATGAGCAGGCATTTCGATTGGCAACGTCAGACGATCGCGCGGCGCGTGATCCTGACCGGCATCGCGGCGGCCGGACTGGCGGCGCTGACGACCGGGCCCGCGGCCAGCCAGGACCGATATCCGAGCCGCGCCATCCGCATCGTGGTCCCGTTCCCGGCCGGCGCCACCACCGACATGCTGGCGCGGCTGTTTGCCCAACGCATGACCGAGACCATGGGCCAAAGCGTGGTGGTCGAGAACGTCGGCGGTGGCGGCGGCTCGATCGGCGCCGATCAGGTCGCCAAGGCCGCGCCCGACGGCCACACCCTGTTGTTCGGCAACATCACGTTCACCACCACGACCTCCTCGCTGCTCTATGCCAAGCGCGCGCGCCACGACTTCGACGATTTCCTGCCGGTCTCGGTCGGCGCCTACGTGCCGCTCCTGCTGCTGGCGCATCCGTCGGTGCCGGCGAAGGACCTCAAGGAGTTCGTGGCCTACGCGAAGGAGACCACCACGCCGCTGTTCTACGGCTCCACCGGTCCCGGCAGCATCCTGCATCTGATGGCCGAGGTGCTCAAACGCGACACCGGCATCAAGATGGATCACGTTCCGTTCCGCGGCGCGGCCCCACTGGTCACCGAGCTTCTGTCCGGGCGCATCCAATTCGGCGGCGACCAGCTGTCGAGCTCGCTCGAGCGCGTGCGCACCGGCCAGCTCAAGGCGCTGGCGGTCGCCACCAAATCGGTCGCGCTGCCGAACGCGCCGACGGTGCGCGCGCTCGGCTTCCCCAATCTGGAGCTGCAGGGTTGGAACGGCTTTCTCGCGCCCAAGGGCACGCCCGAGCCGATCGTGGCGCGGCTGCAGCAGGAGATCGCGGCGGCCGCTAAGCACCCCGAGGTGGTCAAGCGCATGACCGATGTGGGCGCCGAGCCCTCGGGCTCGAGCCAGGCCGAGATGCGCACAATGCTTCGCGAGCAGATCGGCAAGGTCAGGCCGGTGGTGGAAGAGCTGAAGCTGGTGGTGCAATAGAGGCTCGGTCGCCGAGTTGGACGGAATGGCTGATACCTCCTTCGACATCATCATCATCGGTTCCGGCCCCGGCGGCTACGTGACCGCGATCCGCGCGGCGCAGCTCGGCTTCAAGACGGCGATCGTCGAGCGCGATTATCTCGGCGGCATCTGCCTCAACTGGGGCTGCATCCCGACCAAGGCGCTCTTACGCTCGGCGGAGATCTTCCACTACATGCAGCACGCCAAGGATTACGGGCTCGCCGCCGAGAAGGTCGGCTTCGATCCGGCGGCGGTGGTCAAGCGCTCGCGCGCGGTGTCGAAGCGCCTCAATGAGGGCGTCGGCTTTTTGATGAGGAAGAACAAGGTCACCGTCATCTGGGGCGAAGCGGTCATCGACGCGCCCAGCAAGGTCACCGTGAAGGCCGGCAAGAGCGAGGCGCCGAAAGGCGCGCTCGGGCCCGGCGCCTATCAGGGGAAGCACATCATCATCGCGACCGGCGCGCGGCCGCGCGTGTTGCCCGGCCTCGAGCCCGACAAGAAGCTGGTCTGGACCTATTTCGAGGCGATGGCGCCGGACCGGATACCGAAGTCGCTCTTGGTCATTGGTTCGGGCGCGATCGGCATCGAGTTCGCGAGCTTCTACCGCGCTTTTGGCGTCGATGTAACCGTTGTCGAAGTGCTGCCGCAGATCCTGCCGGTCGAGGACGCCGAGATTTCCGCCTTCGCGCGCAAGAGTTTCGAGAAGCAAGGCATCAAGATTTTCACCGGCGCCAAGGTCACCAAGCTCGACAAGAAGGCGGACAGCGTCACCGCCACCATCGACGATGGCAAGGGCGGGGCGCAGACGCTCACCGTCGAGCGCGTGATCTCGGCAGTTGGCGTCACCGGCAATATCGAGAATCTCGGCCTCGAAAAGGTGGGCGTGAAGACCGAGCGCGGCGCGATCGTGATCGATGCGCTCAACCGCACCAGCGTGCCTGGCATCTACGCCATCGGCGACGTCGCCGGCCCGCCGCTGCTTGCTCACAAGGCCGAGCATGAAGGCGTCATCTGCGTCGAGGCTATCAAGGGCCTCAAGCCCCATCCCATGGACAAGCAGCTCATCCCCGGCTGCACCTATTGCTCGCCGCAGATCGCGTCGGTTGGCCTCACCGAGCAAGCGGCGAAAGAGAAAAAAATCGACATCCGCGTCGGCCGCTTTCCGTTCGTCGGCAACGGCAAGGCGATCGCGCTCGGCGAGGACCAGGGGCTGGTGAAAGTGATCTTCGACAAGAAGACCGGCCAGCTGTTAGGCGCGCACATGGTCGGCGCCGAGGTCACCGAGCTGATTCAGGGCTACGTGGTGGCGATGAACTTGGAGACGACGGAGGAAGAGCTGATGCACACGGTCTTCCCGCACCCGACGCTCTCCGAGATGATGAAAGAGGCGGTGCTCGATGCGTACGGGCGCGTCCTCAACGTCTGATGCCCGTCATCGACATCCACACCCACTGCGCGCTGCGCTCCCGCGAGGACCCGCTCGGCGTCGCCGCGGCGCTGCGCGGAACACCTGTGGGCAAGAACGCGGTGACCAATTATCGCGGCCTGCCGGCTATCTCCTATCATGACATGTACGACTTCGATCTCCAGCAGGAGGTCTGCGCCAAGGCGGGCGTCACCAGCCGGATCATCAGCAACCCGTTCGCCGCCGAGGTGATGAGCGCGATCTCCAGGAAACCCGCGATCGACGTGGTCAGGCACGTCAACGACCAGAACGCCGCGATCGTGGCGCGGTCGCCGAACAACTTTGGCCTTGGCACGCTCAATCCGCTCGATGCGAACCACATCGCCGAGGGTGAGCGCTGTCTCGAGTCGCTGGACTTCAAGGGGCTGCTGATCACCTCGAGCTGGCATGGGAGGTTCATCGACGGCGAGGACGCGTTTCCATTCTGGGAGTGGGCGCAGGATCGGCAGGTGCCGCTGTTCATCCATCCTCCGCGCGCGCCGATCGGGCACCAGCAGCAGATGGATCAATTCAAGCTCGACGAGTTGGTGGGCCGGCCGTTCGACACCGCCATGGCGCTCGCGCGCATGATCCTCTCGGGGCTGTTCGACCGCTATCCGCGGCTCAAGATCGTGGTCGCCCATATGGGCGGCGGGCTCTTACCGGTCATGGGACGGCTCGACTTCGGCTGGCGGCTCGGCTGCGAAGGCATGCCGGAGCGCGCGGTGATCCGCTGCAAGGAGAGGCCGAGCGACTATCTCAGCAAGCTCAGCGTCGACACCATGGGGTTCTGGGCGCCGCACGTGCGCGAGACGGTCGAGGTGTTTGGCGCCGACCGGGTCATGTTCGGCACCGATTACGGGCCGGTACCGATCGACCCGAAGGAGCATGTGGACATCGTGAACGGGCTCGGAATCTCCGAGGTCGACAAAGAAAAGATTCTCTGGCGCAACGCGGCGAAGTTTTTCAATCTCGACGTCAGGAAATGACCGACGGTCAATCCACCGTCACATTCGCCACCTTAATCACCGCCGCCCATTTCTCCACTTCGGCCGGCAGCATGGCGGCGACTTCGGCTGCGCTCTTGAGCGCGACCGGCAGGCCTTGCTTGGCCATGGTCGAGCGCACCGCATCCTTCGACAGCGCCGTCGCCACCGCGCGGTAGAGGCGCTCGACCGCCGCGGGCGGCGTCTTCGCCGGTGCGAACAGCGCGGACCAGGCATCGGCCTCGACACCGGGCACTCCGCCCTCGGCAAATGTCGGCACCGAGGCAAGCTGCGGCACGCGTTGCGCGCGCGCGAGGGCGAGCGCGCGCACATTGCCGGCTTCGATCTGCTGTCCGATCAAGCCCGGCAGCGGCGCGATGCTCAGGTCGATGCGGTCGGCAAGGAGCTCGGTGAGCATCGGCGAGAGGCCCTTGAACGGCACGTGCAGCATGTCGATGGCGGCCTTGGTCTTGAACAGCTCGCCCGCAAGATGGGCGCCGGAGCCGTTACCCATCGAGCCGAAGGTGAGACTGCCGGGCTTGGCCTTCGCCATCGCGACGAGATCGCCGACGCTGGTCGCGGCGAGGCTCTTGCGCACCACCAGCACGTGCGGCATGGCGGCGATGCCGGCGACCGGCGCAAAGTCCCGCACCGCGTCGTAGGGACAATTCTTGATCAGGCTCTGATTGGTCGCATGCGTCTGATTGGTGCCGAGCACCAGCATGTGGCCGTCGGGCTCGGCACGCGCCACCGCGTTGGTGCCGATGATACCCGATCCGCCGGGGCGGTTTTCGACCACGATCGATTGACCAAGATCGCCGGCCGCTTCCTGCGCGATCAGCCGCGCCAGCGCATCGATCGGCCCGCCGGGCGGGTAGGGCACCACGATGGTGATGGTGCGGGTCGGGAAGCCCTGCGCGTGGGCGGTGAGGGGAAGAGCGAACGCGGCGAGGCCGACGAGCGTGGCGCGGCGTGTGAGCATGATGTGGATCGCGACGACTCCGACGATTGGGAGAATGTATGTGGTCGCAATCCTCTGGTCAAAAGGCCTCCCATGAGCGCCGAACGTTCGGGGTCCCTTTTGCGTTGGAATGACGGCGCGGCATTTGCTCCGCGTCGTTCCTGCGCCCAGGAGGGTTCCATGGACGATCACATTTATCGCGTGATTGAGCTCGTCGGTACCTCGCAAACAAGCATCGAAGATGCCATCAATACCGCCGTCGGCCGGGCCAACTCGACGATCCGAAATTTGCGCTGGTTCGAGGTCGCGCGCACGAGCGGGCACATCGAGAATGGCAAGGTCCAGCACATTCAAGTCACGCTGAAAGTGGGCTTCACGATGGAAGAAGCGCACTGAGACCCCACGTCCTCTCCTTGCGGCGCAACCCCGCCGCGCGTAAGTAAGCGTCCGGAAGGACGCACTATGACCGTCGTGCACGATACGGCTACCGCCCGGCCGCGCCATCCCGAGAAGGCGCACCGGCCGGACGCGCCGGCACTGAAAAAGCCCGACTGGATCAGGGTCAAGGCGCCAATGTCGAAGGGCTATGCCGAGACCCAGGCGATCATGCGCGCCAACGGCCTGCACACGGTCTGCGAGGAGGCGGGCTGCCCCAATATCGGCGAGTGCTGGGGGAAGAAGCACGCGACCTTCATGGTGATGGGCGACACGTGCACGCGCGCCTGCGCCTTCTGCAACGTCAAGACCGGGTTGCCCGGGCCGCTCGACCCGGCCGAGCCGGCGCGCGTCGCCGAGGCGACGGCCAAGCTCGGTCTCAAGCACGTCGTGGTCACCTCGGTCGACCGCGACGATCTCGACGACGGCGGGGCGGGCCACTTCGCGGCGGTGATCCGCGCCATCCGCGCGCGCTGTCCGGCGACCACGATTGAGGTGCTCACCCCCGACTTTCTGCGCAAGGACGGCGCCGTCGACACCGTGGTCAAGGCGCGGCCCGACGTGTTCAACCACAATCTCGAGACCGTGCCCTCGAAATATCTCACCGTGCGGCCGGGCGCGCGCTACTTCGCCTCGATCAGGCTTCTGCAACGGGTGAAGGAGATCGATCCGACGATGTTCACCAAATCCGGGATCATGGTCGGCCTCGGCGAGGAGCGGAACGAGCTCCTGCAGGTCATGGACGACCTGCGCGCGGCCGAGGTCGATTTCCTCACCATCGGCCAGTACCTGCAGCCGACCCGCAAGCACCATGCGGTGGTGCGGTTCGTGCCGCCCGACGAGTTCAAGGCCTACGAGACCATCGCCTATGCCAAGGGATTTCTCATGGTCTCGGCGCGCCCGCTGACGCGATCCTCGCATCATGCCGGCGAGGATTTCGCCCGACTGAAGGCTGCACGCGTCGGCGCATCGCGCTGATTGTAGATGCCCGAATTCTCGACCACGCGGCGGGTGCGGCATAAAGCGTCCGACATATTCGACCTCGTCGCCGACGTCGAATCCTATCCGCAATTCGTCCCGCTCTGCCGCGAGCTGCGCGTGCGCAGCCGCACGCCCGAGCCGGAGAACGTCGAGATCATCGTCGCCGACATGACGGTCGCCTACAGCCCTTCCATTCTTCCCTTTCGCGGCAAGCTGCTGCGCGAGACGTTCACGAGCCGCGTCACGCTCGACCGGCCGAACCTGCAGATCCTGGTCGAGTACCTCAAAGGCCCGTTCAGCCATCTCGAGAACCGCTGGGCCTTCCACCCGACCGGCGAGCGGACCTGCGACGTCGAGTTCTTCATTTCCTATGAATTCCGCAGCCGCGCACTCGGGCTGTTGATGGGCTCGATGTTCGACGTGGCCTTTCGCCGGCTTGCCGCCGCCTTCGAGCGGCGCGCCGACGTCGTCCATCCCAGGTAGGCAGCGCTTGTCAGCGCCCCCAGGTCAGGGTCGAGGGATAGGGAGCAGACCTGACCGAGCGAATTACCTATTGCCCGCCCAATTTGAGTAGTATTCCGGGTCAGGGGCACCCAACCGCTCGATCAACCCCGGCATCAAGGGGGTGACGCGAACCAGGAATCTTGGCATGGCGCGCGTCTTTATCAGCCATTCGAGCCGCGACCGGGAGCAAGCGGGGCGGCTGCACGACTGGTTGCGCAATCATGGCTTTGTCGAGGCGTTCCTTGATTTCGACAAGCACGCGGGCCTCGCCCCCGGCAGCGACTGGGAGCGCACGCTCTATCGCGAAATCGCGGGCTCCGAGGCGGTCATTCTGGTCCTTACCGCCAATTGGTTCGAGAGCAAGTGGTGCTTCGCCGAGTTCACCCAGGCCCGCGCGCTCGGCAAGGCGATCTTTCCGCTGATCGAGAGCCCACGGGGAGAGGACTTCGTCTCCCCCGACATCCAGCACATCGACCTCATCGAGGACCGCGAGCAAGGGCTCGACCGGCTGTCCTCCGAGGTGGTCCGCATCGCGCTCAATGCGCGCGGCGGCTTTCCCTGGGACAGGACCCGACCGCCGTTCCCGGGACTGCTCGCATTCGACGAGGCGGATGCTGCGATCTATTTCGGCCGCGACGAGGAAGTGCGCCGGCTGATCGAGCGGCTCAATGCGCGGCGCGCGCAAGGCGGGGCCAAGCTGGTCGCGCTGCTGGGCGCTTCCGGCGCAGGCAAGTCGTCGCTCATGCGGGCCGGCGTGCTGCCGCGACTCAAGCGCGACAAGCGCAATTGGATCGTGCTGCCGCCGTTTCGCCCGCAGGTCAGCCCGTTCGACGAGCTGGCGCAGGCCGCGGCCAGCGTGCTCGGGGCCGGGAGCGACTGGCGGCAATGGCGCGACGCGCTCGCGGGTGACAACCCGCGCAAGGCGCTGTCCGACTTCGCCCGCGACGTGCGCGCCAAGCACGGCGCCAACGAGGCGCAGATCCTGATCCCGATCGACCAGGGCGAGGAGCTGTTCGGCACGGCGGACAACACCGAGGCGGAGCGCTGCTTGCGGGTGCTCAACGCCGCGCTCGACGAGCGGCTGCCGTTCATCGTGCTGCTGGCGCTGCGTTCGGACTATCTGGGGCAGCTGCAGCAGGCCCCAGGCCTCGATACGGCGTTCGAGGAATTCTCGCTCAAGCCCATGCCGCTCGAGCGCGTGCGCGACATCATCGAAGGGCCGGCGCGGGCCGCGGGGCTGGCGGTGGACAACGCCCTGGTCGAGGCGGCGATGAAGGACGCTGCGACCGACGACGCGCTGCCGCTGCTGGCGTTCGCGCTGCGGGAAATCTACGATCGCTTCGCCGCCAGCAAGCGGCTCACGCTGGCCGAGTACTTGGTGTTCGGCGACCCGGCGGCCGGCATCTCGCCGCTCGAGAACGCCGTGCGCAAGCGCGCCGACGAGGTGCTGGCCAACGCACGACCGAGCCCCGACGACCTGCGGGCGCTCAGGGACGCTTTCGTCCCGGCCATGGTGCGCGTCAACGCCGAAGGCGAATATGTGCGCCGGCCGGCGCTGATCGATTCGTTGCCGGCAAAGGCCCGCCCGCTGATCGAACGGCTGGCGAAGGCCCGCCTGCTGGTCGTGCGGCAGGAGGGCGCAACGGCGGTCGTCGAAGTCGCGCACGAGGCGCTGCTGCGCAAATGGCCGCAGCTGCGCAGTTGGCTCGACGCCGAACGCGAATTCCTGATCGGCAAGGACCAGCTCGAGCAGGATCTGCGGGATTGGCAAAGAGCGCGGGACGAGGAGAGGACCGAGGCCCTGCTGACGGGTCTCAAGCTCACGCGCGCGCGTTCGTGGCTGATCGAGAAGCCGCACCAGCTCAGCGAGCCGGAGCGCAACTTCATTCAGGCCAGCATTCAACGGCAGGAATCGGAAGCAAGGCAGCGCGAGCGCCTGCGGCGCTATGTGCAACTCGGAACCCTGGCCGCGGCGCTGGCGCTGTCGATCGTCGCCGGCGTCGCGATGTGGCAATGGAATCTCACCACTGCCGCGCTTGGGCAGATGGAACGCACGCACACGATCGCGGTCGAGGCGGTCGCGCGCAACGTGGCGGTCATCGAGGGGTTGGCCAATTCTCCGGGCATCACCAAGAAGGCCGCCGAGCAGATCCTCAACGTCCTGCGCGACACGTTCGGCAAGCTGCTGAGCGGCCGCGAGCAGGCGGACGCATCGCGCGCGCAAGTGCACCTGTTCGAAGCCCTTGCGAACGCCTATCTCAGCCTCGGCAACGTGCAGGCCGGGCTCGATGCCGCGCTGCTGGGGCATGCCGTCGCGGACAGGATGGCAAAGCGCCTGCCCGACGCCGACGAATGGCAACGGGCCCTGGCGAGCAGCGATCGCATCATCGGCCTTGCGCGGCGACGCGCCGGCGATCTCGCCGGCGCGCTGACGGCCCAACAAGAGTCCGGCCGTCTCTACAAGAGACTGATCGAACGGTTTCCCCAGGACGACGACCTCAAGCGTCACTTCGCCTACAGCTTGCAGCTGACCGGCGACATTTTCCGGCGGCAGGGCAAGCTCGACGATGCCTTCGTCCGCTACGAGCAAAGCCTCGACATCATCGCGCCGTTGCATGCCAAACAGCCCTCGCAGGCGGAATGGCTCTGGACGCTGGCGGTCAACCACGAACGACTGGGCGACATCCTGCGCGCCAAAGGCGACCTCGAAGGCGCGCTCAAGGACTACGAAAGCTATCGGAGCAGGTTCATCGAATTGATGCGGATGAACAAGTCGGCCACCGATTGGCAGCGCGAGCTTGTCATGAGCAACGAGAAGGTCGGCGACGTGCTGCTGGCATTGGGCGACAGGGAGCGTGCCCTGCAGCGATACGACGAGGCGCAGAAAGCCGCCCTGGAGCTGGTCGATACCGACCGCTCGAACGCGCTTTGGCAAAGCGATCTGGCGTTCAGCTACCAGAAAATCGGCCACGTGCGACTGGCGCAGGATGACCCCACCACGGCGCTAGAGCACTACCGCCGCTATCTGACGATCGTGCTCGATCTGGTGAAGCGTGACGACGGTAATGCCACCCGCAAGCGGGACGAATCGATTGGCTACGCGTTTATCGGCGACGCGTTGATGGCGCTGGGCAAGCATGAGGAGGCGCTCGGCCAGTACCAGCTGTTTCGGTCGATCTCCGAGCAATTGTACGCGCGGGACAACTCCAACAGCGCGTGGCAGCGTCACTTGGCGCTCGGCCATCAGCGCGCCGGCGAGGCGCTGCTCGCATTGCAGCGTCACGCCGAGGCCTTGGATGCCTTCCACATGTGCCTTGCCGTCCGGATCGAGGCCGCGACGGTTCCGATGATCGCGGAGCCGAAGGACGTCGGCGAGCATTGCCGACGCCAGGCGAGTCGCATCGAGCAGCAATTGTCATCGTCCCGGCAGTGACGCCGGGCGCTTGGCAGGAAGACCGAGCGTTCGAAGCTTAGCGGTTCGAATCGGGCGGCGCGGAGGGGCCCGAATAGGTCGGCGACACGAAAATCGTGGCGGCCATGCCGCCGATCGCCAGCGTGACAGCAAGCGCGATCGCCAGCGAAAGCAGACTTTTTCGCATGATATCCCCCGTTTGAAGAGCTAACCGTTCGAAACCTAGCGGTCCGAATCGGGCTTCGGCCCCGAGTAGCTTGGCGTCACGAACAAGGTGGCGGCCAAGGTGCCGACCGTCAGCGTGACGGCGAACGCAATCGCCAGTGACATCAGAATCTTGCGCATGATAACCCCCCGATTCAAGTGAAGGGTAGAATAGAACTCCAGATCGTGGCAAATGTGCGGAACATTCGATGCATTCGGGCAACACCGTCACGAATAGTGGGTCGACTCGCATAGGCAAGAATTGACCGGTTCGACCGGGAGCGAACCTGCAACGCGCCGTCTCGCCGACCGGTCTCATCGACCGGTTTGCCGCTCCGCGGAGCAAACATGGACGTGTCGATTCGTCGGTGCCAAATCCGCTGTCCAAGCGTCGCTGACGGACTGCACGAAGACCGTGATCTCGACGGCGTGGACCTGAGCCTGTGCGAACGCGATCCGCTCCTGGGCCTTTCGGCAAAGATACAGACCGAATGCCGACCATTGCTCCGGTGTCAGGTCATCGAACCGGCTGAAGAATTTCAGCCAACGGTGATTGGCGAAGGATACCGTGTAGCCGTCCGGATTCGCCCGCACCAGCGGCAGCCGCGATATCAGGTCGACGAAGGAGCCGTCCGTCATCTCCGCCCGGATTCGATAGTGATGCTGGGCGTTCACCGGCGTCGGTGCGAACAGTCGCCAGGTCTGGCCGATCTGCAGCGCGTCGAAAACGTCGTTACGCGAGACCGATTTGGCCGACCCAGCGCCGAACGGGAGTCGGATATCGAGCAACGATCCCTGTAACGACAGAACGTTGCAGATCAGCGCCAGCCACATCAGCGTGCCGCACACCACCTCCGCGACCGGCCCGATCGCCGGTTGCGTCCTGATCGGCAATAGCCGGCTCGCAAGCGGACCGAGGCGACGGCGCTGTCGCCCGATGAGATCATAGACGTGCGCCATCGCGTTGCGCAGAAACGGCAGATCGGTCAGCCAGCCCATCGGCGCAAAGAAGACGTTCTGTCGGAGCAGGTAGGCCAGCGCGCGCCATTTGAGACGAACGCCGTCATCGGTGCCGCGAACGACCCATGAATTATGCTCGGTCAGCAGGCGCAGCGCTTCGAGATCGGCGCTCGCCGGCAGCACTTGGGCGGAGGGAGCCAGCAGGAACTCGCGCAGCAGCAATGAGATGCGCTCGCAGAAGCCGCAACCGGGCTCGAAATAGATCCGCATCCGCCCGAGCCGTTCGCGCCGGCGCGCCAGCAGACGATTCCACCACGCATCCGGTACCAGCAGGATGAGGGTGGCCAGCGAGACATACGGAAAGGCACCGATATTGAGACAGAAGATGAAAGAGGTGTGCATCGCCGCCGCGGCGGCAAGCGCAATCCCCCGCGTGATGTCGTTGTGCCAGGGCGAGTAGACCAAGAACGGCAAAGCGAGCTGCAAGGCGATCGTCGCGTAGTTTACGAGCACGAGCAGCCCGGGAAGCTGGCCCGCGAGATAAAGCCCGACCGGGGTGGCGCCGAACATGTTGTCGGTCAGCACCATGGCGACGGCCGAGCCGTCGAGCCAGCGCGCACCGGCGAGTTTGAACAGCCCGGAGAAGAAGTAGAGCGAGACGATCTGCAGCCGCAGCGCCATGAACGGCAGCGCCGGGTACCGGCGCTCGTGCGATTGCGGATCGAGCGCCGCGTCGATGCTCCAGTACCGGTTCAGCGGCAGGAACAGGCACCAGATCAGCAGCAGGCGCGCCAAGTCCTCGGCACCGGAAAGCACGTAGACGTTGCGCCAGTACAGATAGCTGTTCAGCACCAGCACGATCGCGTTCGACAGGCGGGTCCGGTAGCCGATGGCGAACGTCAACAGCGCGATCGGGTAGAGATACGGCAGAAACAGTAAAAGCCCGAGCGCATCGAGAGCCCGCGAGATCGTCGCCGCAACCGGAAGGGCGGGATCCGACAACAATGCGGACAGCGGAAGGATTCCGGCGTCGCTGTAGAAATCGTCGAGGGAAGGCCGGATGCTCAGCAGATAGTCGCCGAGCAGGCAGCCGGCAAAGACAATGCGGAACGCACTCAGCGACTGAAAATTGGGGGTAACAACTCGAGTGGCTGCCGTCGTGACCCAGCCCCTTGGCATGGCGAGACCTGACATCGAGCTCCTCAGCCGTCCCACCGGCTCAGCGCGGCTAGGGCGCTTCGTGCCGGGCGAGCTCGCCCAGGATCGCCAGCGCCTCTACGACCGACGCGCGGCGCACCTGCGCGCGGCCGATGTCGCCATACTTCTGCTCCCGGTGGATCAGCCGCCCACGGCGAGACGCGCCGGCGAAATGCACGAGCCCGACCGGCTTGCCGGGCGTCGCGCCGCCCGGCCCGGCGATGCCGGTGATCGAGACCGCGAGATCGACCGGCGCGCGGGCGATGGCACCCTTGGCCATCGCTTCGGCGGTTTCGCGGCTCACCGCGCCATGATTTTCGAGCGTCGTCGGAGCGACGCCGAGCATCGCCTGTTTGGCTTCATTGCTGTAGGTCACGAAGCCGCGCTCGAACACGTCGGAGGAGCCGGGGATCTCGGTGACGATCGCGGCGACGAGCCCGCCGGTGCAGGATTCCGCGGCGGCTATTTTGAGCCTCTTCTTGCGGCAGAGATCGAGCAGCGCCTGCGCCTGGTCGATCAGCTCCTGGTCCATATTCAATCGCTCCACGGCAGCCGGACGGTCGCGTTCGCGAACGCCGCCATGCCTTCGCCGCGGCCGGTGAAGCCCATTTTCTCGCTGGTCGTTGCTTTCACCCCGACGCGTTCGAGCGGGACGCCGGCTATCTGGGCGATGCGCGCGCGGATGGCGTCGCGATGCGGGCCGACGCGCGGCGCCTCGCAGACCACGGTGACGTCGAGATGGGCGATGCGCCCGCCGCGGGCGCGCAGACGGTCGACCGCAAAGGCGAAAAACCGGTCGGACGAGGCGCCGCGCCATTGCGGATCGCTGGGCGGGAAGTGCACGCCGATGTCGCCGTCGGCCAGCGCGCCGAGAATCGCATCGACCAGGGCGTGGAGAACGACATCAGCGTCCGAATGTCCCGACAATCCACGCTGATGTGCAATACGCACCCCGCCCAGCATGACATGATCGCCGTCGCCGAATTGGTGCACGTCGAAGCCGAAACCGGTGCGCACGTCGCTCAAACCGGCAAGCTTGGCGGCCTCCGCGCGCGCGAAATCGTCGGTGGTGGTGAGCTTCACGTTTTTGGCCTCGCCCTCGAACGTCGTCACTCTGAGACCGGCCCATTCGGCGAGCGCTGCGTCATCGGTGAAATCGTCGCGACCCGCCGCGTGCGCCCGCCGATGCGCGTCGAGCAGGGCCGCAAAACCGAACGCCTGCGGGGTCTGCACCATGCGAAGCTGCGCGCGGTCGATCGTTCCGGTGATGGCGCCCACCGCATCGACCGTCTTCACGGTGTCGGCAACTGGGATGGCCGGGACCGCGGCGCCGCTTGCCTGCGCGGCTGCAATGGCCCGCGTGATCAGCGCCCCTGACGCGAACGGCCGCGCCGCGTCGTGCACGAGCACCAAATCGGGGCGGCGGAGCACAAGCGCCTCGAGGCCGGCGCGCACCGACGCTTGGCGGGTTGCGCCGCCCGGCACCGGCGGTAACAGGTCGAGGCCGGCGACCGCCGCCTGGTAGAGAGCGGCATCCTCCGGATGGACGACGGGCTGCACCAGCGAAATCCCGCCGTGGCCGGCCAACGTCGCGAGGCTCGGCCGGATCACCGGCTCGCCCAGAATCTGTCGGTATTGCTTGGGCCGATCGCCGCCGGCGCGCAGCCCGCGGCCGGCTGCCACGACAACGGCTGCGACTATGCCTGCCGGATTCGTCAATGCAAATGTCCCGCGAGCTGAAAAAATGCCGCCATGCATGGCTTTAGCGTGTTGCCGTCAGGCGGCAAACCGGAATTCGCCCAAGCTGGCAACGCGTCTTAATCAACAGCGGGGATTTTTTGCAGTGCAGCACTTGCGCATGCGACAAGTTTGGCTAAACTCTATGCAGCCTAAAAAAGTCGCCTAATTCGTGTGCAGGGACCCTAAGTGCCTTCATCGACGACGAATTTCCGGCTCCCCCCGGTCGCCATTGGCAATCTTACCCTGTCGAACCGCGTGATTCTGGCGCCGATGTCGGGCGTGACCGACGCTCCGTTCCGCCGTCTGGTCGCCCGGCTCGGTGCCGGGCTTGTCGTGTCCGAGATGACTGCCAGCGAGGATCTGGCGGAGGATCGTCCCGCAGCGCTTCTGCGCGCCGAAGGGCAAGGGGTAGGACTCCACGTCGTGCAGCTCGCCGGCTGCGAGCCCCGCTGGATGGCGGAAGGCGCGCGGATCGCCGAGAGCTCCGGCGCGTCCATTGTCGATATCAATATGGGTTGCCCGGCGCGCCACGTGACCGGTGGACAGTCCGGCTCGGCGCTGATGCGCGATCTCGACCATGCGCTGTCGCTGATCGAAGCCACGGTCGGCGCGGTGTCGGTGCCGGTGACGCTCAAGATGCGGCTAGGCTGGGACGACCGCTCGATCAATGCGCCGGAGCTTGCGCGCCGGGCCGTTGCGGTGGGCGTGCGCCTGATCACCGTGCACGGCCGCACCCGCTGCCAGTTCTACAACGGCCGTGCCGACTGGGCGGCGGTGCGCGCGGTCAAGGAGCGCGTCGCCCTCCCGGTCGTGGTCAACGGCGATATCCGCACCTGCGATGACGCCGTCGCCGCGCTGGCGGCCTCGGGCGCCGACGCGGCGATGGTCGGGCGCGCGGCGCAGGGCCGCCCGTGGTTGCCGGGCCAGATTGCGCGCTATCTGGCGTGCGGCCGGCGCGAGGGCGCGCCTGCGCTCGCAACGCAATTCGCCATCGTGGATGAGCTCTACCAGGAGATGCTCCGCCACCACGGCGTCGCGATCGGCCGCCGCCACGCGCGCAAGCATCTTGGCTGGGCGCTCGATGCCGCCGCCGAAACCGCCGGCGCGCCCGCAAGCCTGCTCAAGCTTCACCGCAGCCGGGTGTTGACCGCCGACCATCCGGCCGCGGTTCGCCGCCATCTCGCCGATGCCTTCGCGGTCTTCGGGTCGATAGCGTTTTCCGGCGAAAGCCTGCCCCGGACTTGTTCCGGGGTGGACGCCGGTTCGCCGCGGACAACGCGTCAAACGCAATACGGCGGCAAGAGGAAGGCCGCATGAGCTTGCACGAGCCCAAGCCCACGCCGATGCCGACGCTGCCCTCGGGCACCGCCGACGCCGTGCTCGATGCCTTGCCGCATCCGGTCATCATGGTCGCGGCCGATGGACGGATCGCCAACGCCAACGCCGCGGCGGAAGCCTTCTTCGAGGCATCCTTGCCGCTGCTGCGCCGCCACATGCTGCGCGAGCTGGTGCCGTTCGGCAGCCCCTTGCTGGCGCTGATCGACCAGGTCCGCGTGCGCGGCGCGGCGGTGAACGAGTACAAGGTCGATCTCGGCACGCCGCGCAATCCCGGCGAGCGCCTGGTGGACCTGCATGTGGCGCCGCTACCGGAACGAGCGGACCACGTCGTGATCATGCTGCAGGAGCGCACGATCGCCGACAAGATGGACCGCCAGCTCACCCATCGCGGCGCCGCCCGCTCGGTGATCGCGCTCGCTGCGATGCTCGCCCACGAGATCAAGAATCCGCTCTCCGGCATCCGCGGGGCGGCGCAACTGCTCGAGCAATCGGTCGGCGACGACGACCGCTCGCTGACGCGGCTCATTTGCGACGAGGCCGACCGCATCGTGAAGTTGGTCGACCGCATGGAGGTGTTCAGCGACGAGCGGCCGGTCGAGCGCGCGCCGGTGAACATCCACGTGGTGCTCGAGCACGTGAAACGGCTGGCCCAGTCGGGCTTCGCGCGCCACATCAAGTTCGTGGAAGACTACGATCCCTCGCTGCCGCCGGTGCTCGCCAATCGCGACCAGCTGATTCAGGTTTTTCTCAATCTGGTGAAGAATGCGACCGAGTCGATCGGCGAGGGGGTCTCCGACGGCGAGATCCAGCTTTCGACCGCGTTCCGGCCGGGGGTGCGGCTGTCGCGGCCGGGCAGCAAGACCCGCGTGTCGCTGCCGCTCGAATTCTGCGTGAAGGACAACGGCCCCGGGGTTCCCGAGGATCTGCTGCCGCATCTCTTCGACCCGTTCGTGACCACCAAGCCGACCGGATCGGGTCTCGGGCTTGCGCTGGTCGCCAAGATCGTCGGCGACCACGGCGGGATCATCGAATGCGAGTCGCAACCGCGACGTACCATCTTTCGTGTGCTCATGCCCATGTTCTTGGGTGACGACGCCGAGCCGGGCGACGCTACCTAAAGAGGGATGCCAATGCCCGCTGGAAGCATTCTGGTGGCCGACGACGATGCGGCGATCCGCACCGTTCTCAATCAAGCGCTGTCACGCGCAGGGTACGAGGTGCGCTCGACCAGCAACGCCGCGACGCTGTGGCGCTGGGTCAGTCAGGGCGACGGCGATCTCGTCATCACCGACGTGGTGATGCCCGACGAGAACGCCTTCGACCTTTTGCCGCGCATCAAGAAGGTCAGGCCCGACCTGCCCGTGATCATCATGAGCGCGCAGAACACCTTCATGACCGCGGTGCGGGCGTCCGAGCGCGGCGCCTACGAGTATTTGCCGAAGCCGTTCGATCTCAAGGAGCTGATCGCGATCGTCGGCCGCGCGCTGTCGGAACCGAAGGAGCGGGCGCGGCCGGCGGTCAAGCCCGAGGACTTGGAGTCGATTCCGCTGGTCGGCCGCTCGCCGGCGATGCAGGAAATCTACCGCGTGGTCGCACGCCTGATGCAGACCGATCTCACCGTGATGATCAGCGGTGAATCGGGGACCGGCAAGGAATTGGTCGCCCGCGCGCTGCACGACTACGGCAAGCGCCGCAGCGGGCCGTTCGTCGCCATCAACATGGCGGCGATCCCGCGCGACCTCATCGAGTCCGAGCTGTTCGGGCACGAGAAAGGCGCTTTCACCGGCGCCAATACCAGAAGCGCGGGTCGCTTCGAGCAGGCCGAAGGCGGCACGCTGTTCCTCGACGAGATCGGCGACATGCCGATGGAGGCGCAGACGCGGCTGTTACGCGTGCTGCAGCAGGGCGAATACACCACCGTCGGCGGCCGTACGCCGATCAAGACCGACGTGCGCATCATCGCGGCGACCAACAAGGACCTGCGGATTCTCATCCAGCAGGGTCTGTTCCGCGAGGACCTGTTCTTCCGGCTCAACGTGGTGCCGCTGCGGCTGCCGCCGTTGCGGGAACGCATCGAGGATGTTCCCGACCTGATCCGGCACTTCTTCGCGCTGGTCGAGCGGGAAGGGCTGCCGGCGAAGCAGCTCGATCAGGCGGCGCTCGACCGGCTTAAGCGGCACCGCTGGCCGGGCAATGTGCGCGAGCTCGAAAACCTCGCCCGCCGGCTCGCCGCGCTCTACCCGCAGGAGACGATCTCGGCCGCGGTGATCGATTCCGAGCTCTCGCAGCCAGCCATGGTTGCCAACGATGACGGGCCGCGGCCCGAGGAGGGCCTCTCGGCCGCGGTCGAGCGGCATCTGGCGGCCTATTTCGCGAGTTTCGGCGAGGAATTGCCGCCGCCCGGGCTCTACCACCGGGTATTGCGCGAAATCGAGCACCCGCTCCTGTCGGTAACGCTCGCAGCCACCCGTGGGAACCAGATCCGGGCGGCCGACCTGCTGGGGGTCAACCGCAATACCCTGCGCAAGAAAATCCGCGATCTCGACATCCAGGTATTCCGCAGCAGCGGTTGAGGGCAGTGCCGATCGGCCACATCCCGGTTTTCCAGCCCCGGAATTGTCGCAATTCGGCAACATTGTTGTATAAAAGCATCAATGGTAACAGCGGGGGATCGCCCAATCGGCACGGTTCGCGTGCCATATTCCGTTTGGGCGTAACGGGTTGCATGACCAACGTCGGCCAGACGGCCACCGCCGAACTCGTATCCGCCACCACGGCACCGGCCCCAGGCGGATGGGTGCGGCTCCTCGGGCTGTTCGCGGTCGCGCTGGCGGTCATCTCCGCGCTGGTCACCTTCGTGGTGCTGGCCGGCCTCACGCCCATCGCCCCGACCCACAACGTCGTCGTCACCCTGCTGGCGGTCAACATCGTGACCGTCGTGCTGCTGCTCGCGCTCATTGGGCGCGAGCTGTGGCGGGTGGTCCAAGCCCGGCGCCGCGGTCGCGCAGCGTCTCGCCTTCATGTCCGCATTGTCGCCTTGTTTTCGGTCATCTCCGCCGTCCCCGCGATCCTGGTCGCGGTGTTCGCGAGCGTGACGCTCGACCGCGGGCTCGATCGCCTGTTCTCGCAACAAAACCGCTCGGTCATCGAGAATTCCCTGATCGTGGCCGACGCCTATGTGCGCGACCACGCCCAGTTCGCGCGCGCCGAAAACATCGCGATCGCCATCGAGCTGGTGCGCGCCAGACCGCTATTCGATCAGTCGCGCGAGCAGTTCCATCAGTTTCTCACGATTCAGGCGTCGATCCGCGGACTGCCCGCGGTGATGATGATCGACAAAAATCTCAACATCATCGATCAGGCCGATACCCAGATCACCCAGGCCGTCTTCGTCAAGCCGTCGCCGGAGGTGCTCGCCGCCGTCAACGACACCGAGCCGCAGGTCGCGATGTTCCTCGACGCCGGTTACGTGGCCGCGATCATCAAGCTGCGCAATTACGGCGACACCTATTTGTACACCGCCCGACTGCTCGACCCGCGCGTGCTGGTGCAGTTGCGGGCGACGCAGGAAAGGGTCGCCCAGTTCGCCGATCTCGAAGCGCGGCGGCTCGGCATTCAGATTGCCTTTGCGTTGATCTACACGGTGATCGCGCTCTGCGTGCTGCTCTCGGCGGTGTGGATCGGGCTCAACTTCGCCAATTATCTGGTGGCGCCGATCCGCCGCCTGATCGGCGCGGCGCAAATCGTGTCGACCGGCAACCTTTACGTTCAGGTGCCCACCCGGCGGTCCGAGGGCGACCTCGCCCAGCTCGGCGAGACCTTCAACAAGATGACGCAGGAGCTGCGCACCCAGCGCGACGACATCGTGCGTGCCCGCGACCTGATCGACAGCCGCCGCCGCTTCACCGAGGCGGTGCTGGCGGGGGCGAGCGCCGGCGTCATCGGCGTCGACGCCGAAGGCCGCATCAGCATCATGAACCGGTCCGCCGAACGGCTGATCGGCTGCACCGAGGCCGATGCACTCGGGCGCATGCTCGCGGATGTCGTGCCGGAGCTCGAGAGCATGTTCGCGACAGCGCGCTCCGGCGTGCAGCGCCTGGTCCAGGGTCAAGTCACGATCAACCGCAACGGCCGCGAGCGCAATCTGTCGGTTCGGGTCACGAGCGAGCAGTCGGGCGCCGCGGAGCACGGTTATGTGGCGACGCTCGACGATATCACCGAGCTGGTGAGCGCGCAGCGGACCTCGGCCTGGGCCGACGTCGCCCGCCGTATCGCCCACGAGATCAAGAACCCGCTCACGCCGATCCAGCTCTCCGCCGAGCGGCTGCGCCGCAAATACGCCGCCGTGATCAAGGAGGATGCCGGCGTCTTCCAGCAATGCACCGACACCATCGTCCGCCAGGTCGACGACATCAAACGCATGGTGGACGAGTTCTCGCGCTTCGCGCGCATGCCGAAGCCGGTCATGGCCGCCGAGGACGTGGCCGACACCGTGCGGCAGGTGGTGTTCCTGCAGCGGGTCGGCAACGCCGATATCGATATCGACGTCGAGATCGCGGAGGATCCGATGCCGGCGCGGTTCGACCGGCGGCTGATTTCGCAGGCGCTGACCAACATCATCAAGAATGCGACCGAAGCCGTCGCCGCGGTGCCGCCGGCCGAGATCGGCCGCGGCCAGATCCGCGTTTTTGCCGGACGCGAAGGCGAGGACGTCGTCATCGACGTGATCGACAACGGTGTTGGATTGCCGAAGGAGAATCGCAGCCGCCTGCTTGAGCCCTACGTCACGACCCGCGAGAAGGGCACCGGGCTGGGCCTCGCCATCGTGGGCCGCATTCTCGAGGAGCACGGCGGGCGGATCGAGCTCGGCGATGCGGCGAACAAGATTCCCGGACAGCGAGGCGCATGGATGCGGTTGCGCTTTGCGGCAGAGACCGTCGCTTCCGGCGAAACCGAGGCCATCCGTGAACCCCCGACCCCTCAACTAGCAACGAATGCTTGAGCCATGGATGACATCCTCATTGTCGACGACGAAGCGGACATCCGGGAACTGGTGTCCGGCATCCTGCAGGACGAAGGCTATGTGACGCGCACGGCGCGCGACAGCGACGATGCGCTCGCCCACGTCGCCAGCCGCCGGCCGAACCTGGTCTTCCTCGACATCTGGCTGCAGGGCAGCCGGCTCGACGGGCTGCAACTGCTCGACGGCATGAAGCAGCAGCACCCGGAGCTGCCGGTGGTGATGATCTCGGGTCATGGCAACATCGAGACCGCGGTCGCCGCGATCAAGCAAGGCGCCTACGATTTCATTGAAAAGCCGTTCAAGGCCGACCGGCTGGTGCTGGTCGCGCAGCGCGCGCTTGAGACGTCGCGGCTCAAGCGCGAGGTCAAGGCGCTCAAGCAATTGTCGCCTTCGACGCTGGTCGGCAAGTCGTCGTCGATGAACCAGCTGCGCCAGACGGTCGAGAAGGTTTCCCCCACCAATAGCCGGATTTTGATCGTCGGGCCTGCCGGCGCCGGCAAGGAATTGGCGGCGCGCGCGATCCACACCCATTCGGCCCGGGCCAACGGACCGTTCATCGTCATCAATGCCGCGGCGATGATGCCCGAACGGATGGAGCTCGAGCTGTTCGGCGTCGAGCAGCCGGTCGATGGGCAAGGCCGCAAGGTCGGGGCGCTGGAAGAGGCGCATGGCGGCACGCTGTTCATCGACGAGATCGGCGACATGCCGCGCGAGACCCAGAACAAGATTCTGCGGGTGCTGGTCGAGCAGACCTTCCAGCGCGTCGGCGGCACCAACAAGGTGCAGGTCGACGTGCGGATCATTTCCTCGACCGGCCGCAACATCGAGGCGGAGATCGCCGCCGGCAAGTTCCGCGAGGACCTCTATCACCGGCTCTCGGTGGTGCCGATCCGGGTGCCGCCGCTGGCCGAACGACGCGAGGACATTCCGCACCTCATCGAATATTTCATGGACCAGATTTCACACGCCACCGGCTTGCCCAAGCGGCTGATCGGCGAGGACGCCATGGCGGTGCTGCAGTCGCACGACTGGCCGGGCAATGTTCGGCAGCTGCGCAATAACGTCGAGCGGCTGATGATCCTCGCCGGCGGCGACCCCGACGCGGTGATCAATGCCGACATGCTGCCGCAGGACGTGGGCTCGATGGTCCCGTCCATGCCCGGCGGCGACGGCGGCGAGCATCTCATGGGGCTGCCGTTGCGCGAGGCTCGCGAAGTGTTCGAGCGCGAATATCTGGTCGCCCAGATCAGCCGGTTCGGCGGCAACATTTCACGCACCGCCGAATTCGTCGGCATGGAGCGATCGGCGCTGCATCGCAAGCTCAAGGCGCTGGGGATAGACTGAAGATAGGGACGAACGACGAAAGGGGCGAGCCATGCTTCTGTCCTCCGTCTTGCGTCCTCCGTCCTCCATCATCCGTTGTCTGCTGATCGTTGCGGTTGCGATCCTGAGCGGCCTGCTTGCAGCCCAGACTCCGCAGGAGGTGCAAAAGGTCGCCGAGCAGGCGATCCGGCGGCTCGACCTGCAAACCGTGCTTCCCACCGGGCCGGAGCAGCCCCGCTTCACCATCAAGTTGCCCGCCGAGGTTCTCTGGCTCGTGATCGCGGTCGCCGTCGGCATGCTGCTCTACACGTTTCGCAACAGCCTGCCGATCTGGCGTTGGGGGCAAGACGGGACGTGGACATCCGACGACGTCGCGCTAGGCGACATCCAGGCGCGCACGCCGGCAGCGGTGCTGGGTGCCGCCGATGAGCTTGCCGCCGCTGGCCGCTTCGTCGAAGCCATGCACGTCCTGCTGCTGCAAGGCTTGGCGGAGATCCGCCAGCGCCTCGACGAGCAGTTCGCCGACTCGCTCACCAGCCGCGAAATCCTGCGCAGCACTCGGCTCTCGGAAGCAGGCCGAACTTCGCTGCGCGACATCATCCATCGGGTGGAGTTGACCTATTTCGGGCAGCGACCGGCGACGCTCCCCGATTACGTGGCCTGCCGCACGAGCTTCAACGCGCTGGCCCAGGCGCTGCGCGGAATCCCCGCAGCATGAGTGAGGAGCCGGTCTTTTCCCGCCGGTTGCTCATCGGCTGGATCGCGGGCGCGGTCGTGGTCTTCGCCGTATCGCTGTATCTGATGGGAGCCGGCGACCCAAGCAGCCCCGACGATACCGGCCCCAGCACGTTCTCGCGCTCGGCCATCGGACACGCCGGTATCGCCGAGGTGCTGCAGCGGCTCGGCGTGCCGGTCGTCAAAAGCCGATACAACTCGCTGGAAAAGCTTTCGCCTGGAAGCGTTCTGGTGATCGCCGAGCCGCATCCGAGCCGCCTGTCGGAAGAGGCGATGGGCACGCTGCTCAAGGCGGGCACGATTCTGTTGGTGTTGCCGAAGTGGACCGGCCTGCCGAGCGAGCAAACCGCGGGATGGCTGCGCGAGGCCAGAGAGCGCCTTCCCGGCGACGCCCGCTGGGCGCTCGGTCTCGTTGCGCCGCGCGCGGAAGTGGTGCGCGAGCGCGGGGAGCTGAAGTGGACGACGAATCCGCTCGGTGCCGTTCCGAGCCTCGCTTCTCCGAGCCAACTCGTGCGCGGGGCAGGACTGCGTCCGATCATTGCCTCCGACCGCGGGATGCTGGTGGCCGAGCTCAGCGAGCGCGATCGCAAGATCTGGATTCTTTCCGACCCCGACGTCATCTCCAATCATGGCCTCGCGCGCGAGGGCAACGCGGCGCTGGCGGTGGCGCTGATCAAGCGCCTATTGGGTGCCACCGGCAGCGCCGTGTTCGACGAAACTGTGCACGGCTATGTCGCCCGCCCGTCGAGCCCTTTCCTGCTGATGTTCCGCTTTCCGTTCGTGATCGCGACCGTCCAGGGGCTGATCGCCATCGCGCTGCTCCTGTGGGCGACGATGGCGCGCTTCGGGGCGCCGCAATCGGCGCCGGCGCCGTTGAGCGCCGGACGCGCGGGCCTGTTGCAGAACATGGCCAAGCTGATCGAATTCACCGGTCATCAGTCGGTGATGGTCGCCCGCTACGTGCAGGAGACCGTCCGTGACGTCGCCGGCCAGCTGCACGCACCGCGCGGGCTTGCGGGCGATGCGCTGGTGGCCTGGTTGCAGCGGGTGGGCAGCGCGCGCGGCGTGGAGATCGATTGCGGCGCGCTCATGCGCCGGGCCGACACGCTCGGTGAGGCGCGCCGGCGCGATCCGTCGTCGCTGGTCCGCCTGGCGCGCGATATTCACCGATGGAAGGGAGAAATCCTCGATGGACGTTCAAGACATCCGCGCGATCGCTGAGGGCGTGCGGGGCGAGGTCCGCAAGGCCGTGGTCGGCCAGGACACGGTCATCGAGTTGATGCTGACCAGCCTGCTGGTCGGCGGCCACATCCTGCTCGAGGGCGTGCCGGGAACGGCAAAGACCTTGATCACGCGCGCGTTCGCGGCCGGCCTGCGCCTGCAATTCGGCCGCATCCAGTTCACGCCCGACTTGATGCCGGGCGACGTGCTCGGGACCAACCTGTTCAACTTCCAGACCAACGGCTTCGTTCTGACCAAGGGACCGATTTTCACCCAGATGCTGCTCGCCGACGAGATCAACCGCACGCCGCCCAAGACCCAGGCCGCGCTGCTGCAGGCGATGAACGAGCGGGCCGTCACGATCGACGGCAAGGACTACCTCCTCGGCGACGAATTCATGGTGGTGGCCACGCAAAACCCGATCGAGCAGCAGGGCACCTACCCGCTTCCCGAGGCGCAGCTCGATCGGTTTCTTTTCAAGATCATGATCGATCATCCGAGCCGCGACGAGGAGCGCGAGATCGTGCGGCGGCACGGCCACCGCTCCGCCATGCCGCGGCTCGAGGACTTCGGGTTGCAGCCGGTTATCGACGCCGCGGAACTCGCGAGCGTCCGCGAGGCTGTGACCTACGTCAAGCTTTCGGATGAGCTCATTGATTACATCGTCGATGTGATCCGCTCGACGCGCGAGCATTCCTCGCTCGAGTTCGGCGGATCGACCCGGGCGGCCAACATGCTGGCCGCGGCCGTGCGGGCCTTCGCGGTGCTGCAGGGCCGTGATTTCGCGATCCCGGACGACGTGAAAGCGCTGGCACTGCCGGTGCTGCGCCACCGCCTCACCCTGTCGCCGAGTGCGGAGATCGAGGGGCTCACGGCGGATCGGATTCTACGCGAGATCCTCGACCAGACGCCGGCGCCGCGATGATTCGACCGACCGGCCGAGCGGTTCTGATCTTCGTCGCCGGTATTCCGCTGGCGCTGTTCGTCGTCATTTACGATCCGAGCCTGTGGGTGCTGTCGTTCAACTATGGCGTTCTGGTCCTGCTCGCGGCCGGGACCGATGCCCTGCTGGCGTTCCCGCCGCGGCTGCTCAGCGTCAAGGTCACCGTGCCGGACAAGCTCTATGTCGGTGAGCACGGCGCGATCACGGCCGCGATCGCCGCCACGCGATGGCGCCGCTCAACCCGTTTCGAGTTGATCGCCGAGCAGCGCGGCGAGGTCGAGCCGCCGGAGATCGTCGCCGCCGAGCTGCCGGCCGGGCAGGGGTTGCGGATCGCTCTGCCGGTCGTCCCGCGGCGCCGGGGGCAGGTGAATATCGACCAAATCTGGTTGCGCTGGCGCGGGCCGCTCGGCCTCGTCGAGCTCGTCCGGCGCATCGCCGTTGATCGCACGCTCAACGTTCTGCCCAATGTGCGCGGCGTCCAGAGCGCGGCGCTGCAATTCTTCACGCAGGAAGCGATCTATGGCATCAAGACCCAGCAGCAGAGCGGCGAGGGCGCCGAGTTCGAATCGCTGCGCGAATATGCTCCCGGCCTCGACAGCCGGTTCATCGATTGGAAGCATTCGGCCCGTCATCGCAAGCTCCTGTGCAAGGAGTTTCGGACCGAGCGCAATCATCAGGTCATGATGGCATTCGATACCGGCTACCTGATGCTCGAACCGGTCGACGACATCACGCGGCTCGATCATGCGATCAATGCCGGGCTGATGCTGGCGTGGGTCTCGCTGCAGGGCGGCGATCTGGTGGGCACCTACGGTTTCGATGCGGCGGTGCGGCAATATCTCGGGCCGATGCGCGGCGTGTCGAGCTTCGCCCGCATCCAGCGCGCAACCGCCGAGCTCGGGTATCATCATCAGGAGACCAATTTCACCCTCGGTCTTGCCGAGCTGAATGCGCGGCTCAAGCGGCGCGCGCTCGTCATCCTGTTCACCGATTTCGTCGATACCATCACGGCCGAGCTTCTGATCGAGAGCATGCAGCGGATCGCGAATCGGCATGTCGTCATGTTCGTCACCCAGCGCGGCTCGGTCCTGCAGCGCGCGGTCGACGCGGCGCCGAGACAGTTTGCGGAGGTTGCGCAAGCCGTGATCGCCCACGACTTCCTGCGCGAGCGCAGCATCGTGTTCGAGCGGCTGGAGCGGCTCGGGGTCCACTGCCTCGATGTGCCGAGTCGCGGTTTGTCGGTCGCGCTCATCAACCGTTATCTCCTGATCAAGAAACGCGGGCTGATATGACGATGGATGTGGCGACGCCCGATCGAGCCCCGCCGGCGAGCAGCCTGACCGGGAAACCCGAGCTCGTTCTCAAGAGCAGTGAATTCCGCAAGGGACGGGAGGCCGGCTGGCGCGAGCTCGAAGGCCTGGTCGGTCGGGTCGAGCGCCGCGGGGTACGTTCCCTCTCGCTCGATGAGCTGCAACGGTTGCCGATCCTCTACCGTTCCGCGCTGTCATCGTTGTCGGTCGCGCGCACCATCGCGCTCGACCGCAATCTGCTGCTTTATCTGGAAGGCCTCGCGCTGCGGGCGTTCCTGGCGGTGTACGGGCCGCGGGTGCGGCCGTTGGAGGGGCTGAGCGCGTTCTTCGGACGTGAGCTGCCGGCCGCGGTGCGGTCTGCACGTTGGCATATCCTGATTGCGGCGCTCGCGTTGCTCGTCGGCACGGTGGCCGGATTCATGCTGACCGTGCAGGACGAAGCGTGGTTCTCTTCGCTGGTGCCGTCCGGGCTCGCCGGCGGACGCGGACCTTCGAGCACGCGGGCCGACCTTCACGACCGGGAAATCTTCGGGCCCTGGCCGGGCGCGGTCGAGTCATTCGGCATATTCGCCAATGTGCTGTTCAGCCACAATACGCTGGTCGGCATATTGACGTTCGGGCTCGGCATGGCGGTCGGGATCCCGACCTTGCTGCTGTCGATCTATCAGGGCTTGCCGCTCGGTGCTTTCATCGCGCTGCATTACCACCGCGATCTGACCGTCGACTTCCTCGGCTGGCTCGCGATCCACGGCGTCACCGAATTGGGCGCGCTGATCCTGTTTGCGGCGGGAGGTCTGGTGATCGGGGAAAAGATCTTGTTCCCGGGTCGCTATTCGAGGATCGAGAATCTCGCCATGCACGGCCGGCTGGCGGCGCAGATGGCGGTCGGCGCCGTCCTCATGCTGTTCGTGGCGGCGATCCTCGAAGGAGGCCTTCGCCAGCTCGTGCAAAGCACGCCCTTGCGCTTCGCCATCGGATTTGGCGTTGGCGCGCTGTGGCTTGCTTATTTCTGCTACGCCGGCAGGGGAGCGCGGCGATGACGCTGACCCACGAGCGCACCTCGGAATTCTTCGAAGGGGCGCGGCGCGAGCGGCGCCAGATCGTCACTCCGGAGGGGGTTCCGGTTACGGTCGAGCTGGCCGATCACGGCGAGCGGCTCATCGCCTTCGTCATCGACTTGGTCATCTGGTTGCTGCTGACGCTTGCGATCTACATCCCGATCGTGTGGGCGGTCGGCTCGAGTGGCGGCAGCCTGATCGCGATCTCGATCGCCCTGTTCATCGGGTTCCTCGTCCGCAATCTCTATTTCGTCTCTTTCGAGCTGGCATGGCGGGGTGCGACCCCCGGCAAGCGCTTGGTCGGCCTTCGCGTCATTGATCGCGCCGGCGGCCCGCTAATGCCGTCCGCCATCATCGCGCGCAATCTCACGCGCGAGGTCGAGATGTTCCTTCCCTTGGGGATCCTGATGACGTGGGGCAGGGCGGAAGGCGGCAGCGTGAGCTGGGAGAACCTCGCGGTCGCGGTATGGCTCTTGTTCTTCGCGGCGCTGCCGTTCATCAACCGCGACCGCATGCGCGGCGGCGACCTGATCGCCGGGACCATGGTCATCTTGATGCCCAAGCGTGCGCTCTTGAGCGACCTGGTCGAGAGAACCACGCAATTTTCATTCACCGAGCAGCAATTGCGGGCCTACGGCGCCTTCGAGCTGCAAGTCCTCGAGGAATTGCTTCGCCACCCCGACACTCCGGACTCGATGCGAGTGCTCAACGAGGTCTGCGACAAGATCTGCCGCAAGATCGGCTGGACCGCGCCCCTGCCGGCAACCGACGTCGTGCATTTTCTGCGCGAGTTCTATACCGCTGAACGCGCCTTCCTCGAACGCGAGCAGCTCTACGGCAAGGCGCGCGCCGACAAATACGCACAGCCGAAGCAAAGCGAGTGAATCGGCCGCCGTTGAACGCGACCGATCCCCATCGTCATGCCCATCTCGGACTCGATCGACGATGATCCGGGGCGTCCAGGCCGTGTCGGATCAGTCGAACACGGCCGCGATCTGCTCGATGTTGATTCCTTCCTTGGCCACGCGCAGGTCGTGATAGGTGACGACGACCGAGATCGCGTAAAAGGCACCCCACACCCCGCTCCAGATCAGACTGGCGATGATCGCCAATGTGCTGCCTCCTACCGCGGCCAACCCGAATTCGATCACCGGCGAGACCATCGCGCTGATGATGATCAGGAGGAGTATCAACCCGAAAATCTTCCAGCGATGCCCCTTGGTCAGTTGCGAGCTGCGTCGCATGCTCGCGTTCGGGCCCAGCCGTTCGACGACACAGACCGGCGTGGCGACAAACCACATCGTGAACAGGATCAAGCCCGGAACGATCAGCAGTATGGAGGCAAGTCCTACGAGAATCGACACGATGATTGCGAGCCCGATAATGGGAAAAAATCGTTGCAGGCCGACCTGCAGCGACTCGCTGAGGCTGACCGGCCGGCCACGCATGTCCTGAAATGCTCCATACAGGACGACCGCCTGGCTGAGCGTGTACAGCACGATCGCCAGGAAGAAGCTGATGAGCACCAGGACCACGTTTTGCCCAGGTTCAGACTCGGACTGCAGACCTCGCATCAGAACCAGCGGCAGGCTGGCGACCGTCGTCACGATGAAGAATATCAGGAAATTCCGCGATAGCACAGAAGTCGTGCGATTGAGCACGCGGCCGACACGGAAATCGCTCTCGGTGAAGCGAGTAGACACCGACGTATCTGTCATGATTAGCCCCATCAATTCGGCCTATTCGCGTTGGTCGCGAATCGCCATGCCTGGGTTCACCAGACGATCCATATCATAGGAACGACGACAGACAAGGCGGAGCGGGTATCGCAAGAGGTTCGCGACGGCGTTCATCCATGATATGCACAATGCTCGCTTAAGTCCTTGATCGACATCGGAGCTGTCCTTGGCGCGCATTGCCTATGTTAACGGCCGGTATATGTCCCGTGGCGACGCCATGGTCCACGTCGAAGACCGCGGCTACCAGTTTTCCGACGGCGTGTACGAAGTCTGCGAGGTGAAGGACGGCCGCATCATCGACGAGCGCCGCCACATCGCGCGCCTGCAGCGCTCGCTCGATGCGCTTCGCATTCGGTTGCCGATGGCGCCGGCCGCGCTCGGCGTCGTGATACGTGAAACCATCCGCAGGAACCGCGTGCACGACGGCATCGTCTATCTGCAGATCACGCGCGGCGTGGCGCGCCGCGATCACGCCTTCCCGCCGCCGGGCACTCGACCGAGTGTCGTCGTCACCGCCCGCAATCTCGATGTGGCCGGCAACGAAAAGGCGGCCGCCGAGGGCGTCGCCGTCGTCACCGTCCCGGACAACCGCTGGGAGCGCGTCGACATCAAGTCGATCTCGCTGTTGCCCAACGTGCTGGCCAAGCAGGCGGCGCGCGAGCAGGGGGCCAGGGAAGCCTGGTTCGTGGACCGCGACGGCAAGGTGACCGAGGGGTCCTCGAGCAACGCCTGGATCGTCACCATGGGCGGCAAGGTGGTCACCCGGGCGGCCGATAAGGGAATCTTGCGGGGCATCACCAGGAGCGTGTTGATCGACGTGATCGAGGCCCAGGGTCTCACCTTGGAGGAACGCCCGTTCACGGTCGAGGAGGCCTATGGCGCCCGCGAAGCCTTCCTCACCTCGGCGAGCCAGATCGTCCTGCCGGTGGTGCGGATCGACGGGCGGCCGGTCGGCAATGGTGCCCCCGGGACGGTCGCGACCGCGCTGCGGAAGGACTTCCATCGCTACGCGGAATGGGGCTGAACCCGCTATTTTGCCCCCGCTGATGCACCGTTTGCCCCCAACTTGTGCTTGCACCGCCCGCGGCCGTGCCTTGTAATGGCCGTGTCCAAGTCCTGTGAGAATGCAAGGCTAGAAAATGGGCATAGCGACTTGGCAATAAATCTCGCGGGAAGGGGCCCGCGAGGGAAAAAATGGAACAGCAACAATGGCGGCCGACCGCGCACAAAATCTCCAAGACACCTTCCTCAATCATGTCCGCAAGAACAAGACCCCGCTCACGATCTTTCTGGTGAACGGTGTGAAACTGCAGGGTGTGGTGACCTGGTTCGATAATTTCTGCGTGCTGCTGCGACGCGATGGCCACTCGCAGCTGGTCTACAAGCACGCCATATCGACCATCATGCCAGGTCATCCGATCCAGTTGTTCGAAGGCGCCGAGGAGCCGCCGGCCGGGGACAAGGCCTGATTGGAACCCCGCCGGTTCGACATTCGCAGCGACCGACCGGGCCCGCCGGAGGGCTCGGGGACGGGCCGCGCCGTCGTCATTGAGCCGCACCTGCGCAGGCGGACGGCGGGCGGCGGTGGCGGGCGCGCGCCGGCCGCGTTGCGCTTGCCCGCGGCCAAGCTCGACGAGGCGGTCGGGCTCGCCCGCGCCATCGATCTCGTCGTGGTCGATGCCGGCATCGTGCCGGTCGGCGACATCCGTCCCGCCACCTTCATCGGGAAGGGCAAGGTCGAGGAGATCGCAGGGCTCGTCAAAGGCGACGAGGCTGGGATCGTGGTGATGGATTGCGCGCTCTCGCCGGTGCAGCAGCGCAATCTCGAAAAGGCCTGGAACGCCAAGGTGCTCGACCGCACCGGGCTGATCCTGGAAATCTTCGGCCGCCGCGCTCGCACCCGCGAGGGCGCGCTGCAGGTGGAGCTTGCGCATCTCACCTATCAGAAGAGCCGGCTGGTGCGCTCCTGGACGCACCTCGAGCGCCAGCGCGGCGGCTTCGGCTTCCTCGGCGGACCGGGCGAGACCCAGCTCGAGGCCGACCGCCGCATGATCGAGGAACGCATCGCCCGCATCGAGGCGGAACTCGACAAGGTCAAGCGCACTCGCAAGCTCCATCGCGAGAGCCGCAAGCGCGTGCCGTATCCGATCGTCGCGCTGGTGGGCTACACCAATGCGGGGAAGTCGACCTTGTTCAACCGCATGACCCGGGCCAGCGTGCTGTCCGCCGACATGTTGTTCGCGACGCTCGATCCGACGCTGCGCGCGGTCGACTTGCCGCAGGGCCTGCGCATGATCCTGTCCGACACGGTCGGCTTCATCTCGGATCTGCCGACCATGCTGGTGGCGGCTTTTCGAGCGACGTTGGAAGAAGTGATCGAGGCCGACGTGATCCTGCACGTGCGCGACCTGTCGCACGCGGACGCCGAGGCGCAGTCGCACGACGTCGAGGACGTGTTGCGCCAGCTCGGGATCGAGGCGGGTGAAGGCAGACGCATCGTCGAAGTATGGAACAAGATCGACCGGCTCGATGACGCGGCCCGTGCCCGTGTCCGCAATCTCGCCGACCGCCAGCCGGCGGAGCGCCGGCCGGTGCTGGTTTCGGCGCTGACCGGGGAGGGGCTCGACCGGCTCGCTTGCGCGATCGAGGCGCGGCTCGCCTCGAGTCGGGTGACGCTCGACCTGGCGCTTGATCCCGCTGATGGCGCCGGAGTGAGCTGGCTGCACCGTCACACCGAGGTCATGGCCAAGTCGCTGCGCGACGACGGCCGGCTGGCGATGACGGTCCGCGCCGACCCGGCGAACGCCGACAAGGTGCGAGCCAAGTTCGCCGCGCCGGCGGCCACGGGCGAGGGAGGGCGCGATGAGGCAGGCGATCATGGTGCTGGCAGCAGCGCTGCTCGGCGTCGGGCCGGTCGCGACCGCCGCGGCTGAGAGCGTCACGCTCCGCTACGGCCAAATTCCGTCCACGGTGCGCAGCGTATCGTCGCTTTACACTTTTGTTGCGCAGCAGAAGGGCTTCTTCGCTCGCGAAGACATCAAGCTTGAGCACGTGCCGATCGCCGGCGGCACCGACAAGATGGTCGCCGCGCTCGACCAGGGCCGCCTCGATGTCACCCAGACGGCCAGTCCCTATTTGATCCAGGCGGTGCTCGCCGGCTCCGACGCGGTGGCGATCGCGGGCGAGACCGCCAATCCGATCTACAGCTTGATCGCCAAGCCCGAGATCGCGAGCTTTGCCGATCTCAAAGGCAGGCTTCTGGGTCTCTCGCTGCCGGTGGATACGATCTCGATCTCCATGCGCAAGCTGTTGGCGTTGAAAGGCCTGCGCGAGACCGACTACCGCGTGAAGGAGCTGGTCGGCACGCCGGTGCGTTTCGAATGCCTCAAGCGAGGCGAATGCGACGCCGTTCCGCTCGGCCAACCGGACGACCTGATCGCCGTGGGTCAAGGTTACAAGCGGCTCGGCGTCTCGACCGAGGCGGTGGCGGCGTTCCAGTTCCAAGTCATCGCCGCGCGGCGAGCCTGGGCGCAGGCCAACACCGATACCGTCGTGCGCTTCATCCGCACCATGGCAGCCGCCTTCAGGTTCATCCGCGATGGCGCCAATCGCGGCGAGGTCATCAAGGCCATGGTGGAGTTGACCGGAGCATCGGAAGACATCGCCCGGCAGACGCTGGCGCTTTATTTCGAGCCCGACCGCGGCGTCCTGCCGAAGCAGGCGGAGATCGATCTTGCGGGCCTGGGGCAGGTGATCGCCTTCATGGGCGAGGGCGGCGCGCTCAAGCCGCCGCTGCCGGCGCCCGAGCGGTTTGTGGATTTGCAGTATCTGCGGGCAGCAGGGGTGCAATGAAGCGTAGGTGACGATCAATACCGCTCGATCTTCTTGATCTCCACCACCCGGTTCCAGCGCGCCGCGTCGCGCTCGATATAGTCCCGCATCTGTTCGGGCGTGGTCGGGGTCGGCACGTTGCCGACGCCGGCGAGCTTGTCGCGGATATCCGGCAGCTTGAGGATTTCGCCGATCTCGCGGTTCAAGCGATCGACGATCGGCCGCGGCGTGCCGGCGGCCATGGCGAGGCCGAGCCAGGAGATGACCTCGAAGCCGGGCAGGGTCTCGGCGATCGCCGGGATGTCCGGCTCCAGCACGAAGCGCTCGCGCGATGACACCGCCAACCCGCGCAAGGTGCCGCCTTTGATTTGAGCGAAGGCGACGGTTCCAGTCTCGACCATCACGTCGAGCCTGCCGCCCAGCAGGTCCTGCACGATCTGGGTATTGCCGCGGTAGGGGATGCCCCGGATCGTGGTGCCGGCCTCGACGTTGATCAATTCACCGATCAGGTGGTGGACGCTGCCCGGCAGGTTCATGCCGTAGGTCATGCCGTCGGGCGCGGCCTTGGCGCGGGCGATGAGCTCGCCGAACGACTTGATCGGCGAATTCGGCGCGGTCGCGACCACCATGGGGTAGCCGGAGACCAGCGTGACGAAGGCGAAGTCCTTGATCGGGTCGTAGGGCAGCGATTTGGCGACCGCCGCACGGGCCGAGAACGCGCCGGTGAGCATTCCGACCGTGTAGCCGTCGGGCTGCGATTTGGCGACGTTGTTCCAGGCGGTCACGCCGCCCACCGCGGCGTTCTCCACCACCACCGCCTGGCCGAGCCGCTCGGTGAGCTTGTCCGCCAGGAGCCGGCTGACGAAATCCGGGCTGCCGCCCGCCGGCGTCGCGGTGACGATCCGGACCGTGCGGGACGGCCATTGCTGGGCCGCCAGCGGCGAGGCGGCAGCGATAGCCGCGGCAAACAGGGTAGGGAGCGTCAAAATTCGCATCGGCATCTGCATGGCTGGGATCTGCTCGGGCGGATGTTATCACCAGCGCTCGGGCAGGACAGCGTGCCTCGCGGCCGCAGCCCAAGCGCCTTGGTTCACTGCAATCGACCATTTTGTGATGGCCATCACATCGCGCCGAGTGGGCTCCATTAGGCTCCCGACCATCGAAGAGCGATCGTGCTCTTCGTCGATCACAGGGGAATACCATGAAGAAGCTCATTCTCGCCGCCGCGACCGTTGCTCTTCTCGGCACCGCCGCGACTTCGACCGCCGACGCCGCGGCTGGCTGCCCGAAGTGGGCATGCGGTAGCAACGGCGTGCAACTCAACGGCATTTCGAGGAACGGCATGCACTTCAACGGCTGGCGGACCAACGGCCTTGGGAAGAATGGCCTTGGGAGGAACGGCATGTGGTTCAACGGCATCCAGACCCACGGGATGGGGGCGAACGGCTTGACAAAGCCGGTCGAACCCACGGCGCCCGTCGTCGACGCCGTGGTTCTGCCCTCAGGCGAAACCGTCGACCTGCGCTAGCCCGATCGGCGGATTGGAAACCAACACCTCGATGGCGCTAAGCTGCGGCAACCCGGCGAGTCCGGGGCCGACGGTCATGATCTTGCAGATGCACAAGCTTGGTCTCGCGGCAATGCTGGCCGTTATCGTGCCGGCCATGGCTTCGGCGCAGGCGTCGCTGACGGTCGAGGGCACGGAATTCGTGCTGACCAAGGCCGGCGGCGGCGTCTTGCGAAGCTCCGACCTCGTGGGCGCGACGCTGAAGATCCGCGTCGGCGGCAAGGACGTCGAAGTCACGATCAGAAGCGTGCAGGACGACCGCGAAGCCGTCGGCGGCCGCATCGTGTTGCATCATTTCGTCGTCAAGGACGAAAACGGCGGACAGGCGGACATGTGCGCGCCGGACGCGGAGGGGCGCAGCCTCGGCTTTCCGGTGCCCGACGGCGGCGGCGGTTTCGACCTCACTTGCACCAGCGGTGCCGTCGGCAAATGCATCCGCTGGGGTTATCGGCCCTGGGAGGAGCGGCCCGGCGGCCCGCCGCTTGGCCCGCTGCATCAGGCCTGCGTGCATATGGCGCGCGCCGACTACGGCGGCGACGGCTACCCAACGACGCGCGACGGAACCATGATCTACTTTTGCGACCGCTTCGGCATTCACGCCTGCGAGAAGGATGCGCCGATGGCATTCGAGGCAGGCTGGGGAAAAGACGGCGCAATATGCGTCGCCCGGCCGCGCATCCGCGAAAACATTTCCCTGGGCGAGCTCGCCGAGCGATACCCGAAGCTCGCGCCGCGCCTCGGCGCCTCATGCACCGAAGACGGCGCCAAGAGCAACCCCGCCGCGCTGCTGTTCAACCGTTCGCAAGAGTGACGGGCGCGCCGGGCGCAATCGCCGGGCGTATGGATCGGTCTATTTTTCCGCCGCCTTGGCGGCGTCCCACAGCGCATCCATCTCGGAGAGAGTCGCGTCTTGGGGAGTCTTGCCGCGCGCGGCGAGCGCCCGCTCGATGGCGCCGAAGCGGCGCTCGAATTTCGCATTGGTCGCGCGCAGCACCGCCTCCGGATCGGCGTCCAGATGGCGCGCCAGGTTGACGACCGCGAACAGGAGATCGCCGACCTCGGCACCGGCCGCGGCGCGGTTGCCGGCCTTGAGATCGCTCTCGATCTCGTCCGCTTCCTCGCGGATTTTCGCCAGCACCGCCAGCGGATCGTTCCAGTCGAAGCCGACCTGGCCGGCCTTGGCCTGCAGCTTGAGGGCGCGGGTGAGGGCAGGGAGCGCGACCGGGACGCCGGCAAGGATGGAAGCGCGCTCGTCCGCGCCTTCTCCTTTCACCTGCCGTGCCTTCTCTTTTTGTAATTTTTCCTCAGCCTTGATTTGCTCCCACAAGCCTTCGACCGCCTCGGCGGTGAGGCCGCGCGCATCTCCGAACACATGCGGATGCCGGCGCAGGAGTTTCTCGGTGATGGTTTGGATCACGTCGCCGAAATCGAAGGCGCCTTGCTCCTGCGCCATGCGGGCATGAAACACGACCTGCAGCAGGAGATCGCCCAGCTCATCGCGCAGGTCGTCGAGATCGCCCCGCGCGATGGCGTCGGCGACTTCGTAGGCTTCCTCGAGGGTGTAAGGCGCGATGGTCGTGAAATTCTGCTGCAGATCCCACGGGCAGCCGGTGCCGGGGGTGCGCAGCGCCGCCATGATGTCGAGAAGCCGGGCGATATCGCGGGAGGGAGTCATGGGGAATCCGGACGACGGAGGACAGATAAGCATAGCGTATGATCCTTTGCGTCCGCTGTCCTCCGTCGTCCATTGTCGGGGCAACACTCGCTGGATGGATGGCCGAATTTCTCTACGAAATCGGCCAATTCGGAACGGGGGAACACGTGCTTTCCGGCTCGCGGCCGCGACCCCGGGCCCCTGGGATGCGGCGAAAAGGCTTGCCGGTCGGCACTCTCCACGGCGCAATTTGGTGGATGAATGGGGCAAGACGCGGCAGACTGACCGGCGCGCCGGCCTGGGCAGCTGGTCCCGAGCATAACCAATAATCGGCCGGTGCGATGACCGGATGGGAGGATTCCTCATGAGTGACAATCACGCGTCCCGTCGGGACATTCTCAAGGGCGGCAGCGCCTTTGCATTCGGCTTGACGCTCGGCTCGACGGCCGGTCCGCTGCGCGCCCAAACCCGCCAGATGGGGGCGCGCGAGAAGGAGTTCTACGAGGCCGCCAAGAAGGAGGGCGAGCTGACTTGGTACACCGCCCATTCCGACGACGTGACCGCGCAGGCGCTCGGCCGCACGTTCGAATCGATGTATCCGGGCCTCAAGGTTAACGTCGTGCGCACCACGGCCCAGGTTGCCTTCCAACGCGTCTCGCAGGAGGTCAAGGCCGGCGCCATGCAGGTCGACGTGCTCAGCTCGACCGATATCGGGCACTACGTCTACCTCAAAGAGAAAACCCTGCTCGAGAAATACGTACCGGAGAACGCCACCAAGGTGCTCGACATCTATCAGGGCTACGATCCCGACGGCTTCTACTTCGTCACCTCGGGCGGTCTGGTGGCCATGGCGCACAATACCGCTAAGCTGCCCGCGGCCGAGGCGCCGAAGAACTGGACCGACCTCGCCGATCCGAAATGGAAGGACAAGATCTCGTTCGGCCACCCGGGCTTCAGCGGCTATGTCGGCACCTGGACGGTGATGATGCGCAAGCTCTACGGCTGGCAGTTCTTCGACAAGCTGGCCAAGAACAACCCGCAGATCGGCCGCTCGATCAACGACACCGTCACCATGCTCAACGCCGGCGAACGCGTGGTGGCCGGCCACTCTCCCTCCGGGCCGACGCAGCAGAGTGCGCAGAAGGGCAATCCGCTGGCGATGATCTGGCCGACCGACGGCACGGTGCTGATCATCGCGCCGTCCGGCATCATGAAAGGCGCCAAGCATCCCAACGCGGCGCGCCTGTACATGGAATATCTGCTGACGGCCGAAGCGTCCAAGGTCTGGGTCGACCACTTCCACGAGCCGGTGCGGCCCGAAGCTTCGCCGCTGCCGGGCATCAAGTCGGCCAAGGAGTTGAAGACGATCCGCCCGACGGTGGAGGAGATCAGCAAAGGCATTCCCGAGGTGATCAAGCAGTGGCGCGATACGTTCGGCGTGTAACGTCGCGCGCGCCGGGCTCGTCTCGATGAGCAGCGGCCTCGACGCGCTGCCGCAGCCGGCGGCGCAGAACGCGCTCGTCCGGCGCTTGCGCTTCATCGAACCCAGCATGATCCTCTGGGTGTTGACGATCGCGGTGCTGGTCTTGCTGGTGGCGTCACCGCTGGTGCGGCTCGTCGTTTCAAGCTTGCAGGAACCGGAGGCGGGCGGGCTCACGCTCGCGAATTACCGCGAAGCCTACGGCAGCTGGCGCCACCTTCGCGCCTTGTTGCGCTCGCTGGAGCTCGGCGTCGGCGTCGCGGTGCTCGCCGCCGTGTTCGGCGTGCCGATCGCCTGGGCGATCTCGCGCACCGACATGCCGGCCAAGGGCCTGATCCGCCTGATGGTGCTCGCCGCCTTCATCACTCCGCCCTATCTCGCCGCCATCGGCTGGATTCTGCTGGCCGGCCCGAATGCCGGCTGGCTCAACAAGGCCTGGATGGAGCTCACCGGCGCGGGCCAGGGCATCTTCAACATCTATTCGATGCCCGGATTGATCCTGGTCATCGCCATCACGTCGTTCCCCTACATTTTCGTATTCGTGAACGCTGCGCTCGATCTTGTTTCCTCCGAAATGGAGGATGCGGCACAGATCCTCGGTGCCAGCAAGTACTACACGACCTTTCGCATCACCTTGCCGCTCGTGCTGCCGGCCATCCTGGGCGGGCTGATCATCAGTTTTCTCGAAGCGATCGCCGTCTTCGGCGCGCCGGCGCTGATCGCGTTGCCGGCGCGCTTTCACGTCGTGTCGACGCAGCTCTGGCAGTTCTTCGAGCATCCGGTGCAGGTGGAAGTCGCCGCCGCCTATGCCATGCCGCTGCTGCTGATCACCATGCTGATGTTCTACCTGCAGAGCGTCATTCTCGGGCGCAAGGGCTATGCGTCAGTCACCGGCAAAGGCGGCGAGCGTCGCCTGTTGCGGCTCGGGCCTTGGCGCTGGGTGATGCTGGGCTATGCGCTGCTGGTTTGCCTGCTGGCCGTGCTGTTGCCGATGGTGGTGTTGCTGCAGGCCGCCTTCGCCAAGGCGTGGGGCAGGGGCTTCTCGCTCGACAATTTCACGCTCGGCAATTTCCGTTATCTGCTGTTCGAGCAGACGCAGGCGCAGCAGGCGATCATCAACACGCTGGTCTATTCCGCCGTCACCGCGTTCGCCGCAATCGGCCTTGCGCTGGCGATCGCCTATGTGGTGAGCCGCAAGCTCGTTCCCTGGACTAACGTGCTCGTCTTCCTTTGCATGGCGCCGTTCGTTATCCCGGGGGTGGTCCTGGCGATCGGCTTCTATGCCGCCTATGCGCCGCCGCCGCTCGCGCTCTACGGCACCGGAATGATTCTCATCCTGGCCTACATGACGCGGTTCTTGCCGATCGCCTACAGCTCCAGCTCGGCCGGCATGCGCAGCATCAATCCGGAGATGGAGGAGGCGGTGCGCATCCTCGGCGGCGGGCGGCTGCTGGCCATCCGCAAAGTGTTGGCGCCGTTGCTCAAGAAAAACCTCGCCGGCGCGTGGATCCTGGTGTTCATTCCGGCGGCGCGCGAACTATCCTCGGCGATCTTCCTGGTGGGGCCGCAGACGCGGGTGATGTCGGTGATGCTGTTCGACCTTTCCGAGGAGGGGAATTTCGAGGTGCTCGCCGCGCTCGGGGTCATCCTGCTGGTGCTGACGGTGGCGGTCGCGGCCATCGGCTTCCGCCTCATCGGCCGCGATTTCATGCTGCGGAGAAACGTATGAGCCGGCTCACGCTGCGCGGGATCGGCAAGCGCTTCGGCGACGTGGCCGCCGTGCAGGACTTCGATCTCGACCTCGTCTCGGGCGAATTCGTCTCGCTGCTCGGCCCTTCGGGGTGCGGCAAGACCACGACGCTGCGCATGATCGCCGGTTTCATCGATCCGACCGCCGGCACCATCGCGATGGAGGGTCAGGTGATCTCCTCGCCGGCCGGATCGGTCCCGCCGGAGCGGCGGCGGATGTCGATGATATTCCAGAGCTACGCGGTGTGGCCGAACATGACGGTGCAGGAGAACGTCGCCTTCGGCCTCAAGTTGCGCAAGCTTGCGGGCGGGGAAGTGCGCCAGCGCGTGGGCGAGATGCTCGATGTCGTGCGCATGGGCCACCTGGCCGAGCGATACCCGGCCGAGCTGAGCGGCGGACAGCAGCAGCGGGTGGCGCTGGCGCGCGCGCTCGTCATCAAGCCCGCCGTGCTGCTCCTCGACGAGCCGTTGTCCAATCTCGATGCCAACTTGCGCGAGGAGATGCGCTTCGAAATCCGCCGCCTGCACGAGGCGTTCCGCATCACCACCGTCTACGTCACCCACGACCAGGCCGAGGCCATGGTGACCTCCGATCGCATTGCGGTGATGAATCAGGGCCGCCTCGAGCAGGTGGACGAGCCGCACGCGATCTACACCAAGCCGAAGACCCGTTTCGTGGCCGGCTTCATCGGCCGGACCAACTTCATCGAGGGCTCCTGCAACGGGTCCGACGTGGTCTTCGACCAGTTCGTCGTCCCGCGCAGCGCGCTCGAGCGTGGTGACACGCTCTCCGGAAAGGTGACGTTTTCGGTGCGTCCGCAGAGCATGCGGCTCATGCGTGCCCGACCCGCCGCGGCAGACGGGCCGGGCGTTGAGGTGAAGGTCATCGAGCGCGCCTATCTCGGCGACTTCTGGAGCTACGTCGTGGTTCCTGGCCAAGGCGCGACGCGCATCAAGGTGACGACGCCGCCGCTGGAGATTTACGGCGTCGGCGACACCGCCTGGCTAGAGCTCGATCCACGCCAGATGGCCGCCATCGCCTGACGACAGAGCAGGGGGAGGGAACGACGTCGGTCTGTGCTCAACCGGTCTGTGTCGAGGTGTTGGCGCCGGCCGGCCGGCGTTTTGGCGGAACGGCGGAACGAACCCAACGGGTGAAAGTCAAATGATTACAAGGCCGACCCGCAGATTGGTCGAATATCCCCCCGGCGCGATCCATGCGAAGCTGCGATCGAGACCGTCGTGATGCAAAGGGTCAGCAAGCGGTCAGCGTCGCTCGCACCATTTTGGCCAAACGAACCCAACGTGAGTGTGCGGAAGCAGAAAGTGCAGGAAGTGCGGAAAGACGCATGGCCGACGCGGCATAAGCAGGCGAGGAGGGCTTTCTGCACTTCCTGCACTTTCTGCAGCATAAAGGCGGCACATTGCAGTCACGGCAGCAATCGGATGCACTGCGAGCCCGGAAGCCCCTGGCCCCTGGCGAGGTCGACTGTTCTAGCTAGTACCGCTGCACAGTGATTATGACTCTTTGGTCCGGGACATTTTGGCGCCGACTGGATCCCGGATTTAACCCGTCAAAATCACTGTGCGGAGGTACTAATGCCCCGAGCGCTCGGCCTCGCGGCTCGCCTCGAACAGGAACCAGCAGCGCTTCTCGGCCTCGTCGATGAAGACCTCGAGCAGGCTCGCGGTCGCCACATCCTCGTGCTCGTCGGCGAGCTCGTGCGCCTTGCGCATGTGCTCGATCTGCGCCTTGTTGTCGTTCATCAGCTCGCGCAGCATGTCGAGGGCGGAGACGTAGTCCTGGTCATTGTCCTCGGTCCGTTGCAGCTTGGCGATGTGCCCGATCGAGCGGATGGTCGTGCCGCCGACCTTGCGCACGCGCTCGGCCAGGATGTCGACGCTGTTCGCGAGCTGGTCGGCCTGCTCGTCGAACAGGAGGTGGTAGTCGCGGAAATGCGGTCCGCTGACGTGCCAGTGGAAGTTCTTGGTCTTCACATAGAGGGCGAAGGTGTCGGCCAGGAGGCCATTGAGCGCTGCCGATATCTCGCGCACGGCGTCGGGCGAAAGGTCGGTCGGGGTGTCGAGCCGCGCGGCGGTCCGGCGTGGTTCGAGCTTTCTCACCTTGGTGGTCACAGGTCACCTCATGCGGGCTTGGGGGAGTATCAACGCGGCGCCAACCCCGGCGCCTTGATATCCGTCAACGCAGGGAGCGTCCCGCCGTTCCTCGATTCGCATAAGGGATATTATGGAATATTATTTGATGACGTCTGGCCGACATTGACCAATCAGATTGCTTGAAGAGACTGCTGCAAACACCTGATCTTACGTCAAGAATTCACACGCTCGAAGGGATCTGCATGCTTCAGTGCGAGGCTTGGCTTCAGGAGCCTCCGCCACCCATCAAGGTCACGCCCAGCCCATCATAGGCCGGCTCCACGTGCGGCGGCAGCCGGGCGCGCAGCGCCTCGTAGTCGAGGTCGGAATGCAGGTTGGTCAGGATCGCCCGGCGCGGCTTGACCCGCTCGATCCAGGCCAGCGCGTCGTCGACGCTGAAATGGCTCGGGTGCGGCCGGTAGCGTAGCGCGTCCACGATCCAGACCTCAAGCCCGGTGAGCGCCGCCAGGCTGCCGGACGGCAGGCCGCTGAGGTCGCAGGAATACGCCAGGCCGCCGAAGCGGAAGCCGAGCGAAGGTATGTCGCCGTGCTCCTGCAGCACCGGCAGTGCGGTAATGAGACCGCCCTCGCCGTCGACCGTGACGCTTTCGCCCGGCACCAGCCGGTGCTCGGTCACGATCGGCGGATATTCGCTGCCGGGCGGCGCCTGGAAGCAATAGCCGAAGCGCGCGCGCATCACCTGCGACGTGGGCTCGTCCAGGTAGATGTCGACCCGCCGGCGGCGCCGGATGAACAGCCCGCGCAGGTCGTCGATGCCATGGGTGTGGTCGGCGTGCTCGTGGGTGTAGAGCACCGCGTCGAGCCAATCGACCTCGGCGTCCAGAAGCTGCTCGCGCAGGTCCGGCGAGGTGTCGACCAGCACCCGGGTGACGCCGGCGCCGTTGCGGCGCTCGACCAGCAGCGAGGTGCGGCGGCGGCGGTTCTTGGGATTGCTCGGATCGCAGTCGCCCCAGCCGAGCGCCGGGCGCGGAACGCCGCCCGAGGAGCCGCAGCCGAGGATCGTGAAGGTCAGCGTCATGCCGCACGCAGTCAAGCAGACTGCGTAAGCTTGTGGGCGCCGGCCGCAGGACGCGGCACCTTCGAGAACAGGCGGAAGAAGGTGTCGGTCGTTTGCCGGGCGATCTCATCGGGTAAGACCCCACGCGTTTCGGCCAACACCTTGGCGGTCTCCACCACATAGGCCGGTTCATTGCGCTTGCCGCGATGGCGGCCGGGCGCGAGATAGGGCGCGTCGGTCTCGACCAGGATGCGGTCGGCCGGCAGGTCCTTGACGATCGCCCGCAGGTCGTCGGATTTCTTGAACGTGAGAATGCCGGTGAACGAGATGAACAGCCCGAGCGCGATCGCCCGCTCGGCCAGCTCGCGGGTGCCGGTGAAGCAGTGCAGCACGGCTGGGAAGGCGCCCTTCCCCGTTTCCTCCTCCAGAATTCGCGCCATGTCGTCATCCGCCGAGCGCGAATGGATGACCAGCGGCAATCGGGTCGCGCGGGCGGCGGCGATATGATTGCGGAAACCGCGCTCCTGCGCGTCGCGCGGGCTGTGATCGTAGTGATAGTCGAGCCCGGCCTCCCCGACCGCGACCACCTTGGGATGGCGGCTGCGCGCGATCAGCTCGTCGGCCGTGACGTCGAGCTCCTCGTGGGCATTGTGCGGATGGGTGCCGACCGAGCAGAAGACGTCGGGAAAGCGCTCGGCGATGGCCAGCACCTCGGCATGCCGCTTGACCCGGGTCGAGATGGTGACGATGCGGGCGATGCCGGCCGCCTGCGCGCGCGCCACCACGGCATCGAGCTCGCCCGCGAAATCGGGGAAATCGAGATGGCAGTGGCTGTCGATCAGCATATCGGTACCAGCGATCAGGAATCAGTAGTCAGGTATCAGGAATCAAGAGCGGTCAACGATTCCATTCTGATTCCTGATACCTGATCCCTGATTCCTGATCTTAGTGGCGCACGTCGGACGCCGGCGTGTTTGCGTATTCGGCTTCGAATCTTGCAATCTCGCGCGTCAGGTCTTCCAGAATACGCTGGCGAAGCGCGGCATCGGTGCCGAAGGTCATTTCTGCGACGGTCTTGCCCAGCGCCGAAATGATCTCGTCCATGTCCATCGTGTCTTTTTCCCCGCTCAGGGAGCCGTACTCCGCGTAGAAGTCGTCGATCGTGTCCGCGATCAGGCAATGCAGGCACGGCCGCTCATCATTCGATCCGGGGTTGTCCGACATGGCCGTGTCCTCTCTGTCGTCAGGCGTCGCAGCCGGTAAGGCTCGGGGTTCTGTGACGAGCCAAAGCCGTCATTGGCTCCCGGTCCCGTCAGGCCTGTGCGCTCGCTTCGCTGTCCACGTAACGGGGAAACACCGGCACCGGCGCCGGGAGCTTGGCGCCGGGCGCGATCCGGCGCGCCCCGCCCACCTCGGAGAAATGGCGTTGCTCGGCCGGGACCGCAAGCAGATCGAGCAGCTTCGCGGCCGAGCTCGGCATGAACGGCGCGCTGAGGATCGCGACCTGCCGGATCACCTCGGCGGTGACGTAGAGCACGGTGCCCTGCCGCACTGGATCGGTCTTGGCGAGCGCCCACGGCGCCTCGCCGGCGAAATAACGATTGGTGTCGGCGACCACCGCCCACACCGCGTTGAGCACCTGATGGAGCGCTTGCGTCTTCATCGCCTCGCGCGCCTTGCCGATCATGCCGTCGGCGGCCGCCAGCATGGTCTTGTCGGCATCGCCGAACGCCCCCGGCTTCGGCAGCATGCCGCCGAGCTGGCGCGCGACCATCGACAACGAGCGCTGCGCCAGGTTGCCGAGGTCGTTGGCGAGGTCGGCGTTGATGCGGTTGACGATCGCCTCGTGGCTGTAATTGCCATCCTGCCCGAACGGAACTTCGCGCAGGAAAAAATAGCGCAGCTGGTCGACCCCATAGGCGTCGGCCAGCGCGAACGGGTCGATCACGTTGCCGACCGACTTCGACATCTTCTCGCCGCGGTTGAACAGAAAGCCGTGCGAGAAGATGCGGCGCGGCACCTCGACGCCGGCCGACATCAGGAAGGCCGGCCAATAGACCGCGTGGAAGCGCACGATGTCCTTGCCGATCACGTGCAGGTCGGCCGGCCAGTAGCGGCGGAATTTCGCGCTATCGGTGTCGGGGTAATCGACGGCGGTGATGTAGTTGGTCAGCGCATCGACCCACACATACATGATGTGCTTGGGATTGCCCGGCACCTTGACGCCCCAGTCGAAGGTGGTGCGCGACACCGAGAGGTCCTGCAGGCCGCTCTTGACGAAGCTCGCGACCTCGTTGAGCCGCTCCTTCGGCAGCACGAAATCGGGATGCCGCGTATACAGATCGATGAGCTTGTCTTGGTAGGCGGACAGCCGGAAGAAATAACTTTCCTCCTCGACCCATTCGACCGGCGTGCCTTGCAGGCCGACCCGCTCGCCCTTCTCGTTGAGCTTGGTTTCCTGCTCGTCGTAATAGGCCTCGTCGCGCACCGAGTACCAGCCGGAATATTTGTCGAGATAGATATCGCCGGCCGCTTCCATCCGCTGCCAAATCCCGGCCGAGGCGCGATGGTGGCGCTGCTCGGTGGTGCGGATGAACTCATCGTTCGAGCAGTTCATCCGCTCGACCATGGCCTTGAAGCGCGGCACGTTGCGCTCCACCAATTCGCGCGGCGTGAGCTTCTCGCGCGCGGCGGTCTGCTGCATCTTCTGGCCGTGCTCGTCGGTGCCGGTGAGGAACAGCACGTCGTAGCCGTCGAGCCGCATGAAACGGGCGATCGCATCGGTGGCGATCGCCTCATAGGCATGCCCGATATGCGGCGGCCCGTTCGGGTACGCGATGGCCGTCGTGAGGTAATAGCGAGGCTTGTCAGCCATCGGGCATAGGTATCAACCGCGCGATGCCTCGGCAAGCCAGCCGAATACGTTGAAAACATAAGGCTTTCGATCGAGATTGAAGGTCTCGACGTCGCGCGCCGAATGGTTGACCTTGTCCCAGACCTCGGCCACCCGGGCCATCCGGCCGGGCTCCTGCGTCCCCGCGGCAAGCCGTGCCGAGAGCCACGCATTGACCGTATCGACGAAGGCGGCGAGCGGCGCGGCGTCGGTGCCATAGAGGCGGTCGCCGAGCGCATGCAGCGGGCGCGGATCGACCGCGGGCAGCCGGTCGAGCAGCGCGTTGATGCGTTCGCGCAAGGCCAGCGCGTCCGCGTCGAGCAGCGCAAGCGCGCGGCCCACGCTGCCCTCGGCGATCGCGGCGACCGCCTTTACGTTGGCATCGTCGGGGTCGGCGCCGACCGCCGCCGCCGCGGCGCGCGCGACGTCATCTTGCTCGAGCGGCCGCAATGCCAGCAGGCGGCAACGGGAGCGGATCGTCGGCAGCACACGCTGGCTGGAATGGCTGACCAGCAGCAACAGGGCGCGGCGCGGCGGCTCTTCCAGGACCTTGAGCAGCGCATTGGCGCCGGCGGCGTTCAATTCGTCGACCGCGTCGACCACGGCGACGCGCCAGCCGCCCTCCCCGGCGGTCGATCCGAAGAACGAGACCGTGCGGCGCACATCGTCGACCTGGATATCCTGGCGCAAATTGCCGGTCTTCTCGTTGACCGTGCGCTCCAGCACCAACAGGTCGCCCTGTGCCTGCGCGGCGACGCGCCGCGCCACCGGATGCTCGGGGTCGAGCTGCAGCGAGGTGGCCCGCTGCACCGGCGCCGCGTTCGGATCCGGATGCGCGAGCACGAAGCGCGCCATCCGATAGGCGAGCGTCGCCTTGCCGATGCCGACCGGGCCGCCGAGCAGCCAGGCATGAGGCAGGCGCCCGCCGCGATAGGCGTCGAGCAGCGCCTGCTCCGCTTGGCTGTGGCCGTGGAGGACGGTCGTTGCGCGCGGGTGCGGAGGCTCGACCTGCTCGGCGTCATCCTCGCTCACGACGCCATGCTCTCGAGCGCGACCGGCGCCGTCGCCGGATCGAACCGGTCGTTAACCACCTTCCAGACGCGATCGGCGACCGCGGCTTTGGGCTCCGTGGCGTCGATCAGCACGCAGCGCAGCGGCTCGCTCAGCGCAATCACCCGATAGGCCTCGCGCAGCTGCTCGTGGAATGCGAGCGATTCCGCTTCGAAGCGATCGGCCTCGCCGTCGCCGCGCCGCTTGCCGGCGCGCGCCAGCCCGACATCCGCCGGAACGTCGAGGATGAAGGTGAGATCGGGCTTGAGATCGCCGATGGTGACCCGTTCGAGCGCGCGCAGCAATTTCTGGTCGACGTGGCCGAGCGTCCCCTGGTAGACCCGGCTCGAGTCGACAAAGCGGTCGCTGATCACCCAGCGCCCGCTCGCCAGCGCCGGCTCGATGGTGTTGCGCACGTGGTCATCGCGCGCGGCCGCGAACAGGATCGCCTCGGTTTCGGCGCCGAGCGGCTTGGCGACCCCCGACAACAGCACATGGCGGATCGCTTCGGCGCCGGGCGAGCCGCCGGGCTCCCGAGTCGCCACGACGGCGATGCCGAGCGCCTTGAGCCGATCCGTGAGCAGACCCGCATGGGTCGACTTGCCGGTGCCCTCGCCGCCTTCGAAGGTGATGAATCGCCCACGCATCGCGTCACGTCTTGCCGAGCCGCGCAAAGCCGGCGCGGAACACGCCGAGCACGAGCTCGGCGGCGGCGTCGAAGGCGCGCTGCCGCATCGAGCCGACGCCCACATTCGCGGCCGCCTGCAGCGGCATTTCCAGCACCAGGAAGTCGCCGCGCCAGACCTTGAGCATGCCGATCCTCTGGCCCTGCTGCACCGGTGCCGGCACCGGACCGGTATAGACCACCCGCGCGATGATCTTCTCGCGCGTGCCGCGCGGAACCATCAGCCGCACCGCCCTGGCCGCCGTCAGCGGCACGTGGCCCTTCTCGCCGCCATAGAGCTTGGCCTGTGAGATCTCCTGCCCTTCGGCGAACAGCAGGCCGGACTGGAAATTGTGGAAGCCCCATTCGAGCAGCTTCTTGCCCTCGTCGGCGCGCTCCTTGTCCGACCGCAGGCCGTTGACCACCACGATCAGGCGCAAGCCGATCTGCACCGCCGAGCCGACCAGACCGTAGCCGGCCTCCTTGGTGAAGCCGGTCTTGAGGCCGTCGGCGCCGATATTCATGGCGAGCAGCGGATTGCGGTTGAACTGGCGGATCTTGCCCCAGGTGAATTCCCGCTCGCCGTAATATTTGTAGTGCTCGGGATAGGTCTGGATGATGTGCTGCGCCAGCTTGGCGAGCTCGCGCGAGGTCATCAGCTGGCGGGGATCGGGAAGCCCGGTCGAGTTGCCGAAGGTGGATTTGCTCAAGCCCAATTCGCGCGCCCGCTTGGTCATCAGCTCGGCGAATGTGCTTTCGGTTCCGGAAATCCCTTCCGCCAGTACGATGCAGGCGTCGTTGCCCGACTGGATGATCACGCCATGCAGGAGGTTGTCGATCGAAACCCGGCTGTGGATCGGCAGGAACATGCTCGAGGTGCGCGATGGGGCGCCGCCCCTCCTCCAGGCACCGGTGCTGACGATGAATTCGTCGGTCGGCTTGCGCCGGCCCTGCTTGAGCTCGTTGAACACCACCTCCGCGGTCATCAGCTTCGACAGGCTGGCGGGCGGAATGAGGTCGTCGGCGCCCTTTTCGAACAGCACGCTGCCGCTGTCGGCGTCGATCAGGATGGCGTGCGCCGCCGCGGTCTGGAACTCGCCGACGGTCTTCGCGCCCGACACCGGGTTGGGTGCGGCGTAGGCGGAAGCGACCGCCCCGGCGAGCAGCGCCGCGGCGGCCCACTTCCAGAATCGCAAACGCAATCCGCTTCCGTGCATCGTGCCCATGCTCACGAGGGAGCGTGGCGAGCCCTGCGTGGACTGCCCACGCTCCTTTGCTGCCCCGCCCTATCCTTATAGCGTTTTCCGAGCCGGTTCGCCGCAGAAAACGCGTCAACGCAATAGCAAGCGCCAGGCGCCCGAACAATGCCGCAAGCGGCCCGCTCGCGGCGGTTCCACCGCCTTTCAGTAGAGCCCACGGCCGCTCATCAGGCCGACGGCGCCTTCGCTGCGCAGCGGTGCAAAGCCGGTCGCGGGGCCGTTCGCCGCCGCCGACGCCGAGGCCGGCTCGGCCGCAGCGGTGGCGGGCATTCTCACCACCGATCGCGCCGGCGGCTTGTTGGCCGACGTCACCTCGCCGGCCTCGGCGGCGGCTCGGCTCGAGCCGGCGCCCAGCGCGAACGGCCGCTCGGACGGCAGCGGCGGTGCGCCGTCGCGACCCGCTGGCAGGAAAGGCTTGGCCGAGGCCACCATGACGTGCGAGGGCGCGGGCGCCGGCGACCCCTCGCGCAGCGTCGCCATCAGCATGCGGTCGTCGCTGCCCTCGATCGGCGCGCGGCCCAGATATTCGACCCGCACGCGGGCGAGGCCATGGCCGTAGAACTTGAGCGCCTTGGCGGTGCCGATCGACAGATCGATGACGCGGTTGCGGGCATAGGGCCCGCGATCGTTGATGCGCACGACGATGGAACGGCCATTGTCCAGATTGGTGACGCGCGCATAGCTCGGCAGCGGCAGGGTCGTATGCGCGGCCGAGATCCCGTGCATGTCGTAGACTTCGCCATTGGCGGTCAGCCGGCCATGGAAATCCGGGCCGTACCAGGACGCGATCCCTTCAGCGCGATAACTCGAGTTCTCGGCCGGGACATAGGTGCGACCATTGATGTTGTAGGGCTTGCCGACCCGATAGCTGCCGCCGCCCTTCGGCACCGGCTCGCCGTCCTCGACCACCTTCGCGCTGTATTTGGACTTCTCCGCGAACGAGCAGTGGGCGAGCGCAAGCGCGCCGAGGATGAGCGCGCCGATGCGCGCGATCCGGCCGCCACTCAACGCCGCGGACTGTCGCCCCATCTCGTCCCCACGCCGCAACCGCTTGCACCGCCGCCCGCCGACGCGGTACGCCGGGCGGAGATGCAAGATGAAACGAACGTTGCGGATCGGTCGCGCCCGTCCCCCCGGTCGCGACCAGTCCCCTGATCCACCCTATCCACACCATAAGGCCGTGCGATCACGGCGGGAATGGGGCTTGCCAGGGCCGCCACCTATGGTGGTAAACACCCGGTTTGCGTAGCGGCGGCGGCCGACCATGCGCGGCCCGGCGATTTTCAAGCGTCTCGGCCGCGGGTTTCCGCCGCCGCGAACAGCATGTAAATGCGCTGTAAAAAGCGACCGCCGAAGGTGCCAAAAATGCCTTGTGGTCGTCGCAAAACCATATCATTGTCCGGCCCGCAGTTGGACTTAGGGAGACGGCCATGAGGTCAGCGAAGTTGAGCCTGTCCGTTGTTTTGTGTTCGTTGGCGATGCTGTTCGTCGCCGCCGGAGAGGCCCGCAGCCAGACATTCGATTATATTTTCTGCAACAAGACCAACATCAAGGTCTTCGTCGCGGTCGCAACGCAAGTGAGCCCCAGCGACTCGAGGTTCAAGGCGCAGGGCTGGTGGACGATTCCCGCCAACCAGTGCGGCAATATCGGCAGTTTCCCGAAGGGCTGGGTGTACTATTACGCCGAGCAGGAGGATCCCGGCAAAGGCTATTGGGGATCCGACGATGCTTCACTTTGCGTCCGCTATCCCGGGCCGTTCGAGCGGATTCTGACCTCGAACTACACCTGCGGAAACAACGAGGCGGTGCAGGGGTTCAGGGGCATCTTCGTCGAGCCCAACATGGGCTCGATGACCGTCAATTTGAATCCACCGCGCTGAATCCCTGATCTCGATTCGCAAGCGCGCTCCGGTATGGCGCGCGCGGACTCATTAGCGTTTCCCGGCGAAAGCCTGCCCCGGACTTGATCCGGGGGTGGGAACCGGTTCGCGGCAGAAAGCCCTCAAACGCAACAACGTCGGTCGGCGCGGTCAGCGACGCCTCAAAAAAAGCCGGGTCCGGCCACGCGGCCGGACCCGGCTCCCGTTTTAGCGGGGTGATCGCCCGTGTTATCTGGCGCTCTGCGCACCCTGCCCCGGCTGCACCTTGGCCGCGCTGGCGGCCTCGCCGGTCGTGGTTGGGCTCATCATCTGCGTCGAAGGTGCAGCGGACGTCGCCGGCTGCTTCTTCGCCGCCGAGGTCGGAGAAGCGGTGTCATTCGTGGCCTTGGGCGCGGTGGCGGCCGAGGTGCTCGGGCTGGTTTGGGCATGGCTCGGCGCGGCCAGCAGGGCGACGCCCACGGTGGTCGCCGCCAGCGCTGTGATCATCGTACGGAGGCTCATTCAGAACTCCTGGTCTTGGGGTTAGCTCGGTCATTCGTCCCGGCGCGGGACATCACTTTATCGCCCGACACTTCCGTCGCCCTACGCATTCGACCGAAGCCGCCTTGCAGGCTCGATCGCATTGTACACGAATATCTTACTGTCGGAAGGGTGGGACATATTTGTGGCGTCCGCAACCGGGAAATCCTTAAACCTTTGTAAGGCTTGGCTGATGCGCTTGGCCGGGATGACAGGTCCCTCTCCACCCGCCGCGGCTCGCCGTGCGCATCTCACCGAATTAGGGACCGGTAGGCGTCGGCAGACCGGCGGCTCGCCATTCGGGCAGCCCGTCCTCCAAACGCCGAACCTTGAAACCTCGCTCGCGGAGCAGCGCGACGGCCTCATAGGACAGCACGCAGTACGGACCGCGGCAGTAGGCGACGATCTCTTGCGAGGGATCGAGCTCGGCGAGCCGTGCCGCGAGCTCGCGCAGCGGGATGTTCACCGCGGTCGGCAAGTGGCCGAGCACGAATTCATCCGACGGACGGACGTCGAGGACCGTCACACTCTCCGCACGCAGCTGTTTCACGAGCTCGTCGCGGGATACGGGCTCCAGGCTGTCGCGATCATTGAAATAGCTCCGGATCACTTGCTCGACCTCGGCGATGTTGCGCTCCGCGATCCGGCGCAGCGCCGCCAGGACCGTCAAGACCGCCTCGTCAGCGAGACTATAGAAGACGAACTTGCCTTCCCGTCTTGCAGCGACAATCCCGACGCGTCGCATGTGCTGCAAGTGCTGTGACGTGTTGGCGATGGAAAGGCCGGTGCGGCTCGCCAACGTCTCGACCGTCCGTTCGCCCTGCGCCAGCTGCTCGACCAGCTCGAGCCGATGCGCATGGGCGAGGGCTTTGGCGACCGCGGCAAACTGCCCAAACAGCGCCCGCTTCGGATTTTGCTTTGACATGACCATGTCGGTCGTTATATCATTCAAGTGAATAATTGAATTATGCCTTCACTGGCTTGGAAGGTCAAGCCCCGCGGCGAGGTCAGGCCCATGTCGGACGCGATCTTGTTGCATGAGCCCTACATCCGCCTCGCTGCTTTTGGCGGCGTCTTTGCGCTGATGGCGGCTTGGGAGCTGTTCGTTCCGCGCCGCCGCCAGCCGGCCGACCGACAGCTGCGCTGGCCAGGCAACCTGGGGGTTCTCGTGCTCGATGCGCTGCTCGTACGTGTCGTCTTTCCGGTGACGGCGGTCGGACTGGCCCTTGTCGCCGCGGCGCGCGGCTGGGGCCTGTTCAACCTCGTCGACCTTCCGAGCTGGATCGCGGTCGTCGCTGCCATCGTTCTCCTCGACCTGGCGATCTATCTGCAGCACGTCCTCTTCCATGCCGTGCCGGCGCTTTGGCGCCTGCACCGTATGCACCACGCCGACCTCGCGTTCGACCTCACCACCGGCCTACGGTTTCATCCGATCGAGATTCTGCTGTCGATGCTGATCAAATTTGCGGTGATCGCCGCGCTCGGCGCGCCAGCCGTCGGCGTGTTGATCTTCGAGCTGCTGCTGAACGCGACCTCCGTATTCAACCACGGCAACGTGGGCATGCCCCGGCATCTCGATCGCATCTTGCGTTGGATCGTGGTCACTCCGGACATGCACCGTGTCCACCACTCGATCATCGCACGCGAGACCAACAGCAATTTTGGCTTCAACTTGCCTTGGTGGGACCGCTTATTCGGCACGTATCGGTCGCAGCCCGCGGCCGGACATGATGCGATGACCATCGGCATCGAGCAGTTTCGTGATCCATGCGAGCTTCGGCTCGATCGCATGCTGCTTCAGCCGTGGCGCGACGAGGTCGGCCATTATCCGGTCGGGTACCGGGAGAACGAAGGATGACTGCGCAGCAAGCGTCAACGGAACCGCAGATCTACCTCGACTACAATGCCAGCACGCCGATCGATCCTGCCGTCGCGGCGGCCATGCGGCCCTACCTTGCGGGTGCTTACGGCAATCCCTCGAGCGGGCACTGGGCCGCCAAGCCGGCCAAGGTTGCCCTGGAAAGAGCACGCGGGGACGTCGCCGCGCTGCTCGGCCGGCACAGCGACGAGGTCGTCTTCACCAGCGGCGGCAGCGAGGCGAACAACCTGGCGCTCAAGGGCGTATTCTTCGCCCACCAAGACAAAGGCAATCACATCATCACCACCCGGATCGAGCATCCGGCGATCGTTGCGCCCTGCCATTTCCTCGAACGCCTGGGCGCACGCGTGACCTATCTGCCGGCGGACAGCAACGGGCGCGTCGATCCCGATGACCTGCGGCCGGCCATCACGCCGGGCACGATCCTCATCAGCATCATGCACGCGAACAACGAGGTCGGCACGATCCAGCCGATCGAAGATTGCGCGCGCATCGCCCGCGAGCGCGGCATCCTGTTCCACACCGACGCGGCGCAATCCGTCGGCAAGATTCCCACCAACGTCGACGAGCTTGGCGTCGATCTGCTGTCGATCGCAGGCCACAAGGCCTACGCCCCCAAGGGCATCGGTGCGCTGTTCGTGCGGCGCGGCGTTCGGCTCGAACCGGTGATTCACGGCGCCGAGCACGAAAGCGGGCGCCGCGCCGGAACCGAAAGTGCATTGCTGGCGGTTGCCCTCGGCAAGGCCTGCGAGCTGGCCCGCGATCTGGCACCGATGCAACAAGTCCGCGCTCTGCGCGACCGGTTCTGGCGCAAGCTGCAGGGGCGGTTCGGGGACCTTGTGGTTCTCAACGGCGATCCGGAGCACCGGCTCCCCAACACGCTCAATGTCGCGTTTGTCGGTCGCGTCGGCACTGAAATATTGGCGGGACTCGACGGGGTGGCGGCCTCCACCGGCTCGGCCTGTCATTCGGGTCGGGTCGAGTTGTCTCCGGTCCTCGAAGCACTGGGCGTGACGCCCGCGGTGGGCATGGGAGCCATCCGCTTCAGTCTTGGTCGAGGCACGACGGCTGAGGAGATCGAGACGGTGGTGGAGCGCCTGACAAGCGTGATTGCCGCGGCTGCATGTTATGGCTGACGGCTGATCACTTTGGCCGCTGGTGCTCTCGGTGCTGATGTTGGTCCTGATTGCCGCCTGCGTAGCCGCGCAGCTCGGCATAGCGCCGAACCTGCGCCGGCGTCAGCAGGTCGGCGGCGAGCAGATGGTACTTGAGGTGCGCGGTTCGGAGCGCCGCCTGCGTGCGGCCGATCTCCTGCAGGGAAGCCGCCAGGCTGGCGGGAGTAATGGTCTTGTCGGCGAACTGCCGGTCGAGGCGGGTTTCCTGAGCGATCAGCTGCTCGCCGATCGGGACCGCCTCGGCCTTCATGGCTGCAATCAATTCCTGCATCTTGGCCCGCTGCGCCTCGGACAGGCCCAAGGCGTTGGAATGCTCGAGCACGTGCATCGGCCCGGGATATCCGTTGAGCTCGGCGGCGAGCGCCAAGCTCATGCCGCGACCTGCCCTCAAATCGCCGATCTGCTGCTCGGAGAGGGCCTTGATGGGTCTCGCCTGCAGGCCGGCGTAAGGCTGCTGTGACTGTGCCGATGCCGTGACCAGCGACAGGATCAGCGCAGCGCCGGCGAGGCCGGCCTTCCAAGACAAAGCGCGCATGACGTATCTCCTTTGGTCGTGCGGGCCTTATACGGCCAATCAATCGCTCGTCGTATGATTAGGATCACACGACGCCAAAAAGAGTTACGCGAGCTACTTGGCCTGCCTGAAGATTGGAGTCGCGTGGTGGGAAACCATGAGCCAGCGGCCGTCCTGCTCCTCGAACACGTTCGTCACAAAGGCATCGAAGCTGAGGGTATCGCCATTCTTTCGCAGCAGCTGGACCTTCTCGACGCCAACGGCCCACGCGACCTTGCCACTGCTGTGAACGTGAGAGTCCGCCAACGAGATTGTCACCCGGTCGAACTGGTTGAAGCGCATCTCCCAGGCCCTCTTGACGCCGTCCCAGCCGACCACCACCGTTGTGCTGAGCGGGCCGATGAACGTCACGTAGGACTCGTGAGCCCACAGCTTCTCCATTGCATGCAGGTCGCGTGCCGCTATGGCGGCGATGAAGATTTGGCTCGCGGCGTTCACGCGTTCGACCGCCGACGCCTGCTGGGCGTTTTGCTGGCTGACTGCCTGGCCGGCAGGCAGGGCGGCTGCCAGAATCGAAAGCGATACAGTAGCGACAGCGAAGATGCCAAGCCGGTTCATATGTTCCTCCTGACAATCGAGATGTCATGGCGCAGGCTAACGCCGCGCATCGGAGGGTCATATGATTGCGATCACACGAGACGCGTCTTGTCTCGGAGCACGATCTTGTTCTTGAACCGCTTGATCTCTCCCTTGGCGGCCAAGCCGGCCAGCGCCCGGTATAGCGCTTCGTGGGTAAGCCCCAGCTCGGCGGCAAGGTCCTTGAGGGTTCTCCGCAGCAGAACGGTTCGCCCGTCGGCGCCGGTGTTGAGAGCGAGGAAGTGGCGAACCCGATCACCGGCCGAGCGAATGTTGCGCCGCTCGATCCGAGTGCGCAGGCTCATGATCTCGCGTGCCAAGATCGCCATGAACGCCTCAGCGGCCTGGGGATTCCGGCGGAGCTCGGCGAGGACCCTGTCCTTCGGGTAAAGCCGTACGGTGGCACCCGTCCTGGTGACGGCGTCGCAATGATAGATGGGGGAGAACAGCGCGGCTTCCGCGAATAGCTCACCGGCCGCTGCCACGTAAAGGACGACCTCCCGGCCGCTCGCATCGACACGGACCATCTGAACCTGGCCGCGCAGGATTTCATAGATACCTGCCGTCCGATCGCCCAAGCGGAACAGCGCCTGGCCAGGGGCCAGCACGCGGTCGATTCCAGCCGCTTGAAGATTAGTGGGAAGCCAATCCCGTACCGACATTGGCATCTGCCCAGGTGCGCAATCCCGGCTATCCTAACCTTTCAGATCAAGTAGCGGCAGTATCCGAAGCGCCGGCAAGAACGTGATCGGCCGACGCGATCATGGTCGCGATGCCGACAAGACAGAAGGGCGGCCTAGGCCGCCCTTCTCGTGAGTTTCCACGTAGACCAGCCAGCCTATTGCGTCTTCTGCCGCGGATCGTCCTTCGGATTGACGTAGTTGATTCCCCACGGCCCGGTGCTGTTGAGCTGGATCACTGTGTCTTCGTCGGCAAAGAAATAGTGCGCCGAGCCCGGCGACAGCGCAAAGAAGCTGCCCGCCGGCAGAACCTGGGCTTTGCCGTGATCGGCGGTCGTACCCATGCCCAAGCGTGCCGTCCCCGAAAGCACGGTGACGATCTCCGGTTTGGGATGGGTGTGTGGAGCGATGTGATAGCCCTTTGGCAGTTTCAGTCGAAAGGCAAACATGCCTTCCTTGCCCGGATCGCCGTACAGCACCGCCGCCTGCGCACCGGCCGGAACCGATGGCGGCGCCGGTCCCCATTTGATGTCCTGTGGCGGGATCAGCTTATGCTGATCCATCGTCTGCGCCGAAGCCGTCGAAACGGCAGCGGCGAGGCCGATGAGGCCGATCACCAGAGTTCGTAAAGCCGTCATTGCCGAACCTCCCTTGTCGCCCGGGCTTTTCACCCCTGCCGGGCACGAGGGGCAACCTGAAGACTGCACTTTAAGGCCGCATCCCATGGCAACACAACACGGCCAAATCGCGGTTCGCTTCGTCAGCGCAATGCGTGCTGTCGGCTGGCGGCTACGGCCTGATGCTGACGAACAGGCCGAACCAGATCGACCAAAGGCCGAGCGCGACCAGCACCATGCCGGCCCAGAACGGAATCCGCCCCGATAATCCAGCCAGCCAGTCCAGCGCCCGTCGCGCCGGGTCGAACAGGACTGCCGCGACCAGCGGAAGGGAAAGCGCAAGCCCGAAGACCGCGAGCGAAATGAAGCCGCTCGCCAGCGTGGCCCCGGAAGCGCCGCCTGCGGCCGCAGCGCCGAGCAGTGCGAAGATCAGCGGCGCGGCGCAGGCCGGGATGTTGAGACCGAAGACAAGCCCGAGGCCGGCCGAGCCTCGCATGCCGGAGAGCTTTCCGAGATTTGGCCCCAGGGTAACCATCACTGCCCTGGCATTGCCGATCAGGTAGAGCACGCCGATTAGGATGTAGACCGCCCCAAGCAGGACCCACGCCGTTCTTTGGAAGCCGAGAAACGCCGTGCCCGACACGACCGCCGCCACGCCCATCAGGCCTATTAACAAGGCGCGCGTTACGGCAAACACAACGATCTGGGCAAGCTTGGCGGCTGCGTCGCCGCCTTCAAGGTACTTGATGAAGACCAAGGCTGACCCGATCGAGCACGGCTCGATGAAGCCGAGCAGGCCAAGCCCGAGTGGAACGAATATCAGCGACGTGATGCTGAATTCCATGAAACGCCATGTCGCGACTTCACTCTGTTCCGGGTCTGCGTGCTCTCCCTTTGACACGGAGACGCGCGTGTCCGCCGATCACGGCTCGCGAGATCATTCCGCCGCGACCGAAAATGCCGGCCGGCGCAGCTCGCCGATCGACTGCCGGATCACCGTCCACGCCCCTTGCAGCGCCAAGCTGGCCATGATGGCGGCGACGACAAGGTCGGGCCAACCCGTTCCGGTTCCGAGCACGCCGAGGGCGGCCAACAACACGGCGAGATTTCCGAGCACGTCGTTGCGCGTGCA
>WNGB01000392.1_pt1 | contig 67158 bp, 67 predicted proteins | sample 5400681 | NCBI WGS metagenome assembly WNGB01 (sample SAMN13153367, study PRJNA577476) | soil metagenome | isolation source: 115 cm soil or saprolite under grassland replicate 2 | place: USA:California | collected 2016-06-15 | reverse complement strand
TGTCGGGCAGAGGCAGAGGGCTTCGCTTTCGGGCAGTGGCGCAGTTACACGCCGTATTTTTCGGGATCCCACGCGAGACCAAGTTCGCTTGGCGGGGCCATGTAGCCGACCAGCGCTGATGCGGCGACGACGGCGGGGCTGGCCAGGTAACCCTCGCCGCCGACACCCATGCGGTTCTGCCAGTTGCGATTGAACGAGGTGATGGCGCGCTGACCGGCGGTCAGCGCGTCAGGCCCCTGGCCGAAACACGGACCGCACCACGACTGGCGGATCTCGCCGCCCGCTTCACGGAACACCTGCGCAATCGACTCGCCGCCGAGCCGCTGATCCGGCTGCTCGATCTGCCGCCCTACGCCACCCGAGCCCGGAAAGATCCTGAACTCGCGATCCACTTTCTTGACGCCAGCCGATCGCGCGGCGCGCATCACGAGCGCGGCCTGCAGCAGGTCGTCGTAGCTGCCGTTCGTGCAGGATCCGATCATCGCCTTGTCGAAGGTGATCCGCTCGCGCGCGACTTCCTCCGCGGGAAACGCGTTGCCCGGACTGAATGGCTTCGCGATCATCGGCCGGACCTGCGATAGATCGAGGCTCTCGTCGATGTCGTAGCGCGCGTTCGCGCCGGGTGCGATCGCTGGATACGGAAGGTTCGTCAGCCCCTTCTGGCGGTACCACGCAGAGGTCGTCTCGTCGGGCGCGAAGATGCCGTTCAGCGCCTCCGCTTCCGCCATCATGTTCGCGATCGTGTTGCGATACGCGATCGGCAGCTGCCGGTTCGCGTCGACGAGCTCGACCGACATCCCCTGCGACTGCTTCGCGCCCCAGCGGCGCAGCAGTTCCAGCACGATGTCCTTACCGCTCACCCACGGCTGCAGGCGTCCGTCGAAGATTACGCGGCGGGCCTTCGCGAGCGTGAAGTAGATATAGCCCGTCGCCCACCCGAACCCGAGCGTCGTCGAGCCCACGCCGATGCCGACCGCGCCGTACGCGCCGTAGGCGCGGCTGTGCGAGTCGGCGCCCGGGATGAACTGCCCCGGCATGACGAGCCCCTGCTCGGGAAAGTAAAAGTGGAAGATGCCGTCGCCGGGCGTGGCGTAGTACGGCTTCACGAGCTCCTGCTGGCGCGCGAACTCCCGCCCGATGTTCGTCTGCTTGTCGTCGATGGCGCTGCCGGTGAACACGAAGTGATCGTTCGCGATCGCCGCCTGGCGCGGGTAGATCGTGTTCCCGCCCGTGATCTGGTTGAACGTGTGGATGGAAAACGGTGCGGTCCCGTCTGAGGCCGGAAGCAGATCCGCATAGACGCGGAGCGTCATGCCGGGCTCGAGATCTGCGGCCTTCAACTCCTTGTCCACGCGATGCGCCCAGATAATCTGCTCCGTCGTCGTCATCCCCCGGGCTGACTGCGGATCCGCCCAGTCGATCGAGGGCACCGTCTCGACGGACTTTCTGAATTCGCGCCGGCCCACTTCGAAGATGCCACCGCTGCGGCGAATCTCTTCTTCCTTCGGGGAAAGCGGGACTGGATCGTATGTCTTCCCCTGCGTCACGTTCGCGAGCCGCCGCGTGACGGGATCGAACGTCAGTTGGTCGCCATCCTGGGCGTCAGCGACAGCGTCAGGGCTCTGGACGACGTGGAGACCGAGGTTGAAAGCGTTGCGGCGGAAAATGTCGCCCATGTTGTGGCCGCACACGACAACCATTTGCAGGCCGGCTTCCTCCGCGACCCCTTTCAGGCCGGCCGGGCTCATTTCACGCGACGATCCGATCGCGAACCGATCGCCGCCGATGACGAACGTCTCGCCGCGATGCACGCGCGCGCGGAAATCCGGCATCAGGTACCTGAACGATCCCGCCTTCCAGCGCTCGTCGAGCGTTTCAAGACTCTCGGAGACGCAATCCGCAGCGGGGGTGATCTGATCGGTGTCGATCGCATCGCGCTTCTTCACCGTCGCGCTCTTCGCGTCCCAGAAGATCAGCGCCTTCCCACGGATGAGCCGATCGTCGTGCGAAGCGGCCGCGTCGCGGCTGTGATCGGCGACGTCCCCGAGGGAAACGCCTGGCCTCAGTCGCGCGGGCTGGATCGTGTGCATGACTTCTCATCATAGCCAATACAGGCGACGACGGGCAGCGGCGGATACCGGGGGAAGCGCGGATCCGTCTTCGATCGCAGGCACATGTAGAACGTCGACCCGCGATCGTTGACGATCACGTGTGCGTGTGCGCACGTCGCGCAGAGGCCAGCTTCGGTAGTCATAGGCCGCGGATCACGCGGATCATCATGATCATAAGCCACGGAGTCCCCGGCGTCGGCAGCGTGTTCCGCTGCTTGTGGCATCATGGAAGTGCATGTTCACGTCCGATGCGATCACCCGCGGCATCAGGGTGCACGTCGAGTCCGAGTACGCGCCCGAGCGATCGCACCCGACGCAGAACCAGTGGTTCTTTCTCTACACGATTACGATCTCCAACGAGGGCACGGAGACGGCGCAGCTCGTTACGCGGCACTGGATCATCACCGACGGGACGGGCCATGTCGAGGAAGTGCGCGGGCCGGGCGTCGTCGGCAAGCAGCCGGTGCTCGCGCCGGGCGAATCGTTCACCTATACGTCCGGCTGTCCGCTGTCGACGCCGTTCGGCGTCATGGAAGGGACTTATCAGATGGTGACGGGCAACGGCGAGCAGTTCGACGCGAAGATCGCCCCGTTCACCCTGTCGGAGCCTTACACGGTCCACTAGGCGCCGGCTCGTGATTCCCGCTGACGCGCTGCTGAACGCCTACGCCAGCGGATGGTTCCCGATGGCGGCCGCCCCCGGCGAAATCCGCTGGTACTCGCCGGACCCGCGCGGCATCATTCCCCTCGACAGATTTCACGTGCCCTCACGGCTGGCCCGAACGCTGCGCGCGCGCCCGTTCGACATCCGCGTCGATACGAACTTCCGCTCCGTAATCGAGGCGTGCGCCGAGCGTCCGGATCCCGACGGCAACTGGATCGATCGCGAGATCATCGACAGCTATTGCGCGCTCCACGTGCAGGGCTTCGCCCATTCGGTGGAGGCGTGGCAGGAGGGGGCGCTCGTCGGCGGGCTTTACGGCGTGGCGCTGGGCGGCGCGTTTTTCGGTGAGTCGATGTTCCATCACGTCAGCGACGCGTCGAAGGCGGTGCTCGTCGCGCTCGTCGAACGGCTGCGCGCGCGCGGCTACGCGCTCCTCGATACGCAGTGGGTCACCGATCACCTGCTGCAGTTTGGCGCGGTTGAAATTCCGAGACGCCGGTACCTGCGCCTGCTCGACCAGGCGCTCACGCTCGACGTCCGCTTCTCACCGTAGCACGAGCACCGAGCAGCGCCCCTTGTCGAGCAGCGCGCGCGCATGATCGTCGGCGCCGCTGACGATGGCGAGATCGATCGTGTGCTCGGCGGTGTAGCGGACGAGCTCGTCTCCGACGTTGCCGGTGCGAATGGCGACTACCACGTTGTCCTGCGCGGGAAGAACGCGTCCCAGCCGCTCGCGCGCTTCTTCCTCCATCGCCTGGTGCAGCTCCGGCAGCTTCGAGGGTGCCGTCTCCGCTGTCCAGCCGGCCGACAGCGGCTCGTCGATCGTGTACACCACGTGCAGCTCTGCGCCGAATCCTTCGACGAGGCGACCGGCGAAACGCACCGATCGATCGAAGGACTCATCGCGGCTGCCGTGCAGCAGAACGCGTCGAATGCCATGCGTCGTCATTGCCCGCGGCTGGATGCATAGCCGATGCCGTCGTACAATTACAGCGCTCCCTGACAGGCGCTGGTGCACGATCATGTTGGCGATCGGAACATCTGCGCGAACATCGACGCGGCGCTCCGCCGGGCGGAGGAAGTTCACGCCGCCTGCGCCGCGTGGCGCGTCCTCAATTCGCGTCGCGGTTGCCGTTCACGCGCTGGGCAGCCTATGATCCGCGGATGCCCCGACTGACGGTCGAAGGATATGCCCCCGTAGACGTTGAAGCCGGCAAGCGGCTCGTGCTTGCCATCGAACAGGATGCCAAAGTCGATGTGCTTCACGCCTGCGGCGGTAACGCGCGTTGTACGACGTGCCGTGTGGAGTTCATCGAAGGCGAGCCGCCGACGATGACCGCGGCTGAAAAGCACGTCCTGAACGCGCGCGGCGTAACCGGCGCCCGGTTGTCATGCCAGATCATCTGCGACCACGACATGACCGTGCGCGCAATCAGTCGCCTCGAGGGCAGTGGGCGGCCAGACGCCGGACCAACACCGCAGCCCACAATCCAGCCCCCTCCGGAGTGGATCGACAAGTAACTGCGCGCTGCAGCCTCAGGCGTACTGATTCCTGATCGTCGGAATCAGGTACTCGCTGAATGCACGCGTCAGGTCATAGCGCGGCGCGAAGTTCCAGTCGCGGCGCGCCGCTGAATCGTCCACGTCTGCCGGCCACGAATCGACGATCGCCTGACGCTTCCTGTCCGTGTTCCAGCTGATCTCAGCGCCGGGGAACGCCTGCAGGACGACGGAACGCACGTCTTCAGCGGAAGGATTGAACGCGCCGACGTTGTACGCCGTACGCTGCAGCCGCTCGCGAGGCGCCGCAGCGAGCGTCAGCAGCGCGTCGACACCATCCGGCATCGCCATGAATGGAATGCGCGTGTCGGGACGCACGAAGCACGCGTACGGCTCCCCTTTCGCCGCAGCGTGAATCATCTCCGGCGCAAAGTCCGACGTGCCGCCCGATGGCGTCGTCACCGCCGAAATCAACCCGGGGAATCGGACGGAGCGGAAGTCGACCTTCCCGCTCGCGGTCTCCGCGGCGAGCTGCTTGTAGTGGCGCGCGTAATAGTCGCCCAGCATCTCGCAATACAACTTGTTGCACCCGTACATCGTCGCCGGATGCAGGTACTCGTCCTCCCGCACCTTTCCCGCGCGGCCTTTCGCGTCGAGGTCCGGAAGACCATAGGCTGCGATGGATGACGGGTAGATGAACACGACCGGCCGTCCGTGCGATTCCGCCTCGTGCTGCGCAAACTCCAGGAGCGTCAGCGTGCCCTCGACGTTCACCTCGTGCGCCGCGATCGGCGTGAACTCCGAACGCGTCGAGAGCAGCGCCGCGAGGTGGAAGAGGAGGTCGACCTCGAATTCCGCCATCAGACGTTCGAGCAGCGCCTTGTCAGTGATCGATCCGGTGATCTCCCGATCGACCTTCCTGGCGATCGATTCGTCGAGCCGTGAAATGTCCAGCGTGACGATCCGGCGATCGCCGCGTTCGGCGAGGCGATCGATGAGCCCGTGGCCGATCTCGCCGCCCGCGCCGGTAATCACGACGACAGGCTTGCGCATCAAAGAAAGATGCTCACGATCGAGCCGAGAATGGCGAGTGCCGTGGCAACCAGGCAGAGCGCGGCGCCGATGAAATGATCCATCCGTTCCGGCTTCAGCGGATCGAGCCAGGCGCTTGCGAGATAGCCACCGGCGAAGCCGCCGGCATGCGCAAAGTTATCAATGCCAGGCATGATCAGGCCGACCACGAACAGCGTTATCGCGTAGCGCGATGCTTCCGCGAGAACGAGGCTGCTGCCGCCGCGGCGCCCGTAGTGGACGAGCGCGCCGAGCAGGCCGAAGATTGGCGCCGACGCTCCGACCGTGAACTGCGCGCCGTGCAGGAACGGCAACGCCGGGAGGTAGGTGCCGGCGAACGAGCTGAGGAGGAATCCGCACGCACCGGCGATCGTGTAGATGATGATCATCCGCGCGGCGCCGAACATTTCCGCGACGGCAGGTCCGAGCTGCCGGATCCACATGATGTTGAAGAGGATGTGGAGCGCGCCGCCATGGAGCCAGCCGGCGCTGAGGATCGTCCACCACCGCCCGTACAAGAACACCGGGACGCCACCGCTCGCGCCGAACAGGAAGAGCGTTCGCGTGCCCGGGCCAAGCAACCCGAACAGCGATCCCCCCATGATGCTTTCGCCGACCGCCAGCGCCACGATCACGGTCGCGGTGTACAGCACCGCACATCCGTAAATCACCAGCGAAAGGAACCCGAGATCGTTGCCGAACCGCCGCAGCACAGGCCCGAAGCCCCACAGGCCCGGGTTGCGGCGCCCGCAGGTATAGCACCGATCGTCATTGACGCCCACGAGCGAACCGCACGAAGCGCAGACGACCGAGCCTGTTTTCTGCCGGAACATCCGGTCAAGTCTATCGGGTAATCTCTCAATCTGGTAATCGGGAAATTTGGAAATTTGGAAATTTCGAAATCTGGGAATCCGATATGAAGGTGCTTGTCACCGGCGGGACCGGATATCTGGGATCGGCGATCGTACGGGCGCTCGATCGCGCTGGCCACGAGCCCGTGGTGTTCGCACGCCATGCGACGTCGGCGGGCCTGCCCGGTCTTGCGATCGATGGCGACGTCCGCGACACGCGGGCAGTCACGGCGGCGGCGGCGCACGTGGAGGCGATCTGCCACACTGCCGCACTCGTCGCGCTCTGGCGCGCCGATCCATCGGAGTTCGACGCGGTGAACGTCGGCGGACTTCAATCCGTCTTGTCGGCCGCGCGCGAACGCCAGTTGCGGCGCGTCGTCTACACCTCCTCGTTTCTGGCGCTTCCACCGGCGGACAGTCCGCACGCGTTAACCGCAAATCATTACCAGCGCACAAAAGTCGCCGCGCGCGACGTGGCGAGGCGCGCGACGGCTGACGGAGTTCCCGTTGTGACGCTGTATCCCGGTGTCATCTACGGACCGGGACCCGCAACAGAGGGAAATCTGGTCGGACGCCTGATGCGCGATCACCTGCACCGCAAGCTGCCCGGCGTCATCGGTCCCGAGCGGCTATGGTCCTTCGCATTCGTGGACGATGTGGCGGCGGCGCACGTGGCGGCGCTCACGGAACCCGTCGTCGCGCGTGAGTACACCGTAGGCGGAGTGAATGCGCCGCAGCAGACGATCTACGAGTTCCTGCGCGATCAGCGCGGACTGCCGTTCCCGCGACGTCTTCCACGCGCCGCTGCGATCGCGGCAGCCATTACACAGGAACTGATCTCCGCGGTGACGCGGCGTCCGCCTCTGCTCGATCGCGGCGCCGTCGAAATCTTCAGCCACGACTGGCCGCTCGACAGCACGCGCGCGCAGGCGGAACTCGGACTGCGGATCACTCCTCTTAATGATGGGCTGACGCGGACGCTGGCTGCGCTGTAAACAGGTACCGTCGTTGCAGCTGGAGAGGTCGTACCCTGCGAAGCGCATGTAAGGACACTCAATGGCAACCTGTCCATTTTGTGGGGTGGCCACCGAGGCCCCACACGAAACCCAGGAAGGGTGTATTCAAGCCTTACACGCCGAAATCGCCCGAATGCGCACCGTTCTCGGTCAGGTGCAGTCCGCGCAGGTTCCCGGCCAACGGGACGACGACATCCCGCCCGGGAACTAACCACCCGCCGCAAACCTCGTCTAATCACTCGGATGCCGCATACGGACGCCGCCGCCGTGGCTCTCGCGCGCGACGGAGATAGCGACGCGTTTCGGTCCCTCGTGGACCGCCATGGCCGCGCCGTCTATCGGCTGGCGCACCGGATGACCGGCAATCCCGAGGATGCCGAGGACGTCGTGCAGGAAACCTTCCTGAAGGCGTACCGGCAACTCGGACGCTTCGAGTCGCGCGCGAATTTCAGCACGTGGCTCCATCGGATCGCGGTGAACTGCTCCATCGACCTGATTCGCGGCCGGAAACACCAGGAGACGGGACATGACGCAACTGACTTGGAGACCCTCGACAGCGTCGACGACCAGCGGGTCGATCCGTCGCCGGAGCGGCTCATGTTGAGCAGCGAGGTCCAGGAGCGCGTCGGGCGCGCGATGGAAGACCTGACCGCGATGGAGCGCGCAGCGTTCGTGCTGCGGCACTTCGAGGGGCAGTCGATCGAAGAAATCAGCCGCGCGCTCGGACTGAAAGCGAACGCGGCGAAGCACAGCATCTTCCGCGCGGTGCGCAAGATGCGGCTCGCGCTCGAGCCGTTTGTCGAAAGTTAAGCCATGAACCTGCATTTGAACGACGACGATCTGGTACTGCACTACTACGGCGAGATGCCGGCCGCGGATGAAGCGCGCGCTGAGTCGCACCTCTCCGCGTGCGCCGCGTGCCAGACCAACTACACGAAGCTGCAGCGCGTGATGGCGTTCGTGGACAGCGCGCCCGCGGTCGAAGCGGCGCCAGGATTCGAGCGCATCGCGTGGGCGCGCCTCGATCTGGCCCTCCACCGTCCGCGGCGCAGCTGGCTGTCGGCGTTCGTGTTCTCGCCGGTGCGGCTGGCGTTCACCGCGGGCATCGTCATGCTGATCGGTGCGGCGTTCATGGCAGGGCGGATGACGCGGACGGCGTCCACCGTTGGCGCAGCGCCGACGCCGACGCAGACGGCGGAGAAAGTACGCGAGCGGATCCTGTTGGTGGATCTCGGCGAGCACCTCGATCGATCGCAGATGGTGCTGGTGGAGCTCGTGAGCGCGGACGACAGCGCGGGGAACGTGGATATCTCCCTCGAGCAGTCGCGCGCGCAGCAGCTGGTGGCGGCCAACCGGCTATATCGGCAGACCGCGTTGTCGACGGGCGACGCGGGCATGGCCTCGGTCCTCGATGACCTCGAGCGCGTGCTCGTGGACATCGCGGCGAGTCCTTCGACGGTATCCCAGGAGGACCTGGACTCGGTGCGGCGCCGCATCGAGTCGAAGCAACTCCTGTTCAAGGTGAGGGTGGTCTCTTCCCAGGTGCGCGACCGGCAGAAGGCCGCCATCCAGGAGCGGACGAATCAGCGAACGCTCGGTTCTTAAACAGTAAACGGTAAATAGTAAACGGTAAACAGTAAACAGTTTGCAGTTATCAGTCCAATTGAGATAACGACATGAAGACACAGATTCTGAAGATCACAGTCACGATGGCGGCGGCCGCGCTCGCTGCCGCGGTGCCGGCGCGTGCACAGGCGCCGCTTGAAGCAACGTCGCAGGGGGGTTACACGGTCCTGCATCCTGCCGCGGGTGGATCTCCGGCAATGATCTACACCGACCGCCATCCGTCGATGATGGAGCAGGACCCAGTGACTCGCGCCCGCGAAGACGCGGCGCGCGAGAAGGAGCGCGCGGCACGCGAGAAGGAACGCGAGTACTCGTACTACGACCAGGGCCAGTCCGCGCTCGACTCGGCGCGCTGGGAGCGCGCCGTCAGTAACTTCGATCGCGTCATCGAGCTGAAGGGCAACAAGGCGGATGCCGCGCTCTACTGGAAGGCGTACGCGCAGAACAAACTCGGACAGCGGCCGGAAGCGCTCGCCACGATCAATGCGCTGGCGAAGGAGTACCCCAAGAGCCGGTACCTGAGCGACGCGAAAGCGCTCGAGGTGGAAGTGAAGCGCGATTCCGGACAGCCCGTGAATCCCGCCGCCGAAAGCGACGAAGAGCTGAAGATCATGGCGATCAACTCGCTGCAGAACACCGCGCCCGAAGAAGCGATCCCGATGCTGCAGAAGGTGCTTCAGGGCACCGGCTCGCCGAAACTCAAGGCGCAGGCGCTGTTCGTGCTCGCCCAGAGCAGCTCGCCCAAGGCGCGCGACGTCCTGGTGAACATCGCGAAGGGCAACGGCAATCCCGACTTGCAGCTGCGCGCCGTACGCTACCTGGCGATCCACGGCGGCCGCGAGAGCCGCGCGGCGCTGGCCGACATCTACAGGACGACGTCCGACCTCGACATGAAGAAGCGCATCCTCAGCGCCTTCATGCAGGCCGGGGAGAAGGATCGCCTGGTTGCGGCAGCACAGAACGAGCAAAACGCGGAGCTGCGCGCCACCGCCGTGCAGCAGCTGGGCGCGATGGGCGCGCAGGAAGAGCTCTGGTCGTTGTACCAGAAGGAATCCACTGTCGACGTGAAGAAGCAGATCATCAGGTCGCTCTTCACCGGCGGCAGCGTGACGCGTCTGTCGGAGCTCGCCCGCGCTGAGCAGAACCCGGAGCTGCGCCTTCTCGCCGTCCGGAACCTCGGTGTGATGGGCAGCAAGCGGACCGGCGACATCCTCGTCGAGATCTACAACAGCGACAAGGATCCGGAGATCCGCAAGGCCGTCATCAACGGACTGTTCGCGTCTGGGAACGCCGAAGGGCTCGTCGCCCTGGCGCGCAAGGAAAACGATCCGACGATGAAGAAGGAACTGGTGTCGCGGCTCTCGAACATGCGTTCGAAGGTCGCGACCGACTATCTCCTCGAGCTGCTGAACAAGTAGGACGCCATGCGCGCGAACCGTGTCGCGATCGGTGCTGTAGCGATCCTGCTTCTCACGACATCTGCGCAGGGCCAGACGCCGCGGGTCATCAACGGCCGCATCGCGGCGCAGCCGGTTGATTCGAGCCTGGACTCGACCTTCCGGCGGCTTGTCGGCGCGCAGTCGGCTCCGGGATGGATCGGCTACGCGGTCCCCATCGTCAGCCGCAACGAAGGAAGGCTATGCTGCTCCGGTGATACCTGGGTCTCCGGCGGAGTCGTGTTCACGAACGGCAGCATCGCGACGTGCGGCCTGGAGTCATCGTCGAGCACGACGCGCCGGCCGGCCGACCAGCCGGCGCAGATGCAGAATCCGGTCAGGCTCGAAGGGCCCGACAGCGTCGTCGTCCTTTATCGCGTGGAAGACAAGGCGGTGCAGCGGATTCGGATCGTCTCGCCTGACTGCGAGCTCGATGCCGGCGGCCTGACCATCCAGTGGCTGGATGGTGTCAACGGCGCGGATTCCGTGAAGCTCCTGTCCACGTTCGTTTCGCGCGCGGAAGTGAAGTCGGATCGACTTACCGACTACGCCATCAGCGCGATCGCGATGCACCGGGACGCGGCGGCGGACGCGGAGCTCGAGCGACTGGGCTCGCGCGACAACCCGGAGTTCGTCCGCAAGAAGGTGACGTTCTGGCTGGGCAACGCGCGGGGCCGGCGTGGATTCGAAGCGGTGAAGAAGATCGCGCGCGACGATCCGAGCGAAGAAGTGCGGAAGAGCGCGATGTTCGGCTTGTCGCAAAGCAGCGACGAGCAGTCCGTGCCGGAGCTGGTGCGGTTCGCGCGCGAGGACGCCAGCGCGAAAGTGCGCGGCGAGGCGATCTTCTGGCTCGCGCAGAAGGCCGGCCAGCGCGCCGCGGCCGAGATCACCGCGTCGATCGAAAACGATCCGGATACGGACGTGAAGAAGCGGGCCGTGTTCGCCCTCAGCCAGTTGCCGAAGGACGAGGGCATCCCGCTGCTGATCAAGGTCGCGAAAACGAACCAGAACCCAGCCGTGCGGAAGCAGGCGATGTTCTGGCTCGGGCAATCGAAGGACCCGCGCGCGCTCGACTTCTTCGCGCAGATCCTCTCGAAGTGACTCAGTGCACGCCGTGGCTCGTCGTCAGCGACGACGGGTCCGCGCCGAGGCGCCGAATGGCCGTTTCCCACATGGCATCGGGCGGCGTGTCAAAAATGATGTCGAGGTCCACGTCGGAAAGCAGCCACGCGGACTGCGCGAGTTCCTCGTCGAGTTGTCCCGGTCCCCATCCCGCGTAGCCGGCAAGCACACGCGCGCGCGGCGCCGGCTGGGTTTCGAGCACGTCGCGCAGCAGCAAGATCGACGTGGAGAGATAGAGGCCGTCGGTTATCAACTTGAATTCCGCCGCGAGTGGTTCCTCCGACAGCAGGATCCATCCGCGTTCGGGTTCTACTGGTCCGCCGATCCACAGTGGCATCGTGTTGCCGTCGACGACGGGCGGCTCGAGGCGCACCATCGCCCGGGCGGGCATATCCGTCGGACGGTTGAGTACCAGCCCGAAAGCTCCGTCTGGTGAGTACTCGCACAAGAGCACGACCGTGCGCCAGAAATTGGGGTCCTGGAGCTGTGGCATCGAGAGCAGCAACGCGTTGCGGAAGGATTCGGACATGAGCGTCGCTCCGGTTACTTCAATTCCCCTGCCACGCGCCGGAGGTCCGCGATGAACCGCTTCATCTCCAGGCGGCGGCTCTCGTCGTCCGGCGCGCGGAGGATCGACGAGGGGTGAACGGTTGCGGTCACGCGTGGAGCCAGCGACGATGGCGCGAACGTGCCGCGCTGCTGTGACACCTTGAATGATTTGCCGAGCAGCGCCTGCGCGGCGGTCGCGCCGAGGCACACGAGCACGCGCGGCTTGACGAGCGCGATTTCCGTTTCGAGCCAGGGGCGGCACGCGGCGATCTCCGCGGCGTTCGGTTTCGCGTGGATCCGGCGCTTGCCTCGTGGTTCCCACTTGAAGTGCTTCACCACGTTCGTCACGTAGACCACCTTACGATCGATTCCCGCTTCCTCCAGCGCGCGATCGAGCAGTTTGCCCGCCGGCCCGACGAATGGATGGCCGGCGATGTCTTCCGCATCCCCCGGCTGTTCGCCGACAAACATCACCTCCGCCTTGCGCGGCCCTTCGCCGAAGACGGTCTGCGTTGCGTTCTTATACAGGCGACACGCGTGGCACTCCTCCGCCGCCTCACGCACGGACTCGACAGTCGGCCGCTCCGGAATCAGCTCCGGGACGGGCGGGCCCTCGCCGCCCCCGGGGGTCAGGTCTGCGTTTCGCCCTTTACCGGTGCCAGGTCTGCCGGGGGCCAGGTCTGAAGAACGCCCGTCGGCGGGGGTCTGCCCCCCGCGAGGGGCGTTTTTCAGACCTGACCCCGGGGAACGGCGTTTCATAGACCTGACCCCGAGTGGCCCGAGTGGAGATCGAGGGCCCAGTGGACGTGCTCGGCGACGACGGGATCGTCGCACGTGGGCTCGGACACCTCGCGCAGAGCGGTCAGCGCATTCGCATCGCCGGTCGCGCCGGCGCAGACGGCGACGTTGCGCCGCAGCCGGCGGACGCCTGCGCGTGTCATGGCGCTCCGCTTCAGCGCGGCGCGCAGCTCGGCGTCCGGCGTGCGCCACAAGTCCGCGAGCGTCCGCCCGTCGAACACGGCGCGCGGCAGCCACGGCGTACCCGCCTCGTCATCTTCCGTGGGCTGCGCGTTCCAGGGACAGACCTCCTGGCACACGTCACAGCCATATGCATGGTTCCCGACAGTCTCTCGCTGGTGGATCGGTATCTCCCCTTTCAATTCAATCGTCAGGTAGGAGAGACATAACGTGGAGTCCAGGACATACGGCTCGACGATCGCGCCCGTGGGACACGAATCGATACACAACTGGCACGTGCCGCATTGATCGAGCGCCGGCGAATCCGGCTCGAGCGGCAGGCTGCAGATGATCTCGGATAGGAAGATCCACGACCCGATGTCGGGATTGATGACGCAGGTATTCTTCGCGATCCATCCGAGACCCGCGTGCTGCGCATAAACGCGCTCCTGGACAGGACCCGTGTCGACGTACGCGCGCAGCTCCAGATCCGCGCCGCCGCGCTCGCGCATCCACGCGACGAGCGCATCCATCCGCTGGTGGATCACCTCGTGGTAATCGTCCCCCCACGCATACCGTGCAATGAGCGCGGCGGACGGATCGGCAATCTCGGTCGAATACGGACGATTGGTGTTGTAAACAGTGCCGAGGCAGATGACCGAACGCGCGGATGGCATGACGGCGCGGACGTCCGCGCGGCGTTCCGCGGTTCGTCCGAGATACTGCATCTCCCCTGCGTAGCCGCGCGCGAGCCACTCGGAGAGGAACCCGAGCTCCTTGTGCGCCGCGACCGGCGCGATGCCGCACAGCTCAAACCCAAGCTCGGCCGCGCGCGCCTTAATCTCGGATGCGGTCACTCTAGAAGTATAGAGGTTGCCGGCCGGCGGTTGGCTTGCCCGCCGTCGCCTTGGCGGAGGCGGGAGTGCTAGAGTGCGCGCCATGCGCATGACGTCCGCGGCCACCTCCGCGATCGTCGCGGCGCTCACGATCGCTCTTCACGCCGAGGCGCCACGACAGGTATTCAGGACGGCGATCGACGCCGTGCGCGTCGACATGCTCGACACGAGCGGCAACAAGCCCGTCGGCGGACTCACGGCCGCCGATTTCGAGGTCGTGGACAACGGGGTGCCGCAGTCAATCGACAACGTCACAATCGAGGAAGTGCCGCTCAGCATGCTGCTCATGCTCGACACGAGCAGCAGCATGGGAGGCTCGAGTCTGAACGATCTGAAGACGGCAGCCACCGCCGCCGTCAACGCGATGGGCGCAGGCGATCGCGCCGCCGTGCTGACGTTCTCGAAGTGCTCCGCCAGCCGTCGATGTGGGTGCCGAAAGGAGACGCCCTGACACGCGCCATCAGCGGCCTTCGCGCTTCAGGTGCCACGGCGTTGTTCGACGCCGCGTTCGCGGGACTCAGTCTGCGCGATCCTGAACCGGGACGGCGCGGCCTCGTGCTGCTCTTCTCCGACGGCGAAAACACCTCGAGCTGGCTGCCGGGCGCAGCGGCGATCGATAAGGCCGCCCGTACCGACGCAGTGCTCTACTCGGTTGTTCTCGGCGCGCCGATCGGCCGCAGTGCGGATCAGGATCGCGCGGCAATCGCGCGCACGGCGCCCGTCTCACCAGGGGCAAACATGGAAACCAACGCACGCCGCCGCCTGTTCTTCCGTTCTGGTGTGACGCTCTCCCCTGGCGCCGCGCTCATCGAACAGTCCCCGTTGCTTCCTGAGCTCGCCGAACGCACGGGCGGTGAGGCGTTGCGAGCGGAAACGACCGGCAAGCTCCGCGAAGCCTTCGAGCGCATCGTCACGGACTTCCGCAGCCGGTATCTTCTGAGCTATGCGCCGAAAGGCATCGACACGCCCGGCTGGCATCGGATCGAAGTGAAGGTAAAGGGACGCCGCGCCACGGTGAAGGCGCGGCGCGGATATCACAGATAGGTACTAAGAAACGAGCTGCCGCAAAACGTAAGGCAGGATTCCCCCGTGGCGATACGCGACGAGCTCCTCGGGCGTATCGATACGGACTTTCGCGGTGAATTCGTTCACCGTGGCCTCGGCAGATGTGGCACGGACGTTCACCTTCCCCGCGTGCGTGAGCGACGCACCCATGCCGAGGATGTCGTAGGACTCGCGGCCCGTGAGCTTCAGCGACGCGGCATTCTGGCCCGCCTCGAACTCCAGCGGGAGGACGCCCATGTTCACGAGGTTGCTGCGGTGGATGCGTTCGAAGCTCTCCGCGAGCACGGCCTTCACGCCGAGAAGCAGCGTCCCTTTGGCTGCCCAATCGCGCGATGATCCAGACCCGTACTCCTTGCCCGCGATGACGATCAGCGGCACACCTGCGTCGCGATACTTTACCGACGCGTCGTAGATCGTCATCACTTCGTCCGACGGCAACAGCGTCGTCCACCCTCCCTCGGTGCCGGGTGCGATCTGATTGCGCAGGCGGATGTTCGCGAACGTGCCGCGCATCATCACTTCGTGGTTGCCGCGGCGCGCGCCATATGAGTTGAAGTCGCGCGGCTTCACGCCATGCGCGATCAGGTACTTGCCGGCCGGGCTGTCCGCAGGAATCGAGCCCGCCGGCGAGATGTGATCGGTCGTGACGCTATCCCCGAGCAGCGCGAGCACGCGCGCGCCGTGGAGATCCGTCGGCCGCGTCGGCTGAAGCGTCACCCCTTCGAAGAAGGGTGGATTCCTGATGTAGGTCGAGTGCTCGTCCCAGTTGAAGCGCTCCCCCTCGGGCGCCGTCAACCCCTGCCACCGCTGGTCGCCGGCGAATACGTGCGCGTATTGGTCGCGGAACATGTCCTGGCGGACGGCGCGCAGCATCGTCTCCTGGATCTCACGCTCGGTCGGCCAGATTTCCCGCAGGTACACAGGCTGACCGTCGCTGCCGATCCCGATCGGCTCGCAGGTGAGATCGATCTCCATCTTCCCCGCGAGCGCGTACGCAACCACGAGCGGAGGCGACGCGAGGTAGTTCGCCCGCACCTGCGATTGGATGCGTCCTTCGAAATTGCGGTTGCCCGATAACACGGACGCCACCACCAGGTTGTGGTCCTTGACGATCGACGACACCGGCTCGGGCAGCGGACCGCTGTTGCCGATGCACGTGGTGCACCCATATCCGACAAGATTGAATCCGAGCTCCGCGAGCGGCTCCATCAGGTCTGCTGCGCGCAGATACTCCGTTACGACGAGCGATCCGGGCGCGAGACTCGGCTTCACCCATGGCTTGGTCTTCAGTCCGCGCCGAACGGCGTTGCGCGCAAGCAACCCCGCGCCAATCATGACGCTCGGGTTCGACGTATTCGTGCAGCTCGTGATTGCGGCGATCACGACCGCGCCGTGATCGAGGCCTTCCATCCCGGGGATGACGTTCGGGTCGGCTTCGGCGACTGCCGTCGCCGTCGCGACCGGCACCGGCGCGGTCTCCGCAGGCTGCGTAGATTCCCCCGGCTTCTCCTTTGCCGGTTTCGACTTGCGTTCGGCGAGCATCACTTCGAGTGCCTGCTGGAACTTCAGCTTCGCCTGATTCAGGGAGACGCGATCCTGCGGCCGCTTCGGCCCGGCCAGGCTCGGTTCAACCGTGGACAGATCGAGCTCCACCGCAGCCGTGTAGATCGGCTCGGGGGATGCGGCGGTGCGAAAGATTCCCTGCTCTTTCGCATACGCCTCGACCAGCTTCACGCGCGTCTCATCCCGCGCCGTCAGACGCAGGTAGTCGAGCGTCATGTCGTCGATCGGGCAGATCGCGATCGTCGCGCCGTACTCGGGAGACATGTTCCCGAGCGTCGCGCGATCCGCAATCGTCAGGAACTCGAGTCCGGGACCGTAGAACTCAACGAACTTGCCCACGACACCGAGCTTGCGTAAGCGTTCGGTGATCGTAAGGACGAGATCCGTCGCCGTCGCGCCTTCCGACAAGCGGTTGACGAGGCGGAAACCGACGACCTCAGGTATCAACATCGAGATCGGCTGCCCGAGCATCGCGGCCTCGGCCTCGATGCCGCCGACACCCCATCCGACGACGCCGAGCCCGTTGACCATCGTGGTGTGCGAGTCGGTACCGACGAGCGTGTCCGGATACGCGAGCATGTCGCCGTTGACCTGCTCGCTGAAGACGACGCGCGCAAGATACTCGACGTTGATCTGGTGCACGATGCCCGTGTCCGGCGGGACGACCTTGAAATTGTCGAACGCCGTCTGTCCCCAGCGGAGGAACGTGTAGCGTTCGCGATTGCGCGAGAACTCGAGCTCGGCATTCAACTCGAATGCGTTGAGCTCGGCAAAATGATCGACCTGCACGGAGTGATCGATAACGAGTTCCACGGGCTGCAGCGGGTTGACCCTCTTCGGATCGCCGCCGAGCCGGATGACCCCATCCCGCATCGCTGCGAGGTCCACCACGGCGGGAACGCCGGTGAAGTCCTGGAGCAGGACGCGCGCGGGCATGAAGGCGATTTCCTTCGCCGCTTTCGACGTGACGTCCCAGCCGGCCAGCGTGTGGATGTCGCCGCGATCCACGAACCGCCCGTCTTCCCGCCGCAGCAGGTTTTCCAGCAGGATCTTCAGCGAATACGGCAGGCGCGCCAGTCCCGGGTACCCAGCCTTTTCCAGAGCGCGCAGGCTGAAGTAGGAAAAGCGCTGACCGCCGACCGTGAGCGACGACCGGGTATTGAAGGAATTCTGCGAGACCATCCCTCTATGATCCCTTACTCGGATGCTCCCGTTCAAGTTGGGACAGGAACTCCTCTGCCACGGCCGCCGGATCCCGCCTGTTGGCGTCTACAGCCTGGTTCATGCGCCGCATGGTGTCTACGGTGATGCGTCCCGCCAGTGATTCCAGCGCGCGGCGGACATCCGGGTGACGCAGCAGCGTCGCACTGCGGGCGACCGGAACGGCGTCGTATGGCGGGAAATAGTGCCGATTATCCTGGAGCATGAACAGGTCGTAGGCGGCGATTAATCCGCTCGTCGCGTCCCCAGCGACCAGGTCTACCTGGTTTTGCGACAGCGCGCGATAGATCAATGAGAGATCCATCGCCCGCGCGGCCGCGAACCGAAGCCCGTAACGGTCCTTCAATCCAGGATAGCCGTCGGCCCGCTGCAGAAACTCGTACCCGAAGCCCGCCTGCCAGGACGGGCTATGTGGAGCGACGTCCTCGATCGTTCGCAGCCCCAGGCGCCGCGCGTCATCTCCACGCACGAGGATTGCGAACGTGTTTTCGAAACCGAGCGGCGGGAGCAGCGTGAGGCCGCCGTCCGCGTAGGCCTGCCGGACTCGCGCGAGCACTCGTGCGGGATCGGTTTCAGCAGCGTTCTTGAACACCGCGGTGTCGGCCGTCCCGGTGTACTCCACGTAGACATCGATGTCTCCGGACCGCAAGGCGCGATCGCAGATGAACGTGCCTCCGAGATTCAACTTGCGCTCCACTCGCAGCCCGGTCGTACGCTCGATGTGCTGCGCGATCAGCTCGCCGAGGATGATCTGCTCGGTGAAGTTCTTGGATCCGATCCGGATCGTCGCGTCACGCGGCCCGCTGCGTGCCCAGGTCGTTGCAGCGGGGACGCCAACGATCACGAGTACAGCGGCGACGGCGGCCAGCGACACTCGCGATCGTCCACGCCGCAACGCACGCTCCCCGAGCAGCAGCGCACCATCCACCACAAGCGCGAGCGCGGCCGCGGGAACGGCACCCGCCAGAATCACAGTGGGATCGACCATCGACAGGCCGCGGAAGATGTATTCGCCGAGGCCGCCGGCGCCCACCGCAGCGGCAATCGTCGCGGTGCCGACGCCGATCACCGCGGCCACGCGGATTCCCGCGACGATGGACGGAACGGCGAGCGGCAGTTCCACCTGCCAAAGCAGTTGCCGCGGCGTCATCCCGAGCGCAGTGCCGGCTTCGACGAGTACCGTATCCACGCCCCGCACGCCCGCGACCGTCGTCCGAACGATCGGCAGGAGTGCGTAGAGAATGAGGACGACAATCGCGACGCGGGCACCGAGTCCGCCGACGAGCGGCAGCGGCAACAGGAAGCCGAACATCGCAAGGCTCGGAATCGTCTGCACCACGTTGGCCAGCCAGACGACGGGCGCGCCAAGCCTCGGACGTTTTGCAGCCAGGATGCCCAGCGGCACGCCGATCGCGATCGCCGCGCCGGTGGAGATACCGACCAGCACAACGTGCTGGAGCAGGAGCGCGAAGAACTCCGCGCGATGGGACGAGAGGAAATGCAGCAGCGTCATGAGAGCACGGCGCGCGCCTCGAGCAGCGGCTCGAGCAAGGGACGAACGCGCGGATCCGTCGAACGCGCCAGCGCGCGTGGCTCGTCGATTTGCGCGATCGTTCCCGCGTCGATGACCCCGACCCGCGTCGCGAGCGCGAATGCCTCCGCCATGTCGTGGGTGACGATCACGACGGTCTTCCGTACTGCTGCCTGGATCCGCCTGAACTCGCGGTGCAGCTCCGCGCGGGTCACAGGATCGAGCGCGCCAAACGGCTCGTCCATCAACAGGATTGGCGGGTCGGCGGCGAGGGCGCGCGCGACGCCGACACGCTGCCGCTGGCCCCCGGAAAGCTCCGTGGATGCGCGATTCGCGTACGTCTCGGATGGCAATCCAACCAGCTGCAGCATCTCGGACACGCGTGCAGCGATTCGGGACGCATCCCAGCCGAGGAGACGAGGAACCACCGCGACGTTTTCCGCGACGGTCAGGTGTGGAAAGAGCCCGATCTCCTGGAGCACGTACCCGATGCGCCTGCGCAGCTCGAACGGGTTCCAGTTGCGCGTGCTGCGCCCCTCGACGACGACGTCACCGCCGTCCGGCACGATCAAGCCGTTAATCAGTTTGAGCGCCGTGCTCTTGCCGGCGCCGCTCCGGCCGACCAGCGCCACGGTGTCCCCGGCCGCGATATCGAGTGAGAGCCCGCGCAATACGGCGCCTGCGGCGCCGCGAGACACATGGACGTCGCGCAGTGAGATCGCCGCGCTGCGAGCCGAGCCATTCACGAGCGCGACTGTATCGCAGCGGTACGTAACTTGAAAGGTCAGCCGCGGAGGCAAACACACAATGGCTGATCAGGACAGGCCCACGCGGGCGTCGAACATGGAAAAGGCCGAAGGGGATCGCGAAGAGGATCGCGAAGAGGCGCCTCGCGAAGACGCCCCGGAAACCCGGTACGAACAGGGTAAGGGTGCGGGCATCACCAACCGGCCGCTCGGCGAAGAGATTGAAAAACAGAAAGAAGTTCCGGCGCGCGGCGAGTCGAAACCCGGCGCGCACGCGGGGTAATCATGGCTGACACGAAACGTCCTTCCTCGGCACGAGACCAGGAGCCACTGGTCGAGCGCCATCCGCGCCACACGGATCCGACGCGGCTCGACGAAGAGCGCACGTCCGACAATTCGACCGTGGACAACGGAGGCATCGCCAGGGGGCGCAACGACGATCCGGTCATGCCGGCCGACGACGCGACGCTGCGCACGAAGATCTGACCGCGTGCTCATCGCGCACCTTTCCGACTCGCACATGCGGGACGCGGACGACGTGCGCGCGTTCGAGCGTCAGCTCGATCGCGTGGTCGCCGGCAGCGCGGACCATCTCGTGCTGTCGGGGGATCTGCTCGATCGCTGGCGTCCGCAATTGCTGCACGCCGCGCTCGACGCCCTGGCCTCGCGCGGATTACTGCGGCCCGAGCGCGTCACGATCGTGCACGGCAACCACGACCTGACGTCGAGCGGCGCGCACCCACGCACGCGCGCGGATCTGCCGCGGCTGCTGCTGCGCTCCTGGGATCCGCCGCCGATCCTCGCGGTGCGGCGCCGCCGGTTCTACGCCACCATCGAAACACGCGCGCCCGGCGTCGCCGCAATGGCGCCGCTCGCGAAAGACCTCGGACCGGTGTCCATCGCCGCGCTCGATACGATTCCAGTCTCCTGGAAACCGCTGCGCATCCGCGATGGACGAATTCAGCTGCACGCGGGCAGCGGCTGCGTCCGCGTGGAGCAGGTCGAGTGGCTCGCGAAAACGCTTCCCAGAAACAAGCCGGCGCTGCTCGTGCTCCATCACTATCCCCTGGCGGTCGCTCCGTTCCGATGGAACGGCAAGGTCGAAGTGCTCATGGAGATTCCCGAGCGCGATCGCGCGAAGCTGTGGGCGGCGGCGCGCGCCGCCGGTGTGCGATTGATGCTCTGCGGCCACGTGCACCGCGCGCGGTTGGAGTGGCACGACGGGATCGCCGTCGGCCTGCAGGGGCAGAGCGGCGCGGCATGGGCCGGCCGCTCGATCGGCTGGTATCAGCTGGACGATCGAAACGTACGGATGGAAGTCGAACGGACCGCTTAGAAGAGGTAGACGAGCCCCGCGCTGAGAACACGAACAACGCGCCGTTTCTGCTCGAACGCGATGCTCTTGCTGCGTGATGACGCCTGCGCGTCGAGGCGCAGCCCGACGCGGCGGGCGCCCAACCAGTATTTCACGCCACCACCCGCGTGGATCTCCGAGCCGGTCAGCAACTCGGCCTTGTCTTCGTGCAGCTGGCGCAGGTACGCGCCGCCGCCGGAAACGAATGGCACGAACCGGCCGCTTCCGAAGTGATACAGCAGCGATCCGCCGGCAACATACGACGACAGTGTGTCCTCCGCGGTAACGGCCGCTGCGTTTTCGAAATCGTCCGCAACGGCCGTCTGAAGCACCGGGCGGGTGAACTGGAAGGTCCCTTCGACGGAAATCCGCGGTGAAACGAAGATCCCGAGACGCACTTCCGCACCAGTCGCACGCGCGACCCGCGAAGTCGTCGTGAACAGCGTCAGGGGAGGGGCGCTGGTACTGGTGCTGTTCGGCGATTCGAGCGCCGAGCGGCTCCCCGCGTCGTAACCCCCGCTCGACAAAACGCCGCCGCTGATTTCAAACGATCCCACGCGTGGCGAAGCGGTCCCAACGTAGGGCTGCGCTCCCGCGCGCGAAGAGACGAACAGCATCAGCGCTGCGGCCAGAAACAGCGAGCGCACTATTTCGCCACCACTGCGATTTCGATGCTGCGTGAGGTCCCGCGGCGCGGCACCGTCACCAGCCGCGAGTAGAACGCCGGCCGGAAGTCCACATCGATATTGAGCGATGTATCGAGAAAGCTCGCGATGTCCCCGTCGTCCAGGGGCTCGACGCGAACGAGTTGCGGACCCGGCTCGATGCCGGCGATCGTGAACGTGCCGTCCTGCGACAGCGTGAAGCCGCCAATGAGTCTGCCGCTCGCGGGATTGAACGTGATGACGTGCGCGCCGATCACACCGCTGCCGTTTTTCGTGACACGCCCCGTGATGCTGCCCGTCGTGTTGCGGAACGTATCTGTCCCGTAGATGTCGGAGATCCCCGCGATGTCATCCGCGCGCGGCGCGCGATTGAGCGTCCCGGGCGAGAACGCGATCGGGAACATCACCGCTTCCGCGCCAAGCACGCGCCGGCCGCCGCTGAACAATTGCGTCTCCCCCAGCATGGAATGCCCGAGGCCCAGCAGGTGACCGATCTCATGGAGAGCGATGGATCCGATGTCCTGTCGATCCGTTTCGCCGGGCGTCGCTGCCGACCACGCGAACGCCGAGTTGAAGAAGACGTCGGACTCGACGATTTCACCGGTTACGGTGTCGACCGTGAACGAGGTGGAACCGAGCACGCGATCCAGCTCCGGCCGGTTGCTGAAGCCCAGCACGGTCGCGTTGTCTCCAGACACCGGGCTGAAGCCGGTGAACCCCACGAACTCCGACGAGATGGTCACGTTCGGCACCGCGGCCCACGACGCGAAGCCACGTCCGACGGCATCGCGCAATTGCGGCGCGGTCACGTTCGGCACGTCACGATTCGTGATGAAGTACCGAATCGGCATCGCATTCCAGCGCAGCGTGATGAGACGAGAGCCCTGGCGCACGCCGAGCTTCAGGTAAGCGAACGCCGTGGGTGCGGTCGCAAGCGCAACAACGCACGCCAGTATCCACGCAGCCGCGCGCTTCACTGGCGCGCCGCCTCTGCGAGCACTTGTCGCACCGCGTCGCGGAAGGACTCGATCGGGAGCGGCCGGCGCGCGGGATCCCCGCGAACGATCGTCTCGACGCCCCCCGTACTCTTGCCCATCACGATCGGCGTCGTCACGACTTTGCGCCCTGATGCCGCATCGGGCAACACGCGGAACGCGCCCTGACTCAAGCCGGTGACGAACGGGATGCCGCCGCCGGCTGTCTTGAGAAAGAGCACGACCTCGTCACCTTCGGCGAACTCCGGCGCGCCGATGAAGACCGTCTTGTAGCGGCCGATCTGACCGCCAGGCACGCGGAAGGTGACGTGATGGCCGAGATTGCCCTTGAAATACTCGTCGACATCCAGCGTGACGAATGTTTCAACAGAACGGCGTTCGTCGACGAATGCCGAACGCGCGTCGGTCACGCGCCCATGAACGATGACGGCGCTCGAGGTGACAAGCTCGCGGAATTCGATCGGAAGGATCACCGTGGCATGCAGTGCCACCGGCAGGATCAGCAGACTCGCGCAAAGAGCAAGACGACGCATTCAGGCAGTGTACCGCCTTCCGGCTCTCGCCACTTCCAGAACGGCTTCGGCGGCGCGGCGGCTCGCGCCGGCGGTGCCCAGTTTCGCGCGCACCGCCGCCAGTTCGGCCTTCACCGCCGCGGCGTGCTCCGGATTCGTCAGCACGCGAAGAGTTTCGGTGGCGACCGCTGCCGGCGTGAATTGATCCTGAATGAGCTCCGGCACTACTTTCGTCCCGGCGACGAGGTTTACCATCGCGTAGGTATCGACCTGGACGAACGGTTTGCCGAGCGTGTAGGTCAGCGCCCCGAGGCGGTAGACAACCACCATCGGGCAACCGTGCAAGGCCGCCTGCACGGTGACGGTCCCCGACGCGACGATCGCCACGTCGGCGCTCGCGAGCACAGCATCGGAGACGCCTTCCACGACCACCGGGCGCGTCACGCCCGAAGGCCAGTCGTCTAGCGGCGCGAACAGGTCATCGGCGAGATGCGGCGCGCGCGCGAGAACGAATTGCGCCGCGGGAACGCGCTCGGCGATCAGCGCCGCGGCCTTTGTCAGATCGGGCAGGATCGCGTGCAGCTCGTTGCGCCGGCTGCCCGGCAGCATGGCCACGACAGGACGCGCGGGGTCGAGTCCGTGCGCACGCAGAAACGTCTCGCGCGGCTCGGGGGGACGCGTGAGCTCGAGCAGCGGATGCCCGACGAAGGTGACGGGAACGCCCGCCTGCTCGTAGAACGGCGCTTCGAACGGAAAGATCACGAGCACGCGATCCGCGACCCGCTTCATTGTCTTGAGCCGGCCGCGGCGCCACGCCCACAGCTGCGGGCTGATGTAATACACGACGGGCACGCCGCGCTTGTGCATCGCGCGCGCAAGAAAGAAATTGAAGTCGGGAAAATCGATCGGCACGAAGACGTCGGGGCGCTCCGCATCCGCGGCGCGCAGCAGCGCGCGATAGTTCTGCCAGGAACGCGGGATGACACGCAGCGCTTCGGTCAATCCGGTGACCGACAGTCCCTGGAAATCTCGAACAAGGGATGCGCCGGCGGCGCGCAGCCGCTCGCTGCCGAACCCCGCGATCGCGGCGTCCGGCGCCAGCTTCAGGATCTCGGACGTCAGCGCGCCGGCGTACAGATCGCCGGACGGCTCGCCGCACGAAATCATGATGCGCAGGCGGTCGGCCACGCCCTGCGCTAGCTCGGTTTGACGAACAGCGCCGAATCGAGCGGCAGGTTGAAGCGGATCGTCTTGACGTCGCGCTCGATCGGCGTGAGCCCGCCACGCCGCACGACGGCGTGGAAGGGCACCTGGATGCCGCTCACGTTGCGGTAATCGCTGTAGGTCTCTTCCGTTCGCCCTTCGGTTCCTGTATAGCTCGCCTTTTCGATCAGTCCGTTGTCGCGGTTGATCAGGAGTGTGACAGCGGTCATGCCGTCGCCGGAGATTTCAATCGCGGCTACCAGCGGATCTTCCGCATGCTCCGCGTCCACGGAGCGCACGATCAACTTCCCCGCCGCCGCGCCGAGCAGCATCCGAACCATGTCACGCTGAACGGCCGCGCGAATCGGGCCGCTCTCAGCCGCAGACAGTTCTTCGGCGCCTGCGCCCTTGTCGGCCCAGTAGCGTCCCTCGGAAAACACCTGTGTAACCTTCCCGCCGGGCATCGTCGCCTCCGACCGGAAGCGGTCCGGATACTCCACGTAATTCGCGAACGGGAAGGAGATCGGCTTTCCCGCCGACGCGTAGGTCAGCGTCCCCTCGACTTTCACTGTCTTGATCCCCTGGAGCTTCGCGAGCCCTCCCTTCGCGGCAATCGCCTTGTTCAGGAGCGCTTTCGCCTCGTCACCACGCTGGCGGTTCGACATTGAGGGCACCACGTAAGCAGCCGGCTGGAAACCTCCGCGCGTTGTGGCTGGTTTTCGGCGTAGATCCGGCGCCGAGAGATCGAGTTCAGCGGCCGGAATGACCTCGAACTTGTCGAAGCCGGCGCCCCGCAGCTGCTTGACGAAGGCAGATGCATCGCCGACGAGCACGATAGTCAATCGATCCGGATGCAGGTAATTCCGCGCGACGCGCTGCACCTCGTCCGCGGTCACCGCGTTGACGCGCTCGCGATAGGTCTGCAGATCGTTCATGTTGAGACCGAAAAAGACCGCGTTCAGGATCTGCAGCGCGATCTGGCTCGGCGTCTCGATCGTCAGCGGGAACGAACCGGTGAGATATTCCTGCGCCCCCTCCAGCTCGCGGTCGCCGACTCGATCGCGGATCAACTTCCAGATTTCATCCACCATCAGGCGCAGCGTCTCCCCTGTCGTCTCGGAGCGCGTGTTCGTCTGCGCGACGATGTCGCCGGCCTGTTTCAGCGCGTTGAAGTCCGCGGATGCGCCGTAGGTCAGGCCCCGCTCGGAACGGAGCACGCGGTGCAGCCGGTTGGCCCCTTCGCCGCCGAGCACCTTCGCGGCGAGGTCCATCGCCATGAAGTCGTCGTGCTTGCGTGGAATCCCGATGTTCCCGACGCGAATCTCGGTCTGCACGGCCCCGGGCCTGTCGATCACGATCACGCGCCGCATCGGCGGCGGCGGATCCACGGGCTTCGCGGGCGTCGTGGTGATCTGCGACCACTTGCCGAACGCGCGCTCGGCTCCGGCGAAGGCTTCCTCGGGGGTGACGTCGCCGACGATCGCGAGAATGGCGTTGTTCGCGCCGAACCACTTGCGATGGAAGGCGAGCAAATCCTCACGCGTCAGCGCGGAGAGCGTCTCCGGCGTTCCAGCCTGCGGGCGCGCATATGGATGCAAACCATAGACAAGACGGTCGAACACGACGTTCGCGAGAAACTCCGGGTCGTCGTAGCTGACGCGCATCCCGGACAACGACTGCTGCCGCTGACGTTCGATCTCGTCGGGCGCGAACGCAGGATGCTGCGCGACGTCCGATACCAGATCGAGACCGAAACTGAGACTGTCCTTCATCACGATCGCGTTGATGAAGCTCAGGTCGGCGCCCGCGCCCGTGCCCAGCGCGCCGCCGATCGAATCGATCGCGTTCGCGATCTGCTCCGCGGATCTGGTCGTCGTCCCCTGGTCGAGCAATGTGGCGGCGAGCGCCGCGACGCCCGGCTTGTCATCCGGATCCTGGGCTGCGCCGGCGCGGACGATCAGCCGCAGGCTGACGGCGGGCTGCTCGTGGTGCGAGACCGCGATCACCTCGAGGCCGTTTGCGAGCGTCTTCACTGCGTACGGCGGGAACTTCACGTCGCGCGCGGCGATCGGCCGCGGCGGACGCTCGGACGGCCAATTGCGCTGCTGTACGGCCGCTTCGAGGAGCCACGGAGTGCCGAGAACGATGACGAGAAGAGCGGAGACGAACCGGCGCCTCACCTCGCGGATCCCTTCGGCATGATGGTCAGCACCAGTCGATTCTCCGGGGTGAAGTAGGTTTTCGCGACGCGCTGCACGTCGGCGACGCTCAGGTTCTGAAAGATGTCAAACTCGCCATCCGCGGTCTTGATGTCGTTGTGAATCACGACCGCGTGCCCGAGTTGCTCCGCCTTGCTCTGGTTCGACTCGCGGCCGAGGATGTAATCGCGCGCGAACTGGTTCTTCGCCTGCTGCAGTTCGGCCGCGGTCACCGGTTCCGTGCGCAGCCGATCGAGCTCCGCGATGAGGGCGTTCGAGGCTTCTTCGGTCGTGTGACCCGGCTGTACGATCGCCACGGCGAAGAACAGGTTCGGATCCTCGATGATGTTGCCGCCGCCAAACGCCGCGAGGGCGATCCCCTTTTCGTAGACCAGCTTTCGATAAATCCGCGAGCTCTGTCCGTCGGACAGGATTTTCGACGCGATGTGCAGCGGGTAGGAGTCGGGATGGCCGTCGAACGTGATGTGGTGCGCCACGACAACGGCCGGCAGCGGCCACTCCTCATTGATCGCGACGCGCCGCTCTTTCGTTTGCGCCGGTTCCCGGGGAATGTCGCGGGGAACGGCCTTGTCGGACTTCGGAATCCGGCCAAGGTACTGCGTCACGAGGCCGAGCGCTTCCTTGGAATCGAAGTCGCCGACGAGAACGGCGGTTGCGTTATTCGGAACGTAATAGGTGTGGAAGAATTCCCGCACGTCATCCAATGACGCGGACTCGAGGTCCTTCATGCTTCCGATGACGGGATGCTTGTATGGATGGACCGTGAACGCGTTGTCCGCGATGATCTCCTGCAGACGCCCGTACGGCTGGTTTTCGATCCGCATCCGCCGCTCTTCCTTCACGACCTCACCTTCGGTCTTGAAGACGCGCGCTTCGATGCGCAGCGAGGCGAGCCGATCCGCCTCGAGCCAGAGAACCAGCGGCAGGTACTGCGACGGCACGGTTTCCCAGAACACCGTCGCGTCCTCGTTCGTATAGGCATTGCTCTGCCCGCCGACGCTGGAAATGTAGGACGGATGCCCCTCGGGCTCGACGTTCTTCGAGCCCTTGAACATCATGTGCTCGAAAAGATGCGCGAAACCGGTGCGTCCGGGTCTCTCGTTCTTCGATCCGACGTGGTACCACATCTGGAGGTGCACGATCGGGGTCGAGTGGTCCTCGAGGAATACGACGTTCATCCCATTGGGCAGCGTCGTCATCGTGTAATCGAGCTTCGGCGGACGCACGGCCGCCTCGCTGGCGGGGACGACGAGAACGGCGGCGGCCGCAATCGCGACGGCGACAGCGCGGCGGAAACCTCGGGGAAGAACCATAAGTGTCGATTATCCCATGACATGGGAGGTTGGAGGTTTTCGAGGTTCGAGGTCGGGACGAAGCTGCTACGTCTTCAGACGCGCTTCGATGTCGTCCAGCCGCCGTTGCAGGCCGGCAACAGCTTTCTTGAGCTCGGGCAAGCGGCGGAAGACCGCCGACGATTTGAGCCAGTTGCGGTTGTCGATCGCCGGATACCCGGAGATGAAGGAGCCGGCATCAACCGAATTCGGAATGCCGGATTGTGCGGTTGCGACAACGCCCTTGCCGATCGTGAGATGACCGGCGACGCCGACCTGGCCGGCGAGCGTCACGTTGTCCTCAATCTTCGTGCTGCCGGCGATCCCGACCTGCGCCGCGAGCAACACGCCGCGGCCGATCTTGACGCCGTGCGCGATCTGCACGAGGTTGTCGATCTTCGTTCCAGCGCCAATCCGCGTCTCGCCGACCGCCGGACGATCGATCGTGCTGTTCGCGCCGATCTCGACGTCGTCCTCCACGACGACACCGCCCGCCTGCGGAATTTTGTAATGCGCCCCATCGGGACCCGGCGCGAACCCGAACCCGTCGCTGCCGATGACGGCGCCGTCCTGGATCACCACGCGATCGCCGATCGAGACGCGCTCGCGCACGGATACTCGCGCGTGCACGACGCAGTCTTCGCCGAGAGTCGCATCCTCACCGATCGTCACGTGCGGATAAACGATGGAGCGGGCGCCCACGCTGGCGCGCGCGCCAACGCTGACGAACGGGCCGATCGATGCATCGGCAGCGATCGTGGCAGTCGGCGCGACGCTGGCGAGCGGATGGATTCCCGGAGGAGCGGCTGGGCGCGGTGCAAAGATTTCTGCGGCGCGTGCAAAGGCAAGATAAGGGTGAGAAGCCCGGAGGGCAGACACACCGGCCGGAAGGTGCGCTTCCGCCCGCTCGCCGAGGATCACCGCGGTCGCACGCGTGGCGCTGACCTGCGCCGCGTACTTCGGGTTCGCGAGGAACGTCAGATCTCCCGGTCCCGCATCTTCGATGCTCGCGATGCGCCGGATCTCGACGTTGCCGTCACCCTCGAGCCGACACGCCAGCCGTTCTGCGACCTCCTGCAGCTTCAATCGCCGCAGTATATCCGCGAACCTCCGACTTCCCGCTTCGCCAAAGCTACGGCGGGCAAGCCGACCGCTCACCTAGGGTGTCGCGGAGCGCTGGAAGAAATGCGCGAAATGTTCGAGGCGCAGCGCCTCGGCGATGGCCTGCACGCGCGCTTCGCGCGCATCCGGCGACTCGCCGACCATCGCGCGCAACGCTGCGAGCGCCGGACTCGCGGCGACGCTCCACGTGACGACCACGAGACCCTGCCGCGCGCCGCGCAATGACAGATAGTGCCCCGCGGTGCGGACGAGAAAGTAGTAGCCGATGAAATTCGGACCGGGCAGAAGAATGAGCAGCACGGAACCGACAAGCCCCAGGCTGTCGATGGCCAGCCAGAACCGGTGCCGCTCCCAGTCGCGCTGCAGCGATCGCTTCAGGAGCTGGCGTCCCTGCGCCTCTGTCAGGTCGTCGGGATAAACGAGGTTAACCGCGGTCTTCCCGCGTAATTGCCACAGCAGTCTTTGCTCGGCAATCCACTCGGCGGCCCACCGGAGCGTCCGCGCCTTGAATCGGCCAAAAAACGTGGCCGGTGTGTCGCCGGCCTGAGGCTCGCCGCGCCGGCGCTCACGCTCAGCTTCCGCAAGCGTTGCGCGCACGCGATGCAGCGTCCGCCTGAAAAATCCCCCCGGCGGCGGCGCTCCTTCGAGCGTGGCCGGGTCGTCGGGTTCCTCGCAGTACAGCTCGTAGCGATCCGGCGCGACCGGGACGAGATACACATCCATCGGCGCTAGTGTCCCGTCACCGTGGATCGTGGCATAAGTCCCGGGCGCGGCGCCCGGATGGCAAGGCGCGACGACGGAGAATACCGGGAGTATTTGAGGGAGGAGCAACGCAGCCAGCCGGGATGCCCCGACCGGAAATTATGTCGCGAACCACGGTGACGGGACACTAGCGGCGAATCCGACGCGGCGGCCGCGGCGGAGCCTCTGCAGGCACAGCCGGCTTCCCCGCCTCGCTCCAGGCGGAGGTGATCAGCGAAGCGATAGCCGTCGCGGCACCCGCGAGACGCTTCTCCATGATCGGTCCTGTCTTTTCATAGAGCTGCGCGAAATACTTGTCGTCGTAATCCGTGCGTCCTTTCACCGCCTCGCGATCCGCCGCCAGGATCGGCTCGGTCAGCTGGAAGCTATCCGCCAGCGTCGCGAAGACGAACTCTTGCGGATTCGCGATCGTGGTTACAGGTGCGGGAACGACGCGCAGCTTGCTTCGGTAGCGATCGAAGAGCTCGGTCTCGAACCGTGCGTGGATGCCCTGCTGGTTGGTCAACTGCCCGTCATAGTTGACGGCGGCATGGAACGGCTGGAACGAGTCCGCGATGTAGTGCGCGAGCACGGCGGCAAACAGCTTGACGTTATCGCGCGCGTACGGCGAGGTCGACAGCTGCTTGAATGACTCGCGCAGCTGGTTGTAGATCTCCTCCGAGCGCCACGGAAGCGTGCCGTTCTTGATGACGAAATCGGCGCCGCGCTTCGCAACCGCTTCCTTGTAATCGTGCGGCAGGTCACGAAACGGGAAGGGACCGTACGCGTCCATGTCCACGAAGTGCCGCGGCGGCTCATCGGTGAATCCCATCGTCCGGTACGTGTCGGGATCGATTGAGTGTTCGACGATCGTCGTGCGGTATTTCTGGAAGAACGGACGCAGTTCTTTCGGCAGCAGATCGATCGCGCGGTCGGTGATGAACCTATGTCCGTCGAATCCCCACGCGCGCGCGGGAGGGGGTCGCAATGAGACGCACGCGAGCGACAACAATGCTACGGCAACGGCCTTGCGCATAGAGATGACAGGTTAGCATTGTTCCATGCCGCGTCTCGGCGCTCACCTCTCCATCTCCGGCGGACTTCCGCGCGCCGTCGATCGCGCCGAAGCGAGCGGGTGCGAGGCGTTGCAGATTTTCACGAAGTCGGCCGGCCAGTGGCGCGCGCGCGAGCTGCCGCCGGACGAAGTCGCGCTGTTTCGCCGGCGAGTCAGGCAAACCGGCATTCGACCTGTCGTCGCGCACAACAGCTATCTGATCAACCTGGCAGCCGCCGACGCGGCGCTGCGCGCGCGGTCGATCGAATCGCTGCGCGACGAGCTCGATCGCGCAGAATCACTCGGACTCGACGGCCTTGTGATGCATCCGGGGTCGTACACGTCCGGCTCCGAACACGACGGACTTCGGATGATTGCGGAAGGGCTTGCTGAAATTTTCACAGCTCGTCCTGATATGACGACGCGCGTGTTGCTGGAACATACGGCGGGCCAGGGAACGAACCTCGGCTACCGGTTCGAGCACCTCGCGGAGATCATCGAACGGCTCGGCGGCTCGCGCCGCGTCGGTGTGTGCCTCGACACGTGCCACCTGATCGCCGCCGGCTACGACATCTGTTCACAGGCGGGGTACGAGGAGACGTTCCGCCAGTTCGGAAAGATCGTGGGCTTCTCCCGCCTGAAGCTGTTTCACTTCAACGACTCGAAGAAGCCGTGCGGCAGTCGCGTCGATCGCCACGAGCATATCGGCAAGGGCTGCCTCGGGCTCGCGCCGTTCCGCCGCATCCTCAACGATCGACGATTCGCGAAACTGCCGATGCTGCTCGAGACACCGAAGGTCGACACGCCGCAGAGCCGGCGGCTGGGGGACGTCGATCCACTGGACAAGATGAACCTCGCCGTCCTGAGACAGCTGATTCAGTCGCCGAAGACGTCCGCCGAGAAGCGGTAGACTTTCGCGCCCGTTCGCCAGCAATCGTACGGCAGCCCCGCCTTCGCGCACGTATGCGCGAGGAACGCCTCGCGATCCCAGCCCCATTCGGTCGCCACCTGCGGCAACAACAGACCGCGGCGCCATCCCTGTTCGACGACGAGTCCGTGACGCCCGATCTCGATTGCCTCGGGATCGCAGGGGTCGATCGCCTCGAGGGGACCGAGCACCGAGACTTCGACGTCGAGATCGTTCAGCTCGGATGCGCGCACCGGCTCGAAGCGCGGATCTTCGCGCGCGGCGCTGACGGCGACACGCGCCACTTCCTCGGGCAGCGTCCGGCGGCACTCCAGCGTGCCGATGCAGCCGCGCAGCTCACCGTGTTTCTTCAACGTGACGAACGCGCCCGTTGCTTGCGGCAGGTCAGCGGGGACCTGGATGACTGCTTCACGTTTCTCACCGGTCACGCTGCTCTCGACCGCCTGGCGCGCGATCTCGACCAGCGCGCGCTGCTGTGCCTCAGTGAACATCCGTGAACGTCCCCAGCGCGCCCGCCAGGTAGCCGACGACGCCGCTGTTGTCGCCGGAGATCTCCCCCGAATGCATGTACTTCAACACGCGCCCGTGTCGCGCGCCGCGGGCCCGCGCCGCCATCATCACCGCGATCGCCGGTCCACCGCCGCAGGCGACGTAGCGTCCGCGCTCGACCTCCGGATACTGTTCGAAGATCTCGAGGAACCGGTCCGGATCCGCGGCCGCCACGCACGCTTCCACCTGGCGGTCCAGCTCGCGCGCGGAGTTCGCATCGAAATAGTGCGACAGGTCCGTGCTCGCGATGAGCAGCACCCGGCGTCCAGTGCCGGCGCTCGCGAGCGCGCCGGCCAGCGCTTCGATCGTCTCGCGCGTCTGGAATCCCATCAACAGCGGAACGATAAGAACGTCGCGGAGGAGGCGGCGGATGAACGGCAGCTGCATCTCGAGCGAATGCTCGCGCCGGTGCGCATCGGGCAGGACGCGCACCACCGGCGAGGCTTTTGCGATTTCACTCGCGAGGGCCTCGTCGATGCGGGCCGGCCCGAGTGGAGAATCGAACGCGCCCGCGGGATAGAGCGCGACGCCGTCGAACGCGACGAAATGCGATGGACCGACGAGAATCGCGGCGTCGTAGGGTCCCGCGGCGGCGGCCGCCTTGTACGCATAGGCCCCTACCGGCCCCGAAAACATCAAGCCGGCATGCGGCGCGATGATCGCATCGAGGCGTCCACGCGGCAGGTCCGTTTCAACCGCTCCGAGGTATCGATCCACGTCGCGTTCGAGCGCCCCTGCGATTCCCGGATACCACGAGCCCGCGACGGCTGGGGGCCGGATAGAATTGATGGCCATGGCCGACATCCTCACTCGCGCTGACGTCGAGCGCATCGCCGCGCTCGCGCGTCTCGAATTGACCGGCGACGAAGTGGAACGCTTCGCAACCCAGCTCACGGCGATCCTCGCCTACGCCGACCAGGTGCAGCAGGTGGACACGAGCGGCGTCGCCGCCGGAGCCGCCGCTACGCCATCCGCGGCGTGGCGCCAGGACATTCTCGTGCCTTCGCTCGATCGCGACCTCGTCCTGAGCCAGGCGCCCGCGGCGGACCGCGCGGCCGGACTGTTCAAAGTACCACGGGTGCTCGGCTCGTGAGCCTCGGCAGCGCTTGCGAAATCCGCGCCGCCGTCGCCGCGCGCCAGGTCTCGGCCGTGGAGATGTGCCGCGAAGCGATCGGCCGGATTCGCCGCGATGACGTTCGACTGAACGCGTTTCTTCACGTCGACGAGGAGGGTGCGCTCAAACGCGCCGAACAGCTCGACCGCGATCGTCCGAGCGATGCTCCGTTGCTCGGTGTCCCGATCGCGCTGAAAGACAACATCTGCACGGCCGGCGTGCGGACGACGGCCGGCTCCCGCGTCCTCGAACACTACGTGCCTCCGTACTCGGCGACGGTGGTCGAACGCCTCGAACGCGCGGGGGCGGTCATCGTCGGCAAGACGAATTGCGACGAATTCGCGATGGGCTCGTCGACGGAACACTCGGCGTTCGGTCCGACGCGGAATCCCTGGGACCACGACCGCATCCCGGGCGGATCCAGCGGCGGATCTGCCGTTGCCGTGGCATCGCAGATGGTGCCACTCGCGCTGGGATCCGAAACGGGAGGATCGATCCGACAGCCAGCGGCCTTGTGCGGCGTCCTGGGGTTGAAGCCGACCTACGGACGCGTTTCCCGGTTCGGGTTAATCGCGTTTGGTTCGTCGCTGGATCAGATCGGCCCATTCGCCCGCTCCGCCGCGGACATGGCGGCGCTGTTCGCGGCGATGGCCGGCCGCGATCCGCGCGACTCGACGAGCGCGACGACCGACGTGCCGGATTATGGGGCGCGACTCGATGGCGATCTGTCAGGCGTGCGCGTGGGCGTCCCGCGAGATCTGCTCGCCGACGGCGTCGACGCGGCTGTGCGCGAGCGCTTCGAGGACGGACTGCGCGAGCTGCAGAATTCCGGCGCGTCGATCGCTGACGTGCGGCTGCCGCACGCGCCGCTGGCGATCCCGGTGTATTACCTCGTCGCTAACGCCGAGGCGAGCTCCAACCTCGCCCGCTTCGACGGGGTCCGCTACGGGACGCGTGCAGACGACTCGTCACTGTCGGCGATGTATTACCGGACGCGCGGGCGCTTCGGCGCCGAAGTGAAGCGGCGAATCATGATTGGCACCTTCGTCCTGAGCGCGGGCTATTACGATGCGTACTACTTGAAGGCGCAGAAAGTGCGCGCGCTGATTCGGCACGACTATGACGCAGCATTCGGACAGGTCGACGTCGTCGCACTACCAACGACGCCGACTCCCGCGTTCAAACTCGGGGAGCGCACCGATGATCCGCTGCAGATGTATTTGTCGGACGTCTTTACCGCCGCGGCAAACCTGGCGGGGCTTCCGGCGATCAGCGTGCCGTGCGGGCTGGCGGGACGGCTTCCCGTCGGCCTTCAGCTGACGGGGCGTCCGTTCGAGGAGGAAACGTTGCTGCGGGCGGCGCACGCGATCGAGCGCCGCATCGTGATGCCTACGCCGCCGCGGGGCGGCGGTTCGCTCTGACGATCAGCCAGACGATCGCGCCGAGCGCGATGAATGGCAGCAGCGGGATGGCGAGGACGAGGAACAGGATTGGTCCGACGATCAGCATCACCACGCCCATCACGATCCACTTGATGAGCAGGATCGGCAGCAGGATCAGCCGAATCGCCGCCTTGAGCACGAGTCCGATGACGGCGAAGGTCACCAGCACCGCAACGGCGGTGAACGCGAGCCCGACGAGTGTCAGGATGGCGAACATGAATCGACTCCCTATGGTCGATTTACGCCCAGCTGGTCAGCGAAGTTCCGTCGATCAGGAATGGGTACCCTTGCCGTCGTAGCCCGTGGGTACGGTGTAGGAGATCACCTGGCGCCGCACTTCTTCCATCGCGAGACGTTCGAGCTTGTGTGGGCCTGAGGGGTGGCGTTCCACCCGCGGGAGCGCGCCGCGACGCAGCTGCTTTGCGCGCTGCGCCGCAACGTCGACGAACAGGAAGCGGCTCGTGATCAGCGGGGCAGGTTCCATTGCCGCTTCCTCGACTGCAGCTGCGCCGGTGGACTCGTCAACCATGGCGCTAGTATACGAGGGTTTACGGTAGACGGTAGACGGTAGACCGTAGACCGTAGACCGTCTACTTGCCCTCCATATCGACCGCGATCTGCCGCGGCTTGGCTTCCTCGCGCTGCGGCACGCGGATCGTCAGTACGCCATCCTTATATGCGGCGTTGATCCGATTCGCGTCGACGGTCGCCGGCAGCGTGAACGACCGGCTGAAGCGGCCGTAGGCGCGCTCGCTGCGATGGAAGGTGCCCTCGTTCTCGTTGAACTCAGCCTTGCGCTCGCCGGTGAGCGTCAGCACGCCGTTCTCGAACGTGACGTTGATATCTTCACGCTTCATGTCGGGCAGCTCGGCCTTCAGCACGTACTCGCTGTCCTTCGTCTCGAAGATGTCCACGGCGGGCATCCACGAACGGCCCATCCCGTAGAAGTCATTCAGCATGTGGTTGAGCCGGTCGATTTCCATCGACGCCAGCTCGCGCGCAGGATTCCATCGAACCAGAGTCATCGGTATCCTCCTGGAAAGAACTATCACGAAAGCCAGTATACGAGGCTGGTGAGTGCCTGTCAAGCATGTAATATGCGCTATTTCCACTCATATCCAGACCGTTCATTCTGATAGGGCTGGATGCTAAGATCCCCAGAATGGCCCGTGCCGCCGAGTGCTCCCCACCTCTCGACGTCGTCGAGACCGCCAACGGTATCGAGGTGCTCCTGGACCTCCCCGGCGTCGCTGCATCGGGCATTGAAATCCTGTTCGCCGACAACGTGCTGATCATCACCGGCGAGAAGCTGCCTGCGGCGTGCGAGCACGCCGACGCGGGTTTTCACATGGCGGAGCGATCGTTCGGCAGATTCGCGCGCGCGATCGAGCTCGAAGGGGCGTTTGACGCTGGCCGGGCCGCCGCCACACTCACCTACGGCGAGCTCCGCGTCGTCATTCCCCGGATCGAGGAGCGTCGCGGCGCCCGAATCCGGATTCCGCTCCGATAGGCATGCGCATCCTCTTCATCGGCGACATTTTCGGGAAGCCCGGGCGCGAGATCGCGCGCAAGGCAATCCCGGTGCTCATCGAGCGCGAGTCGCTGGATTTCGTCATTGCCAACGTCGAGAACTCGGCCGCCGGCTTTGGCGTCACCGGAGATATCGCCGATGCCATCCTCGGGTACGGCGTGGACGTGATGACGAGCGGCAATCACGTCTGGGACAAAAAGGAAGTGCTCGACTACATTCCGCGCCAGGCGAAGCTGCTCCGCCCCGCGAACTTCCCCGCGGGCGCCCCCGGCCGCGGCAGTTATCTCGGGCGCACGCGCAGCGGCGAAGCTATCGGGGTCGTTAATGTGATGGGGCGGATCTTCATGCATCCGCTCGACGATCCGTTCGCGGTGGTGCTCAAGGAGATCGAGGCGCTGCGCGCGAAGGCGCGCGTCATCATTGTCGACTTCCACGCCGAGGCGACGTCCGAGAAGGTTGCGATGGGATGGCACCTCGATGGACGCGTCACCGGCGTGTTCGGGACACACACGCACGTGCAGACGGCCGACGATCGAATCCTTCCCAAAGGTACGGCATACATTACCGACGCAGGGATGACGGGCCCGCACGATTCGATCATCGGCGTCACGACCGAGATCGCGCTCACGCGCTTCGTGACCGGGCTGCCGGTGAAGTTCGAGTCCGCGGCTGGTCCGGGACGGCTCAACGGCGTCATCGTGACGGCCGATCTGGCGACGGGCCGCGCCACGGCTTTCCAGCGCCTCAACCTTTCAACTGCGGACATCGACGCGCTCGCGCCGCAGACGGCGGACCGCTGACCGTGGATCTGTTCGACATCCCGTTCGAAGAGGAGCCGCCGGACGAGCTCCAGCCACAGAAACCCACGCAGCCACAGACCAACACAGACCAACACGACACAAAGCCACAGACCAACACGGACCCACAGGGTTCGGCAAAGCCCGCGGTGCGGCACGTGTACTCCGTCAGCGAGCTGACGGCAGGCATCCGCGCGCTGATTGAGAACACGTTCGGTGAGGTGTGGCTCGAGGGAGAAATCTCGAACTGCAAAGTGTGGAATACGGGGCACATGTATTTCACGCTGAAGGATGGCGGCGCGCAGATCAAGGCGGTCATGTTCCGTACGGCGGTCCGCTATCTGCGGTTCAAGCCCGAGGACGGACTCCATGTCGTCGCGCGCGGCCGGCTCGGCGTCTACGAGCCGAAGGGGGAATACCAGATCGTCTGCGAGCACATGGAGCCGCACGGCCTTGGCGCGCTCCAGCTCGCGTTCGAGCAGTTGAAGAAGAAGCTGCAGGCGGAGGGGCTTTTCGACACCGCGCGGAAGCGCGCGCTGCCCGCCCTGCCCCGCCGCATCGGCATCATCACGTCGCTTGACGGCGCGGCGCTGCGCGACATTCTCAAGGTACTGAAGCGGCGCGCGCCGAATGCGAGCATTTTGATTCGTCCCGCGCGCGTGCAGGGAGAAGATGCCGCCGCTGACGTCGCGACCGCGCTGCGGATGATCGTCAAAGTTCCCGGAGTAGACGTCGTGATCGTCGGACGTGGCGGCGGATCGATCGAGGATCTCTGGGCGTTCAATGAGGAGCGCGTCGCTCGCGCGATCGTGACCTGTCCGGTTCCCGTGGTGTCGGCGGTCGGACACGAAACGGACGTGACGATCGCGGACTTCGTCGCGGACCTTCGCGCGCCGACACCCTCGGCGGCGGCCGAGATGGTCCTTGCCGCGAAAGACGAATTCTGCGGCCGCATCGACCGGCTTACCGGCCGGCTCCGCGCCGCGGCGCGAGCGGAGCTGCAGCGACGACGCAACACGGTGCATCTGTTATCGAGTCGGCGCGGCCTCGCCGGTTTTCACGCGCGGCTGGCCATGCGCGGCCGCCACGCGGCGGAGCTCGCGCACCAGTTCCGCGGCGTGATGCGGGCCGCCATTGAGACGCGCGCGCGCACCTACCGTTCCTTGCGTCAGCGGTTGGAACAGCGCGACCTGGCCCGCCATCTGGCGTCGATGAAAGGTCGCCTGAACGTCGCCGACGGCCGGCTCGGAGGGGCCGCCAGCCGCACGCGGCACCGTGCCGATTCCCGCTTCCGCGCGCTCGCCGGACGCCTGGAGAATCTCAGTCCGCTCGCCGTGCTCGGGCGGGGCTATGCTGTGTGCTGGAACGCGGACAGGACCGCCATCGTCCGCAGCGCGAACAGCGTGACGCCGGGCGATCGCGTGCATGTGACGCTCGCGAGCGGAGAGATCGACTGCAAGGTAGAGAATGGATCCAACAATTAACGACTTCGAGTCCGCCATCGCGGAGCTCGAGACAATCGTCAAGACGCTCGAGGAAGGGGACCTCGCGCTCGAGAAATCGCTGGCGCTCTTCGAGCGCGGCGTGACCTTGTCGCGCTTCTGCCATACCAAGCTCGAAGAGGCGGAGCGCCGCGTGGAGATTCTCAACGAGCGCGGCGAAATCAAGCCGGCGCCGGCCTCGCTTGCCGGCGACGCGGAGAACGACCGATCCCGGTGAGCGACATCCGCGGCTGGCTCGAGGCGCGCCGGGCCGAAGTGGACGCGGCGCTCGAGCGCTACCTTCCCGCTGCCCCGGCCTGCCCTCCTCGCGTCGGCGAGGCGATGCGCTACAGCCTTTTTGCCGGCGGCAAGCGCCTGAGACCGATTCTTGCGCTCGCCTCCGCCGAAGCGGTCGCCGTCGCCAACAACTTCTCCGGGGAAGAAGGCCGGTCGCTTGCGCTGCCGTGCGCGTGCGCGCTGGAGCTCATTCACACCTACTCGCTCGTCCATGACGATCTGCCGGCGATGGACGACGACACGCTGCGGCGCGGGCGGCCGACGAGCCATGTCGTGTTCGGTGAAGGACAGGCGATCCTCGCCGGGGATGCGCTCCTCACCGAAGCGTTTGCGCTGATGTCGCGGGAGCCGGAGGAGCCATCGCTCGCGCCGCGAAAGCTGCGCGCCATCCGTCTGGTTGCCGACGCGGCCGGTCCGTGCGGAATGGTCGGCGGACAGGCGATCGATCTGGACGCGGCCGGCTCCGGCGCGTCATTGGACGGCGAAGGGCTGCGCGCCATGCATGCGCGCAAGACTGGCGCGCTCATTCGTGCGTCGGCAGCCGCCGGCGCCGTGATGGCGGGCGCGACGGATGCCCAAATCGCGGCGATCGAGCGGTTCGCATCCGAGCTGGGGCTCGCGTTTCAAATCGTGGATGACATTCTGGACGTCGAAGGGGCCTCGCACGCGCTCGGCAAGACCGCCGGCAAGGACGCCGCCGCGGGCAAACCCACATATCCGGCGCTCTACGGGCTGAACGCTTCGCGCCGCATGGCGGCGGATTGCGTCGCGCGCGCGCTCGGCGCGCTCGAGCCGGCGCGGCTCGGCGGGCATCTGCCGGCGATCGCGACATGGGTCACCAGCCGATCGAACTAGGACCGAAAGCGCGTGAAGAAAGCAAAGCGAGGAGCGCCTGCGGCCGCGAAGACAAGATTGGACGCGGTTCTTGTGGCGCGCGGCCTTGCGGCATCGCGCGAGCGCGCGCGTGCCCTGATCCTTGCAGGCCAGGTCCGCGTGAATGGCGCGATGATCTCGAAAGCCGGTGCTCCCGTCGATCCTGATGCGGAAGTCACGCTAGTCGAGCCGGACCATCCTTACGTCGGACGCGGCGGCGTGAAGCTGGCGCACGCGCTCGAGACGTTCGGAATCAAGGTGGCCGGACGTCTCGCACTCGATGTCGGCGCCTCAACGGGCGGATTCACCGACGTGCTGCTCCGGCGCGGCGCGCCGCGTGTCGTGGCGCTGGACGTCGGGCACGGCCAGCTCGATTGGAAGCTTCGCAGCGATCCGCGCGTGATCGTGCTCGAGCGGATCAACGCGCGCACGCTCACACCCAATCAACTGCCCACCGGCGCGCGCGCGTTCGACGTCGTCACGATGGACGTCTCGTTCATTTCCGTCCGCCAGATCCTGCCGTCTATCGTGCCGTTGCTGCGCCCTGACGCGGACGTCGTCGTACTCGTGAAGCCGCAGTTCGAAGCGGGGCGCGAGGAGGTCGGCAAGGGGGGACTCGTGCGCGACCCGGACGTTCACACGCGCGTGGTGGAGGAAGTGACCGCCGCGGCAAGTGCGCTAGGATTGACCCGCATCGCGATGACCGAGTCACCCATCACCGGCACCGAGGGAAACCGCGAGTTCCTGCTGCACCTCCGACATGGCTGACGCGATCACGCGCGTCGGACTGACGGCGAAGCATGGCCTGACCGCCGCGTCCGAGGTGCTCGCAGAGCTGGCGGGCTGGCTCGAAGGGCGCGGTATTCGCGCGGTCTTCGAGACGGACACGGCGCGGCTGGCTGGCGTGCCGATGGACCGGGCGACGGTGTCGCGCGAAGACATCGCGCATCACTGCGATCTGGTTGTCGTCCTCGGCGGCGATGGCACGCTGATCGGCATGGCCGATCGGATTGCGTCGAGCGGCGCGGACGTGCCGATCCTCGGCGTCAATTACGGCAGCCTCGGGTTCCTGACGGAAGTCACGCTCGCGGAGTTGTACGGGGCGCTCGAGGAGGCGCTCGCCGGCCGGGCGGAGATTGCCACGCGCGCAATGCTGACGTCGCGGACCATTCGCGAGAACGCCGTGTTCGCCGATCAGATCGTGCTCAACGACATCGTGATCACGAAGGCGGCGCTCTCGCGCATGATCGAGATCGCCGTCATGGTGGATGACGCGCCGGTAACGACCGTGCGCGCCGATGGATTGATCATCGCGAGTCCCACGGGCTCGACCGCGTACAACCTCGCCGCCGGCGGACCGATCGTCCATCCCTCGGTCGATGCAATCCTGCTGACGCCGATCGCGCCGCACACGCTGACGAACCGTCCGATCGTGATCCCCGCTGCGTCCGACGTCCAGGTCCGTCCCGTCATGCGGGATCAGGACGAGGTGTTCGTCACGTTCGACGGCCAGTCGGGCTTCCCGCTCCGCCCGACCGACATCGTCCGCATCCGCCGGGCTCCGCGTCCGATCCGCATCGTGAAGTCCGCCAAACGCACCTACTTCGAGCTTCTCCGCGAGAAGTTGAAGTGGGGCGGCGATCATCGCCCCGCCCCGGGGTCAGGTCTGTAATCCGCCCGCTCCCGGGGGTCAGGTCTGTAAATCGCCCGATCCACGGGGTCAGGTCTGTAATCTTCAATCTTCCGTGCAGGTTTTTCGACCTGGCACCTCTGAAGGGCGTTTCGCAGACCTGACCCCGAGTCCGTCACGACAACGTCAGTTGTCACCACGACTCGTCACGATCGAAATTCCCAGCAAATCCGGTTGGCGCGATTCTGGAAATGGGCTGCGGCATGGCACGACCGATTCGTTTTCAAGCTGCAGGCCTCGCCTATCACGTCATGTCGCGGGGGAATAACAAGATGCGCATCTTCCTGGACGATCTGGATTTTGCGCGCTATCTCCAGATCTTCCGCCAGGTCACCGAAGAGTTCGAACTGGACGCGTGGGTGATCTGCCTGATGCCAAATCATTCGCATCTGGTGTTCCGCACGCGACAACCAAACTTGTCGCGTGCCATCGGTCAGCTGAATGGCACGTACGCGCAATGGTGGAACAGGCGCCACGCGCGGGTCGGCCATATCTACCAGGGGCGGTTCAAGGCCCAAATCGTCGAACAGAGCTACTACCTGCTTCGGCTATGCCGGTACGTGCTGATGAATCCCGTCCGCGCCGCGCTCGTGGCCCACCCTGGCGATTGGAGATGGAGCAGTTACGGGGCGCTGGCTGGCACGGCAGAGAGCTGTGTGGATATTCCTTCGCTGCTGTGTGCGATCGATCCGGACAACAGTCCTCAGGTCCGAGCTCGTTTGATCGAGTTCGTGCATGGCTACGCAGACGAGGAAATGGGAGCTTTCCTGAGAACGGATCGTCGGGTAATCGGCAGCGAAGCTTTCGCCGCCCAATTCCGGCAGAAGGCTCGAAAAGCGTCGAAAGAGGTTCCGGCGCGCGAACGTCGGATTGGGACGCCGTCGTTGTGCAATCTGCTCGCGGAAGCGGTACAGCAAGGACAGGGACTCGTCGGCGGCGTGCGTGCCGCGCATGCGGCCCTCTACCCGCTCGAGGAAATCGCGCGATGCGCTGGCCTTTCGGCAAAGACTGTCGCAAAAGTCGTCAACCCGCGTTTCCACCCACCAACTGATCTGGCACCAGCGAGCGGCGATTTACAGACCTGACCCCAAGGGTGCGGCGAATTACAGACCTGACCCCAAGGTACGGCGGATTACAGACCTGACCCTCGGCGCTGGTCGCGGAAGTACTTCACCTGGTACTGCTGGACGTTGCGGTTGTGTTCCTCGAGCGTCGTCGCGAATACGTGGGACCCGTCGTTCCGGCTGACAAAGTACAGATACGACACGTTGGCCGGCGACGCCGCGGCCTGCAGGGATGCGCGGCCGGGAGAGGCGATGGGACCCGGAGGCAGTCCGGCGTAACGGTACGTGTTGTACGGCGAGTCGAAGTGCAGATCCTCACGGCGCAAATTGCCGTCATATCGGCCGGCGCGCTCCAGTGCGTAGATGACGGTCGGATCGCACTGCAGGCCCATGCCGATCTGAAGACGATTCGAATACACGGCGGCGACGAGTGGACGCTCTTCCTTATTTCCCGTCTCCTTCTCCACGATCGACGCGAGCGTCACCAGCCGGCGAACCGACAGGCCGCGCGCGCTCGCGGCGTCCACGATGTCGGGCGTCAGCGCCTTCATGAAGCCGGCGACCATGCGCGCCACGAGCTGATCGGCCGTCGCCCGCCGCGGCAGCGCGTACGTGTCGGGAAAGAGATAACCTTCGAGATCCTTCGCGGTGGGATCGATGTCGTGCACCAGCTCCGCGTGCGAGGCGGCCGCGATGAACGTCTTCGCGTCGCCGAATCCCTTGCCTTCGTACAGTTCCGCCATCTGGCGGATGGTCAATCCCTCGGGAAAGGTGATCGGACGCACGTAGACGTCGCCGCGCGCAATCTTCTCCGCAACCTGGCGGGCGGACATCGGATGGTCGAAACGGTACTCGCCCGCCTGCAGCCGGCGGGCGGATCCGCTGATCCACAACGCGAGCTTGAAGCTGTTCACATCGCGGACGACGCCCGCGTCCGCGAGACTCCTGGCGATCGCCACGGAACGGGATCCTGGCGGAATGTCCACGAACTGCTCCGCGGCGTCGTAGCCCTTGAACGGACGATCGACGCCCCTGTAAAACCACCAGCCCGCCGCGGCGCCGATGACGATCAGAAGAAGGATGAAGAGCGCGAACTTTTTCACGGCCTGGGACGATGATCCAGGTAGTCCTGGAGGATGAGAGCGGCGGCCATTGCGTCGAGTTGATCCTTTCTGCGGCGCCAGTCGCGCTCGCGCTGCGCCAGCAGCTCTTCCGCTGCGTGACTCGTGAGGCGCTCGTCCTGCAGCGCGATTGGGACGCTGACCTCCGCGGCGAGCAGCTGCGCGAGCTTCTGCACGCGAGCGGTCTGATCGTTCGGCTCGCCGCTGAGACGGCGCGGCAGCCCGATCACGATCGCATCCAGTCCGGTTTCGTCCGCCTGAAGCGCGCGGACTTCATCGGCCAGACGCCGCGCGGCCGCCCCGACATTTGCGTCGTTCGGCAGCTTCTTCCACGGCGACGCGAGCAACCCGCTCGCATCCGACAGCGCAAGACCGATGCGGCGCTCGCCGTAATCGATGCCGAGAGCTCTCACGGGTCGAGGGTACCACTGCTTGCCCGCCGTAGCCTTGGCGGAGGCGAGAGGTTCGAGGTCGGCTTGCCCGCCGTAGCCTTGGCGGAGGCGGGAGGTTCGAGGTCGACTTGCCCGCCGTCGCCTTGGCGGACGCAGGCGGTTCGACCTTGATCACAGGTCGCGGAGGGCGACGTTGGGATCGACGCGCGACGCGCGCGCGGCGGGCAGCGCGCACGCGATGAGCGCGGAGACGACGAATGCGAGCGGCAGCACGCAGAACTCCAGTGGATCCCACGCGCCGATGGTCGTGAAGATCTGCCCCCGAAGCACGATGCGCGATCCGAGGCCGATGGTAAGCCCGAGGATCAGTCCCTTCACGACGGGGTGGACGCCATCCCTGAGCACGAGCCGCAGGATCTGTCCGCGCTCTGCGCCAATCGCGAGCCGTATGCCGATCTCGCGGGTTCGCCGCTCGACGACGTGCGTCAGGATGCCGAAGAGGCCCGCCATGGCGAGGACGAGCGCGAGCGCGCCCAGCGCGGCTGCAAACGCGGCGATGACGCGCAACAGGAAATACGGACCTTCCAGCAGGACAGCGCCGGTTCCCGCAGCGCTCACGACCAGTTCCGGCGCGACACGGCGGATTTCGGTCCGCAGCCGCGCGACACCGGCGGAAGGATCCGCGGCACGGGCGATGATCAGAATCGGCGCGCGCGATTCGTACTGCTGCGCGAGTGGAACGAACAGGAGCCGATCCGGTCGCGTCGCCGTCGGCGAGCTCTGGATGTCGCGAGACACGCCCACGATGCTGACGGCACGCGGTGCAGGCGAACGCCCGTTCAAGCGCGCGCCTGCGGCCACGAGTACGGTGCGGCCCACGACATCCGTCGTTTGAAAGAGGTCGCGCGCCAGCTGCTCGGTCACGATGCCCACACCGGGCGCCGCGACATCGTCGCGATCCGTGAAATCCCGCCCACGCGCGAGCGGCACCTTCAACGTCGCGAGAAACCCGGGCGTGGTCGCGCTGACGCCCCCCAGCTTGCCGCTGTCTCGCGCCGCAGTGAACGGTTCGTCGGGCGTAGTCACGTACATCCGTGTGCCGTCCCAGCTGTTGGGGGATCCGTTCGATGCGCTCACGCTCTGAATGCCGGGTATGCCGCGCAGGCTGGCAACGATCGCATCGGTCGTCTGCCGTGCGCGCACTTCGTCCAGGCCATTCAACGTGAAATCGATCTGCGCGAGTGCGAGCTCACGGAAGGCGGGCGTCTTCGCCGCGCCCATCGGAGCGCGGATAATTCGGATACTCATGATCGAAACGAGCAGCAACGCTACCGAGCCACAGACCTGCCACGCGATGAGATTTCGATGCATACGCCACTTCGCGGTGGTCGCGCCGCCGCCGGCGCCCAGTCCGCGCCGCACGTCGGCGCGCGTCGACTGCAGCGCGGGCCAGACGCCGAACACGACGATTGCCGTAATCATCGCGAGCAGCGACGCGGCGAGAACCGCCGTGTCGATCTCCGGCTTAAACGGAATCGCCACGCCGCGCCCCAGAGGCAAATCAATGGCAAAGTAATCCACCAGCCGCACGAGGATGACGAGGCCGAGCGCACCGCCGCACGCGACGATCACGGCGCTCTCGATCAGCTGCTCGCGCACGAGACGCCAGCGGCTCGCACCGAGTGCCGTGCGCACGGCGGTTTCATGCGCCCGCGCCGTGCCGCGCGCGAGCGCGAGGTTCGCGAGGTTCGTGCACGCGATGAGCAGCACGACGGCGATGGCGACGAGGATGGCAATCACGAACGTCCTGACCGCCTCGGTACCACGTCGCGAGTCGGTGGAGAGCATCCGTGCTTCCCACGCCCGGGTTGGCGCGCCGCGATCGAGTGGATAGGCGGCATTGAGCCGCTGCGCGAGGGTCGCGGCTTCTGCGCTAACACGTGCCGGCGGAGTCCCTGGGAGCGCGCGGGCCCACACGTCGAACGTGGTGGTCTGGCGCTGTTCGAACAATCCGCCCCTCAGGCTGAATGCTTTCGAATCCACCGGAAGCGCCGTCACGGGGATCCAGATGGACTGCGGTAGAACAACTTCGAGGCCGCGGAACGTGCCAGCGACGACGCCAACGACTTCGAACGGTTCACCTCCGAGACTGACGACTCGGCCGATCACGCCGTCTTCGGAGCTCAGCTTCGTGCGCCAGAAGGCCTCGGACACGACCGCGACGCGCGCCCGGCTGGTTTCGTCTTGCGCGTCGAGGAGCCGTCCTCTCTTCGCGTGCAGGCCGAGGACCGCGAAGTACTGCCCGGTCACCGCCTCACCGAAGACGGTTTGCGTGACCGTTCCCGCGCGAAAGGCGGTGCGGATCGCGGCACCGGCAGCAACCGCTGCGCACGTTGTCTGCTGTGCGCGAAAGTCCTGGAAGTCGAGCCATGACATCGCGGGAGAGAACCGGCGGTTCCCGACGAGCACCAGTTCGTCCGCCTTCGCGATCCCGAGCGGCATCCACAGCAGCGTGCGAACGGCCGAATAGATCGCGGTCGACACGCCGATGCCGAGCGCGAGCGACGCGACGGCAAACACCGTGAACCCGGGAGCCTGCCGCAGGCGCCGGAGCGCGAGGCGGATCTCTCGAAGCAGCGTGTCCATCCCAGGAGGTTATAATTCGCGCAGTCCCCATGCGCAAATCCGTGAGGTTCCTGGCGATTGCGGCGCTCGCCGCCGCGCTCGTCCCGCTCGCCTGTTCCCGTACGGGAGCGCGCGGCGCGTCGAAGTTCAATCAGAAGATGGTCATCCTCGGGTTCGACGGCATGGACCCGCACCTGCTCGAGAAGTGGATGGCTGAAGGCGAGCTGCCCAACATTGCCGCGCTGGCGAAACGCGGCGGTTTTTACCCTCTGCAGACGACGCATTCGCCGGAATCGCCGACGGCGTGGGCGTCCTTTGCCACGGGCGTGAACGCCGGCAAGCACAACATCTACGACTTCCTCGTGCGGGATACGACAACGTATCTGCCCGATCTCGGGATGGTCACGCGCACCCCGCCGAAGTTCCTATTCAACTACGTGCCGGTGTCCAAGCCGAAGCTCAATTCGATCCGCGGCGGCACCTCGTTCTGGGTGACGGCAGGGAAAGCAGGCGTGCGCTCCGACATCCTGACAGTACCTGTGACGTTCCCACCCGAAGACATCGAACACGGGTTCATGCTCTCTGGCCTGCCGCTGCCCGACATTCGCGGGACGATGGGCACCTTTTCGTACTACGCGACGGATTTGAGCCGGTACGAAGAAGGCAACACTGAAATGGGCGGCATCCTCAAGCGCCTCGTGTTCGAGGGGGACACCGCGACGAGCGAGCTGGAAGGGCCGCCGAGCCCGATCGTGAAGCAGAAGATCGAAACGATCCGCCGCAAGGGTCCGGCGCTGAGCGAGAGCGACAAGGCGCAGCTGGCGGAGCTGCAGGCCGTGCAGGACGTGCGCCTGGCGTTCACGCTGCAGTGGAATCGGCCGGCGAAGAGCGCCAGCATCACGATTGACGGCCAGACGATCGCGCTCGAGCAGGGCAAGTGGACGAAGTGGATCGATCTCACCTTCAAGGTGAACTTCATCGTCCGGCTGCACGGCATGGTGCAGATGCTGCTCGTGAACGCGGGCAACGAGCTCCAGCTCTACGTTTCCCCTGTGAACTTCAAGCCGGATGCACCGCCGGTCCCGATCTCGTCGCCGGCGGACTTCTCCGCCACCTTATATAAGGAGATCGGCAACTTCCGGACGCTCGGATGGGCGGAAGCAACCTGGGCGCTGAATGAAGGGCGCATGGACGAGAAGACGTTCATGGATGACCTGATGGTCGCCTTCGACGATCGGGCCCGGGTGATCCTGCACCGCCTCGATGCGAAGGACTGGGACCTCCTCGTCGGTGTCATCGAATCCACCGACCGCGTCCAGCATATGATGTGGCGGCTGATCGATCCGAAGCACCCGCTGTACGACGCGACGCTCGCGGCGCAGTTCGGCGATTCGATCGAACGTGTCTACAAGCGCGCGGATGATTTCGTCGGCGAAGTCGTGAAGCGCGTCGGTCCCGACGTTCCCGTGATGATCGTGTCGGATCACGGCTTCCATTCGTGGCGCAAGGCGGTCAATCTCGATACGTGGCTGGTGCAGAACGGCTACATGGTGCTCAAGGGGCAGCAGCCGGGGGACAAGAAGCTCTCGGACCTGTTCGGCGGCGGCACGTTCTGGGAAAACGTCGACTGGAGCCGCACGCGCGCATACGCGATGGGGATCGGCCAGATCTACTTCAACCTCCGCGGACGCGAGTCACAGGGCATCGTGAGCCCTGGCGCCGAGGCGGCGACGCTCGCCGATGAACTCAGCGCGAAGCTCCTGACGATGACGGATCCGGATGACGGGTCGCCGATCATCCGCGCCGTCTACAAACGCGATGACATCTACAGCGGGCCGTATCTGCACAACGCGTCGGAGCTGCAGGTTGGCATGCACGACGGCTACCGCGTCTCGTGGCAGACGACGCTCGGCGGATCGCCGCCGGGGATCGTCTACAAGAACGACCGCAAGTGGAGCGCGGACCACGGCGGGTACGACTACGCGATCACGTCCGGCATCCTCGTCAGCAGCCGCGCGATCAACACGAAGGATCCGCGCATCATCGATCTCGCGCCGACAGTTTTGAAGTACTTCGGCATCAACGTGCCGACGGATATCGATGGCAAACCGCTCTTCTAGCCTTCCGCCTAAAGGCGGAAGCTACAACTTTTCTGAACATGTAGCTCCCGCCTCCAGGCGGAAGATCGTGGCGAACTCTCCTGAATGTGTAGCTCCCGCCTTCACGCGGAAGATCGTGGCGAACTTTCCTGAATGTGTAGCTTCCGCCTTCACGCGGAAGATCGTGGCGAACGTTCCTGAACGTGTAGCTTCCGCCTTCAGGCGGAAGATCGTGGCGAACGTTCCTGAACGTGTAGCTTCCGCCTTCAGGCGGAAGATCGTGGCGAACTTTTCTGAACATGTAGCTTCCGCCTTCAGGCGGAAGATGGTGCCGATCGGCGTCAGCCTGATCCTCGCCGCAACCGCGGCCGCCCAGACGCCGGATCGCGCCCAGGCGGAGGCGCGCGCGCGGCGCGCGGCGGACCGCCTGGTGGCGCTACAGAAGGAGTCCGAGGCGCTCGCGAAACAGGAGCGCACGCTGCTCGTGGAGCTGCGCAAGCTCGAGATCGAGCGCGAGATCAGGGTCGAGGAGCTCGCGAAAATCCAGCGCGACACCGAGTACGTGCGGGCGAAGCTCGGCGCGGCCACCGTACGAGCGCAGCAGCTTCAAGGGGAGGCCGAGAAGCAGCGGCCCGACGTCGAGGCGCGGATGGTGCAGTTGTACAAGATGGGACGCGCCGGGTACTGGCGCCTGCTGCTCGACGTCAACAACCTGCGCGAACTCGGACGCGCGTACCGCACCGCCGCCGCGCTCGGTCGCATCGATCGCGATCGGATGGAAGAGCATCGCCGAACCGTCGCGGCGCTCGCCACGGAGCGGACGAACCTGCAGACGCGCGCGAAGGAGCTCGCCGCGCTCGGAAAGAAAGCGGAGGCGGCGCGCGCGGCGGCCGACCGGGCGGTCGCCGCGCGGGCGCAACTCGTCGCGTCGATCGACGAGCGCCGCGATCTGAACGCGCAGCTCACCGGCGAATTGCAGGAGGCGCAGCACAAGCTGCAGGCGACGCTCGTGGCCGCTGCCGCGGGAAAACCCGTGTCCGCGACGGCGCTCCCGCTCCGTCCATTCCAGGGCGCGCTGCCCTGGCCCGCGGAAGGCGTCCTCTCGTCGCCGTTCGGACGTCAGCCGCCGCGCAGCGCGGGCCCGCCGATGCGCAACGGGATCGAGCTGTCGCTTCCCGAAGGGCAGCCCGTTCAAGCGATCCACGAAGGGACCGTCGCCTACGCGGACCTGTTCACCGGCTACGCCAATCTGGTCATCATCGAACACGGCGACAAGTCGTACTCGCTTTACGGCCACCTGTCCGGCCTTTCAGTCAAAAAAGGGGATCGCGTGGACGCGGGCACCCCTGTTGGGCTGGCCGGACGGAACCCAGCGGGCAATCCTTCGCTTTACTTCGAGCTCCGCGTCGACGGTAAGCCCGTGGATCCCCTACAATGGCTTAAGCGATGACTACCCGTACGCGGCTCTCCATCCTTTTGATCTCGACACCTCTGCTTGCGTTTGTCGTCTTTGGCGGCATTCTCGGCAAGGCCTCGGCTCGCGGCGACCAGACGTTCCAGCACCTCCGAGTGTTCGAAGATGTCGTGTCGCTGATTCTCAATAACTACGTCGAGAACGCGAAGGTCGACAAGGTTATGGAAGGCGCGATGCGCGGCCTGGCGGATGGTCTCGATCCCGACAGCGCGTATCTCACCGCGGCCGAAGTGAAGTCGATCGAGCCGGGCGAGAAGATGCCCGCCGGTGACGTCGGTGTCGAGCTGACACGTCAGTATTACCTCCGCGTCATCGCCGCCCGCGACGACTCCCCCGCCGCGAAGGCCGGGCTGCAGACGGGCGATTACGTCCGCGCCATCGATGGCAAACCGGCGCGCGATCTTTCCGTGTTCGAAGGGATGCGCCTGCTGCGCGGCGCGCCCGGTTCCAAGGTCACGCTGACGATCATTCGCGGCAACGCGGCCGAGCCGCGCCAGATTGAGCTCGTTCGCGAGCGCACGCCGGGCGCGATGGTCTCCGGCAAGATGCTGTCGCCGGAAATCGGCTACATCCGAATCTCCACCTTCGGCGCCGACGCACCTGCGAAACTCCGCGCGCAGGCCGCCGAGCTCGCGAAGACCGGGGCGAAGCAGCTCGTCATCGACGTGCGCCACACCGCGGAAGGCCCGTTCGTCACCGGCCTCGAAGCCGCGCGCCTCTTCATCACGTCCGGCACGCTCGCGATGGTCGCAGGACGCGATCCGCATGCGCCGAAGATCGATACCCAGCCGGTGGGCAAGCCGGTCGAACCGCCCGCGAAGGTCTCACAGGCGGCGATCACCGAAACGATTGCCGCAAAGGCGGACGACGGAACGATCGCATTGCCGGTCACTGTGCTCGTGACCACCGGCACGTCGGGCGCCGCCGAGCTCTTTGCCTCTGCGCTGGACGGGAACAAGCGCGCTGAATTGATCGGCGAGCGAACCCTCGGCCGCGCGGGAATCCAGAAGCTGGTACGGCTGCCGGAGGGGCGCGGACTCTGGCTCACTTATGCCAGGTACCTGACGCCGAACGGCGAGTCGATCCAGGGCCGGGGCCTGACCCCCGATGTCGCGGTCGACGAGCCCGATGTCGATTTCGACCAGGTAAAACCCACGAACGATCCCATCCTCGACGCGGCTGTCGACCGCATTACCAAGAAGAAAGCCGCCTAATCTGCGGCCGGACGTTTGCTGAGAACCAGCCGGTCTGCTAAAATCATCGTTTCGGCAAGGCCTGTGTTTTCAAGACATAGGCGCGTAGCTCAGTGGTTAGAGCGCCTGCTTGACACGCAGGAGGTCGGTGGTTCGACTCCACTCGCGCCTACCAACCTTCGCTCACGCCGATCCACACCGAAGCGTGAGCGTCGGTTGGCGAGCCACGCGAAGGTTGCGCGCAGTAATTAATTTCCATGAGTGAGATCTCCGTAACGCTTCCCGACGGATCTGTCCGTCGAGTGCCCGCCGGCAGCACGCCTGCCGACGTCGCGGGATCGATCTCTCCACGCCTGGCCAAAGCGGCGTTCGGCGCGGTCGTGGATGGCACGCTCGTCGACCTGAATTACCGGCTCCAGAAGGACGCCGCCGTCCGCATCGTGACGGCCGACAGTCCCGAGGCGCTCTCTCTTTATCGCCACAGCACGGCGCACCTGCTCGCGGCGGCGGTGACGAACCTGTTCCCTGGCGTCCAGTGCGGGATCGGCCCCGCCACGGACGAAGGCTTCTTCTACGACTTCGTCGTCCCGCGCCCGTTCGTGCCGGAGGACCTCGAGGCGATTGAAAAGAAGATGAAGGAGCTGGCGTCGCAGGACCTCGTTTACGAGCGCCAGATGTGGCCGCGCCAGGAAGCGATCGACTTCTTCACAAAGCACGGCGAGCCGCTCAAGGTCCAGTTGATCCAGGAGAAGACGGAAGGGCAGCCGGAAGTCTCCGTCTACACCATCAAGGATCGCGACACGTTCGTCGATTTCTGCGTCGGTCCGCACGTTCCGTCCACGAACCGGTTGAAAGGGTTCAAGCTCCTGAACACCTCCAACGCGTACTGGAAAGGGGACGCGAAGAACACGCCGATGCAGCGCGTCTACGGCACGGCGTTCTTCAGCGACAAGGAGCTCCAGGCATATCTGCAGCGGATCGAGGAGGCGAAGAAGCGCGACCACCGCAAGGTCGGCAAGGAACTCGGGCTCTTCACGTTCCATCCGTGGGCGCCGGGCGCCGCGTTCTGGCTCGCCAAAGGCACGACGCTCTACAACACGCTCGCGAACTACATGCGCGACGTCCTCTTCCCCGCCGGCTACGTCGAGGTGAAGACGCCGCTCGTCTACAACAAGGCGCTGTGGGAACGTTCCGGACACTGGAAGCATTACCGGCAGAACATGTTCCTCATCGAATCCGAAGGGGAAACGATGAGCGTGAAGCCGATGAACTGCCCAGGTCACTTCCTGACCTACGCGAGCGAGATCCGCAGCTATCGCGATCTGCCGATCCGCTATCACGAGCAGACGCCGCTTCACCGCAACGAAGCGTCGGGCGTGCTCTCGGGGCTGACGCGCATGCGCCAGTTCTCACAGGACGACGCGCACTGTTTCGTCACGCAGGAGCAGATCGGCTCCGAGATCGAGCAGCTGATCGGGCTCGTGCAGCGCATCTACGGCGACTTCGGGCTGACCTACACGGCGAAGCTCTCGACGCGGCCAGACGAGTTCCTCGGCGAGATCGCCACGTGGGACGACGCGGAAGCGCAGCTGAAGGCGGCACTGGACAAGTCGGGACTGGCCTACGAGATCAACGCCAAGGATGGCGCGTTCTACGGACCGAAGATCGACTTCGACATCACGGATGCGATCGGCCGGAAGTGGCAGTGCGCCACGATCCAGCTCGATTATCAGCAGCCGGAAAATTTCGATCTCAAGTACATCGGCGCGGACAACACCGAGCACCGGCCCGTCGTCATCCACCGCGCAATCTTCGGCAGCTTCGAGCGGTTCATCGCGCTGCTGATCGAGCACTATGCCGGCGCGTTGCCGTTGTGGCTGGCGCCCGTCCAGGCGATCGTGCTCCCGATTGCGGACCGTCATGCCGCCTATTGCCAGACGGTTCGCGAGCGCCTGGCGGCCGCGGGCATCCGCGTGGAGCTGGACGACCGGCAGGAGAAGATTGGATATAAGATCCGCGAGGCCCAGCTGCAGAAGATTCCCTACATGCTGGTAGCCGGAGATCGCGAAGCGGCCGAAGGCACCGTCTCCGTGCGGAGCCGCAGCGCTGGCGATCAGGGCGCCCGGAGCGTGGACGATTTCATCCGCGGGGCACTGGCGGAAATAGCGGCGAAGGGCGAGCCCGAAGCAGGTCTCGCCGCGGCAAGTTAAACAAGGTAGGAGGCTTTATCGCATTTGATCGCAGTCCGCGGCGAGACGATCGCACGCGGGTCAACGAACGCATCAGGGTCCGTGAAGTCCGCGTCATCGACGAGGACGGCACACAACTTGGGATCATGCCGCCGCCGCAAGCGATGGCGATCGCGCGGCAGAAGGGACTCGACCTGGTCGAGATCGCCGCGACGGCCGTCCCGCCGGTGTGCCGCATCATGGACTTCGGGCGCTACCAGTATCAGGAACAGAAGCGCGCGCGGTCGGCGAAAAAGCACCAGAAGATCATCGAGGTCAAGGAAATCAAGTTCCGGCCGAAGGTGGACGAGCACGACTACCAGTTCAAGAAGAAGCACATCGAGCGCTTCCTTTCCCAGGGGGACAAGGTGAAGGCGACGATCTTCTTCCGCGGCCGCGAGATGGCGCACCCGGAGATCGGGCGGCGGATTCTCGAGCGCCTGATCGACGATCTGGCGGACGTGGCGGTGCCGGAGAACATGCCGCGGCAGGAAGGCAACCAGATGCACACGATCCTGTCGCAGAAGGTGGGCGGAAAGAAGCCAGCGACCAAGGCAAAGGCGGAAGTCACGGAGGGTTAGCGCCTGCGGCCGCAAGCGAGGGCCGGAGGGAACCGCCGCGCAGCGGCGGCCCGAGCGCGCAGCGAGGTGGGAAACTAAAAGGGGCCACCGAGCGAAGTGAAAGAAGAAGAAGGAACCTAAGCTATCATGCCGAAACTCAAGACTCACCGTGGCGCGGCGAAGCGCTTCAAGAAGACGAAGTCGGGAAAGTTCAAACGTGGAAACGCCTTCAAGGCGCACATCCTGACGAGCAAGACGCGCAGCCGGAAGCGCAAGCTGAAGGGCACGTCACTGGTGTCGGACCAGGACACGGCGAAGCTGCGCCGGATGCTCCCGTATTAACAAGACGGAAGACGAGAAGACGAAAGACGGAAAATGCCCAGAGTCAAACGTGGAAATGTACGTCGCGCGAAGCGGAAGAAGCTGCTCAGCCGCGCGAAAGGGTTCTATCAGACCAAGAGCAAGCTCTATCGCTCTGCGAAGGAATCGGTCGACACCGCGCTGAAGTATGCGTTCGTCGGGCGGCGCCGCAAGAAGCGTGATTTCCGCCGCCTCTGGGTGATGCGGATCAACGCGGCCGCGCGCGAGAACGGTCTTACCTACGGGCAGCTGATGGCGGGCCTCAAGGCGGCGGGCAACACGCTCGACCGCAAGAGCCTCGCAGAGCTCGCGGTGTCATCGCCGGCATCGTTCGTGCGCCTCGCGAAGACCGCGGCGGATGCCAAGCCCATCGTGGCGAAGCGTCCAGCGGCCGGCGCGCACAAGGCTGCGCGGCCGAAGGCGAAGGCCGTAGCCGCGACGCAGGAATAGACGCGTTCTAGTTTTCGCAGGAGGTCAGGAGTCCAGGAGATATGCTCCTGATTTCCTGGCCTCTTGTTATGAAAGACTTCTAGAACCGCATGGATTACGACGCTCTTCGCGATTCGCTTCAGAAGCAGTTCGACAGCGACGCCGCCACCGCCAAAGGCGAGTCCGATCTTCGCGGGCTTCGTGACAAGTATTTGTCACGCAAGCACGGACTCATTTCCGCGTTGATGAAGACCATTGCAGGCGCGCCAGCGGACAAGCGTCCAGCGCTGGGACAGGCAGCCAATCAGTTCAAACAGTACGTCGAAGATACCGTTGCCGCTCGGATGAAAGCGGCTGCTTCCGTGCGTCCCATCGGTGACGCGATCGACGTGACGCTGCCCGGCCGTCCGCCGCTCATCGGGCATCGCCATCCGCTGACGCTGCTGCGCGAGCGCGTCGAGTCGATCTTCTCGCGGCTCGGCTTCCTGATTGTCGAAGGACCCGAGCTCGAGGACGACTATCACAACTTCGAAGCGCTCAACATGCCGGCGGAACATCCCGCGCGGGACATGCAGGACACGCTCTACCTCGCGAGCGCGGTACCGGCGGGCGACGGACGTCCCCTCGGCGGAGCTCAGGGCAGGCCGGCGACGCTCCTGCGCACGCATACATCCGGGATGCAGATCCGCTACATGGAGACCCATCAACCGCCGGTGCGGCTGATCGCTCCTGGCCGCGTGTATCGGCGCGACGGACTGGATCTCACCCACTCCCCCATGTTCACGCAGGTGGAAGGGCTCGTCGTCGGCGAGGACGTCACCCTCGCGGACCTGAAGGGCACGCTGATCGCGTTCGCGCGCGAGTTGTTCGGTCCGGAACGCAAGACACTCTTCCGTCCGAGCTTCTTTCCATACACGGAGCCGAGCGGCGAGCTCGACATCAGCTGCGCGGCGTGCGATGGATCGGGCTGTGCGATGTGCAAGCACACCGGCTGGATTGAAGTGCTCGGCAGCGGCATGGTGCACCCCGCGGTGTTCGAAGCGGTCGGCTACGACCCGGAGAAGTACACCGGCTTTGCGTTCGGCGTCGGCATCGAGCGCCTCGCGCTGCTCAAGTGGGGCATCGAGGACATCCGGTTGTTCTACGAGAACGACCTACGCTTCCTGGAGCAGTTCCCGCTGTGAAGCTGTCGTACGAATGGTTGCGCGAGCTCGTGAAGGTGCCGGGCGATGCGGAGGCAGTGGCGGCGGCGCTCGCGCTGCGCGGCTTCGAAGTCGCGTCGGTCGAGAACGGCCGGCAGCCGGTGATCGACTTCGAGATCACGGCGAATCGTCCCGACTGCCTGAGCGTGGTCGGCCTTGCACGCGAAGCGTCCGCCGCGTATGGCCTGTCGCTGCAACTCCCCGATCGCGGCATGCCGCCCGCCGGACAACCGTCCCTCGACAAGCTCGGGACGGCCCCGAGCGGCGTCGAGGGGCCGCAGCCGATCGACGTCATCATCGAGGACGCGGAGCTCTGCCCGAGGTACTGCGCACAGGTATTCGAGGTCCGCTCGTCCGGGCCGTCGCCGGCGTGGATGCAGGAGCGGCTCGAGGCTGCCGGCGTCCGGAGCATCAGCGCGATCGTCGACGTCACGAACTACGTGATGCTCGAGATGGGACAGCCGACGCACGCGTTCGATTACGCGAAGCTCGCGGGACGCGCGCTGCGCATCCGCCGCGCGAAATCGGGTGAAAAGCTCCGCACGCTCGACGGCATCGACCGCGAGCTGCAGCCCGACATGCTCGTCATCGCGGACAGCGACCGCGCGCAGGCGATTGGCGGCGTCATGGGAGGCGCCGGATCGGAGATCGGCGCCACCACGAAGCTAATGGTGCTCGAGAGCGCGTACTTCAAGCCGGCGTCCGTCCGCCGCACGAGCAAGCGCCTCGGGCTCAAGACGGAGGCGTCGACGCGTTTCGAGCGCGGCGCTGACGTCAACGGCGCGCCCGTGGCGATCGCGCGCGCGGCGGCACTGCTGCAGCAGATCGGCGCGGCGCAGCCGCTTGGCCCGATAATCGATCGCTACCCGTCGCCGGAACGGCCGCGAACACTGACGTTGCGCGCCGATCGGATCGAGCGTGTGCTCGGAATGGCCGTGCCCGATTCGGAGATTCCGGCTCGACTCGAGCCTCTCGGCTTCTCGCTGTCCGATGACCGAAGTCCGATGCTCGATGGGCAATCCTCCGAATACCGATCCGTCGGCCATCGGTCATCGGACATCGGACATCGTTGGAGCGTCATCGTCCCGACCTTCCGCGTCGACGTGCTGCGCGAGATCGATCTCATCGAAGAGATCGCGCGGCACGACGGCTACGTCGGACTGCCGGCGACCTTCCCCGAGCTCGACGCGGCGCAGCCGCCGCCAGATCCGCGGACCGTTCTCGACCGGGAGCTGCGGCACGTGCTGACCGCGTGCGGCCTGTCGGAGGCGATGACCTTCTCATTCATCGAGTCGGCCGCGGCGTCGCCGTTCGCACCCTTCGTAGGCGGCGAATGGACCGACGTTGCGCCGAAAACGGCACAACGTGCGGACGAGATCGTGGCACTGGCCAATCCATTGTCGGAGAAGTTCGCCGTGCTGCGGCCATCGCTGCTGCCGGGGCTGATTGACGCGGCGTCGCACAATCGCCGGCACGGCCGCGCGGAGATCCGTCTGTTCGAGACCGGCGCGCGGTTCACCGTGGCTGGTGAGACCCGCGCGGTCGCCGGCGTCTGGGCGGGCCCCGGCGCGCCGGCGCATTGGTCCGGCGCCGCGCGCGACGCGGACTTCTACGACGTGAAGGGCGTCGTCGAAGCGATTGGCGCCGCTGTCGGCGCGGAAATTGAGCTCGTACCCGCGGACGTCTCTTACTTGGTTTCGGGTCGATCGGCACAGATCGCCTTCCGCCTAAAGGCGGAAGCCACTCTGACTGGGACCTCTCATCCCAGCAGTGTGGCTTCCGGCTTTAGCCGGAAGATCGGGATAATCGGCCAAGTCACTCCAGCCTTGCTGACGAGCCGAGGCTTTCCGAGTGGAGAAGCGCTCTGGGCTTTCGAGCTCGACGTCGACGCGCTCGCGGCCGCGCACGCCAGGGACGATTTGCGCGCCGAATCGCTGCCGCGGTTTCCGTCAGTCGTGCGCGATCTGTCGGTTCTCGTCGATAGCGCCTTGCCTGCCGCAGCGGTTCGTGGCACTATCCGCTCGTCGGCGCCGTCGACGCTCGTGCACGCGATCGAATTCGATCGGTATCGCGGCAAGGGCATTCCCGAGGGACGAGTAAGCCTCTCGCTGCGTCTGACGTTCCGATCGCCGGAACGCACGCTCACGGACGCGGAGGTCGACCAGGCGATGGAGACGGTCGTCGCGGCGCTGGCGAGCGCGCACGGCGCGACCCGACGATAGCAGGCGGGTCACGGACCCGCCACCGGAGATGATTCGATGGCAAAAGCGGCAGTAGCGACCCCGGCAGTGGACTTCGAGGCGATCGATCGCCTCGAGCAGAAACTGAAGCAACTGGTCGCGGTACTGGACCGGACGCGAGCCGAGTACGCGCGGGCGAACGACGAAAACGTGCGGCTCCGCGCCGAGCTCGACGCAGCGCGCGGGCGCATCGCCGAGGCGGAAGGCACCGGCTCGGAGCTCGCCGCCCTGCGCCAGGAGCGCGAGCAGATCCGCGGCCGCGTGGACGACATGCTCAAGCAGATTGAAGCGTTGAATCTGTAAGGGGTTCAATGGCGAAGGATGAGGGACGATTGGTCAGCGTCGAGATCAACGGCATGCGGTATCCGATCCGCAGCCAGCTCGATGCCGCCTATGTGGCGGACCTCGCCGCGTACGTCGAGCACAAGATGCAGCTCGCGGCGCGGGAGTCGCCCGCCGGGGACACGTTGAAGATTGCGGTCCTCGCGGCCCTCAACATCGCCGACGAGTGCTTCCGCGCCCGACAGGAAGGATCGGCGCAAACGCAGGATTTCACGCAGCGCGCGCTCGAACTCGAGCGCATGCTGGATCTGGCGCTCGAAGCGGAACCTCTTGCCCGGGCCGCCGGTTCACACTAAGATCCTCCCTGGAGTTTTCGAGCTCCCTGCTTTGCTCGTGATGGTATTCGGAGGCTCGCTTTGAGCCAATGTTCCATCTAAGCGAATCGCGGCGCCGCGCTGTGTGCATGCCTCTGTAAGAGGAAGCCTGATGCGCGGCGAGCTACGGCGGTTCCACCTGGTTTAACCCAGGTTCAAACGACCTCCCCACACGGCAAAGCGGGGTCCTTTTCCTCCACTCCGGCGACGTCGCCGTTAACAGATAGAAGGTACGATGAGCCCGACCGCCGTGTACCTCACCCTGGGTGTTTCGGCGGCCGCCGACGTTGTCGGCATCGGCGCCTTCGTCTGGTGGATGGCGAGCCGCAAGCGGATCGCGGCCGAAACCATCGGCCGCGCGGAAGAGCAGGTCCGCCAGCTGCGCCAGCAGGCGCAGCGCGAAGCAGATTCCCTCAAGAAAGAAGCGCAGCTCGAAGCGCGCGAGCGCACGCATACGCTCCTCTCCGAGGCCGAGCAGAAAGCGCGCGAGCGCCAGCAGGAAATCATCGGTCTCGAGCAGGCGCTCGCCGACCGCACGCGCACGCTCGCCGATAAAATCACCGACGCGGAGAAGCTCGAGCGCGACCTGCGCGTCCGCGAGGCAGCGCTGGTGGATCTCCAGAAGAGAACCGAAGCCGCCGCCACGCGCAGCGAGCAGATCCTTGCCGACCGGCAGCGCGAGCTGCAGCGCGTCGCGAGCCTGACCGCGGAAGAAGCGCGCGACCTGCTGCTGAAGCAGATCGAAGCGGACGCCAGGCGCGACGCGGCCAATCTCGTCAAGCGCCTCGAGAACGAGGCGCGTGAAAGCGCCGCCCAGCGCGCGCAGCAGATCATCACGGACGCCATCCAGCGCAGCGCCGCCGACCACGCCATCGAAACCACCGTCTCGGTGCTCGACCTGCCGAGCGACGACATGAAGGGGCGCATCATCGGCCGCGAGGGGCGGAACATCCGCGCGCTCGAACAGGCGACCGGCGTCGAGCTGATCGTCGACGATACGCCCGGCGCGATCATCCTGTCGTCGTTCGATCCCTTCCGCCGCGAAGTCGCGCGCCAGGCGATCGCGCGTCTCATTGCCGACGGGCGCATCCATCCCGCGCGGATCGAGGAGATCGTCGAGAAGGTCAAGGCGGAAATGGAGGAAACCGTCCGCAAGGAAGGGGAAGCGGCGGCGTTCGAGCTCGGTCTCTACGACCTGCACCCCGAAGTGCTGCGGCTGATGGGACGATTGAAGTTCCGCACCAGCTACGGCCAGAACGTCCTCAACCACTCGCGCGAAGTGGCGTTCCTTGCTGGCATCATGGCGAAGGAGCTCGGTCTGAACGGTCACGTCGCGGCGCGCGCCGCGTTCCTGCACGACATCGGCAAGGCGATCGATCGCGACCTGCAGGGCACGCATCTCGAGCTCGGCCTCGAGTTCCTGCGCAAGCACGGCGAGAGTGAACCCGTACTCCAGGCCGTCGCCGCGCACCACATGGACATCGACTGGCCGTCGCTCGAGGCGATGATCGTGCAGGCGGCCGACGCGATCTCCGCCGCCCGTCCTGGTGCGCGCCGCGACATCCTCGAGTCATACGTGAAGCGTCTCGAGAAGCTCGAGAGCATCGCGGATTCATTCGAAGGCGTCTCGAAGGCCTTTGCACTCCAGGCCGGGCGCGAAATCCGGATCATGGTCGAAAGCGATCGCGTGTCCGATGAAGCCACCGTGTGGCTGTCGAAGGACATCGCCAAGCGCATTGAAAACGAGCTCGAATATCCGGGCCAGATCAAGGTAACTGTCATCCGTGAAACCCGGGCTGTTGAATACGCCCGGTGAGCGCGACCTGATCGCCGCGATCCGGGCGCGGCTCCCGCAGAACCCGTCCTGGCTTGCCGTCGGGATCGGCGACGACGCGGCGGTTGTTGAACCGGAGCGCGGCGCCCTCGAAATCCTGACCACCGATGCGGTGGTCGAAGGCATCCACTTCGATCGCCGCTTCAGCACTCTGCGTGACGTCGGCTGGAAAGCGCTGGCCGTCAACCTCTCCGACATTGCCGCGATGGGAGGCACGCCGCGCCTTGCCCTGCTCTCTCTCGGACTGCCCGCGGCGCTCGGCGCGGCGGATCTCGACGAACTGATCGACGGCTTCCTCGCGCTCGCCGCCGAGTCGCGCGTTGCGCTCGCCGGCGGAAACATCACGCGGTCTCCCGGTCCCCTGTTCGTCGACGTCACCGTTACGGGGTTCGTGCGGCGGCGCCACGTGCTGACGCGCGGCGCCGCGCGCGCCGGCGAGGAGCTTTACGTCACCGGCGAGGTCGGTGCCGCGGCCGCGGGACTCGGATGGTTACGCGATGGCGCGCGGGCGCCGATTGACGGCATCGAAGCCTGCGCGGAACGGCATCGGCGTCCCCAGCCACGCGTCCGCGTCGGCGCGCTGCTCGGCCGGAACCGCGCCGCGACGGCGTGCATGGATCTCAGCGATGGCCTCGCGGATGCAGTCCGCCAAATCGCAGAGGCGTCCGGACTTGGCGCGCGTATCGATGCAGCTTCGCTGCCGATTCCTTCCGCGGCGCGCGCGTGGTTCCAGCACGGGGGAGAGGATCCGGTCAGGGCGGCGGCGGCGGGCGGCGACGACTACGAGCTGCTGTTCGCGGTTCCGCGGCGCGGACGCGGTCGTTTGGCGACCGTGGCGCGACAGGGCCGTGGCGTGCCGGTCACTCGAATCGGCGTTCTGACGACAGAGCACGAGCTCGCGATCGTCAAAGACGGCAGTGTGGAACCGCTTCCGCAGGGGTTCGTCCACTTCTAGCCATGCAGCCGTCGCGACGCATTCGCCGCTGGCTCGACCAGATGCTCCACACCCATGACACTCCGGAGCGGACGGCCGCAGCCTATGCGCTCGGGATTTTCTTCGGCTTCTCGCCATTCCTCGGGCTGCATACGATTCTGGGCCTCGTGTTCGCGTTCGCCCTGAACCTCAATCGCGTCGCGGTTCTGCTCGGGATTTACTCGAACCTGCCGTGGATACTGCCGGCCTATTACACGCTGGCGACCGTGCTCGGCGCGGCGATCCTGCGCGTCCAGGTCCCCCCCGGGCTCCTCAGCGAACTTTCGGCCGCCCTGACGGACGCGTCGTGGGCGGATTTTCGCCGCCTCGCCCACGTCCTGACCCCCTTGCTCTGGGGCTTCGGCCTCGGCTCCATGATCGGCGCTATCGTCCTCTCCTTGATCGCCTATCGTGTGTCGCTGGCGATGATCATCGCGCATCGCCGGCGGCTGGAACACCAGGCGCAAGGCAAGCAGAATCAGTAACTTACAATACTGTCCGTGGCGTGTTCGGGCCTTTGACTGAAAGCCGGAGCCCCCCTATAGTTGGAGGTGGCCCGGGCCCAGCCCGTCTGTAGGCCGAACCGCCGATGCTCATTTCAATATCCCGTTCGCTCGGACGGAAGCTCGCGGCGACGGCCACCGTCGCGGTCGCCTTTGTCCTCATGTACGAGGCCAAGGTGATGGACTTCCACTACATCCCGATGCCGGGACTGGGGCGGACCGCCCCGGAGGAGGAACCGCTCCCGGCGCGCGCGACCAACCTCCGGTTCACGGCGACGGCCTACTGCAAGGGGACGACGACGGCGTCCGGGGTCAACGTCCGGACCGGGATCGCGGCGGCGGATCCTGAACTGCTCCCTGTCGGATCCGTGATCCAGGTCTACAGGCTCGGGGAACGCTATAACGGTATCTACACGATCATGGATACCGGGCCCGCGGTCCAGGGGCGCCACGTCGACATCTACATGTGGAGCTGTAACGAGGCGCTGCAGCTTGGCCGCCGCGACATCGCCATCAACGTGCTGCGACTGGGCTGGAACCCGAAGGCCAGCACTCCAACGCTGATCGAGCGCCTCTTCCGCCAGCGCGAAGCCGCAGCCGCGACCGCGCCGTTGCCGTCGCGGCCGATCGAAATTCGCTAACGACGCCTGTTACGTACGTTCTCACGCAAAGCTCGCAGAGGACGCAGGGCTTCTTGCTAATTCTTTGATTTACGGCCTTTGCGGGCTCTGCGCGCTCGGCGTGAGATCGTGCGTGACAAGCGTTCCGTTGCGTGTCTCCTGATCCTTGTACTGAAGCTGATACAGCTTGAAGTAAATCCCGCGCTGCGCGAGGAGCTGCTGGTGTGTGCCGGACTCGCGCAGGTGCCCCTTGTGCAGGACGAGAATCTTGTCCATGTCCTGGATCGTCGAGAGGCGGTGCGCGATGGCGATCGTCGTGCGGCCGGACATCAGGACATGCAGCGCGTCGCGGATCAGGATCTCGGTCTCGGTGTCGACGCTCGAGGTCGCCTCATCGAGCACGAGAATGCGCGGATCGAACGCGAGGGCGCGGGCAAACGAGAGCAGCTGCTTCTGGCCGACTGACAGCGTCGAACCGCGCTCGGCGACAGGCGCGGCGTAGCCGCCCGGAAGGCGCGCAATGAAGGAGTCCGCGTGTACCGCCGCGGCGGCGCCCTGCACTTCAGCATCCCCGATCGACACAGCGCCGAGGCGGATGTTGTCCGCGATCGTTCCGGTGAAGAGGTGCACGTCCTGCAACACGAGGCTGAAGAGCGCGCGCAGGTCGTGGAGATCGAGTTCACGGACGTCGACGCCGTCCACGAGAATCCGCCCGCGCGTCACGTCGTAGAAGCGCAGCAGCAGGTTGATGAGCGTCGACTTTCCCGCGCCGGTAGCTCCGACGATCCCCACGCGCTCGCCGGGCGCGACCTCGAACGACACATCGCGCAACACCCAGTCCGGCTCGCCGGTGTCCGCAGGGTTATACGCGAACCAGACATGGTCGAAGACGATGTGCCCGGTGCGGCGGTGGGGCGCCACGCGCACAGGGGACGCCTGATTAGCGACGTGAACGGGTTCGTCGAGCAGTTTGAAGATGCGTTCGGAGGACGCCATCGCCGCCTGCAGAATGTTGAACTTTTCCGACATGTCGGAGATCGGCCGGAAGAAGCGCTGCGAATAGAGCAGGAACGCGACGAGCGATCCGAGCGTCAGCGATCCCTGCAGCACCGACCGGCCGCCGTACCAGATCGTCAGCGCCGACGCGAGCGCGCCGATAATCTCGATCGCCGGGTAGAACACAGCGTAGTAGAAGATCGAATCGACGTTCGCCTTCCGATGCTCCTCGTTGATCCCCTCGAATCGCTCGTACGCGCGGGCCTCGCGGCGGAACAGCTGCACCGTCGCCATTCCGGTGATGTGCTCCTGCAGGTAAGCGTTGATCCGCGCGATCAGCCTGCGAACGGTCCGGTAGGACTCGCGCACGTTCCGCCGGAACCACTGCGTGACCACGACGATCAGCGGCAGGACGGCAAACGCCACGAGCGCCAGCCGCCAGTTCATCGTCAGCATCACGATCATGATCCCGGCGAGCGTGAACACGTCGCCGAACACGGAGACGACGCCGGAGGTGAAAAGATCGTTGATGACGTCCACGTCTGTGGTTACCCTCGTCATCAGCCGGCCGACGGGATTGCGATCGTAGAAGCGAAGATCGAGGCGCTGCAGGTGCGCGTAGATCTGCATACGCATGTCGAACATGATGCGCTGCCCGATGCCCTGCAGCAGCCACGTCTGGATGAATTCGAGCGCGAAGCCGGTGACCAGGATCGCGAAATACCCCAGCGCGATCCGGTCCACGCCGGCAAGGTTACCGGTCGGGATGTAGCGATCGATCGCCAGCTTCATCAGGTACGGCTGCGCCAGTTGCAGCATCGAGTTGGCGATGATCGCCGCGAGTGCGACCGCTGCGTGCGCCGAGTACGGCCGCAGGTAGTGCAGCAGCCGCCGCATCAGCCGCGCATCGTAGGCCTTGCCGACGACGTCTTCGTCCTGCGCCGACATCAGGATGCCTGCAGCTCCTCTTCGAGCAGCTGCTTGCGATACATCGCGGCGTAGAGCCCGTTCCGCGCGACGAGCTCCGCGTGCGCGCCTCTCTCCACGACGCGGCCGGCCTGCACAACGAATATCTGGTCGGCGTCCCGGACCGTCGAGATGCGGTGAGACACAATAATTGACGTGCGCTGTCGCATCACAACGCGCAGGCGCGACAGGATTTCTTCCTCGGTATACGTATCCACCGCCGAGAGCGCGTCATCGAGAATCAGAATCTTCGGATCGACGATGACCGCACGCGCCAGTGCAGTGCGCTGCTTCTGGCCGCCCGACAACGTGATCCCTCGCTCCCCCACCATCGTCTCGAACCCGCGCGGAAAGTCAGCGACATCCTTATCCAGCCGCGCGACCGCCGCGGCTTCCGCAATTCGATGGTGACCATCTACCGCGAAGGCTACATTCTCGCCAATCGTGGCCGAGAAAAGGAACGGCTCCTGCGGCACGAAGCCGATCGCGGCGCGCAGTCGCGCGAGCGGGATCTCGCGGATGTCCACGCCGCCGATCAACACGCTTCCCGGCGGCGGTTCATGGAGCCGCGGCAGGAGGTTGATCAACGTGGACTTTCCTGAGCCGGTTGCGCCCACGAACGCGGCGGTCTGGCCCGGCGCGATGCGCAGGGTTACATCCTCCAGCACCGGACGTTCGGTGCCTGGGTACGCGAATGTCAGGTTACGGAACTCGATCGCGCCGTCCATTGCCGCGTCGCGGCCGGCCGCGGTGGCCGTCGCATCGCTGATCGCCGGCTCGTGCTGCAGGACATCGAGCATGCGGCCCCACGATGCGAGGCCGCGCTGCAGGATGTTCGTCACCCAGCCGAACGCGATCATCGGCCAGGCGAGCATGACGAGGTACCCGTTGAACGCGACGAACTCCCCGAGGGAAATCGACCCGCGAATCACCTCGCGGCTTCCGAGCCAGAGCACGAGCAGCGAGCCGAAACCGAGAAAGAGCGTCATGCTCGGGTAGAACGCCCCTTGCAGCCGGATCAGCACCCGGTTGCGGCGGAGGTATTCCTCGTTCGTCAGCCGGAACCGCTCGCGCTCGTGTTCCTCCTGACGATAGGCGCGGACGACGCGGACACCCGAGAGCGCTTCCTGGACAACCGCACTGATATCCGAGAGCTGCGCCTGGATCTGCTCGAACCGCTTGTGGATGGCGGAGCCGAAGTAGCGGACGACGATCGTGACGAACGGCAGCGGGATGAGGGCAATGACCGTCAGGCGCACGTCGATCGTCAGCATCAGCGCGATGGCGACGATGAACACCAGCAAGGTGCTCGTCGAGTACATGATCGCGGGACCGATCATCATGCGAACGGCATTGAGATCGTTCGTGGCGCGCGACATCAGGTCACCGGTGCGGCGCGCCTGGTAGTAACCCGGCGGCTGCTGCTCGAGCCGGGCAAAGAAGTCGTTGCGGATGTCGAACTCGATGTTTCGCGACGCTCTGATGATGATCCGGCGCATCAGGAACAGAAACAGCCCGCGCACGCACGAGATGGCAAGCAGCAAGCCGGCGTACACGACCAGCTTTTCGCGTGTGACTGCGGTGTTCAGGTCGTCGATCGCGTACTTCAGAACCCACGGACCGAGGAGCTGGAAGGCCGTCGTGCAGATGACGCAGACGAAGCCGATGACAAAGGCGCGCCGATATCGGTTGACGTAGGGCAGAAGCGCGCGAACAGCCGGACTCATCGCATCAAGCGTACATGAAAAGGAGCGCCGAACCGAAGCTCGGCGCTCCTGCGAACCGCTAACTGCGAACTGC
>WNGB01000492.1_pt1 | contig 67645 bp, 76 predicted proteins | sample 5400681 | NCBI WGS metagenome assembly WNGB01 (sample SAMN13153367, study PRJNA577476) | soil metagenome | isolation source: 115 cm soil or saprolite under grassland replicate 2 | place: USA:California | collected 2016-06-15 | reverse complement strand
GCACCGTCCTCGCCGCGGACGCCAAGGCCGGCACCTTCGTCGAGATGAAGAACTCCCGCATCGGAGCGCGCACGAAAGTGCCCCACCTCTCGTACATCGGCGACGCCGACATCGGCGAGGACACCAACATCGGCGCGGGCGCGATCACTGCGAACTACCGCCCCGAGGTCAGTCCGGAGAAGCAGCGCACGAAGATCGGGGGCAACGTCCACACCGCCAGCCAGAATGTGTTTGTTGCTCCGGTCGAGATCGGCGACGACGCTTGGACTGCGGCCGGATCGGCAATCACAGAGGATGTCCCCCCCGGCGCGCTCGCGATTGCGCGGGCGCGGCAGGTCAACAAGGAGGGCTATGCCGACGGAAAGCGCGACGCCGACAGCTGAAGCAACACGGCTGCCGGGCCTCGAGGTGGTGGAGGCGAAGGCCGAGGTGAAGCCGGGGCACTGGATCGAGCGCGGGCCGTCGAAGCGCCTGATGCTCTTCTCGGGGCGCTCGCACCCCGAGCTCGCGCACAAGATCGCCGAGAAGCTCGGGATCCAGCTCGGCGACGTCTCGCTGCGGTCGTTCGCCGACGGCAACACTTACTGCCGCTTCGAGGAGTCGATTCGCGGCGCCGACCTCTTCATCGTTCAGACGAGCTCGCCGCCCGTCGACCAGCACCTGGTCGAGCTGCTGATCATGATCGACGCGGCGAAGCTCGCTTCCGCGAAGCGGATCACGGCGGTGCTGCCGCTCTATCCGTACTCCCGCCAGGACAAGAAGTCGCGCCCGCGGGAGTCGATCACGGCGAAGCTCGTGGCGGAGATGATCCAGTCGGCCGGCGCCGATCGCGTGCTGACCATGGATCTCCACGCGGGCCAGATCCAGGGATTCTTCGAGGTGCCGGTCGACCACATGACCGCGCTGCCGATGCTGGCGCAGTACTTCCGTGACCTCGGGCTCCCGGAGGAGCTCGTCGCCGTCGCCCCCGACACGGGCCGCACGCGCCTGGCCGGCAAGTTCGCGGAGATGATCGGAGGCGACCTCGCCGTGCTGCAGAAGGACCGGCCGGCGCACAACGTCGCCCACATCACGAACGTGATCGGCGACGTCGCCGGCAAGTGCGCGGTGATGACCGACGACATGGTCGACACGGCCGGGACGCTCGTCGCCGGTGCCGAGTTCCTGAAGGAGCGCGGGGCGACGAAGGTCTACGCATGCGCGACGCACGGGATCTTCTCGCCGCCCGCGATCGAGCGGATCGAGGAGAGCCCACTCGACAGTGTCGTCGTCACGGACACCGTCCCGATCAACCCGCTGACGAAGCCCGAGCGCGTCACAGTGCTGACCGTCGCCGACATCCTCGCCGAGACGATCCACAACGTCTTCGCGGACGACTCGGTCTCCGCGATCTTCGGCGACATGAACGCCCTCTTCTAGGGTAAGCGCGCCCGGATCCCGTCCAGTCCCGAGGCGACGAGCTCGGGGCGGTTCTCGTCGAGGCCGTAGAGGGCCTCGTGCCACGGGCCAAGCCGGTGGAAGACGAGCGCTCGCCTGCGGAGCGTCTCGTCGGTCCGGCCGTACGAGCGCAGCAGTTGCTCCGTGAACGGCGGTGACGTCCCGTACAGCAGCCAGGCGAAGTCGATCGCCGGGTCGGCGACGCGCGCGTCGCTCCAATCGATCACGCCGGTCAGCTCCTCGCCACGGTGGAGGAGGTGCTCCGGCCCGAGGTCGCCGTGGACGAGCGCCGGCTCGAATGGGTGCGCAAGCGCCGCGCCGAGGAGCGCTTCGCCGCGCGGGCGCTCGCTTCCGTCGAGGAGTGGGAGCACGACAGTCCGGAACCGCTCGACCGTCGCGCGCTTCTCGGCCTCCCAGTCGCCACCCGTCAGCCGGCGAGCGCGATCGACCGGGAACGCGTGCAACGCCGCGAGGAACTCACCCAGGCGAGCACCGAGCCCCGCGCTGCGGGCTCCGTGTGCAAGGGATTCACCCGCGAGCTTGCGGTAGCCGACGAAGCCACCCTCGTCGAGGTCGACGAGCTCGAACTGCGGGACCGGTGCCGGCAGTCGCCGCGCGAGCTCCGGCAGCAACGCCGCCTCGGCACGGAGCCGGTCGATCACCCCGGGTCGCCGCGGAAAACGGAAGATCCATTCGCCGTTGACCTCGACGACGGCGCTGTCCCAGCCTGTCTCGACCGGCACGAGCCGATCGACCTGGAGGCCCGGTACGCGCTCGCGGAGGATCGCGCCGTAATCCATTTCAGCCGGACGTTTCCGGATTCCTCGACTGCGGAACGGCAAGTCCATGCGCCGCGGTCCCGGAGCCAGCTTGCTCCTCCTCGTCTACGTGGGCGTGGGCGTCGCGATCGCTGCATCGCACAACTACTTCGACAACGTTCACGGCTGGCGAGGCGTGCTCTCGGCGATCTTTGCGATCTTCCTCTGGCCGCTCATCCTCTTCCACATCAACCTCCACATTCACAAGTAGCTACCATTGGCCGCCGGAAATGGCCGGCGAACGGATCAAGCTGGAGGTAAGGGAGCGCGAAGGACGCGGCTCCGCCGACTCCCGACGCCTGCGCCAGCAGGGCTTCATCCCCGGCGTCCTCTACGGCAACGGCAAGACGCCCCACGCGATCTGCGTCCCCGAGCGGGAGCTGCGTCGCGTCCTCACGGGCGCCGGCGGTCTGCACGCGATCCTCGACGTCGTGCTCGCGGGCCAGAAGACGACGCACGCATCGATCCTCAAGGACTACCAGCAGGATCCGATCCGCGGGCACATCTCGCACGTCGACCTCCAGGAGGTCCGGCTCGACCGTCCGATCCAGGCGAGCGTCACCGTCCAGCTCGTCGGCGAGCCGGTCGGCGCCAAGGAGGGCGGCGTGCTCTCGCAGGTCCAGCGCGAGATCAACGTCGAGGCGCTGCCGATGGAGATCCCCGAGCACATCGACCTCGACGTCAGCCGCATGGCGATCGGGGACACTCTGCGCCTCGCCGACCTGATGCCGCTCGAGGGCGTCACCTACCTCGACGATCCCGAGGAGACCGTGCTCGCCACCGTGACGATGCCGACCAGGGTCGAGGAGCCCGAGCCCGAGGTGGAGGAGGGCGAGGAGCTGCCCGAGGGCGAGGTGCCCGAGGGCGAAGAGGCCCCGGAGGGCGAGGGCGAGCCGGCCGCCGAGGCTGCGTCCGGCGAGTCGGGCGAGCCCGGCACGACCGAGGGCTAGTAGTGCGGCCCTGCCGGCCCGTTGCGGCGGCGCCAGGCCCGCGATAAGACGTCGCCATGCGTCGTCCTCAGTCGCGCCCATGCTGACAGCATGAGCGCTCCCTGCGTCCTAGCCTGGCTCGCTTCTCGCGACCCTGGCATCCACCAAACGGACCGGCAGGGCCGCTGATGCGCCTACCGTGGCGCCGGGGCGACCGTGCCTCGTCGCTCGACCTGATCGTCGTCGGCCTCGGCAACCCGGGTCGCGAGTACTCAGGCCACCGCCACAACGTCGGCTGGATGGTCGTGGACGAGCTCGCACGGCGGCACGGCGGCTCGTGGAAGGGGAAGTTCTCGGGCCGTGTCGCCGAGGTGCGCGTAGACGATCACCGCGTCGGCCTGCTGAAGCCCGAGACGTTCATGAACGAATCCGGACGCTCCGTCGGCGCCGCCGCCCGCTTCTACAAGCTCGAGCCGGACGCAATCCTCGTCGTGCACGACGAGATCGACCTCGAGCCCGGCCGCCTGCAGGCGCGCCGCGGTGGCGGGCTGGCCGGACACAACGGGCTGCGCTCGATCGCCTCCCACCTGCGGACGCAGGACTTTCTCCGCCTCCGCGTCGGCGTGGGCCGACCGGGCCGCGGCGATCCACGTGCTCCCGCCGACTACGTGCTCTCCGACTTCACGCCGGAAGACGACCCCGAGGGGATCGTCGCCCGAGCAGCGGACGCGGTCGAGACGCTCGACGCCGAGGGCCTCGAGCGCGCGCAGGCCCAGTTCAACTAGCCGCTGCTCGGGCCACCTCCTCGAAGGTCGGCGCGGCCCGGATTGCACGGCTGGACGTGGTGACCACCGCGAGGAGCACGAACCACGCCAGCAGGAAAGCGACGGTCGTCCGGGCAGAGAACGAGGCGAGTAGCACGCCGGCAACGACCGGGCCGAGCGGAAGGCCCACGAGCGCCAGAGAACGAGCCACGCTGTTGACGCGCCCCTGCAGGCGATCCGGGACGATCGCAACCCGGTACCCGATGATCATCGCGTTCACGGTCGGGTTCACGAACAGGAGCGGCCGCTCCGGCCACGAGGACGAACACGTTCGGCCAGATCAGGAAGACGCCGATGCCGAGCGCGAGCCACGCCGAGCCGACGATCGCCGTCCGCATCGACAGGAGGCCGTGTAGGCGGGGTGCGGCGAGCGAGCCGAGCAGCGACAGGCCACCGACGATCGCGATCAAGCCGCCGATCGCCGGCGGGGGGTTCGCATGGCCAGGAGCGTCCCCGTCGAGAACGCGTAGGAGATCGCGTCGACCAGGAACGGGAGCGAGCGCCCGAGACCGAACAGGAATCCCCCGAGCGGCGGTCCTGCGAGGTAGACGCTCGAGAGCCGCGCCTGCTCGGCTGCGAACGCACGCGGGAGCTGCGGCGCAGGTACGACGGAGCGGACAGCGCCGATCTCGGCGATGTTGAAGAGCACGTACATCGCCCCCTCGACGAAGGCGACGACGGGTATCAGCACGAACGGGAGGTGGCCGCTCGCTGCGGCGACGCCGAGCGTGGCCAGCGCCACGACGCGGACGACATCGGAGACGATCATCAGCCACTTCCGGTTCACGCGGTCGACGACGACGCCGGCGGGTAGCGCGAAGAGCACCCAGGGGACGAGCCGCGCGAATCCCACGAGGCCGGCTTTTGCCGGCGAGTTCGTCAGCGCCAGGACGAGGAGGGCGTAGGCGATGCCCGAGGCCTCCGAGCCGACCGTGGACAGGGCCTGGCCGACCTGAAGCAGGACGAAGTCTCGGTTGCGGCGGAGCGGGACTTCACCCACCGGCGGCTACGATGACAGAAGCCGAACCGGCCCGGTTCGGCCGTTTGTCATGGACCGTCCCATCCTGCATCCATTCGTGCGCGAGCTCCGCGAGAGCGAACGTCTCCGTGCGTATGCCGCGGCGTTCCCCGCGCGTGCTCGCGTCTCGGAGCCGGCGCTGCCGCTCTTGCTCGCCGCCTTGTACGACGAGCTCGGCCGCTCGCTCGTCCTGCTCGCGCCCGAGGATGCCGATGCGCGCGACACGGCCGAGGCTGCGGGCTGGTTCCTCGGCGAGGAGCGCGTCGCTCTGCTGCCGAGCCGGGGCGTCCACTGGGGATCCGGGCTCGACCCCGCGCCGCACCTCGTCGGCGAGCGCGCGCGGGCGCTGGACGTCCTTGCGGCAGGGGGCCTCGTCTGCGCCTCGGCGGCCGCGCTCGCGGAGCGGATGCCCCCCGCGGGAGCGCGACCCGAGCCGGTCCGCGTCGCGCAGGGCGGTCCGCGGCGGCCTCGTCGACGCCTTTCCGACGACCGGCCGCGAGCCGCTGCGCATCGAGTTCTTCGGCGACGAGATCGAGGGCATCCGCGCGTTCTCGCCGTTTACGCAGCGCGCGCTGCATCCGGTCGAAAGCGCGGTGATCTATCCCGCGGCCGAGCGACGGCTCGATCTCACGGATCCCGTGCTGGTCGACGAGGACGAAGCGATTCCCGTCCCGAGAGATCTCGTGCTGCCCCTACCGGCGGGGCCGGATCTCGTCTGGTCCGCGGACGAGGTGCGCCAGGTCTGGGAGGAGGAGAACCTCGACCCGGTCCCGCTGAAGCGCGCGGCCCACCTCGACGCTCTCCCTGCCGGCCAGCCGTTCGCGTTCGAGGCGCAAAAGCCGGCGCTCGTCGCGCGCGGGCTCGCCGAGGCGGAGAACGAGCTGGCGGCATTCGTGCGCGCCGGGCAGCGCGTTGTGGTCGCCTTCCCGCACCTTGGCGAGGCGCTCAGGCAGCAGAACCTGCTCCGGCGCGTGCAGGCGCGGATCCTCGAGGACGGGGAGGACCTTCCACGCGAGGCGGAGCTCGTCTTCGCCGTCGCGCCGGCGAGGCGCGGGTTCGTCTGGCGCGAGCTCGGCCTCGTCCTGCTGCCCGACACGCAGGTCTTCCGCCGAAGGCCCCCCCGCGAGCGCCGCGTCGGAGCACGAGCGCTGCAGTCGTTCGCCGACCTGCGCACGGGCGACCACGTCGTCCACGAGGACCACGGGGTCGGCAAGCTGCTCGGCTTCGAGACGAAGGAGGTGGCCGGCGTCACGCGCGACTACCTCCTGCTCGCGTTCCGCGGCGACGACCGCCTCTACGTCCCGCACGAGCAGCTGGGGAAGGTCTCCCGCTACATCGGTGCGGACGGATCCGCGCCGGCGCTCTCGAAGCTCGGCGGCAAGGCCTGGGACAACCTCAAGGCTCGCGCGCGCGCGAGCGTGCGCGAGCTCGCCGGCGAGCTCCTCGCCCTCTATGCCCAGCGCCAGCAGGCGCCCGGCGTCGAGTTCGAGCTCGACAGCGATTGGCTCGAACGGCTCGAGGCGGAGTTTCCCTATCGCGAGACGCCGGATCAGCAGGCCGCGATCGAGGCGGTCAAGGAGGACCTCGAGACGCCGCGCCCGATGGACCGCCTCGTCTGCGGCGACGTCGGCTTCGGCAAGACAGAGGTGGCGATCCGGGCCGGGTTCGCCGTCGCCGTCAACGGCAAGCAGGTGCTGATGCTCGCCCCGACGACGATCCTTGCGGAGCAGCACTGGCACACCTTCCGCAACCGCTTCCGCGACTTCCCGATCCGGGTCGAGATGGTCTCGCGGTTCCGGCAGCCGAGGGAGGTCAAGCAGGTGCTGGCGGACTTTCAGGCTGGCAAGGTCGAGGTCCTGATCGGCACGCACCGGATCCTCAGTCGCGACGTGATCCCGAAGGAACTCGGCCTCGTCATCCTCGACGAGGAACAGCGCTTCGGCGTCGCGCAGAAGGAGCTGCTGCGCTCGCTCAGGCTCGAGGTCGACGTGCTGACGCTGAGCGCGACGCCCATCCCGCGCACCCTGCACATGTCGCTGTCGGGCCTGCGGGACATCTCGATCATCGAGACGCCGCCCGAGGGGCGCCGTCCGATCCGTACCACCGTGTCCGAGTACGACGAGGAGCTCGTCAAGCTCGCGCTCGAGCGCGAGCACGAACGCGGCGGCCAGAGCTTCTACCTCCACAACCGGGTCGAGACGATCGAAGAAGCGGCGGAGAAGCTGCAGCAGCTCTGCCCGGGCCTCCGCTTCTTGATCGCGCACGGCCAGATGCGGGAGCGCGAGCTCGAGGAGAAGATGCACGCGTTCCTGCGCGGGGACGCGGATGCCCTCGTTTCGACGACGATCATCGAGTCGGGCCTGGACATTCCGCAGGCGAACACGCTGATCGTCGAGCGGGCCGACCAGCTCGGGCTCGCCCAGCTGTACCAGATCCGCGGGCGCGTCGGGCGATCCGACGTGACCGCCCACGCGTACCTGTTCTACCCGGACATGTCCGAGCTGACCGCCGAAGCCCGTGCCCGCCTCGCCACGCTCGCCGACCACACCGAGCTCGGCGCAGGATTCGCGATCGCGATGCGCGACCTCGAGATCCGGGGTGCCGGGAACCTGCTCGGCGACGAGCAGTCCGGACACGTCGCCGCGCTCGGCTTCGAGCTCTACGTGGAGATGCTTGCCGAGGCGGTTGCGGAGCTCTCCGGCGAGCGCCGCGTCGCAGCCCGGCCGGTGCGCGTGGATGCGCGCGTCGACGCGTACGTCCCCGCCGAGTACATCTCCTCGGAGGCGCTGAAGATCGACCTGCACCGCCGGCTCGCGCTGACGGAGTCCGAGGACGAGCTCCGCGAGCTGCAGGCGGCAACGGAGGACCGGTACGGGCCGCTGCCGGAGCCCGTCGAGAACCTCTTCCTGATCCAGGAGGCGAAGCTGAAGCTCGCGCGCGCCGGCGCCGACTACTTCGTCTTCCGCGGCGGCCGTGCGAGCGTGGGGCCGGTCGTGCTCGGCTCGGACGAGCTACGCCAGGTCCGGCGGCAGGTCGACACCGCGATCTACACCGTCGCCAACCGCGAGGTCACCTTGCGCGAGGAGGGTTTTCCGCAGGCGCTCCGGCTTGTCGATGCTATACTGGCCGCGCGCCAGGCAGCGTGAGGAAACCGCTGCAAATGGCGCTTTTTCCATGATCCGATTCCGTCGATTCGTCCTTCCCGTCGCATGCGTCGCGCTGCTCGCAGCGGGCTGCGGCGGCGGTGGCGGCACCGCGAAGCTCGGCGGGGGAGACGTCGCCGTCGTGGGCGGCCAGAAGGTCAGCAAGGATCAGTTCCAGGCGCTGATGGGACGGGCGCAGAAGAGCTACGCGGCGCAGAAGCGGAAGTTCCCGAAGCCCGGTACGCGCGAGTACGAGAGCCTCAAGGGCCAGGCGGTCGACTTCCTGGTCCAGCGTGCGGAGTTCGAGGACGAGGCGGACGACATGGGCGTCAACATCTCCGACAAGAAGATCGACGAACGGATCGCCAAGCTCGTGAAGCAGTTCTACGGCGGCAGCGAGAAGAAGTACGAGGACACGATCAAGTCGCAGGGTCTGACGGAGGAGACCGCGCGCGAGGAGATCAAGGCGCAGCTGATCTCCGAGGAGCTCTACAAGAAGGTCACCAGCGACGTGAAGGTGAGCGACAAGGACATCAAGGACTACTACAACTCGAACAAGTCGATCTACGTCCAGAAGGAGAGCCGCGACGTCCGGCACATCCTCGTGACCAAGAAGGCGCTCGCCGACCGGCTCTATGCGCAGCTCAAGGGTGGCGCGAACTTCGCGCAGCTGGCGAAGAAGTACTCGAAGGATCCGGGCTCGGCGCAGAACGGCGGCCGGCTCACGATCACCCGCGGCCAGACGGTGAAGGAGTTCGACAAGATGGCCTTCTCACTGAAGAAGGGCCAGCTTGCGGCCCCGATCCACACGCAGTACGGCTACCACATCATCCAGGCGCTCTCCGACATCCGCCCCGCGAAGACGACCTCGCTCGACAAGGTCAAGTCCTCGATCCGGCAGCAGCTCGAGCAGCAGCAGAAGCAAGAGCAGATGACCAAATGGGTCGACGAGACCAAGAAGAAGTTCTGCAAGGACGATCGCATCAAGTACCAGGTCGGCTACCAGCCGAATCCGGATCCCTGCGCGGCGATCCTCAGCAACACCAGCTCGACGACCGCCACGAAGTGAGCCTCGGCCGCGCCCTGGAGGACCTCCAGGAGCTGACCGAGCGACTGCGGCGGGACTGCCCCTGGGATCGCGAGCAGACCGAGCGGACGATCGTGCCGCACACCGTCGAGGAGGCGTACGAGGTCGCCGACGCTGCGACCGTCCGCGATGACGCGAAGCTGGCCGACGAGCTCGGGGATCTGCTGTTCCAGGTCTACTTCCTAGCCCTGCTCCTGAAGGAGAAGGGCTATCTAGGACTCGAGGAGATCGCTCAAAACGTCCACGCGAAGCTCGTCCGGCGGCATCCGCATGTTTTCGGCGAAGCCGAAGCAGCTAGCGCAGGCGCCGTGCGCCTGCGCTGGGAGCAGATCAAGACCGAGCAGGAGGGAAGGGCAGGCATCTTCCACGACGTTCCCGAGTCGCTGCCGGCGTTGATCTACGCCCGCAAGGTGCAGAAGCGGGCTACGGCGATCAACTTCGAGTATCCGGACGCCGCGGGTGCGCTCGCCGACCTCGACGACGAGGTGCGCGAGCTGAAGGAGGCGCTGGCGGAGGCGGGCGAGCCGACGGCGGAGACGGAGCCGCACCCGCACGTGTTCGAGGAGCTTGGCGACGTTCTGTTCGCAGCGGTGAACGTCGCCCGGCGCGTCAACGTCGATCCCGAGCTCGCGCTGCGCGCGATGACGCGTCGCTTCGTCGAGCGGGTCGAGCGCGCCGAGGCGTTCGCCGCCGAGGAGGGGAAGGTGTTCACCGAGCTGCCGCTGGACGAGCAGGATCGGTACTTCGATCGAGCTAAGGTCGCATTCGAATGACTGCGGTCGTTCAGGTTCACGCCCGCCAGATCCTCGACTCGCGCGGCAACCCGACCCTCGAGGTCGAGGTGGGACTCGAGTCGGGAGCTTCCGGCCGCGCGGCCGTTCCTTCCGGAGCCTCGACCGGCGCCCACGAGGCGGTCGAGCTGCGCGACGGCGGGAGCGACTACGGGGGCAAGGCGGTCACGCGCGCCGTCGCGAACGCGAACGGCGAGATCGCGGAGGCGGTGCGCGGCCTCGACGCCGCCGACCAAGGGGCGCTCGACCGGCGCCTGATCGAGCTCGACGGCACGCCGAACAAGGGCCGGCTCGGCGCGAACGCGATCCTCGGCACGTCGCTCGCGGCCGCGAAGGCGACGGCGGCCGAGCGCGGCCTCTCGCTCTTCCGCTCGCTCGGCGGCGAGGAGGCTCGGACGCTCCCCGTTCCGATGATGAACGTGATCAACGGCGGCGCCCATGCCGAGAACTCGATCGACCTGCAGGAGTTCATGGTCGTCCCGGCCGGCGCCGAGTCGTTCGCAGAGGCGCTCCGGATCGGCGCCGAGACCTTCCATTCCCTGAAGGCCGTGCTGCACGAGCGCGGGCTGGCGACCGCTGTCGGCGACGAGGGCGGCTTCGCGCCCGACCTCGGCTCGACCGAGGAGGCGATCGACGCGATTCTCGAGGCGGCCGAGCGCGTGGGCCACCGCGACCGGGTCGCGATCGCCCTCGATCCTGCCTCCTCCGAGTTCTTCCGCGATGGCGTGTACCGGTTCGAGGGCCGGGAGGCAGACGGCCCGGGCATGGCCGAGTTCTATGCGGGACTGGCGGAGCGGTTCCCCGTGGTCTCCGTCGAGGACGGGCTCGCCGAGGACGACTGGGATGCATGGCGCCTGCTGACCGAGCGTCTCGGAGACCGCCTGCAGCTCGTCGGCGACGACCTCTTCGTCACGAACCCGGAGCGGCTTCAGCGCGGGGTCGAGGAAGGAGTCGCGAACTCGATCCTGCTGAAGGTCAACCAGATCGGCACCTTGACCGAGACGCTGGGGACGATCGACCTCGCGCGGAAGCACGGATACACGACCGTGATCTCGCACCGCTCAGGGGAGACGGAGGACACGACGATCGCCGACCTGGCTGTCGCGACGAACGCGGGCCAGATCAAGACCGGCGCGCCCTCCCGCACCGACCGCGTGGCGAAGTACAACCAGCTGCTCCGAATCGAGGAGGAGCTGGGAGACCGGGCGGTCTATCCGGGCTGGGCCGCTTTCCCCCGCACCCGTGACTAGTCCTCGTTCGGAGGGCTGGGTTAGAGCTTCGACGCGAGCTCGATCGCGCGCTCCCGCCACCGCTGCTCCTCGCCCGCGAACAGCCAGCGGTCGTCCGGCTCGAACGCGGCGTTGATCTGGCGGTAGCTGACGGACTGGTAGACGGACCCGAGCACCTCGCCGAGCACGGCGGCCTCGCGCAGCTCAGGGTCGGGGACGATGCCGTGCCACGGCTCGAGATAGGCGTCGACGAGGCGCGAGCGTACGGCATCCTCCCGCACGCGGAAGAGCGCCACGCCGAGGTCGAGGAACGGCGGTCCGATAGCGGCGTCGGACCAGTCGACGATGCGGACCCCGTGCGGCTCCACGGCGGCGTTCCAGGGATGGAGGTCGCCGTGCACGATCGTGTCGGGCAGACCGAGCCCGGCCATCCGCACCCAGGCCGCGTGGAGTGCCTCGATGCTTTCGACGTCGCCGCGGAGCGTGTCGAGGCCACGCGCCGGAGCTCTGAGCGCGGCGACCTCCGGCCTGCGTCCGACCCAGGCGCGCTGGATCTCCGCCGTCAGGCGGACTCCGTCCGCCCAAAGGGACGCCTCGCGGTCGCCGAGCTCGTTCCCGAACGGGCGCATCAGCATCAACCCGAGCTCCGCCTCGATCGCCACGACGTCCGGCACGAGGCCGGGGTGCGCGGCGGCGAGCGCGGCCGTGACGGCAGGTTCGTGCCGGAAGAGAGAGAAGACCGCCTTCAGGTAGAGCGGCCCGTCCGGCGTGGGGTAGCGGTACACCGCCGACAGGGGCCACTGCCGGACGAACTCCGGCTCGCCGGAGAGGCGAACCTGGCCGGCGACCCAGGCCGACGCCTCCGCCAGCCATCCGGAGCGCGCCCATGGTGGCCGTTCCGGCGGCACCGGTGCGCCGCGCTGCTCCGCGAGCCATTGCTCGACTCCGTCGGCGAAGACGGGTACGACACTCTGGGGGTCAACCTCGTCGAGCGGAACCCAGTCGCCGCGAACCGACGTCGCGTCGACCTCGAAGAGCGTCGTCAACCGCTCGTCCTGCTCCAGCGACCGACGCACGGTCCGGAGAAACGGAGCGCGCACGCCGTGGGTCCGCTCGAGCGCGGTCAGCGTCTCCGCTTGTGCCCGCTCCTCCGTCCGAACGATGGGGAGCCGCCCGTCCACGGCGAGCAAGGCCGAACGCTCGGGATTGGGAACGAGCACGTAATGCTCGTGCACCGGTCAACCATGACGGACGGCGGCGCTACGCTGCGAGGTATGGCAACGCCGATTCCGAGGCGTACAAAGATCGTCGCCACGATCGGCCCAGCGTGCGCGTCGCCCGACGTGCTCGGCGAGCTGGTCGCCGTAGGGATGGACGCGGCCCGTCTCAACCTCTCGCACGGCACGCACGAGGACCACGCCGCGCGGGCGCAGCTCGTCCGCGAGGCGCAGGACGCCGCCGGCCGGCCGCTGGCGATCATCGGCGACCTCCAGGGCCCGAAGCTCCGGGTCGGCGATCTCGATTCGCCGCTGACCCTCGCGCGCGGAGACGAGATCATCGTCGTCTGCGACGGCGGCACCGCGGTTCGCGACGGCGAGCTTCCGGTCGCGCCGTCGGCGATCGGCGAGGTGCTGCACGCCGGCCACGAGGTGCTGATCGACGACGGCCTGGTGCGGCTCCGCGTGGAGGAGGTCGAGGCAGGGCGCGCACGCTGCGCCATCCTCGTCGGCGGCCTCGTCAGCTCGCACAAGGGCGTGAACCTCCCCGGGGTCCCGATCCCGATCCCGTCCCTCACGCGTAAAGACCTCGAGGACCTCGAGTTCGCGCTCGAGCTGGGCGTGGACTACGTCGCGCTGTCGTTCGTCCGGTCGGCTGCCGACGTCCGGGACCTGAAGGCGCTGATCGAGCAGGCCGGCTCGCACGCGCACGTGATCGCGAAGATCGAGAAGGCCGAGGCGATCGACGCGCTCGAGGCGGTCCTCGCCGATACCGACGCGGTCATGGTCGCCCGCGGCGATCTCGGCGTCGAGATCGGGCCCGCGCTCGTCCCGCTGGTGCAGAAGCGGATCATCCTGCGAGCGCTCGAGCGCGGAAAGCCGGTGATCACGGCGACGCAGATGCTCGAGTCGATGGTGCATCACCCGGAGCCGACTCGCGCCGAGGCGAGCGACGTCGCCAACGCGATCCTGGACGGAACCTCCGCGGTGATGCTCTCCGGCGAGACGGCGGTCGGCGAATACCCGATCGAGTCGGTGGCAACGATGGACAAGATCGCCCGCGCGATCGAGCCGAGCCTCGGCTACCGCCACCAGATCCCCGAGTCGGCCGAGGACCCGACGATCGGCAGCGCGACGTCGAACGCGGCCTGTGACATCGCCGAGGCCCTCGGCGCCCGCGCCATGCTCGTGCCGACCTTCACGGGGAAGACCGCGTCGGCGGTCGCACGGCTCCGGCCCCGGCGCCCCATCGTCGGCCTCACGCATCAGGACTGGGCGCTGCGCCAGATGGCGCTGGAGTGGGGCGTGACGCCGCTCCGGGTTCCAGAGGCGGCGGACATCGAGGAGCTCTGGGCCAGCTCTGTCTCGGCGGCGCGGGAGCACGGGCTCGTGGCGGACGGCGACACCGTCGTCATCACCGCCGGCACCGCGGTAAACATCCCCGGCTCGACGAACGTCATCAAGGTCGACATCGTCTAGCGGGCCGAGCGAAAGCTGCGAGACCGGCTTCGCTCGCTCTAGTCTTCGGCCCCGGCCGTGGGCTGGACGACGCAGGATGGATGAGCGCGTCGCCGAAGTCCCGCGCTATGTCTGCGAAGAGATCCCGCCGTCCCTCGCGCGCCTCGCTCGTTCGGCGCTGGCTCGGGCTGGCGGCGGTCGTGCTCGTCGCCTACCTCTACTACCACCCGCTGCGCACCTACTTCGAGACACGGAGCCAGCTCGGCTCGCGCCGCGCGGAGGTGGTGCGGCTCGAGGCGCAGAAGCAGGAGCTCGAGCGTCGACTCGAAGCCTCCACGAGCGTCGACTCGCTCGCGCGCGAGGCTCGCGCGCTCGGCTACGTGCGCCCGGGGGAGCATCTCTTCATCGTCAAGGGGATCGAGGCGTGGCGGCGGGCTCGCACTACGCTTGCCCCCGATGGACGATGACCTCGCAGTCGTCGAGCGACAGCTAGGCCGGCGCCCCCGCGCGTTTCGCCGCGTCGTCGTCCGCTGCCCGTACGGCCGGCCCGCAGTCACCGAGCAGGCCGCGTTCGACGAGGACGGCAGTCCGTTCCCGACCACGTACTGGCTCACGTGCCGGCATCTCGTCGAGGCTGTCGCGCGGCTCGAGGCGGCCGGGGGAGTCGAGCGCTGGAGTCGCGCCGCCGCGGAGTCGCCCTGGCTGGCGGCGAGCCTCGCCGCCGCCCACGACGAGCAGCGGCGCGTTCGCCCCGAGCTCGACCTCGGCGTCGGCGGGGCCCGGGCCGGCGCGGGCGGCCTCAAGTGCCTGCACGCGCACGTGGCGTTTGCCCTGGCCCGTCCGGGCTACGAGCTCGGCGAGCGGATCCTCGGGGAGATCGAGCCGCTCTGGCCGAACCGCTGTTGCAGTGAGTAGCATCCCGCGCCCATGGGGTTGCTGACGGAGACCGTCCGGCGAGAGTGGGAGCAGGGCCATCGCCGGTTCGATGTGCTCGCGCGCGATCCCGTCGCCGGCCCGAGGGTTCTGGCCCAGCTCGAGGTCGTTACCGATGAGCTGCGGAAACGGGTCGGTCAGACGTTCACGCTCGACGAGCTGGCCGCGGCCTACAAGGGCGCCGAGCGCTGGTCGAGGGAGGCCATCTCGGAGCGAGCGGCGACGCCAGGGTGGCCGCGGACGGTCTCGATCGTCGAGGACGAGGCCTTCCACCAGTATCAGCGCGGCGCCGTCGACTACGTGCCGTGAGGCGCCGCTTGCGGCGCCGCCATCAGGACGTGTGGGCTTGCCCGCACGTCCGTCTGCGTTCCCGGGCCCGAATCGTGCGCGGATCGGTGTCGACGTCGTGACACTCACGCCGGTGGAGCGGCGCGAGCGGCGCAGACGGCGTCGTCAGGCGGAGGTCACGCGTTGGGGACTGATCACGGCCATAGCCCTGCTCGTTTTCGGCCTGGGTGTCGCGCTGGGACAGGCGCTGCACGACAACCCAAAACCCGGTGGAACGGTCACCCTCGAGGGGACGCTGACGATCCCAACGGGTCCCCCCGGATCCACGGTTACCCCTTAGTTGCGGCAAGGGGTGTAAAAAAAGCACACATTTGGGTAGATTCGCGGGGCGATGGCGTACCGTGAACCGAGTAGCCCGCGCCGTGGCGGCGGTGGCGAGACCGACTGGCTGACACTCGGACAGGCCGCGAAGTACCTCGGCGTCGCGCAGAGCACCATCCGCAAATGGTCCGATCTCGGCCGCGTTCCGGCCTTTTATACGCCCGGCGGACACCGCCGTTACCGGCGCACCGACCTCGACGCGTTCCTCGAGCGTTCCGGCCCGGGAAAGCCTGCGCGCGGCCCGATGGTGCTCGTCGTCGACGACGACGACCAGGTGCGCGAGGTCGTCCGCATCAACCTCGAGATGGAGGGCTACACGGTTCGCGAGGCGGCCAACGCCGACGAGGGTCTCGCCCAGCTCGAGGAGGACGCGCCCGACCTGATCCTGCTCGACGTGATGATGCCCCAGGTCGACGGCTGGGAGATGCTCCGGCTCGTCCAGGAGCGGCACGGCATCGGCTCGATCCCGGTCGTCATGTTCAGCGGGAAGCTCGACGACGCCGCCCGCGCCGAGGCGGCGGAGCGCGGAGCTCAAGGCTTCATCGGCAAGCCGTTCGACCTGCGGTCGCTGATCGAGCAGACGAAGCAGATAGTTCCAGCCTGAATTCGCCCGACCGCCATCTCGAGCGCTGGTTCGTCCACCACCGCGCCGGGTGGCTCAACCCGGTCTTCGAGGGACTCTCCTGGGTCGGACGGCTCGGTCTCGTCTGGATCGTGCTCGCCTGCATCCTCGCGCTCCTCTGGAGGCGCTACGCGCTCGTCGTCTTCACGGTCCTGGCCGTGGCCCTCTCGGATTGGGCGTCGCACGGGCTCAAGGCGCTGTTCGACGTCGAGCGGCCCTCGCTGCGATACGCGGAGCCGAAGCCGCTCGTCACGGCGCCGCACGACGCGTCGTTCCCGTCGGGCCATGCGGCGACGAGCTTCGCGGCGGCGACGGTGCTCTCGTTCGCCCGACCGCGCTGGGCCCCGGCCTTCTACCTGCTCGCGCTGGCGATCGGGTTCTCCCGCGTCTATGTCGGCGTCCACTACCCGCTCGATATCGTCGGCGGGGCCGCGCTCGGAATCGCCGTTGCCTTGGCCCTCAGGTTCCTGGCGCGCCGCTGGGTGCGCGTAGGTCGAACGGACAGTGCAAGAGCACGGCCGCTCGGCTGAAGCACGCCCAGCGGCGCGAGGCGGCGGCGGAGCCCGGCTCTGCCGGGCGGGAGCCGGCGCCGGTCAGGGGCCTGAGGGCTATAGCTCTTCGCTGGCTCGTAGTAGCCCTGCAGCGATCACGAGCAGAGCTGAAAGCAAAGAGATGAAGATCCCGATCCCGCGACCGCTCGTCCCGACGAAGTCGTCGGGAACATCGATCAGGCGGATGATCACGAATACAGTCGCGAGCGAGCCCAGCGCGATCACGACGAGGCTATCCGGGACGCTCGCCGGGAGCTCGAAGCCGGCCTCGCGCAGGGCGACGAGCGCGAGCACGGCGAGGCCGATGAAGAAGACGAGCTTGCCGAGCGCGCCCGTGTGCCAGCCGATGACGCCGACGGTCGGCCCCTCCCCGGAGCCGGCGTACCAGTCCGTGAACGCCGACAGCGCCAAGAGCAGTCCCGACAGCCAGGTCAGGCGGCCGCCCCAGCCCCAGAACTGGCCGAGCGGCCGCACGGGGCGCGGGATCGGCTCGTCCAGCCAGTCGTCCTCGGGCTCGGGCGGTTCGTAGGCCTCGGGAGTTTGCACGCCGGTCAGTATGGGGAGACGCCCCTGGGAAAGCCACCCGGGGACGAGTACTCTAGGGGGTCGAGAATGACGGAGGAGGAGCGTTCGACGCGGGCATCCGCGGACTACGTCGAGTTCTGGTCCGCAGGCGTCGCGGTGAAGGGCGAGTTCCACTGTTCGGAATGCGGCTACGGCGTCACGATTCACCGCGCCTTGCCGATCTGCCCGATGTGCGGCGGCCAGTCCTGGGAGCAAACCAGCTGGCACCCGTTCAGCCGGTCCGGGGGAGTTCCTCTCCGCCTGCTCTAGAGGCCGAAGACGCTCTGGACTTCGTGCCAGAGCGTCAGCAGCAGGACGAGCGCGATCGCGACGAGAAGGACGACGGCTGCTACGAAGCGGAGGCGGGCGCGGGCCCGCTCACGCTGCTGCTCGACTCGCATCCGGCGGCGGGTGCGGTGGACGTAGTACGCACGGTCGATCGCCTCAGGATCGACCGGCGGCTCGTCCGGGACCGGGGTGACACGGCGGGCTGGCTGTGCCATCCCGGGGATTCTATGGGGGCCGCTGGCTGCGGGCCCCTCGCTCCACCATACTGACGTCGGGTCGAGAGATGGTCGTTCGTCCGGATCAGGCGGAACATGGCTCCGCGGAGGCGCTGCAGGCGCTCGCCGAGGCGGGGTCGGGGCTCGGCGCGGCCTCGACGCTGGCGGCAGCGATGGAGACGGTCGCCCGGGCGGCCGCCCGCGCGACGAGCGCCGAGGTCGTCGTCGCGCGCGTCGTCGACGAGCTCGGCGAGCAGCTGACCGCCTGCGCGGTGGCGAGCGCGTCCGCAGCGGTCGCGGCAGAGCTCGAGGGCTCTCGTTTCGGTGTCCGCGAGCTGCCGGCCGAGGAGCAGAGCGACCCCGAGCGCATGCCCGAGGCCGTGCGTCGGGCGGCGGCTCGCGTCCGCGCGACGGCCGTCGTCCAGATTCCGGTGCTCGCCGAGGGACAGGTGCTCGGCAGCCTCGAGCTGATGCGCACCGGCGTCCCTTTCGACGAGGCGGAACGGCGGATCGGCCGTCTCGCCGCGGTTCAGGCGGCCTTGGCGATTCGTGCGTTCCGCGGCAACGGCGACGTCGCGTCGGCCGCCGGTGACCCCGCCCGGGCCCTCGCGCTTGCCGGCGATGCGCTTGCCGCGGGAACCGACGAGGCCGCCACGGCCGAGCAGGTGACGCGGCTCGCGGCCGACGCCGCCGGGGCACTCGCGGGGCTGCTGTGGCGCGGCGAGGAGGGGCGTCCGCCGTCGCTCGTCGCCTCCCACGGGCTGACGGCGACGGAGACGGCGCTCATCGATGCCGGAGAGGCCGCGGACGTCGCCCTGCACGCCCGCGGGCCCGTGACGGTCGAGTCGGGGGACAGGTGGCTTCCGGTCGGAGCGGGCGTCTCTGCCACGCTCCAGCTCGGCCAGCCGCCGGTCGGCGCGCTGCAGCTGCTGTTCGCACCCGGCCACAGGCCGTCGGAAGAGGAGCTGTCGCGGCTCGCGACGTTCGGCGTCCGCGCCGCGCACGCGCTGCGGGCCGCGATCCACTCGCGAACGGTCGAGCTGGAGCTCGAGCGGACGCGCACCCTGCTTGCGGTCGTCGCCCAGGCGATCTCCCAGCTCTCGCTTGCACACACGCTCGAGACCGCGGTCGCGCGTGTCCGCGAGCTGCTGGAGGTCGAGCGCCTGGCGATCTACCTCCGCGAGGACGGCCGACTCTTCGCCGCGGCCGGCGTGGGCCTCGCCGGTCCGCACGTCCGCCTCGCAGAACGGCTGCTCGAGCTCGCCCTCGGGCCCTTCCGCGGCCGCGGCATGGTCGTCGTCCAGGATGCAACGCTCGACCCCCGGCTCGGGCCGGCGGCCGGCGCCGCGGCCGAGGCGGGGATCGAGGCGGCGATCGGTGTTCCGCTCCTGGCGCACGAGGAGCGAGTCGGCTTGCTCGGCGTCTTTCCACGGCGCGGCCGTGTCCTCACCGAGAACGAGAACGCGTTGCTGAGCGCGCTCGCGGCGCAGCTCGCAGTTGCGGTCCAGAACGCCCAGCTCCACGAGCGCGCAAAGCAGCTCGGCGAGGAGCGCGAGCGTGCGCTCGACGCGGAGCGGGCGGCCTCGCGCCAGCTTCGCGCGCTCTACGAGATCTCGCGTTCCTTCGCCCAGAGCCTGTCGCTCGAGTCGACGCTCGAGGCGGTCGCGAACACCGTCGTCGACATCCTCGACGTGGACGTCGCGGTCCTCGGGATGCCCGACGAGCGGCGCGACTTCCTGGCGCCGCGGGCGATGAAGGTCGCGGACGGGAAGCTCGACGAGGTGACCCGGGCGATCCTGTACCAGCCGCTCGCGTTCGGTGCCCACCCGCTGCAGCGGCTGTTCAGGCTGGGGGAGTCGTTCCCGCTGACGCCGCGCACCGTCGGTCGCCTTGGCGGCCGGATTGCGGCACTGCGGCCCTTCCTCGAGCGGGGCTGGACCGGCGCCGTCGTCCCGATCGCGACACCCGCGGAAGTGCTCGCGTCGCTCACGATCCTGTCGCTCCGGCCCGGCTCGCCGGTGACCGAAGAGACGGTAGAGCAGGCGCGCGCGATCGCCGGCCAGGCGGCGCTCGCGATCGACAACGCGCGCCTGTATCAGCAGCAGAAGGAGTTCGCGGACACTATGCAGCGGTCGCTCCTGCCGCGCAGCCATCCCGAGCTCGGCGGGCTCGAGGTCGGAGACGCGTACGAGTCGTCGGCGCGCGTGGAGGTCGGCGGCGACGTCTACGACTTCATGGAGCTGGGGGACGGGCGGCTTGCCGTCGTGCTCGGCGACGTCACCGGACACGGGATCGAGGCGGCTGCGGACATGGCGATGGCGAAATTCGTGTTCCGCTCGCTGGCACGCGAGCACCCGGACCCGAGTCAGTTCCTGCGCGCCGCGAACGACGTCGTCGTGGGGGAGATCGCGCCGGGGAAGTTCATCAGCATGGTCTACCTTGCGATCGACCCGGTCAGCGGCGAGGTAGCGGGTGCGGGCGCCGGCCATCCGCCGCCGCGGATCGTGAGCGCCGACGGCACGGTCGACGGGCTCGACGTGCGCGGCCTCGTGCTCGGAATCGAGGCGGGCCAGGAGTACGAGGAGGTGCGTCGGCCGCTCGACGTCGGCGGCGCAGTCGTTCTCTACACCGACGGCGTCCTCGAGGCGCGGCGCGAGGGCGGCTTCTACGGATTCGAGCGGCTGGACGCCGTCCTCTCGGAGCACCGTGACCTCTCGGCGCAGGAGGTCGCTCAGGCTGTGCTCGAGGACTGCCGCTCCTTCGCCGGGGGCGAGCTCTCGGACGACTGCGCGGTCGTAGTCGTCAAGCGCGTCGCGGGTTGATCCAGCTCCGCCGCCCGCCCGGTCGCTTCGCCCGGGTGGGTCATCGCGGGGCGAGCGCGCTCGCGCCCGAGAACACGCTGGCGGCCCTGGCGCTGGCCGTCGAGTTGGGCTGCGACATGCTCGAGTTCGACGTTCTCGACCTCGTGGACGGAACGCTCGTGCTCGCACATTCGCTGAAGCTCCGCGAGGTCAGCCACGGCGCTGCGCGCGGCCGCGTGCGCCGGCGCACGCTCGAAGGCCTGCGGGTCTTCGCGCCGAACCTGCCCACGCTCGACGAGGCGCTCGCACACTGCGCGGCCGAGCTGCCGGGAATCGGCCTCCAGCTCGACCTGAAGCGGCGCGGGATCGAGCGCGCAGTGGTCGACACCGTTCGCCGGCACGGCGTCCTCGACCGCTCCTGGGTCAGCGGCTTCGACGCGCGGGCGCTGCGGTTGATCGCCGAGCTCGAGCCGAAGCTGGCGCGCGCCTACACCCTCCCACGCGACAGGCTTCGCATCTCGAAGCGCGGCCCGCTCGCACCGGTCGTCCGGGGCACCCTGGCGGCGATTGGCGCATCGCTGCCTCGCCGCCTCCCGGAGCTGCTCCGGCGGGCGCACGCCGATGCCGCGACACTGCACCACTCGGTCTGCTCGCCCGCCGCGATCGCCCGTGCGCATGAGGTCGGCGCGGCGGTCTACGTCTGGACGGTCGACGATCCGGCGCTCGCTCAGAGGCTGGTCGACGCGGGAGTCGACGGTATCATCACGAACGATCCGCGGATCTTTGCGACTCTGAAGACGTGAAACGCGCCGCCCTTCTGTTGTACACGCTCACGGGCCTGGCGCTCGCGGGAGTCCTCGCGGCCGTCGTCAGCGCCGGACCTGCGTCGAAGCAGTCGACCACGACGACCGGCACGACGACGACGCCGGCCCCCACGATCGCGAGCGGCGTCACGATCGCCGGCATCGCGGTCGGCGGAATGGCGCCCGCCGATGCGGCGAAGACGGTTGAGGCCGCCTTTGCCGCGCCGATCGAGCTCACCGTCTGCCGAGCCCGCGTCCTCGTGACGCCCGACGTCCTCGGCGCGACCGCCGGAGTCGACAAGGCGGTGGAGCGCGCGGCGACCGCGCCGCCGGACACGAAGGTCCCGCTCGCGATCACGACGGACGGCCAGTCGCTCGCCGATTTCGTCGCGAGCCTCGCGAAGCGCTACGACCGCGAGCCGGTCGACACGAAGCTCTTCCTCCGCCGCGGGCGGCCCTGGCTCTCGAAGGAGCGCGCCGGTCTCCGCCTCGACCAGCGCCGCGCCGTTCGCGACATCGCGGCGGTGCTCAGTCCCGCCGCGCGCGAGCCGGTCCGCCTCGTCCAGCGCGTACTCAAGCCGAAGGTGACGCGGCGCAAGTTCGGGCCGGTGATCGTCATCCACCGCGGCGGGAACCAGCTCTACCTGTACCGGGGCACGCGCTTCCTCCGCTTCTTCCATGTCGCCACCGGCCAGAGCGCGTACCCGACGCCGCTCGGCCGCTTCACGATCGCCGTCAAGTGGAGGAACCCCTGGTGGTATCCGCCGAACTCGCCCTGGGCGAAGGGCCAGAAGCCGATCCCGCCCGGCCCCGGCAACCCGCTCGGGACGCGCTGGATGGGCCTGACCGCGCCGGGCGTCGGCATCCACGGGACCCCTGACGCCGCCTCGGTCGGCTACTCCGTCTCCCACGGCTGCATCCGGATGCACATCTCGGAGGCGGAGTGGCTCTTCAACTACGTGACCATCGGGACGACCGTCTTCATCGTCCCGCACTGATGGCCCGCCCCCTCCGGCTCACGGCGCAGGCGCTCGCGGTGGCGCTCGTCGCGGGCCTGCTGGCGCTGCTCGTCTGGCGCGTTGCCCATGATGACAACAACGCCGTTGCCAAGGCGCTCGACGACGGCCAGCATCCGACGGCGCCGACGTTCGACCTGAAGCGCTTGGACGGTAGCGGCAAGATCGACCTGGTCTCGTTGCGCGGGAAGAAGCCGATCGTCCTCGACTTCTGGGCGTCGTGGTGCATCCCGTGCATCTCCGAGGCGAAGCGGCTCTCGGCCGCGCAAGCGCGCTACGGCGATCGGGTCGCGATCATCGGCGTCGACACGAAGGACTTCGCGCCGGACGCACGCCGCTGGCAGCGCAAGCACGACGTCACCTATCCAAGCGTCCACGACGGCGACGGGAAGGTGCTCGCGAAGTGGGGCGGACTGCCGATCCCGCGAATGTTCTTCATCGACCGTCGCGGCAAGGTCGTCGGCGAGCTGATCGTCGAGGAGGACCTCCCGCGGTACCTCCGCCAGATCGCGGAGTCGTGACCCGGATCCTCGCTGCGGGGCTGCTCGCGCTCGCGCTCGTGCCCGTCGCACGCGGCTCCGACCGGCATCCGTCGCTGGCCGAGCTCGAGGGGGAGGTGATGTGCCCGGTCTGCGGGACGACGCTCGATCAGTCGGACGCGCCCGCGGCGCGGCAGATCGAGCGGTTCATCAAGCGGCGGATCGCCGCCGGCGACAGCAAGCGGCAGATCAAGGACGCGCTCGTCGCCAACTACGGCGAGGCGATCCTCGCATCGCCGCCGAGGCACGGCTTCGGCCTCCTGGCCTGGTGGGTTCCGCTGGGCGGGATCATCCTCGCGGCCGCGTTGCTCGGCTGGGGCATCTGGCGCTGGTCGCATGCCCGTGAGCCGGCCGCAGCCGGCGCCGGCGCGCCGCTCGATCCTGCGCTCGACCGACGGCTCGACGACGAGCTGAAGCGGTTCGACGGCTGATGGAGAAGGCCGGCGGACTGTTCCTGCTGGGCTTCGCCTCGATCGCGTTCCCGTGCGTCCTGCCGCTCGTTCCGGGGTACCTCTCGGCGGTCTCCGCCGTCGAGGCGCAACGGTTGGGCGACCCCGGCGTCGGCCGACGGGTGGCCCTGGCGAGCATTCCTTTCATCGCGGGCTTCGCCGTGGTCTTCGTGGCTCTCGGTGCGGCCGCCAACGTGATCTCGAGCGTGATGAGCGAGGAGACGAAGCAGGCGTTCGCAGGCTTCATCCTTGTGGTCGCGGGCCTCGCCTTCATGGGCGTCCTGCCGTGGACGGACCGTCTCGTCGCAGGAGGGCTTCTCCAAGGCGCGCGGAACCGGGGCTCGCGCGTCGTTCTGGGAGGTGCATTCGCAGTCTGCGCTGCGCCGTGCGTCGGACCGTTCCTGGCCGAGGCGTTTGCGGCCGCCAGTAATTCCGAGACCGTCCTCCGCGGCTCGGCTTGGCTCGCCGCATACTCCGCGGGACTCGGCGCCGCGTTCCTCCTGATTGCGGTGTTCTTCGTCCGCGGAATGGCGTTCTTCCGCTGGATGCGCGACCACTACCGGTGGTTCTCGATCGTCGGGGGAACAATCCTCGTCGCGCTCGGCCTGCTGCTCTTCTTCGATCAATTCTTCCGGGTACAGGTCTACACGCACCGTTTCCTCGAGGCCGTCGGCCTCGGCGACCTTTAGAACTCGTTTCAAAACGAAGCCTTGTGCCGCCGGGCCGCGCTGGACGGCGCGAGGCCGCGTCCTCACTCGCGCCCATATCGCTGATATGGCCGCTCCCTGCGTCCTTGCCTCGCACCGCCCATCACGCCCCGGCGACGAAGCGTCATTCTGAAACGAGTTCTTAGACCCGAGGCGCCGGCACGTCGAGCGAGCCGCGTGCCGCGAGCTCGCGCAGCTGGTCGAGCAGCGCGGCCACGTCGACGCCGCGATGACGCGGCGCGAACGGCTCGAGCCGCCGGATCGCCTTCGCGAGCTGACGCTCCGTCGCGACGGGCTTGCCGCGCCCTGCCTGGTACCACGCGACCGCAACGTGGACGAGCCCTTGGTAGAAGTCACGCTCCTCGGGCGATGCGGCGCGCCACACCAGCTCCAGCTCTTCGTGAGCGGCGAAATACTCGCCGCGGCGGATCAGCTCGAGACCAGATTCAAACTCGGACGCGGATCTCTCCGTCGGCGACCTCGACCTCGTAGGTGCGGAGCTGGATCGCACGGTCGAACTCGTTCTCGCCGGTGCGGACGTCGTACTGCCACCCGTGCCAAGGGCAGGTCAGGACGCAGTCCTCGAGGTGTCCCTCGCCCAGCGGGCCCTGGAGGTGGAGGCAGTGCCCCTGGGTCGCGTAGAACCCACCGTCGCAGTGGGCGAGCGCGATCTCGTCCTCGCCGGCGCGAACGGCCCGCACGGAGCCCGGTGGGACGTCGTCGACCCGTGCGACTGCCACGAATTCGCCCGCCTCCATCGCCCTCCGACCCTACCAGCGCGCTTGTGTCGCGGCGGTGACGGGGGGTACGCTCCGACAGTGGCGACGATCCTGCTCTGTGGGGTCGATGTCTACTTCCGGGGGAAGCTCGACGCGCTGCTCCCTGACCATCACCTCGTCACCACCGACAGCGCCGACTGGCCCGACCTCGTGATCGCAGACATCTCTCGCGTCGATCCCGACGAGGTCGCGGACGCTTACCCCGACGTCCCGATCCTCGGCTTCGGCGGGCACACCGACACATCCGGATTGCGGCGCGCGCACACCGCCGGCTTCGATCAGGTGGTCGTCAAGAGCGCGCTCCAGGAGCGGGCGGCTCAGCTCGTCGAGGAGCTGACCGCGCCAGTAGAGTAGGTCGCCCGATGACCTACATCATCGCCGAGCCTTGCATCGACATCAAAGACCGTTCCTGCGTGGACGTCTGCCCCGTCGACTGCATCCACGAGGCGGAGCGGATCCTCGTCATCGACCCCGAGGAGTGCATCGACTGCGGTGCATGCGAACCGGAGTGCCCCGTCGAGGCGATCTTCCCGGAGGACGCGCTCCCCGACAAATGGGAGCCGTTCGTGAAGATCAATTACGCGTACGGCGACGGGATGGACGTCGTCAACCAGCTTACGGACGCGTACGCCACAGAACACAACGTCCAGAACCCACCGCTGGAATAAATCTGACGGAACCGGGCACCCTTTCAGGCGGAAAGCACCGCCTAGGAGGGATCACACATGCCTCAGGAAGCCTGGAGCAACAAGCGGGAACGGCAGTACGAGCACGTCAAGGAAGGCGCCAAGAAGCAAGGCGCGTCGACGAAGCGCGCGAAGGAGATCGCCGCGCGCACGGTCAACAAGGAGCGCGCGCGCTCCGGCGAGACGAAAGGGAGGCCGTCGCGCACGTCGACGCGGGACATCTCCTCCGGCCGGCGCGGCGGGCTGCGCTCCGGCACGAGCCGGCCGAAGGGCCGGACGAAGGAGCAGCTGTACAACGAAGCCAAGCGGATGAACATCTCCGGCCGCTCGAAGATGAACAAGCAGCAGCTACAGCGGGCGGTGGACCGGAAGAAGTAGAAGGCCGCGTAGCCTGAGCCCGCACAGCTACGCTCGCGGCGTGCGTCCGAAGACGCTCGACCACGTCGCCTTCTGGGTCGCGGACCGCAAACCGATCGTCGAGTTCGCGACCCGCCACCTCGGCATGCACGTCGTCGACCGGCAGGACACGTTCACGCTCGTCGGCTCGGACGCGCGGCGCGGGAAGCTGACGCTGTTCGATGCCGAAGGGCCACGCGAGCCTGGTGCGATCAAGCACGTGGCGCTCCGCGTCTCCGACCTCGAGCAGGCGCGTTCCGCCCTTCCCGACAGTGCCGGCGATGAGCTCGAGCTGACCGAGGGAATTCGCGTCCGGCTCGTCAAAGCGCAGACGGACGTCGACTACGACCTCGATCACGTCGCGCTCTACACGCCCTCGCCCGAGGACACCGCCTCCCGCTACCTCGAGCTTGGATTCGAGCCCGCGGAACCGAGCGAGGACGGTCGTCCCCGCGTCGAGGTCGGCGGGGCCTTCGTCGAGCTCCACGAAGGCGACCCGGGCGATCCCGACAAGCCGCTCCTCAACCACCTCGCCGTGCTCGTCGACTCGGCGGACGAGCATACGGAGGAGGCCGAGCGACTGGGAATCGTCGATCGCGTCGTCGACGCCGCGAACACGCGCGCCGTCTTCGTGTGGGGCCCGGACCGCGTCCGGATCGAGTACGTCGAGCACAAGCCGGGATTCGCTCTCACTTAGTCATCGCCGGCGCCGGCATGGCCGGTCTCTGCGCGGCAGCCCGCGCCCGCGAGCTCGGCGCGACGCCTCGTGTCTACGAGAAGGGCGATCGTCCGGGCGGATCGATGCTGCTGTCGAGCTGCGTGATCTGGCGCCACCGCCGGTGGGAGGACTTTCGCGCCGAGTGCCCCGGCGGGGACGAGGCTCTCCAGCGGCTCGTCTGGGAGCGACTGGACGACGCGATCGCTTGGCTCGAGTTGCTCGGCGCGCCGGTGGTCGAGCACGAGACGGGAAATCCGCGCACGGTCGGGAAGCGATTCGACCCGCGCGGCCTCACGGACACACTCGTTCGGGCCGCCGGTGATGGTTGTCTATACAGACATCACGGGTCTACCGAGGCCACGATCCTGGCGACCGGCGGCTTCCAGGGAAGCCCGGAGCTGGTCGCGGAGCACATTCGGCCGGCTGCGCCGTTGCGGCTGCGCGCCAACCGCTGGAGCGCCGGCGACGGCCTAAGGTGGGGTCTCGCCCGTGGCGGCTCGACGTCCGTGGGCATGGGTGAGTTCTACGGCCGCAACATGCCTGACGTCGACTTCGGCGAGCCGGACTTCGTGCCGCTCGCGCAGCTGTACGGCCGCTTCGCCCGCGTCTTCAACGACCGAGGCGAGGAATTCTTCCCCGGTGAAGTGTCGTGGTCGGAGAACGACCTCGTTCAGGCGACGGCGCGGCAGCCGGGCGGACGCGCCTGGTACGTCCTCGACGAAGCCGTTCTCGCCGAACGCGTCCGCGGCCGTCCCGTGAGCGACATGGTCGCGGCCGCCCCGACGCGCATGAACCCGTGGGAGCTTCCGTTCTCGGCGCCGCCCGGCGCGCGCGTCGCTGTCCGCGTAAAGCCCGGGATCACGCACACGATCGGCGGGCTCCGGATCGACTCCAGGAGCCGGGTCGTCGGCGCTGAAGGCCTGTTCGCCGCGGGCGCGGACGTTGGCGGCATTGCGACGGGCGGGTATGCGAGTGGCCTCGCCGCCGCGCTCGTGCTCGGTCTCGTCGCCGCCGAAACGGCCGTCGGCGCGGGCGGTTGACGGGCCGTTACTCCTCAAACGCAGCGGGAGCGCCTCCTGCGCTCCCGCTGCTGATCCTGAGCCAGTGGCTCCTATTTCGCGAACTTGAAGAACGCGTAGTGCGAGGTCCCGTCCCTGAGCTTGACCGTCAGCTTCTGGCAAGTATTCGTCCAGCTTGAGGACGTCTTCCAAACGTAGATGTACTGGCCGTACGGCGCATTCGCAGTCGCGTCGTACTGCAGCCCGCTGTTGGTTGCCGCCAAGATCTCCTCGATCGTGTCCGCCACGACAGCGCCCGACGGGCAGGTGAACTGCTTCACGCTGGGAGACGTGCTGTCGAACATGATCGAGAGGCCCTGATTGCCACTGAGGTCGAACTTGACGGGAATCGCGCTTCCCGCCTTCGCCATGTTCAGCACCGTGATCGAGGCACCGGTCGGGTCAGGGTTGTTGTCGACAGGCTGGAAGAAGCCGTGCCAGACGTAGTTCACGTTGAACGTCCTGGACACAGAGGGTGCGGGGTTGTAGTTGGCGTTCCCCGCCTGTGAAGCCGTCACCGTGCAGGCGCTGACGGCGGCGGTGTGGATCTTCCCATCATCCGCGATCGAGCAGACAGCTGCGGGTCCCGCCGCGAGGCTGACGGCAAGCGGCGAGTTCACCGTTGCACCGGCGTCGAAGTCGGCTGCCCCGAGCGGCTTGTCGGCGATCGGCGGGAAAGTGATTGCCTGGTCCGCCTTCTTCACCGTCAACGTGCCGGTGTGGTAGGTGATCGTGTAGTTCGCCGACGTCTGGCCGGAGCAGCTGATCACGTACGTCCCCGCGTCCGGCGTCGCGGTCGCCGCCGGCGTGTAGCCGCAGCTGAGCGTGCCGTCGAGGCTGCTCGCCGTATCGCCGCTGACGAACGAGTTGTAGACGACGTCGATCGTCGGCCTCGGAGCGCCGTACGTGATCGTGTAGCTCGCCGGGTCGACGCTCAGCGCGGCTTTCCCGATGGCAAACGTCCGCGACACTGGCGCCGCCGCTTGGTAGTTGCCGTTGCCGGCCTGCGATGCCGTGACCGTGCAGCTCCCGGCACCGGTCATGTGGACGGTGCTCCCGCTGATCGTGCATTGATCGGATGCACCGACAGCGAACGTCACGGGATTACCCGAGCCCCCGCCGACCGCAGTCACCGTGAACGGAGCGCCACCATACGTCTTGTCCGCGAGCGGCGCGAAGTTGATCGACTGGTCGGCCTTGTCGATGACGAGCGTTCCGGTTGCGTCTTCGGCTTCGTAGTTCGCGTTGTTCAACGACGCCACGACCGCGTAGCTGCCGGCGTTCGTGGGGGCCGTCGCCGATCCGTCGTAGGTGAGATGGGTGCCGCCGAGGCCTGCGGGGTCGGTCGAGACCGTCGCCGCCTTCGGGGAGCCGCTGTAGGTGTGGTGCAGGGTCGACAGCGACAGCGTCGCGTGTGCCTTGTCGATCACGAGCGTGCCGCCGGCGTTGCTGGCTTCGTAGTTCGGATTGTCGAGGGACGCGACGACGGCGTAGCTGCCGGCGTTCGTGGGGGCCGTCGCCGATCCGTCGTAGGTGAGATGGGTGCCGCCGAGGCCTGCGGGGTCGGTCGAGACCGTCGCCGCCTTCGGGGAGCCGCTGTAGGTGGGGTGCAGGTTCGACAGCGACAGCGTCGCGTGCGCCTTGGCGATGTCGAAGCCGCGGCTGACGTCGGCGGCGGCGTTGTAGTTGGCGTTGCCCGCCTGGGAGGCGGTGACGTTGCAGTGGCCGGCGCCGGTGATCGTGACGGTGTGGCCGCTGATCGAGCAGTTGCCGCTGGTCTCGAAGCCGACGCTCAGCCCGGAGCTGGCGCTGGCGCTGACGTCGAAGGCGGCGTCGCCGAAGGTCTTGTCGGCCAGGTTGGCGAAGCTGATCGTCTGGTCGGCCTTGGCGATGTCGAAGCCGCGGCTGACGTCGGCGGCGGCGTTGTAGTTGGCGTTGCCCGCCTGGGAGGCCGTGACCGTGCAGCTGCCGGCTCCGGTGATGTGGACGAAGCCGCCCAGCGTCACGTTGCAGTTGCCAACAGCGCTGAAGGCAACGCCAAGCCCGGAGCTCGCCGTCGCGCTGACCATGAAGTCGGCGTTCCCGTAGGTCTGGTCCGCCAGCGCACCAAACGTGATCGTCTGGCTCGCCTTGTCGATCGCGAAGCTCTGCGCGACGTCCGCCGCGGCGTTGTAGTTGCCGTTGCCGGCCTGCGAGGCGGTGATCGTGCAGCTGCCCGCGCCGATGATGTGGACGCTGTTGCCGCTGACGTTGCAGTCGCCGTTAGCGTTGAAGCTGACAGGGAGCCCGGAGCTGGCGGTGGCGCTGACAGTGAAGTCGGCGTCGCCGAACGTCTTGCCGGCCAGGGCGTCGAACGTGATCGACTGGCTCGCCTTCCCGATCACGAGCGTCCCGCTGATCGGAGTCGCCTGGTAGTTGGCGTTGCTCAGAGACGCCAGCACCGCGTAGCTGCCCGCGTTCGTGGGCGCAGCGCTCGAGCCGTCGTAGGTGACAGAGACGCCGCTCAAGTCACTCGGGGTCGTGTTCACTGCGACCGCCTTGGGAGTGCTGTCGTAGCTACGGCTCAGCGTGCCGGCGGCGAAAGCAAGCGTCGCCTGGGCCTTGTTGATCGAGAACGTCCGCGACACCGGAGTGGCCGCGCTGTAATTGCCGTCGCCCGCCTGGCTTGCCGTTACCGCGCAGCTACCGGCACTCGTCATGTGCACCTTGTTCGACACGATCGTGCACTGATCAGTCGCCCCGGTTGAATAGCTGACGGCCAAGCCGGAGCTTGCGGTCGCGCCTGGATCGAAGTCGGCGTCGCCGACCGTCTTATCGGCGAGCGCCGGGAACGTGATCGTCTGGCTCGCCGTCGTGGCGACGACGTTCCGCGTGACGGTCGGCGCAGCGTTGTAGTTCGCGTCGCCCGACTGGGACGCCGTGATCGCGCATGTTCCCGACCCGGCCGTCATCGTGACAGTCCCGAGCGCGCCGTTGTACGTACAGGGCCCGGTGACGCCGACGGCGGCGGGGAGGCCGGAGCTGGCCGTCGGATTGATCGCAAAGCTCGTGTTGTAAGGCGCGGGACTTGCCGGCTGCGCAAACGTAATCGTCTGGTCGGCCTTGTTCACCGTCTGCGTCTGTGCCGCGCTGCTCAGGCCCGACGCGGACGCGGTGAGCTGATGCGATCCGCTGCCGCGGGCAGCCGGCTTGTAGTAGAACGTGGCCGAGTTGCTGCCCGAGCTGATGGTGACGCTCGCGCCGGTGGACGTCCCGCAGCTGCTGTCCGTAAAGAATCCGCCGCTCCCGTCGCTCGCCAGGTTCACGGTCGTGGTGCTCGTGACGTTCGTCGGCGAGTCACTGGCGTTCTGCGTCTGAACGGTGATCGGCCCGAGGCAGTCGTCGACGGCGCCGGTGCGCGCTGGGGTCGTGTATGCCAGCTTCGTCGGGCCCGCTGCATTGACCGTGAGCGTGTTGGAGCCGGTGCTGGCGTTGAAGCTTCCGTCGCCTGCGAACGTGGCGACGACGCCGCCGGGATAGGTACCGACGGCGATGCCGGAGAGGCTGACGCCGCTCAAGGTCGCGACGCCGGAGGCGTTCGTCGTCGGGCAGGCCGGCTTCCCGGTGACGCCGCAGACAGTCGTGCCGTTCAACGCGAAGCTGATCGCCTTGCCGCTGATCCCCGCGCTAGTGCTCGCGTTCTTGAGCGTCGCGGTCACGGTCACCGTCCCGCCGAAGGTGCCGGACGCCGGATCCACGGTAAGCGTAGTGGTAGGAAGGGTGTTGGTCGAGAGCGAAAAATTGCCAGCGCTGGTGTTGTGCTCGCCGTCACCGCCATAGGAGGCGCTGATTTTGTGCGTGTTTCCTTGGGAGGGGGTGAAAGCCACGGAGCAAGTTGCGGAGCTGCCGGTCCCACTCAGCGAGCAGCTCGTTGCGGTGAAGGTTCCGGTCCTGTCACTGCTCCAGTTGCTCACGGTGCCGGTTGGCTTGCTCGTCGAACCACTCGACGTGTCGGTGACGGTCGCCGTGCACGTCGTTGGCTGCCCGACAGTGACGGGACTCGGGGAGCAGGAAATGGAGGTGGTAGTCGCCCGTTTGCTTACCGTCAGCGACTGAGGATCGCTGCTGCCGTTGTGGTTGCCGTCCCCGCCATAAGTGGCCGTGATCGTGTGCGTGGCGGCCGAGCTGGGCGTGTAGGTCGTCTGACAACTCGACTGGCCGGCGTTGCCGGTCGGGGCCAACGTGCAGCTCGTGGCGTTGAACTGACTGGCCGGAGCGGTGTTCGTGCTCCAGCTGACACTGCCGGTCGGCACGGTCTTGGCGGTGCTCGAGTCGGTGACGGTTGCCGTACACGTCGTGGAAGCATCGATCACGAGCGAGGTCGGGGTGCAGCTGACGATCGCAGTTGTGTTCGCCTTGGTGACGTCGAACGAGCTGCTCGTCGCCCCAGTGAGTCCGGCGCTCGAAGCCGCCAGCGTGTAGCCCGTTCCCGCCGCGTTGATCGAGAGGTTGGAGAACGTGGCGACGCCGTTCACGGCGTTCGCAGTCGTCGTTCCGCTCAAGGCGCCACCGCCGGCGTTGTTCCCGATCGCGATCGTGATCGCGGCGCTCGAAGCCGGGTTCGTGTTGCCGTCGGCGTCCTGGACCGCGACGTTGACGCCGCCCGTCGCGCCGTTGATGCTGTTGTTTACGGCGGTGTTCGTCGGCTGGGACGTGAACACGAGCTTCGCGGACGGGCCGGAATTCACGACCTGGCTTACGGGCGGGTCGCTTGTCGACGCGCCGGGGGTGGTACCTGGACCGCCGCCGTTGAAGCAGGCTCGGATCGAGTGAGTCGCGACGGACAGCGTGGAGATGGTGAACGTCGCCTGCCGACTCAGACCGCTTCCGGTGAGCGTGCTCGTGGATCCCAGCGTCGTCCCGCCGCCGCAGTTGCTATTTGCATTCTCGACGAACGCGACGGTCTGCGAGCCGAACGTGCACGTGCTACTGCAGGTAACCGTGGCCGTGAACGTGACGGATTGCTTGACGGCCGACGGGTTGGCGCTCGAGACAAGAGTCGTTGTTGTCGAGATGGCGTCGGTGAAGCTCGTTGTCGCGGTCGCGCCGGACGATCCGGTCGCAGCGACGCTGTAGGTCGCCACGAACCAATTCGGCAGCTGGAACTGCTTGCTGAACCCACCGGTGGCGTCCGCGGTCACGTCACCGTTGTAGTCCCAGGTCTGAGCGGCATTGTCGTTGACGTAGATGTGCACGGCCTCACCGGGCCCCCACCCTGCGCCCGTGAGCGTCACCGTCGCGCCCGGCGGGTAGTCCGCCAGATCGCTGGAGATCGAGGGCGCGAACGGCGAAGGCGACGTGGACGGGGTCGTCGAGGTGGTGGTCGTCTCGGTCGTCGTCGACGCCGGAGTCGTTTCGGCCGCGGTCGATGTCGGAGCCGTGTCTGTCGCGGTCGAGGCGGTGTCAGTCGGCGCCGTCGCCGTTGTGTCGGTGGCGGTTGGCGTTGAATCCGTGCCAGACCCACCTTCCGAGACCATCCCGAGCGCGCCCGACGTCAGCAGCCCCGCACAGAGCAGCGCACCAACCGCAAGAAGGACGCCTAGGCGGCGCAGCCTCCTGTTCCCCCAAGTCAGCTGCCCTTGCCCCTGCCTGTCCGAACGACTCCGCCGCATCACCAAGCCCCTTCCTCAGGACCGCCCGAGCCTCGCCCAGCCGCAGCCATGCACAGGGCGGGCCGCATGCCCGCTGGCTGAGCCAATCTCGTGTCGGTCAGTTTTGTTCGTCGCGTCAACGATCTGCCTCCCTCGGCACTCCCTCCACCGTGACTGAGCAGGCCAGGTGCAGGGACTAGCCGTCGGTCGTGAGTCGACCGCTCGAAGGTCCTGATCGCCGGCACCGCAGTGCCGCGCGACGATCGGCTCGTCCGAACCCATCCCTACCTCTCCCTGTCAGCCGCAGACCCGCCGGATGAGGTGCCGCAGTCCCGACGGTCGCTTACACCGTTGCCGCTGGTTGGGCCCTCGTCAATGGGCCGAGCGGCCTATTTCCGCCGGCGCCCGTCGGATGGTCAGGCGTGCTCTACGCCGCCTGCAGATAGACGCACTGCCGCGAGTCGTTCGGCAGCGGGGAGGGTGCGATCTTCGTCACGCGCAGCTTCCCGTTGTCGGCCTCGACCTCGGAGCCGACCGCAGGCGGCTCGCCCTGCTCCTCCCGCAGCTCGTAGCCGCTCGGCTTCCAGATGAAGAGAAGATACGACCCTTCCGCCATCGCGCCGCGGATCCTAGCCCGCGCCGACGTACGGAGGCAGCATGACTCGGACGGTCGTTCCGCCGTCTTCGCCCTGGTCGACGGTGAGGACGCCGTTCAGGGTGCGCGCCCGCTCGGCGAGCTCCTCGAGGCTCCTGCGGCGGCGCTCCCCGGGCGCGTCGTCCGTGATCGCCGTCTCGACCGCGCCGTCCTCTGTTTCACGTACCGAGACCGAGACGGTCTCCGGCGGTCCGCGCCCCACTGCCTGGTTCAGCGCCTCGCGGATGATCTGGTAGAGGGCGGCCTGCGTCTTCTCCGCGAGTAGTTCGGCTGCTTCGACGTCGACGTCGACGTGTACTTGGTGCGCAATCCCGATCTGGTCCGTGAGGGCGCGAACGGCGGTGACGAACCCCTGGTCGCGGAGAACGACCGGCTCGAGGTTGAACGAGAGGTCTCGTAGCTGCCCGATCGTTGCGCGGTGGCGGTGGAGCGCGCGGCCGATGATGTCCTGCGCCTCCTCGTCGCGGCCTTCGTCGATCGAGTTGAGCCCCGCGTCGAGGAGCAGCGCGATGCCGGAGAGCGACTGGACGGCGCCGTCGTGCAGCTCGTTCGCCAGACGCCGCCGCTCCTCCTGCTCGGCGGTGATCAGCTGGTCGGAGAGGCGCGAGCGCTCGGCCTCGCGCACCTGCGCCTCCTCGAGGAGCTGCGCGTTGTCGTACTCACGCGCGGCGAAGTCCGCGAGGACGGTCGCGCGGACGACGTCGTCCCGCGTGAACGGCGTGGGGCGCGTCAGCCGGAGCGCCCCGATCTCCTCGTCGCGCACCTCGAGCGGGACGACGACCGCGTTCTCCGCAGGAGCCTTCCTCGGTCGCTGGCCGGCGTGCAGCATTCGCGCCCTCGCCTCGAAGAGCCGCTCCGCCTCACGACAGGTTTGCTCCAGAACGTTGCCGGCGGAGGCGATCGAAGCCATCGAGTCGACGAGCGACTCGAGGAAGCGCGCCTCGGACGAGAGCTCCTCCTCGGCCGCCTCGTGCCGGCGGCGCTCGGTGACGATCAGGTCGGCGGCGAAGAGGGCGGCGAAGGCGACGGCGAGCGCGAACCCGACCGCGACGGTCGGCCCGTTGTCGGCGACGACCCCCACCACCGCGAGCACGGCCATTGCCGCGAACGCGCCGCCGAGGAGGCCGGCTCTAGTCGATGATCGCTTCGCGAAGCGCAATGGCGACCGCTTGCGTCCGCGTGTCCGCCTCGAGCTTGGCCAGGATGTGGCGGACGTGGCTCTTGACGGTTTCCTGGCTGATGAAGAGCTTCGCGGCCACGTCCTGGTTGGACATCCCGTCGGCGAGCAGCTGCAGGATCTCCCGCTCGCGGCCGGTCAGCATCTCGTCCTTGTCCTTGCCGGTCAGGAAGGCGGGCATCAGCGCCGGGTCGACGTAGCCCTCGCCGCCCGCGACCTTCTCGATCGCGCGGAGGAGCGTCTGGTGCGGGGCCTCCTTGAGGATGTAGCCCTTCGCGCCCGACTCGAGGCCGCGGCCGAGGAGCGACCGCTCGCTGTAGGCCGTGAAGATCAGCACGGCCGCGTCGGGGACCTTCTGCGTCAGCTCCCGCGTCGCCTCCAGCCCGTCCATGCCGGGCATGCGGACGTCCATGATCACGACGTCCGGGCGGCGGCGCTCCGCGAGTGCGACCGCGCTCGCTCCGTCCGCCGCCTCGCCGATCACACGGATGTGCGGCGCCCGCGAGAGCGACAGTCGTAAGCCCTCACGGACGACCTCGTGGTCGTCGACGATCAGACAGGTAATTTCGGACGGCTGAGAGTTCCCGCTCTCCAAGTGGGCGGATTGTATTCCTGAAGTCGGCGTTACAGGGCGAGCGCCAGCTGTTCGGGCCCGGGCTCGGGCTCGAGCCTCACCTCGCGGCGGTCGCGGACGGCGTACTCGCGGGCAAGCCGCGCGACCTCGCTCCGCACCGGTTTCTGGTCGTCCGAGCCGAGGTAGGCCCGCCCCGCATAGAGCTCCTCGTAGTGCGGAAGCTGCTCCGGCCAGTCCTCGGCGAGGTGCGTGAGGAAGTGCTCACGCGTCCCGGGCCGGAGGAACAACAGGTTCGCCCAGATCCCGGTCGCACCGGCAGCGCGCGCCGCACGGACGACTTCGCGGAGCTGTTCGGGGCGGTCGGAGATCCCGGGCAGGATCGGCGCCATGCCGACCCGCGCATCGACGCCGGCCTCGACGAGCTCCGTGATCGCGCGCAGCCGCTGCCGCGGGTGCGCCGTCGACGGCTCGGTCCGACGCCACACGTCCTCGTCCAGGGTCGGGATCGAGAACGTCACCCCGACGCGCGCGCGCCGGGCGGCGTCGACGAGGACGTCCAGGTCCCGGACGATCATCGGCCCGCGCGTGCTGATCGAGAACGGGTTCGAGGCGTCGCGCAGGACCTCGAGGCACGCGCGCGTCAGCTTGTAGCGCCCTTCGGCCGGTTGATAGGGATCGGTCGCAGCGCCGATCGCGACGTGCTCGCGCTCCCAGGAGGCCCGCGCGAGCTCCTTCCGCAGGATCGCGGCGACGTTCGTCTTCACGCGGATGGACGTCCCGTAGCGATCGTCGGAGGGCCGGTCGGAGCGCCGCTCGAAGTGGCGGACGTAGCAGAACGTGCACCGGTGGACGCAGCCCATATACGGATTCAGGGACCACTTGAACCCCATCCCCTTGACCGGGTTGAGCGCGCTCTTACACGGTTCCTCGCGATACTCGACGCGCATGGGCGAGACGCGAATCATAGAACAAACGTTCGTATCGACGGAAGAGGGTATTCAGCGGATCACGCTGCCGCTGCCGACGGGCCCGCGCCACGTCCACTGCTACGTCATCGACGGGACGCTCTTCGACACGGGGCTCGGTCTCGGCGACTCGCCCTGGAAACGAGTGGCCGTCGACCGGATCGCGATCACGCACTTCCATCCCGACCACGTCGGCGGTGCCGCAGCTGCGGCCGAGGCCACGGGGGCGACCGTCCACCAGGGCGCGCTGGACTACGCGCAGTGCGAGCGCGTCTGGGGCTCGAGCGACTGGCCCGAGCGGATCGCGGCATGGTTCCGCTCGCACGGCGTCCCGCCGGACCTCACCGACGATCTGATCGAGCAAGGACATGCGTTTGCAGAGTTCGTACGGTTCGCCCGGGGACCCGAGCTCCTGTACGAAGGGAGCGAGCTCGCCGGCTGGCAGGTGATCGAGCTGCCCGGCCACGCCGACGGCCACATCGGTTTCCTCCGCGACGGCATCCTCATCGGCGGCGACCACCTGCTCGCGCGGATCTCGCCTGCGGTCGGCCTCTATCCCGAGAGCCGCCCGGATCCTCTCGGCGACTACCTGGCCTCGCTCGAGCGGACGATCGAGCTCGCGCCGCGGATCGTCTACCCGGGCCACGGCGAGCCGATCGGGGACGCCGCCAACAGGGCGCGTGAGCTGATCGAGCACCATCGCACCAGGCTCGACGCGACGGCCGCCGAGCTCGGCCCCGAGCCCCGCAGCGGTTACGAGGTCTCGCTGGGCCTCTTCGGTCGCGCGCTCGCCCCCACGCAGCGCCGCTTCGCCGTCGCCGAGACGCTCTCCCATCTCGAACGTCTCGTCCGCGCAGGCCGTGCCGCGCGTGGCGGAGACGACCGGGCCGTTACCTATACTGCGGCGTAGTTGGACGACGAGATCCCTCCTAGTACCAACGGCCCGGGGGTCGGGCCGTGACCCTTCTGTTCGAGCTCCTCGCGGTCGGCGTTCTGATTCTGCTGAACGCGTTCTTCGTCGCGGCCGAGTACGGCCTCGTCACCGCCCGCCGCACGCGGATCGTCGAGCTCCATCACCAGGGAAACCGGCGCGCGCGGGCTGTCCTCCGGATCACGAGCGATCCACCTCGCTTCATCTCTGCGATGCAGCTCGGCGTCACGCTCACCTCGCTCGGCATCGGCGCCCTCGGCGAGCAGGCGCTCTCGCACGCGTTCGACGACCTGATGTCGACCGTGCTCGCCGTGTTGCTCGCGTACCTGATCCTCACCTACTTGCACGTGGTGATCGGCGAGCTCGTGCCGAAAGGGATCGCGCTCGGCCATTCGGAGGGGACCGCGCTCGCGGTCTCCGCGCCGGTTCGGGCGTTCTTCGAAGTCTTCCGCCCGCTGATCTGGGTCCTGCAACGCTCGACCGAGGTCGTCCTGCTCGCGCTCGGCCTGCAGCCGCCCGGCGCCGAGGACGCGGTCCATTCCGAGGCCGAGCTGCGGATGCTCGTCTCCCAGTCCACCGAGCACGGCGAGATCGAGCAGCAGGAGCAGGAGATGCTCTACAAGGTCTTCGACTTCGCCGACAAGGAGGTCTCGAACGTGATGGTGCCGCGGCCGGAGGTCGTGGCGCTCTCGATCGACCTCCCGCCGGAGCAGTGCCTCGAGGCCGTGATGGACTCGCCGTATACGCGCTACCCCGTCTATCGGGAGTCTCTCGACAACGTCGTCGGCATCCTCCACGTCCGCGATCTCTTCGGCGCGCTCCGCGACCGGGGGATGCACGAGGTCAAGATCGAGGATCTCGTCCGGCCGGCGCACATCGTCCCCGAGACGAAGGACCTGGCGGCACTCCTCACCGAGTTCCGCCGGACGAATCAGCACATGGCGATCGTGGTCGACGAGTACGGCGAGATGGAAGGGATCGCGACGCTCGAGGATCTGCTCGAGGAGATCGTCGGCGAGATCGAGGACGAGTTCGACCTTCCCGACGAGTCGATCGAGCAAATCGACGAGGACACGATCAGGATCGACGGCACGTTCCCGATCGACGACTTCAACGAGCGGTTCCGCACCGAGCTGCCGCAGGAGGATTACCACACCGTCGCCGGCTTCGTCTTCGGGCTCCTGGGCCGCCAGCCTGAGGTCGGGGACGACATCTCCCACGACGGCATGCGCTTCGACGTGCTCGAGGTGGAGGGATCGCGCATCAACAAGCTCGCCGTCACGTTCGAGCAACGCCGCGACCAACGCGATCGGGACGTCACTGAGCGGGACGAGCTCGAGGCGGACCTGTTCGATCCAGACGCGTAGCGTCTTGTCCGCGAAAGCGGACCAGTGGAGGGGGTCTGGGGGAACCGGGAGGTTCCCCCAGCGCCAACCGCGAGGTGGAGGGCTACGATGGCCTCTGGAAAACCGGGCTCATGCTTCAACCGGTATTCCGAGGGTCAGGAACCTCTCTCTGCTAAGGAGAACCATGTCTCGCATCTATCTCGTGCTGGTCTCTGCGCTCGCTGCGCTCGCCGTGGCCGTGGCGCCGGCAACGGCCGCGCTGCCGAAGCTCGTCGGCACAGTCGGCCCAGGTTTCACGATCACGCTCAAGAAGGGCGCCGTGAAGGTCAAGACGCTGAAGGCCGGCAAGTACACGCTCGTCATCCACGACAAGTCGAAGATCCACAACTTCCACCTGAAGGGCCCCGGGCTCAACAAGACCACTAGCGTCTTGTTCGTCGGCACGAAGACGCTGACGATCACCCTGAAGGCTGGAACCTACAAGTACGTCTGCGACCCGCACAAGACTTTGGCTTCGATGCGCGGCTCGTTCAAGGCAACGGGCTAGTCAGCCGCTAGCGCGAGCTCCTCGATCTGGCCGTCTTTCGAGATCCGGAAGGCGGCCAGCTCGTCCCTCTGGACGGAATAGATCACGTACGGGCGCGCGGCCCACAGACCGACGTTCTCCACATCCGTGCGTGACGGGCGCGCGGGCGCCGAGAGATGGGAGTGGAAGACGGCCAGCTCGTAGCCGTCGTCCTCGGCGAACCACACCTCCGGGTCGTCGAACTCGAGCTCGAAGCGGTAGGGCGAGGACGCCGCGTTACGGCCGGGGACGTATCGCTCGGCGACCCCGTCGCGAAGGAGGATCAACCCACAGGCCTCGTTCGGCGCTTCAGCCTCGGCGTGAGCAGCGAGTGCCTGCCGCACCGCGGCGGGCACTACCACCAGACGGTGCGCTCCATCGACGCCTCGACGTCGTCGGCGTCCCAGAAGTCCGCGGAGAGGTACTTCCAGCCGCCGTCGGCGAGCACGCCGACGACGACACCCTGGTCGAGCTCGGCTGCCAGCTTGCGCGCGACGTGCACGACCGCACCGGAGGAGACGCCGGCGAAGATGCCTTCCTCGTCGAGGAGACGGCGCACGCCGGCGACCGACTCCGCGTTCGACACGAGCACCTTCCGGTCGAGCTTGCCGACGTCGAGGATCGGGGGAACGTAGCCATCGTCGAGCGAGCGGAGGCCCATCACCGGATCGCCCGGCAGTGGCTCGGCGGCGGCGACGACGACGTCGGGGAAGCTCTCGCGCAGGCGGTCGCCGGTACCCATCAACGTGCCGCCCGTGCCGAGTCCGGCGACGAGAACGTCCACGCGCTCGAGCGCATCGGCGATCTCCGCGCCCGTTCCCTCGTAGTGCGCCCGGACGTTCGCCTCGTTCGCGTACTGGAACGGCATGTAGAAGCGCGGCTCCTGCTCGGCCATCCGCAGCGCGAGGCGGACGGCGCCGTTCGACCCCTCGTCCCCCGGAGAGAAGACGATCTTCGCCCCGAACAGCCGGAGCAGTCGTCCGCGTTCCTCGGTCGCGTTCTCCGGCATGACGCACGTGAGGGGATAGCCCTTCAGCTTGGCGACGAGCGCGAGCGAGATGCCCGTGTTCCCACTTGTTGGCTCTAGCAGCTCGCGCCCGGGCTCTAGCTCGCCCGACGCCTCGGCGGCCTCGATCATTGCCTTCGCGATCCGGTCCTTGATCGAGCCGGTCGGGTTCTGGCCCTCGAGCTTGGCGTAGAGCCGGACGGCGCCCTCCGGGCGCAGCTCCACCAGAGGCGTGTTGCCGACGAGGTCGAGGAGGCTCGGCGCGACCCGCGTCTCAGCCACCGGCCGGCGGCGTCAGCCGCCTGTCCGCGAAGCGGACCAGGGGAAGGGGCCGGGGGGAACCGGGAGGTTCCCCCAGCGGGCGCCGCCCGCCATCGCCGGCAGGAGGATCACTGTCGAGCCCGGCCTAACCTCGGTCTCGAGCCCCTCGCGGGTGCGCACGTCCTCGCCCTCGACGTAGACGTTGACGAAGGGGGCGAGGTCGCCGTTCTCGACGAGCTGCGGTCGTAGAGCCGGGAAGCGGCCCATCAGGTCGTCGAGCAGCTCGCGCACGGTTTCGCCCTCGGCCTCGAGCTGGCGCTCGCCGCCGACCTGCTCGCGGAGAGTGGGCGGAATCCGAACGCTCGTCACGCGGGCTCCCTGGTTCCGGCGCAGAACTCGACGTAGTCGATGTACTCGGTGATCGTCGGGTGCTCACCGCAGACGGGGCAGTCAGGATCGCGGCGGATCGAGACCTCGGTGAACTCCGCGGCGAGGGCATCGAAGAGCAGCAGCCGCCCCATGAGCGGCTCGCCGATCCCGAGCGCGAGCTTGAGCGCCTCGTTCGTCTGCAACGAGCCGATGATCCCCGGGAGGACGCCGAGCACGCCCCCCTCGGCGCATGACGGGGCCAGCTCCGGCGGCGGGGGTGCCGGAAAGAGGCAGCGATAGCAAGGGCCGTCGCCCGGCTTGAAGACCGTGACCTGGCCCTCGAAGCGGTAGATCGACCCGTGGACGACCGGAATGCCGTGCCAGACCGACGCGTCGTTGACGAGGTAGCGGGTCGGGAAGTTGTCCGCCCCGTCGACGATCACGTCCCAGCCGTCAGCGAGGATCCGCTCGACGTTCTCGGAGGTCAGCCGCTCCTGGTAGGCGACGACCTGCACGTCCGGGTTGAGCGCCTCCACCGTCCGCTTCGCCGACTGGACCTTGGGCTCACCGAGCACCTCCGTCGAGTGGACGATCTGGCGCTGCAGGTTCGACTCGTCGACGACGTCTGCGTCGACGATGCCGATCCTGCCGACGCCGGCCGCGGCCAGATAGAGGGAGGCAGGGGAGCCCAGGCCGCCCGCGCCGATCAGCAGGACCTTCGAGTCGAGCAGCTTCAACTGGCCTTGCTCGCCGACCTCCGGGATGAGGAGGTGGCGCGAGTAACGCGCCCGCTTTGCTGCATCGAGGCCGGTTGCCAGCTCTACGGGAAAGCCGTTCCGCTTCCAGTCGGTGAAGCCGCCGGAGAGCGAGACCACGTCGTCGTAGCCGAGCTCCTCGAGCGTCTTCGCGGCGAACGCCGAGCGGTTCCCGGCCGCGCAGTAGACGACGATCGGTCGCGCCCGGTCGGGCTCCGCGCGCTCGATCCGCGACTCGAGGTTGCCGCGCGGGATGTGGATCGCGCCGGGAACGTGGCCCTCGTCCCACTCGTCCTGCTCGCGGACGTCGAGGACGAGCGGCTCGCCGGAGTCGATCCGCTCGCGCGCACGGCTCGCGTCGACCTCCTCGATCTCGGTCTTCACGCGCTGGAGCAATTCCCGGTAGGTCGCCATTGCTTTCCGAAATATAGCCGGGTCAGCGCGGCTATCGTCGGACGCGATGACCCCGCGTGCGCGCATCTCGGCCGTCGTCGCGGCCGGGGCGGTTGGTCTGGCCGGCCTTGCGGTCGGAGTCACGCTCGCGACCCGGACCGACGTGCCGAAGACGACACAGCGCCCACCGCCGCTCGCCGACGATCCGACGGCCTCGCCGGGGCTCCGCAGCCAGATCCGCGAGGCGCTCGACGCGTGGCCCGCAGGAACGGCCCGCCGCCTGCGGATCCTCGCCGAGCAGAACCCGCACAGCGCGCTCGTCCGCCTGGAGCTCGGCGTCGCCCTCGCGTTCACGGGGCAAGCCGCCGACGCGGAAGCCGCGTGGCGCGACGCCGAACGCGTCCAGCCGGACTCGCCCTCAGCCGTCCGCAGCGAAGACCTTCGCCACCCACGGACACCACCGGGCCGCCCGCCCTTCGTGCCGTCGTTCGCTCGACCGCGGACGCCGGCGCAGGCGCACCTCGCGCGTGGAGTCGTCTTCCAGTCGACGCTGCGTCCCGTCTCCGCCGAACGGGAGTTCGAGGCAGCCGCCCGCCTCGCCCCGGACGATCCCGAGGCACGGGTGGCCGAGGCCGTCGGCCGCTACGACAAGGACGCGCCGGCGCGAGCGTTCTCGCGCCTCGGGCCGCTCGTGCGCGTCTTTCCACGCGCACAAACGGTGCGTTTTCACCTCGGCCTGCTCCTGATCTACCTCAACGACTTCCCCCGGGCTCGGCGCGAGCTACTCCTCGCCCGCGCCGAGGGGCCTGGGACACGGCTCGGAAAGCAGGCCCAGGTGCTCCTGCGGGCGGGCTCGCGCACGCCATAATCCTGTTGAAAACCTTGGGACTATCCGGCACAAAGATGAGCCGTTCGGCCTATGGCGCTCGTCGTTCCCTGTTGGCACAGTACGGCATCGCGTAAATCGGGTCCAGAGGGGGGAACCGAAGTGAGCGCAACCGAGGAAGCGGTCGCTGTAAGAGGGGTCAAGGACCTGCTCGAGACAGTCGACGCCAAGGCATTACTGGACGCAGGCCGCGAAAACGGCCAGCTGACAGCCGACGAGATCGCTGTTGCGCTCGACGAGCTCGACCTCGAGCCGGCGCAGCTCGACGACTTCTACCACGCACTCGAAGAGCTCCACATCGAGGTCGTCACCGGTGAGGAAGAAGAGGAAGAGCCCGCCCAGGAGGAGCCGCGCGAAGTCTCGACCGACGCCCTCCAGCTATTTCTGAAGGACATCGGCAAGGTTGATTTGTTGACGGCGGCGCAGGAGGTGGAGTTGGCGAAGCGGATCGAGCGTGGTGATCATTGCGCGAAGCAGGAGATGGTGGAGGCGAATCTGCGTTTGGTTGTTTCGATCGCGAAGAAGTACCGCAATCAGGGGTTGCCGTTTCTGGATTTGATTCAGGAGGGGACGATCGGGTTGGTGCGGGCGGCGGAGAAGTTCGATTATCGCAAGGGGTTCAAGTTCTCGACCTATGCGACTTGGTGGATCAGGCAGGCGGTGGCGCGGGCGTTGGCGGATAAGGCGCGCACGATCCGGATGCCGGTGCATGTGGTGGAGAAGTTGAACAAGATCGTGCGGGCGGAGCGGAAGTTGCGGGCGGAGTTGGGTCGGGAGCCGTCTTCGGGGGAGATCGGGCGGGAGCTCGAGTTGACGGTTGACGAGGTCGAGCACATCCGTCGGAGCGCGCAGACGCCGGTCTCGTTGGAGAAGCCGGTCGGGGATGAGGATGAGTCCGAGTTCGGGCATTTCCTCACCGACGAGAGTCAGGAGCTCCCCGACGAGGCGGCCGACGTGACGCTCAGGAAGGAGACGCTGGTGAAGATCCTGGGGACGCTCTCCTCGCGTGAGCGGCAGGTGCTCGAGCTCCGCTACGGGCTCGACGGGCAGCACCCGCGCACGCTCGACGAGGTCGGCCGCACCTTCAACGTCACCCGCGAACGGATCCGCCAGATCGAGAATCAGAGTCTCAAGAAGTTGCGCGCTTTGGCTGACAGCCAGAAGCTCAAAGACGTCGCGGCATAGAATCGTCTACATGCGCAAGAAGACCCTGGCGTTAGCTTTGCTCGCCCTGGTCGTGGCGCTCTTGTCCGCTGCGCCCGCGATGGCGGGGCACGGCAGGGCCGGCTCGACCATCATCGCCCAGCCCTCGTAGCCTCGCGTAGAGTCAGGCGCCGTGGAGCAGGCCTGGCTCGACGAGCTGCGGGAGTTCATCGCGATCCCCTCCGTGAGCGCGGACCCCGCGCACCGGCAGGACGTCGTGCGCGCGGCGGAGTGGCTCGCAGACTTCGTCAAGCGCTCAGGCGGCGAGGCGGAGGTGACCCCTTTCGGAGAGCGCGAGCTCGTCCTCGGGGAGGTTCCCGCCAGCAGCGGTGACGGCTCCGCGCCGACCGTGCTCGTCTACGGACACTTCGACGTGCAGCCGCCGGCACCGCTCGACCTCTGGGAATCCGGGCCGTTCGAGCTGATCGAGCGGGACGGCTGGTACTACGGGCGCGGGATCGCAGACGACAAGGGCCAGCTGTACACGCTCGTCAAGGCCGTGCAGCTGCTTGCCCAGAAGGGCGAGCTCCCGGTGAACGTCCGGATCGCGAGCGACGGCGAGGAGGAGATCGGCGGCCACACGATCGTCGATTTCCTCGCCCAGGACGAGCGCGGCGCCGACGCGTGCGTGATCTTCGACGGCCACAGCACGCGCCCCGAGCAGCTCGAGTTCAGCGTGGGGACGCGCGGGCTCGCGGGGTTCGAGCTGACGGTGCGGACCGGCCTCCGGGACCTGCACTCCGGCATCTACGGCGGCGGAGCGCTCAACGCGATCCACGCGCTGATGCAGACCCTCGGCGGCGTCCTCGCCCGGGACGGCGTGTTGCCCGAGCCGCTCCCTGAGGGTTGCGCGCCGCTCCGGCCGGAGGAGAAGCAGGCGGCGGCCGCGCTTCCGAGCGGGCACATGTTGCTCGAGGAGGCAGGTGCCGCGCCGCTCGACCCACGCGCCGGCGACGAGTTCTACCTGCGCAACTGGGCGCAGCCGTCGCTGGACGTCAACGGGATCTACGGCGGCAAGCCTGAGTTCGTGAACACGACGCTGCCGGTGGAGGCGCACGCACGGTTCACGATTCGCCTCGCCCCCGGTCAGGAGCTCGCGCGCATCCAGGACGCTGCCGAGCAGCTGCTGTACGAAGCCGCGCCGGACGGTGCGGAGATCGAGATCACGCGCGAGAACTCGGCGCCGCCGGGGCTCGTCCCGACGGACACCCCTGCGATCCAGCTCGCGCTGGACGCCTTCGAGCGCGCCGTCGGCAAGCGGCCCCTGCTCGTCCGCGCGGGCGGGACGCTGCCGGTCGTGCCCGCGCTGGTCGACAAGGGGATCCCGACCGTTCTCAGCGGCTTTGCACTCCCGGAGTCGAACGCGCACTCCCCGAACGAGCGCATGCGCGTCGAGGACCTGCCGCGCAGCATCGCGGCGGCGCAGGAGCTCTTCCGCGCCTGGGGCGAGCTTGGCTGAGGCGGTCCGGAACGCGGCCGCGGCGGAGATCGAGGCCGACGTCCTCGAGCGGTTCCTCCGGTACGTCCGGATCGATACGCAGTCGGATCCGGAGTCGAAGACCTACCCGAGCACGGCGAAACAGCGGGACCTCGGCGAGCTGCTCGCTCGCGAGCTCCGCGAGCTCGGGCTGGACGACGCCGAGCTCGACGAGCACGGCTACGTCTTCGCGAGCCTGCCCGGCTCGGCCGGGCCCACGGTCGGCCTGATCGCTCACGTCGACACGAGCCCGGACGAGTCCGGTGCCGGCGTCTCGCCGCAGGTCGTACGCGGCTACGACGGCGACGACATCCAGCTGCCCGGCGACCCGCGCCAGGCGATCCGTCCGAGCGAGAGCACGCTGCTCGCCGAACGGGTCGGCCACGACATCGTCACGACGGACGGGACGACCTTGCTCGGCGCAGACGACAAGGCCGGAGTGGCGGAGATCATGGCCGCCGTCGCCTACCTCGTCCGGCACCCGGAGGTCGCGCACGCGCCGATCCGAGTCGGCTTCACCGTCGACGAGGAGGTCGGGCGCGGTGTCGAGCACTTCGACATCGAGGCCTTCGGCGCCGACTTCGCCTACACGCTCGACGGCGCCGAACTGGGGAAGATCGACGAAGAGACGTTCTCCGCCTCCGAGGTCCGCGTCTGCATCTACGGCCACAGCGTCCATCCGGGCACGTCGAAGGGGAAGATGGTCAACTCGATCAAGCTCGCCGCGCGGCTGCTGGAAAAGCTTCCCCGCGACCGCCTCTCTCCGGAGACGACCGAGGAGAGGGACGGTTTCGTCCACCCGACGCGAATCGCCGGCGGCGCGGCGGAGACGCTGATCACCTTCATCGTCCGCGACTTCGACGGCGGGAAGCTACGCGAGCACGAGCAGCTCCTCCGCGACCTCGCCGCCGAGATCGAGCGCGAGGAGCCGCGGGCGCGCATCGACGTGACCGTCGAGGACAGCTACTGGAACATGAAGGAGTTCCTCGAGGCTCGCCCGCGCATCCTCGAGGCGGCCGACGAGGCAACGCGGCGGATCGGGCTCGCGCCGACACGCGGCTCGATCCGGGGCGGCACGGACGGGGCCGTTCTGAGCGCGCGCGGGCTCCTGACGCCGAACATCTTCACGGGCGGCCAGGAGTACCACTCGGTGCGTGAGTGGATCTCGGTACAGGACATGGCCACGTCGGCGGCGATGGTGGTCGAGCTGGCAAAGCTCTGGGCCGAGCCTGATTGGAACGCCGACGCGTAGCGTGCAACAAGGGCGACGGCTAAAGCAGGCGAAGCCGGTTTAGACGACGCCAGACCTATGCGGGCGGCGACGCTTCAGCGCCGCCGCCCGCACGGGAGAGACAGTCTTCGTTCAGTGCCTACAGGGCAGCCAGTCGTGGCCGAACTCGCGCATCGCGTCGATGATCGGCAGGAGGGCGGCGCCCTTCTCGGTGAGCTCGTACTCGACGCGCGGCGGCGACTCCGGGTAGCTGTGGCGCTCGACGATCCCTTCGTCCTCGAGCACGCGTAGCCGCTCCGAGAGCGTGCGTGGGCTGATCCCGGCGCAGGAGTGCTCCAGCTGCGAGAAGCGGCGCGGGCCCTCGGACATGTCGTGCACGAGCAGCGCCGTCCACTTCGCGCCGATGATCTCGGCGCACGCGGCGACCGCGCAGGAGGTCGACTCGTGGACCGGGTTCATCGTGCGCGCCATTGCCCTCATCTTAGTCGGCGGTGCGGCCGCGTCCGGTGCCAGGCACTGGACGCGGCCCGTTAGCCCCAGGGTGCCGGGTTGTGCACCCAGCGGCCGCCGACCATCGTCGCGACGACCCGGACGCTCGGCAGCTCCTCCGCCTCCAGCTCGAATGGGTCGCGGTCGAGCACGACCAGGTCGGCGAGGTAGCCGGGCAGGAGCTTGCCCCTGCGGCGCTCGTCTCGCGCCAGCCACGCCGGGTTCACCGTCGTGGCGATCAGCGCTTCCTCGAGCGTGAGGCGCTGCTCGGGATGCCACGGCGGCCGGTCGTCGATCGTTCGCAGGACGCCGGCGCAGATCCCGGCCCACGGGTCGAGCTCCTCGATCGGCGCGTCCGAGCCGTTGGCGAGGAGGGCCCCGCTGTCGAGTAGCGAGCGGTAGGCGTAGGCGCCGTCCGTCTTCCGGGCCCAGAAGCGGTCCGCCAGATCCCGGTCCGACGGGGCATGGCTGAACTGGACCGACGCGGCCACCCCGAGCGCGGCGAACCGACCGATGTCCTCGGCCGCCAGGAGCTGCGCGTGCTCGATGCGCGGCCGCAACCCCAGCGCCTGCCACACCTCCCGCGTCGCCTCGAACGCGTCGAGCGCGTCCCGGTTGGCAAGGTCGCCGATCGCGTGGACGGCGACGGGCAGTCCCGCCTCGGCCCCGCGACGGATGATCTCCTCGAGCTCGGCGCGGCTCGTGATCTCGACACCCGATCCGTCCAGCATCCGGGCAGTCTGGGAGCCGAGCGTCCCGTCCATGAACGCCTTCAGGTAGCCGACGCGGAGCAGGTCGTCCCCGAAGCCGCTGCGAACGCCGAGCGCCGCCGCCTCCGCGACCTGCGCGTGCGGGATCGACTGCCAGACGCGCAGGAGGAGAGATCCCTCGTCGTGCAGCCGCTGGAAGACACGGAGCGCCCCCAGCCAGCCGTCCTTGTCGTGGACCGCGGTGACGCCGCGTGAGACGGCGAGCCGCATGCCCTCCCGGGAGGCTTCGACCATCTCGTCGTCGGTCGGCCGCACGTGCGTGTCGCGGAAGTGCCAGGCGCATTCCTCCCGGAGGACGCCCGTCGGCTCGCCGCGCTCGTTCCGCTCGACGACGCCCCCCTCCACCTGCAGATCGCCGTCAGCCCGGGCGAGCGCGGCCGAGTTGAGCCAGAGCGAGTGGTAGTCGCGGGCCATCAGCGCCGCCGGAACGTCGCCGGTCACGCGGTCGAGCGCCTCCTTCGTGGGCTCCGTGGCCGGCGACCAGTCGCCGCTCCGCCAGCCCATCCCGCGCAGCCAGCGGCCCGGCTGCACGTCGCCGGCCGCGCGCGCAACCCGTTCCAGCGCCTCGTCGAGCGTGCGCGTCCCCTCGAGCCGCACCTGCCGCTGCGCGAGCGCCCAAGTTGGGAAGTGGACGTGCGAGTCGTTGAACCCCGGCAGCACACAGCGGCCGCCGAGGTCGACGGCTTCGGGCGAGGCGAGCGCCGTCTCGTGGACGCCGACGCCCCCGGCGATCCGGCCGCCGGCGATCGCGAGGGCGCGCGCCGCCGGCAGCGACGCGTCCATGGTTCGGACGATGCCGTTCTCCAGGATCATGGTCTGGAGAACCTAGCCCGGAATCGGAACCTGTATTACCATCGCTGCTCCGAGAACCGGGGTCTATTCGAGGGGAGGAGCAAGAGCGTGAAGAAGATTCTCGCCGCACTCGCGGCAGTCGTGGGAGCCGCCGTCATCGCGGGCGGAGCGCTGGCGATCACCTACGGCCAGCTCGACGGCAACCGGCACCCGGAGGTCGGCGCGCTCGTCGGCACGTTCTCCAGCGGCACGTTCCCGTACTGCTCGGGGACGCTGATCTCGCCGACCGTCTTCCTGACGGCGGCCCACTGCGACATCGGCAGGTCGACGGTCTCCGTCACCTTCGACTCGCAGTACACATCGCGCTCGAAGCTCTACACCGGGACGTACCACGCCGATCCGCTCTTCGGCGGCGGCCAGGGCGACGCGCACGACATCGCGGTCGTCGTCTTCTCGAAGCCGATCAGCGGTCTGACTCCGGCGTACCTGCCGACGGCCGGCCTCCTCGACCGGATGAAGTCGGATGGGACGCTGAACAACGCGACCAAGTTCACCGCGGTCGGGTACGGCGGCCAGGAGCGGAGCTTCGCGGACCAGGGCACGTGGTTCATCGCCTACCAGGACGCCCGCGAGTACGCGGTCTCGTCCTACAACTCGCTCAACAAGGGCTACATGCGCCTCTCGCAGAACCCGTCCCACGGCGACGGCGGCACCTGCTACGGCGACTCGGGCGGGCCGAACTTCCTCGGCGCCGGCGCCGGCGAGACGACCACGATCGCCGGGATCACGATCACCGGCGACACCCCGTGCACGTCCACGAACGTCATCTACCGGCTCGACACGCAGTCGGCGCGGGCGTTCCTCGGACAGTTCGTCACGCTTCCATAGCGGTGACGGAAGGCGCTCCCTCGGTGCCGTAACCGGGGGAGCGCGGCCTCCGTTATCGAGGCGTGAACGGGGTCGTGATTCTCCTGCTGGTCGTGGTCGGTGCGGCCGTGGTCACGTACTGGCCGACGAGCCACTAGCTGGGCGGGACTAGCCGCAGGGCTGCGGCAAGACTTCGCCGCCGGGGCCGTGCTTGCTCGCGACGGCGTCGCCGACGCGGCTCTCGAAGCAGTAGTCGTCCCGTGTCGTGAAGACGACGTCGACGTCGTGGAGGCCGTAGTCGTACTGGCTGCGCAGCTGCTCGAGCGTCGCCCCTTTGTAGCCCGCGTGGTCGGCGTTCCAGGCCTCCATTGCCGGGACGGCGGCGCGGACGTTCGTCATCGCCTGGGACGCGTCGGCCTCTTCGGCGGAGACATAGAGTCCGCCACCGCGCGAGCTCTTCTCCTTTGCCGGGGGCGGAATCACGTAATGGCCGATCAGGATGCCCGCCGTCATGGCGGTCAGACATGCAGCGACGACGATGAGGACAAGACGGTGCGGCGCGGCCATGCGCCCGGTATCGGCGGCGCGGCCTGAGGGCTTGAGAGCCAGGACAGCGCGTGAGGGCCTCGGCACGGATCCGGCACGTCCGGGTTCCGTTTCGCGGATTACGGTGGTCGCGATGGCGCGGCCTGGTCCATCCAACGCCTCCACTAAGCTTTCCACCTCACCGAGGAGGCCGACGGACTTGGACGAAGAGCACTTCGCAGAGATCGACGCAACGATGCTGTACATCGAGGAGGCTCGCGCGCGCACCGAGCGCGGCGTTGCTGCGCTGCGGCGTGGCGGGGGCGAGCAGCATCTGATCGACGCACTCGAGGAGACGCAGCGACAGCTTTCGGAGGTCGCGCGCGACCTTCGCCAGGGCACGCTCTTTGCAGTTCCGAGCGGCCAGGCAACGCTCTAGCCTGCTTCCATGTCTCGCTCCGGCGCGGAGATCCGGCGCGATCTCGCCGAGTTCGCGGCACGTTGGGGCGGCTACCAAGGGTCGGAACGGGCCGAGGCGCAGACGTTCCTGAACGAGCTGCTCGCGTGCTACGGCACGAGCCGACACGACATCGGCGCGCGGTTCGAAGAGCCCACGGGCGGCGGATTCATCGACATGATCTGGCCGCGCGTCTGCATCATCGAGCTGAAGCGGCCGAGCGAGTCGAAACGCTTGCCGGCGCACCGCGAGCAGGCACTGGAGTGTCAGCGAGGCGGTCCGCTCGATATTCGCGCGCCGCTCGGAGATTTGCATTGAGGGGCAGATCGGACTGACACAGCTCTACAACGAAATCGACGACGGCCCGTATCGCGATCTTCGCGAGCTCCATCGATGCCTCGACGAGGCGGTCGCCGGTGCGTACGACTGGCCCGCGAGCGTAGCGCACGACCCGCGGACACGAACGGCCGCCTGCTGGAGCTGAACCGCGAGATCGCCGCGGGCAAGATCGAGTATCACCCCTTCGATTAGCCTTACCGCCGTGCCGTATGACCCGCTCAGCGACGAGCAGCGCGAGATCCGGGACCTCGTTCGGGAGCTCGCGCGCGAGCGGATCGCGCCCCGCGCCGCGGAGATCGACGAGAAGCACGAGTTCCCCTGGGACGTGGTCGAGCTGTTCCGCGACCACGAGCTCTTCGGGCTCCTGTTCGAGGAGCAGTACGGGGGCACGGGCACGGGGACGCTCCTCGCGCTGGTGGCCATCGAGGAGCTCTCGAAGGTCTGCGCGACGAGCGGCCTGATCCTGGCCGTGCAGGAGCTTGGCTCGCTCGGGATCAAGCTGGGCGGCACCGACGAGCACAAGGAGCGCTGGCTGCCAAAGCTTGCATCCGGGGAGTGGCTCTGCGCCTATGCGCTGACCGAGTCGGGCTCGGGCTCCGATTCGGCGGCGATGCGGTCGAGCGCCCGGCGCGACGGCGACGAGTACGTTCTCAACGGCTCGAAACGGTTCATCACGAACGCGGGCGTCGCGCACGTGTACACCGTCTTCGCGAAGACGGATCGGGAGGCGGGCCACGCCGGCATCTCCGCCTTCGTCGTGGAGGCCGACGCGCCGGGGTTCGAGGTCGCGCGGCTCGAGCCGAAGATGGGAATCAAGGGCTCGACGACGGGCGAGCTCGTCTTCGAGGAGTGCCGGGTTCCCGCGGACAACCTCCTGGGGGAGGAGGGCGAAGGTTTCAAGCTGGCGATGCGGATCCTCGACCGCTCGCGGCCGGGGATCGCGGCGCAGGGGCTGGGGATCGCGCAGGGCGCGACGGACTACGCGGTCGAGTACGCGAAGACCCGCGAGACGATGGGGAAGCCGATCGCCCAGCACCAGCTCGTCGCCGCGATGCTGGCCGACATGGAGACAAAGTGCGAGGCGGCACGCGGGCTCCTGTACAAGTTCGGCCAGGCCGCGGACGAGGGCCTCGACGGGCCGGATCTGACGAAGCTCTCGGCGATGGCGAAGCTGTACTGCACGGACGTGGCGATGGAGGTCACGACCGACGCCGTCCAGGTGCTCGGCGGCTACGGCTACATCTCCGAGTATCCGCTCGAGCGGATGATGCGCGACGCCAAGATCACCCAGATCTACGAGGGCACGAACCAGATCCAACGGCTCGTGATCGCGCGCGAGATGCTCAAAGAGGAGCGAAAGCTTGCGCTTTCGCTCCTGCCCTAGGTACGCCGCTCATCGCGGAGAACGCGCGCGGGCAAAGCCCGCGCGCTCCTATCGAGGCGCGGCTGGCGGCTGCTCCCGGTGTGCGGGCGGTGGCGCTTCGCGTCCCCGCCCGCATCAGTCCGGCCGACGGCTAAACCGGCTTCGCCTGCTTTAGCCGTCGGCCTCTGGCGTCCGCTCGAGGACTACGGATGGTGGAAGAGGCGGAGGCGCGACGGCGCGGCCTCGGACTCGCAGCGGGCACCCGGGTAGTTGCTTCGCTCGACGTCCCGTCGGGTGCCGAAACGCGCTTCGAACAGCATCGGCCGGCCGGGGCCGCAGTAGTTCTCCCACTCGAGCCTGAAGACGTTGTTCCGGCCGGGACGGAGCCTCGCGCGCATCGACTTCGCATGTGGGTTACCGACGATGCGGAGGAGCCGCCGCGTCTTCGCGTCCCTGAGGCTGGCGACCATGCGCCCGCGGGCCGTACAGGCATGGCCGCTCCTGTTCCAGAGGGTCGCGTAGACGTAGATCCTGCCGCTCGCGCCATTCGTATCCACGCGGGGTTCGAGCTTCCGCGCAGAGCAGGGCGCCATGACCGCGCTTCCGGACGCAGCGCCAGTGCTCGTCAGCGCGGCCGCGGCGAGCGCGGCGATCCAGAGGTGTCGCGATCTCGGCACAGTCGCGCCACAGCGTAAGCCGTACGGTGAAAATCCCGCCCTGGTTTCGGTTCAGCTGACTCGACGACAGCGGGCCACCAGGGCCGGAGGCTAGAGCGAGCGAAGCCGGTCTAGCCTCCGGCCGAACTGATGCGGGCGGGGACGCGCAGTGCCACCGCCCGCACGACGCAGGCAGACGCCAGCCACGACTCATAGGAGCGTGCGGGCTTTGCCCGCGCGCGTTTCGCCGCGGAGCGGCCGTTCCCAGCTCCGAGCGAAAGCGCGAGCTTTCGCTCGGCTACCGGAGGCCCAGCTTGGCGCCGCAGGCGGGCCAAGCGAGCCAGCCCTGAGCGGCGAGGACGCGCTGTGCGACCGTGATCTGCTGGTCGCGCGTCGCCATGTGCGCGGAGGGCGCGTACAGCTCGCCACCGAAGGCGCGCCACGTCCCCGGCTCGAACTGAAGGCCGCCGAAGAACCCGTTCCCGCTGTTCGTGCTCCAGCGGCCATTCGACTCGCAGCGCGCGACGAGATCCCAGACGGAGGCGGCGAAGATCTCGTCCGGCAGCGTGCCGTCGAAGTCGCGCACGCCGGTGATCGGGCGTTCCGGCTCCGCCGGGCCGATCGGCGCGGCCGACACGGGCAACGCCAGGGTGCCCGCGGCCGCCGCCTCGGGCGTGAGCGCGCGCGTGAGCGATCCCGGCTCGAGGCCGTCCGCGCTGGAGATGTCGGACGCCGCCAGCAGGATCGCGCCCGCGGCGGGCGCCGGCCGCCGGCTCCAGCCAATTCCGGCCGGTGCGGCCGCCTCGACCTGGAGGGCGCGCTGCCAGCGCTCGAGATACGAGGTCGGATCGACGGCGCCGTCGTAGCCGAGGCCGAGCAGGCCGACCGGGTGGATCTCGAAGTGGAGGTGGTAGGGGGTGCCCGCCGCGTCGCCGGTGTTCCCGACAAAGCCGATCACGTCCCCGGCGCGCACCTTCGCGTCCTCGACGGCGAGCGTCGAGAACGCCGCCAGGTGCGCGTAGTAGAAGTAGTTCCCCTCACGGTCGCGGAGCCAGACCCGGTTCCCGCCGATCTGGTTCCAGCCGACCGAGAAGAGCGTTCCGTCGGCCACGGCGAGGATCGGCGACCCGAGCGGCGCGAAGATGTCGTCACCGTGGTGCCAGGAGACGTCGGCCCGCGGCGCGCCGAACGTGTCCGAGAACGCGACGGGCCCGTAGACGGGAAAGACGTAGGGCCCGCCGCCGAGCGCCGGCGTTGCGAGCTGCGGCGCGGTCCCGGGCGGCGGTCCCGGGGCCGGCGTCGGGGGATTGGCGCGTCGGCTCGGAGCCGGCTTCGCCTCGTCTGGCGGCGCCACCGAGGTCGAGGCTTGGCGGTTGGGGACCAGGTAGTCCGGCTCGGTGGTCGTCGTCCCGGTCGAGTCGGTCGGGGTCGTCTCCGTCGTCGTGCCCGTCGTATCGGTCGGGGTCGTCGCCGTTTCGGTCGTCGTCGTGGTCGTGCAGGCAGCCGCATCCGGAAGGCACGGGACATCCGCCCCGGACGAGTCCGCCGTGGCTCCCCCCGCCGACACGAGGACAACCAGGAGGTAGGCGATCGGCAACGCCAGCCGCAGAGTTGTCGCCACGGCCGGGAACATAAATGACACGGTTCGAGCATGCGACGCGCGGTCGTGATCGGCTCGGGGCCGAACGGACTCGCGGCCGCCGTCAGGCTCGCGGCCGCCGGTCTCGAGGTCGAGGTCGTCGAGGCACATCCGGAGATCGGCGGCGGCACACGGACGGCGGAGCTGACGCTGCCTGGCTTCCGCCACGACGTCTGCTCGGCGATCCACCCGCTCGCGCGAGCGTCGCCGGTCTTCCGGGAGCTCGACATCGAGTGGGCCGAGTCGCCGGCGGCCTGCGCCCATCCGTTCCACGACGGCACCGCGGTCATGCTCGAGCGAGGGGTCCAGGAAACTGCGGCCCAGCTCGGGGCCGACGCCGCTGCCTACGTACGCCTGGTGACGCCGTTCGTGCGCGCGGTCGAGAGATTCGCGGCCGGCCGCTTGCCGCTGGCGAACGTGCTGGCTGCGCTCCGCCCTGCGCGCGCCCTCGCGGAGGCGCGCTTCACGGGAGAGCGCGCCCGCGGCTTCTTCGCGGGGCACGCTGCGCATTCGATGCTCCCGCTCGAGCGCCGGCCGAGCGCCGGCTTCGGCTTCGCCTTGGTTGCGCTCGGTCACGTTGTCGGTTGGCCGTTCCCGCGTGGCGGGAGCACGGCGCTCGCCGAGGCGCTCGCGGCGAGGCTGCGCGGGCTCGGAGGGACGATCCGAGCCGGCGCGCCGGCGCAGGAGCTGCCTCGGGCGGACCTCGTTCTTTGCGACGTGATGCCGCGCGAGCTCGTGCGGCTCGCTCGCGGGAGGCTGCCGGCCCGCTACGAGCGGCGGCTGCTCCGATACCGGCACGGGCCGGGCGCGTTCAAGCTCGACTGGGCGCTCTCGGGGCCAATCCCGTGGCGGGCCGATGCCTGTCGCCGCGCCGCAACGGTCCATCTCGGCGCGACGCTCGACGAGATCTCGCGTTCCGAACGGGAGAACCGATCGCCGATCCCATTCGTGATCCTCGCCCAGCAGAGCCTGTTCGACTCGACGCGCGCGCCGGAGGGTCAGCACACGGCCTGGGCCTACTGCCACGTTCCGAACGGCTCGGGGACCGATCGGGTCGCCGCGATCGAGGATCAGGTTGAACGGTTCGCGCCGGGTTTCGCCGGCCTGGTCCTTGCCCGGTCCGTTCACGCTCCGGCGGACCTCGAGGCCGAGAACCGGAACTACGTGGGCGGGGACATCAACGGTGGTCTCATGGACCTCGGCCAGCTCGTCTTCCGGCCGAGTTCGCTCCCGTACCGGACGCCGCTGCGCGGCGTCTACCTTTGCTCGTCGGCGACGCCGCCGGGCGGGGGGGTGCACGGGCTCTGCGGCGTGGCTGCGGCCCGTCTAGCGCTGCGGGGCTTGCGTTAGGACGCCAGTCAGCCACTCGGCGACCTCGCGCAGAAAGTCCGGGTCGAGCTGGTGGGACATCGGTGTCTCGCGGTACAGAACCTCGGCGCCGGCCTCCTGGAGCAGGTCGCGTGCTCGACGGCCCCACTCGACCTCGATCACCGGATCGTGCGTGCCGTGCCCGATCGCCACCGGCGGGAGCGGCGGCGAAAGGTCGAGCTCGAAGCCTTCCACCTGGGGGATGAAGCCGCTGAACGCCGTGATCGCCGCCGGGCGAGGCCGGTTGCGACCGAGCGCGAGCGAATACGACATCACGGCGCCCTGCGAGAAGCCTCCGAGAACGAGTCGCTCGGCGCTCAGGCCGTGCTCGGCGAGGAACGCCTCCAGCCACTCGGTCGCGGCGGTGTAGCTCGTGTGGAACGTCGTCGGCTCCGGGGTCGGAATCCCGCCGAGCGCGTACCAGTGGCGGCCCCCCGGCGGAAGCGTGAGCGGGCCGCGCGGCGTCGCGCCGCTGAGCCGCCGCTCAGGATCGAGCAGGTCGAGCAGCGGGAAGAGGTCGTTCTCGTCCGCGCCGCGCCCGTGGAAGAGGACGAGGGCGCCGGCGGGATCGCCGTCGGCCGGGCGGATGCGGGCGTCGAGGGCCACCGGGCCTAGATCTTGCCTTGGTCGGTAGAGTCGAAGGGTCGATGCGGTTCGAGGGGATCCATCACATCACTTGCATCACCGCGGACGCGCCGGGCAACGTCGACTTCTACGTCCGTGTCCTCGGACTCCGGCTGGTGAAGAAGTCGGTCAACCAGGACGACCCGACCGTCTACCACCTGTTCTACGCCGACGAGAAGGGGAGCGCCGGCAGCGACCTGACCTTCTTCGAGTATCCGCAGGCGCGGCGCGGACGGGCCGGGCGCGGGATGGTGCACCTGATCGTTTTCCGCGTGGCCTCCGACGAGGCGCTCGACTTCTGGGCCGAGCGGCTCGCAGTGGAAACCGTCGACGTCAGGCGCGAGGATGGCCGCCTCAGCTTCGAGGATCCCGAGGGGCTCGGGCTCCAGCTCGCGGTCGTGGACACCGACGACGAGCCGCTCGTCGCCGAGCATCCGGAGATCCCCTTCGAGCTCGCCTTGCGGGGCTTCGACGGCGTGCGTGCGTACGCCGACCCAGAGCCGAGCCGCCGCTTCCTCGAGGAGAAACTCGCCTTCGAGCCTCGGGGCGACGGACGATGGGAGATCCGCGGGGATTCGCGCGGGTCGTTCTACGCCTACGACGATCCGCCGGACGAGCCTCCCTATCCCGGCGCGGGCACAGTCCACCACGTCGCGTGGGCTTCCCCGCCCAACGAGCACGAGGCATGGCACGAGGGCGTCATCGCCTCCGGAGCCCGTCCGACGCCGATTATCGACCGCTTCTACTTCAAGTCGATCTACTTCCGCGAGCCGAGCGGCGTCCTCTTCGAGATCGCGACGATCGGCCCAGGCTTCACCGTCGACGAGCCGCTCGAGACGCTCGGCGAGAAGCTCTCGCTCCCGCCCGACTACGAGCACCTCCGGGATCAGGTCGAGCCGGTGCTGACGCCGCTGCCGACCCGGGCGGATCTGCTCCAGCCGGTCAGCTCGCGCGGCAGCACCTAGAAGAGTGCCGTATCAGGGTTAGCGGTCGGCGAGGACTTGCGCCAGCGCCTGCGAGGCCTGGCGGATCATGCCGGAGTTGGTGTCCCAGTAATACGGCAACGCCATCACGGCCTGGAAGAGCGCCCAGCCGCGGCCACGTAACCATGACGCATCGTCGACTTGGAGCTCGGCTCGGTACCGCATGCGGCTGTCACCTGCGAAGACGTTCCAGGCAGGCTGCAAATCGCAGGCCGGATCGCCGACGTTGAGGCAACCGAAGTCGATCACTGCTGACAGGCGGCCGTCGACGACGAGCAGGTTGCCCGCCAGCAGGTCTCCATGCACCCAGACCTCTTCGCCGTCCCATCCCGGGGCGTTGAGGGACTCCTCCCATGAGCGGAGGGTGGCATCGCCGTCGACTCGATCGCCGAGCTCTGCGATCGACCGACGGACCGGCTTGTCCAGCTCCACGAGAGGTGCGCCTCGACCACCACGAGCACGCAGCGGTGCGTCGGCCGTGTCGATCCGACGAAGCGCGTTCACGAACGCGGCGAGATCGACGGCCGCCTGATCCAGATCGTCGATCGTGCCGTTGGCGTTCTCGCCGGGCAACCACTCGTAGACGGACCATTCGAAGGGGTAGCCCTCAGCCGGATGCCCCATCGCCAACTGCACCGGAACCGCCAGCGGCAGGTGCGGCGCGAGTTTCGGCAGCCACTCCGCCTCCTTTGCCGCCTGCTCGGTGGCCCACCCGATGCGCGGCAGCCGAGCGGCGAGGTGATCACCGAGCCGATAAATGTCGTGATCGGTCCCGTACGACACGACCGGATCGATCGCCAACTCGGCCCATTGCGGGAACTGCCCGGCGAGCAAGCGACGCACGAGGTCGACGTCGGTGTCGATCTCGTCGGCGTGCATCTTGGCTGCGGCCACGGCCTCATCATTCCCGAGCGCCGAACCGCTTCCCGATTTCTTTCGCCAAGCCCTCTTACTACTAGGAGAGCACTCGATCGGAGCCGGCCGCGCCGGCGATGTCGGCTGTCGTCTCGCGGCGCGTTCGTGTGTGGACGAAACGACACACTTCCGTTCCACGTCGGCCATGGCCCCAGCGGCCAGGGGTAGGGACAGTCCCTTGTGGTTCGGTTGTTACAGAGATGGCACGAGTCGGCGCGGCGGCGCACCTGCTTAAGCTCGGGACACCAACTCGCAATCGGCGCCGACGAGATCGCGGCGGTCGGCGACGACGGAGTCCCGCCCTGGCCCGCAGCCGACGACGTCGAACGCCCCATCCCGAGCCGAGATTCGGTCGTCTCCATCTCCGCCGAAGATGCGGTCCGACCCGGCGCCGCCGGAGAGTACGTCGGCGCCTCCAAGTCCGCAGACGAGATCGGCGCGCCGGGTTCCTCGCATCCGATCGGGTCGTGTGCTCCCGCGCACCGTGCACGCGGGCTGCCAGTCGGGATAGAGGTTCTGGGCCCGCGTGTCTGGAGTGATCTGGGTCTCGTCGCTGCCGTCCGGACGGACGACGAAGAGGAGCCCGTTCCCGGTGTTGGCGCCGACGTTGCTCGAGAACGCGATCCAGCGGCCGTCCGGCGACCACGCGGGGAACTGATCCGACCACACGCGGCCGTCGGGCGATGAGGCCCTGAGGATCCGACGCTGTCCCGAGCCGTGGGCCCTCATCACCCAGAGCTCGGGATTGAAGAAGCCCGGTGTGCGGCCGCTCGTGAACACGATGCGGCGGCCGTCCGGTGACCAGGCGGGGCCGAGCCGATCGCCCCCGCGAGCTTCCGGAGGTGCTCCCCGTCCGCGTCCATCAGCCAGATTCCGCCGGCCGCGGTGAAGGCGACGTGACGGCCGTCGGGAGACCAGGCCGGCTCACCTTCCGGCCGCTTGGTGCGCGTGAAGCGGCGCAATCCTCCGCCCTCGGCGAGGATCGAGAACAGATCGCCCCTGCGCCCGAAGGCGATCCTGCTGCCGTCCGGCGACCAGGCAGGGCGCTGCTGGATCGGAAAGCGCGTGAGGGTCCGTCGCCGCGACCCGTCGGCGCGCATGACGACGAGTCGCCCCAGAGGGCTGAGGAAGGCGAGCTCGGCGCCGTCGGGCGACCAGGCGGGAAAGAATCCGCTCGCCAGGCTGTGGTCATTCCCGACCCGGGCGACAGTCCGGTGCCCGTCGATCGTGAACATGCGGAACGGGCCCTGCAGGATCCAGCTCGTGTAGGCAAGGCGTGTTCCGTCGGGGGACCAGCCGGCCTGCCGGCAACTGCCCTCGCGATCACGCGCAACCCGCTCCCGTCCGGCCGGGCAACGGCGAGCACACCACTGCGGACGAAGGCGATGCTGTCGCCGGCGGGCGACCAGGCCGGGCCTGACTCGTAGCCGGCCCCATCCGTGAGCGCATGGGCGTCGGACCCGTCCGCGTCGATCAACCAGAGTGCCGAAGCCGGCGCGAGCGCGTCGCCGCGCGCGAAAGCGAGCCGACGACCGTCAGGCGACCACGCGGGCGACCTGTCGACCTGGGTCGACGCCTGGCCGCCGATCGAGGTGAGGCCACGATCCCCGCTGCCGTCGGGACGGACGACACGGATGCCCGCGCCGGGGCTGGCGATGCGCGCGTAGGCGATCAGGGAGCCGTCGGACGACCAGGCCGGCTCGACGTCGCCCGGCCGCGGGATATTCGGATTCGGCGACGGTGTCGTCTCATTCGTCGTCACCCGCGTGAGCGCCGCGCCGTCAGATGCGTCGACGACGTAGATCTCACTTGCACCCGTCCCGCGGCGGTTGGTCGCAAACACGATCCGCCGGCCGTCCGGCGACCAAGCCGGGAAGCGATCGACCCCCGGGGCATGCGTCAGCTGTGTGACCGCGCCCGTCTCGTCACGGACGAAGATCTCGGTGTCGCCGGTGCGGGTGCTTGCAAAGGCGAGCCGCCGTCCCTCGGGCGACCACGCCGGATCGAACTCGTCGGCGAGGCTCGTAACGCCCGCCAGCGGCGCAGCCCCCCGGCCGTCGCTGCCGACGACGTACAGCTCCTCGTTCTGCAGGTTCGGGGCTCGGTCGCTGACGAAGACGAGCTTTCCGTTCCACCCCGGCCACAGTAATAGCATCCCGTTAACAGCAAGAGGCCGGTTTGTAAGGACTCGTCACAGCGGCACTAGAAGACGCAGGCCCTTCCCGGGACAATCAGAAGCGCTCGCCACCCCGGCTCGGGCATCGTCTCTGCTCCCGTGCTGGCGCGGGCGACCCATGAAGGCCAGTTCAAACTCAAGCTCCGCGATTCGTCCGCGGCAGCGGACTCGGTCGTCCAGCAGATCACGTTCGCTCCGGGCGGCCAGAGCGGCTGGCACACGCACCCGGGACCGGTCATCGTCCTCGTGAAATCGGGGACGTTCACGCTCTACGACGGCGACGACCCGAGCTGAATCGGTAAGAACTACGGGCCGGGCCAGGCGTTCGTGGATCGCGGCTACGGCCACGTCCACATCGGCCGAAACGAGAGCCAGACGGAGAACGTCGAGATCATCGCCACCTTTCTCGACGTCCCGGTTGGTGGCGCCACCCGCATCGACGCGCCCAACCCGGGCAACTGCCCGTTCTAGACTCGGCGCATGCCGAACATCTACGAGCCCGACCTCCGGCCCAGCGACGCCGGCGGCAGGAGTCGTCTCGCCGAGGCGGCCGGCGCCGAGCATTTGGGCGCGACGCTGTACGAGCTCGCCGCTGGCGACGGGATGCACTTTCATTACCACCTCGGCCGCGAGGAGCTTTTGATCGTCCTCAGCGGACGCCTGTCTCTTCGCACCGGCGACGGCTGGGCGGAGCTCCCGGAAGGCGAGGTGGTCGCGTTCCCGCGCGGCGAGCGTGGGGCGCACGGCTACGAGAACCGAACGGACGAGCCGGTCCGCGTCCTCGTGGTGAGCGAGCAGAACGCCCCGAACGTGAGCGTCAATCCGGACGAGAACCGGATCGGCGTGTTCGACGCCGCCCACCCGAAGGACCGCCGTTTCGGGGCCGCTTTCGACATCGCGGATGCAATCGAGGATTACGGGGGCGGGCGCGCCGAGATCGTGCCTCCGGGCTCGAGCGGCAGGTCGAGCCGCGGGTAGAGAGCTCTGACCTGATCCACGTAGGCGGCCATCCGGTCGGCGAGGGCCGCGTCCTCGATCTCGAGGACATTCTCCGCGTTCTCTTCGCCCGAGTGGGACAGATTGAAGCTGCCGATGAAGACGTGGTCGTCACAGACCGTCACCTTCGCGTGCATGTAGTCGTGCACGGCGCCGGGCGCGTACGGGGTCGACCGCTTGCCGGTGAAGTTGGCCCGGTCCATCAGGAACCGGAGAGCCGGCTGCTTCCAGGTCGCGTTCCCGTTGCGCCACCACTGCTGCAGCACCTCCCGGATCTGGGTCGCGTCGACGACCCCGGCAAGGTCGATCTTTCGGTCCGCGGCGACCTCCGCGAGCGTGCCGAGGATCGGCCCGGAAGAAATCACCGGTGACGCGACTCGGACGCGCCTCTCCGCGCCGCCGATCCGGGTTGCGATCTCCTGCGCGAGCTTCTCGCCGCGCTTCGGCGAGAACCAGGGCCGCACGGGCACTCCGTCAACGTCCACGGCCGACGTGTCGACCCGGCCGCTCTTCTCCACGTCGCGCTTCGTCCAGAGCTGCTCGAAGTCCGCGGTGAATCGCGCCGCGATTCCTGGGGAGTCGACCGTCACGATCACGTTCTCCTCGCGCGACCACGAGTCGTCCGTCCAGTTCGTCGAGCCCGTCCAGACCGAGGCTCGGTCGCGGATGACGTACTTGTGGTGCATCAGGTCGGGCCAGCCGGGGACTGCGGCCGTTGGGAAGGGAAGCGCCTCGACGAGGTCGGGCTCCGTCTTGGGCGGCGGCGGCACCGGCACGCGGTGCTTGTCCTCGTCGAGGTTGTAGAGGAGCCGCACGCGCACGCCGCGCTCCGCCGCGCCCACGAGCGCGCCGCGAACGACGTCCGCCGTGTCGTCCCGCAGACGAAGGTCGTAGAGCGCGAGGTCGAGGGACTCCCGGCCCGCGTCGAGGTAGGCGGCGATCGCGCGAGCGATCTCGAGCGGGGTCTGGCCGCCGTCCGTGAGCGTGCGGACGTCGATCAGGTCTGCTTGGCCGGGAGAGACGGAAGGTTCGGGCGTCAGGAGAGCGCGCGCTCGAGAGCGGCTCGGTCGGTGGGCGCCCCGTGCGTCGGAAGCACGAGCTCGACCGGCAGCTCGAGCAGCGGACGCAGCGCCTCGAGGATCTGCTCGGGCGGCACGCCCTTGTTCGCCCAGTCGGCCGGGAACTCGAGGCCGTGGCCGCGGTCGATGAGCGTGTCGCCGGCGACGAGCGCCCGGCGGCTCTCGCTCCAGAGCACGAGGTCGTTCGGCCAGTCCGGGTGCGGTGCCTCCCAGTGCCACACGCCTGTTTGCAGCTCCCGCACGGCGGCATGCTAAACGGATGGACGCAGTCGAGGCGCTCTCAGAAGCAGAGGCCCGTGCAGAGGACGGCGCCCCGTCGGCCGTTCATGGCGAGTCGCTTACGGCGACATCGGCGCCAAGGCTCGCGCCGCCGCCAGAACCGCGCTCTCGCTGCCAGCGTCGATGCTGATCTGGATTCCGTCTCTCTGCAGGAACCCCGTCCGTCCGCCGGCGGCGATGAAGACGGATCCCTCGGGTGGCACGTAACTGCCAGCGCCGCGGCGGAACGGCGACGCCTGGGTCGTCTCGGTGACCGACAGGTACGGCTTGTCGAAGAGCGGGATCGAGTCTTCGCGGGACGTGCTCGCGTCGTCGCCGACGGTGCCGTAGAAGAAGACGACGCCCTTTTGCTCGTCGCGCCACTCGATCGGGCCCTCAAACGTGAAGACACCGTCCGGGCGCACCTCGACCGAGGACGTCAAGCCGAGCGCACGGAAGCAGTCGCCGCCACCGCCACCACGTTGCTCGCTGCACTTGATCGCCGCCGCCGCCGCTCGACCGGTCACGCGCACGCGGTGCTGGTGTCCGACGCTGGTCGTCTCGCGGTATACCCGCGTCAGCGGCAAACCTTCGTGGCTGCGTCCGAGCCAGAGCGGCGTGCGGCCGAGCACGGCCGGCGCCTGCTCGAGTGAGATCGGCTCGCGACCCTGCTTGAAGGCGGTCCCCTCACGCGATGGACGCGAGGTCGTGAAGTCACCGTCTCCGCGTGCCAGCAGCTCGAGCTGGAGCACGCGCTGCTGCGTGCCGGGGCCGGGCTGGCCGTCACGCGTCTCACGGAGCGCGACCGCTTTGAACGTCCGCTTCGAGACCGCCACCTGCTGCGCCCACTCGTGATCCTTCCCATCCGCGACGTCCGGCAGGAGCTCGCTGTGGATCGTGACCCAGACGACCGGCTCGCCATCGATCGTGTCGTCGCCGGTAATGCGGGCCGTCCCCGAATCGAGCGCCTGCCTGTACTCGCGTCCGAGCGCGGCCAGCTCGGCCGGCGGCTTCTTCGGCTCGGAGAGCTCTTCGTCCTGGACGACGCCGCCGAGGCGCGCGACCGAGTGTTCCCGCCCGTGCTCGGTGTCGTACCAGATCTCGGTGTCGCCGTAGACCGGTCTGCGATCACCGTTGTCGAGGTCGATCAGCGTCCCACCCCACTCGCCGCGCAGGACGACGTGCAGAACCGGCCCGTCGCCTACCGCCGCCAGCGCGCGATCGAGCACGCTGCCATGTTCGCTGCCAAACGGCCAGGCCAGCACCAGTGCGGCGGCGGTGCCGATCGCGGCGACGAGGACGCCGAGCCGCAGACGCGTCGAGACCGGAATCGCACGACGGCGCGTCTCGCGAGCGGCAGCGGCGACGCGCTCCCAGTCGCCATGGCGATCGTCGTAGCTCGGCGTCAGCTCGTCGAGCAGTTCGGCGATGCGGGTGTCGGTCATCGTTCCACCTCCAGCAGTTGGCGACGGAGCGCGGCACGGGCGGCGTGCAGCGTCGCCGCCACCGTCCCCGGTTTGACGCCGAGGGCGGTTGCGATCGCGTCGTAGTCGAGGTCGGCGTAGTAACGGAGGAAGAGGACGAGCCGCTGCCGCTCGGGCAGCCCAGCGACGATCGCCTCAACGGCGCCGCTCTCGCGATGGCCATTCGCCGTCGCCGCCACCGCCGCGCTATCGAGCAGCGATGGCGGCGACAGCGGCGCCGCTCGCTCAACCGAACGCCGCCGTCGCGCCTCGTTGACGACGATGCGCCACAACCACGCGTCGAGCGAGCCGCGCTCGTCGAAGCCGCGCCGATGGCGCAACGCGCGGACGAAAGCATCGTGAACCGCCTCCTCAGCGAGCTGCTCGTCGCGCAGGATCGCGACGGCGACGCGCAGGAACTTGCCGTAGCGGCGACGATAGACGGCCTCGATCTCCGCGCTCGGGTCTAGTTCGCCCACCTCCATCACCTACCAGACCCTGAAGCGTGCGCGTTTCCTTTAGCTGCGCCTCCCTCAGGACTGTTGCTTTGCCCGTAGTGAGGCTTTGTACGCGCGCTTCCGCGACTACCGCGCCAGAAGGCGGGGACACGGCGGCGGCGCGCCCCGTCTCATCCTCGAGCGGAGAGGAGCTACGGCTGACTCAGAAACAACCGCTTCTCAGTGCCGAGGTGCGGCGCCCACGCGAGCCTGTCGGCGCCCGCGAAGCCGAGGTACGCGCGCAGCGCGTCGCGCATCGCGTCGACGAACCCGTCAACGCGGCGTGGCACGAACCCATCCTCCCACCAGACATCGAGCACGTGCACGCGAGCCTCGGCCCGGTCGATCCGCGGCTCGATCCGGCCGACGAAGCGGTCCCGGAAAACGATCGGCAGCACGTACCAGCCCCAACGGCGTCTGACAGGTGGGAGGAAGAGCTCCCATACGTACTCGAAGTCGAACAGGCTCTCAAGGAGGCCGCGATCCCAGATGATCGGATCGAACGGGGGAACGAACGCTACGGAAGGCGGCGGGTTCGGCGGCGCTTCCAGCAGTTTGGCGTCCTCACTGACGGCAAGGCGTTTTCCGCGGACGCCCTCCACCTCGACGGAAACGAGGTCGCCGCGTTCGACGAGTTCTTCGCGCAGAGCGTTCCGTCCTGGGTACCCCGGCCACCGCGCGTCCGGCTTCGCCGGCCCGAGGCCCCCGAAGACATCTCCGCCACCGCCGACACCGAGCAGACCGTGCGCGCGGTACCGCGACAGGAGCTTGTGCCGGACTTGTTCTTCCAGCGGGAGTTTGCGGGCGAGCACGTCGGCAGGTAGCAGCCGTTCGAGCAGGTCGTAGTACCTGCGGTTCCCGTCGCGCCGCGCGAGGCCGAGCACGCCCGTGACGGCATAAGCCTCGAGCACGGCGCGTACGGCGTTTGTCGCCATCCCGAACCAGTCGGTCGTTGTCCCGCGCTCGCGCTCGAAGTCGAGCGCCGACAGCGGGCCATCCGCGCGGATCCGCTCGAGCACGCGCCCGGCCACGTCGCCGTTCTCGGCGAGGGTTCGCGACGAGTTACGGCTCAAGGTCCCGCGGAACCACGCGAACTCGCTCGTCGGTACGAGGGAGAGACCCTTGTTGTACGCCTCGAAGATCTCGCGGCGTTCGTAGAGCCGGTCGCACCAGCCAGGGTCGTAGTCGGCGACCCGCGCGTGCAGCACGAGGTCGTGGTTCCGGCCCGCGACCGCCAGCGGGTCGAATTGGACCGACCCGAGGCGGCGAAAGACTTCCAGAACCGCGTCGGGTCCTCCGTCGAGAGAACGTGCCGGCGCGAGCAGGTGGCGTGCGACCAGGAAACGCCGGGCGGCGTCCGCGGTGACTTTCACAGCAGGGCCCCGACCGGCAGAGGCGTACCGTCAGGAAGACTGCTTCGCGCGCATCTCAGCCTTATGCGCCCGTTTCTTCGCCTGGTAGTCGGCGAGCGCCTCGGCCGAGTCGACGTCCCCGAGCGTGGGGTGGTTCGGGACGAGCTCCTGCGCCGCCTCGACGCCGAACCGCTTCGCCAGCACGGAGCCGAGCGCGATCACCTTCATGTTCCCGAAGCCGGGCAGGGCCTCGATCCGGCGGCGAAGCTCGGCGCCGTCCGACGCCTCCCGCCAGAGCCGCTCCGCATCCCCGCCGTACTCCGCGACGACGTGCGCCGCAAGGTCCTGGACGCGCTGCGCCATCGTTCCGGGGAAGCGGTGGATCGCTGGCTTCTCGCGGAAGGCCCCCTCGAGCTCGGCCGGATCCGTCGTCGCGATTCGTCCGGGCTCGAGCGTCCCCACGCGCTGCTTCAGCTTCAGCGGCCCGGTGAACGCGGTCTGCACCGGCACCTGCTGGTCGAGCGCGAAGCCGATCAGCAGCGCCATCGGATCGCTCGCGAGCAGCGTGTCGGCCTCGTCGTTACCGGTGAAGTGGAGCGCGTCGGGCTTGGTCGTAGCGGCCACGTCCAGATCCTAGTGTCGCTTCAGGTGATGCTGCCGAGTTTCTGGGTCGCGAGCACCAAGCGATGCAAGGACGCAGGGAGCGCCCATAGCTGAAGCTATGGGCGTGACTGAATCCGATGAAGGAGGGCCTCCCGCGGAGCGAAACTCCGTGCGTCCTGTACGAGACGAAGGGAGGCCCCTGCGATGTTGTACGTCGGATTGGATCTGAGCCGCAAGCGTCTTGACTGGCAGGCGCTCGAGCGTG
>WNGB01001596.1_pt1 | contig 67666 bp, 65 predicted proteins | sample 5400681 | NCBI WGS metagenome assembly WNGB01 (sample SAMN13153367, study PRJNA577476) | soil metagenome | isolation source: 115 cm soil or saprolite under grassland replicate 2 | place: USA:California | collected 2016-06-15 | reverse complement strand
CGGCCACCCCGAGCGCCACGGCCGCCGCAACCACGCCCGCGACCGGCCCGAGCCACCGCCTGCGCTCCTCCACATGTCCAGTCTCGCCCCGCCCACGGTCCCGGGGTAGCGCCGTAACCGAACGATAAGGACCGCCGGGCCCCCCGGACCCCGAGATCTTGGACGCCTGCACCCCTCGGGTCAAGAGTCACTTTAGTAACCATGATCGAAACTCCGGCGACAGTGCTCCAGGCCCGGGCATGAGCCGGCACCCCGACAGCGACGAGGCTCGCCGTCGGGGGTCCCGTACGGCAGGATTCGATCCTGCGCTTCCGCCTCCGGAGGGCTTGGCTTCATCAAGGGTGCTTGGCTCGCTGACCTGCTGTTTCGTCCCCTCGGCTTGGTTCCTCTCGGTTGGGATGGGCACGTACTCGGCAAGCGAGGAGTGGGTGTCTCACCGTGGTCCTGGCCGCTTGGGCGCGAAAGGATGATCAGCAACGGGGGAGCTGCAAATCCGCAGGAAACAGCCAAGATGATCGTCGGGTGTGTCCATGGACCCCATCGCCGCCGTCCGCTCCCCCGGAGGTTTCTGTTTGGCAACCCGCACTAGCCTGGTCGCATGACCCTGGAAGTCGAGGTCGCCCTGATCGGGCTGGCGGGCGCTGTGACCGGTGGTCTGATCACTGGTATGACGAGCCTCTTTGGGGAGTGGCGCCAGCATCGGAGGGGACTGCACGCCGAACAACGCGCGCAAGAGGCGGCGGTCGAGGCCGAGCGTCGGTCGCGCGGGGACGCGGCAATGGGTCGAGCTGTCGACAGCCTGTCCAAGCTGCTCTTGCTCGGACCAAGTCCGGATCCTCACGGACCAATAGCTGCCGTCGGGCCGTGGGAGAGCGCCCGAGGGGATCTGGTGCTGGTCGTTGACGTCGCCTCCATAGATGTCAACGGCGACGAACTGCGGGAGCGCCTTGAAGAGGCGTGTCGAACGATGCGATTATCCGACGGGCCTGAAAAGTATGCCCACCAGAGTGAGACGTACACGCGGTCCCTCGCCGTACGTCATGCGCTCGCGTGTATCGGCGCCTACCGGGGAGGCCGCCCGTTGCCAGACCGCCCGAAAGAGTACGTAGACACCCTCGATCTTGTCTCGATCTACCTAGAGGAGCTGGATGCCAACTCCCGAAGGTAAGGCGTGTACTGGGTTGAGCCATGCTGTTAGGCGTGGGGACCTCTTCGGGTGTGAACTACTGGCGACCGGCGGCCTGGCGGTCGGTGACGAGGTCAGGCGGCACGTCGAGGTCGTTGAGGGTCGGGCGCGGTCGTCCGCGTTGCTGTACTCCCGTGCTGTACGCACCGACCGCGAAGTAGCTCAGGACCTGCCACAGGTATGCTGAGCCAGGTTCGAGCCGGGAGGGTGGACGTGACCGAGAAGCGTGATGACAGCACGCGTTATACGAGGCGCCTTGTCGAGGACGAGGGAACGTTGAAACGCGGAAGCGAGGCCGTCTCTACCAAGCAGGTCAAGGTGGACTCGGAACCGCCTCCGCCGCCTCCGCCGCCTCCGTCTGGCGAGGAGTAGTCTCCGAGACTCATGATTCCCTCGACGCTCCTGGGGCTTCTGTTACTTGTACTGTTGCTCGCTCCTGGATTAGCGTATATTCTTCGCTACGACCGGGTTATTCCCGCACCGGTTCATTCACCATTTCGTGAGACGCTGCGTGTAATATTCGTCAGCGTCTCCTGCCTTGTTGTTACCGGTCTCCTATTCGCGTTCGTTCGGTGGCGGCTCCCCAAGCGTACTCCCGATGTTCGAGGCCTAGTCCAGGATCCGGCCGCCTTTGTTCGAGGCCATCATGTGCAAGTGTTTTGGTGGATGCTGGCCCTGATCGGCTTTGCGACACTGCTTGCTGTGATTGCAGCGGATCCGCGCGTTGTGCGTCTTCGCCGCCGCTGGAGCCGTCATATGGTCTTCGAGTGGTTGTTGGGTGACGCGCCTATACGTGAGACCTCCGAATGGCGGCAAGCATTCGTTGAACGACGACCACCGGATACGGATGAGGTATTCGTCGGGATTCAAATGGCTGATGGTAGCTATGTTCAGGGTTACCTGGACTCCTATAATGCGAAGCTGCCGGAGGATGACCAGCGGGAGTTGACTCTCAGAATGGCGGAAATGCGTCCGGCAAAAGGAAAGAAGATCTACTACTTGGCGCCGCGAGTAATACTTTCCGCTAAACAGATCACTCGACTTGATGTAAGGTACCTTGACACGTCTGCGGTGGCTGCACGCGATAAGCAGTTACAGGATCCGGGCGCACATGCCTCGCTTACAGGCCGTGGTGAACAGCCGACGCAATAGGTCTCCCGGAACTGTAGGAGAGTGGCTCTGAACCCTGTTCAATGCCAAAGCCATCCCGTCGCCTAGGCTCTGCCCGTACTCGTGGTTCTCCCCCGGCCGCAAGTTGCCGTAGGTCGAGCGAAGCGAGGCTTGCGGCCGGGGGAGGTTCCGAGTACGCCTCCGGTAGGCGTCGGGGTGGCTTTGACCATCCCGGAGCCTGCCCGTCCGGCGAGGACAAATCGCTCTTGCACGAGCATTGCGAAACCCCTGGCTGCTATCCCGAAGGTAGGCGGCCCGGGGCTGTCTTGTGCCCGTCGCGCCGCCGGCGGGGCTGGAACCGCCGGGGTGCGCCCGGCGAGCTTGCGAGCAAGGGCGCGGGGTCCCCCGAGCGGCGGCCCTTATCGGGCCGGCCCCTGGTCGGCGGCGCGAGCGGCCCGCATCGCGGGCCGCCTTGATGTCGTACAGAAATTCATCACACAGGACGCCGCTCGGACATGTCGTACTCCGCTCGGACAACGCCACTCGGATAGCGACGTCCCGCTCGGTATTCAAATGGTGCCGGCCAATCATGGGAATCGGTACGCCGATCGATGGTGAAGGTCGGAGCTGCCCGACGCCGAACGTCGACGAGAGCCGGCCGGGTCTGACCGCCCCGCCTGCTCCGCACGCTGAGGACACACGGCGACTGACTCGCGTGGGCCGCGTATCGGCATGATCAAACCTCCCTCTGTTGCAGGCTACTGCCCGCGCACGTCAGAACCTGGACACCTGGCGTTGTAAGACCAGTGCGCGACAAATGGTTGGAATGGGGCGCTGATAGCGCGTCACTGTGGATGGGTGATCCGTATCGATGACCTTGGCATGCGGGTGCGGGGGATCGCCCGCCGCCGGGTCTGGCTGATCGTGATCCCCATCGTCGCCGGTCTGGTGACCGTGCCAGTTGCTGTGGTGTTGGGCTGGCTGCTGCCACCAACCGGCGGCCTGCGGGCCATGGTGGCGTACGCGGTCACGCTGTGGCTGGCCCTGGTCCTGGTCGGCCTGGCCGTGGTGGTGCTGGCCGACCAGCGCCCGCCCCGCGGGTCGTGCTACTGGCATTGGCCGGGGTTCTGACCGTGCTGTGCTGCGGGGTACCGGGTACCACGTTCTGGACCGTCGCGGTCTCGCACGGACCGGAGGGCGCGGACTGCCCCGCGTGCGCCGTGACCGGCTTCCTCAACTCCGGGCCGCTGGGCTACGGGCTTGTCGCGGACCGGTTGGAGTTCGACCACGTGCTGTGCGCCGAGCGGCGGCCCCAGCTTCGTCGCCAGGCCGAGCAGATCCGCAACGACATGGACGGCACCATGGCCGGCGCAGACGCGGGCTACTACAACGCCGAGACCGAGAACCTGATCACCACGCAGCGAGACGAAGGGGACCGGGCCACCCTCGCGCCGCACGTCTACCTGGTGTACATGACCCGCGACGAGAACAACCAGCCCGGACAGTGGTACATCGACGCCGGGGTGTGGACCTTCCACGTGGTCCACCGCGACGGCTGGCAGGTCTGCCAGCTCGACACGCCCAACATCTGCACCCAGGTGGTGATCTGCGACCCGGCCCAGCGGATCACACCGTCCAGCTCGCCCAGCCCCAGCGGGCCCGGGTTCTTCTCCCCGGTGCCGTGCAGCACGGCCGACCCGTTCCGGGCCTACCACCACTGCCCGTCCGAATCGCCGACACCTACGCCCACCGCACCGACCAACGGACGTGACCGACAGCCGTCCCCGACCTCGACCCCGACACCGCAGGTGCCCGGGTAGCACGGCTGTTCCGGCGTCATCCTGGCAGCGGGCAGCCCCAGTCCTCCATAACAGCAGCCAGCACCCCGCTACCTGGTGGGCAACGGTCCACAGTGGACACGCCAAAGCGCAAGAAGAAGACAAACCACCTTAAAGATCAAGGTCAGCGGTTGTGGTTCAACGGAAGCACCATCGACTCAAACCGCGGACTGTCGGGATAAGGCCGCAGGAAACCGACCTGTGACCATCCCCACCGGGCGTAGAGCAAGCGCGCCGGGTTGTCGCCGCGCACCAGGAGCGTGGCTCGTTCTTCACTGCGGTTGGCTAGCAACTCGTCATGCAATTGGTGGGCATAGCCACGATGTTGGAACGCTTTTCGCACCAAGATTTCCCGGAACGCGAATGTCCGGCTGCCGCTCTCTTCGGTGAGGCTGGCGTCCGCCCCTTCTATGCCCGACCACCATCGTGTATCGGCAGGCAAGGTACTACCGAAGGCATAGCCGACAAGCTGGCCACCGAGGCGGCCAGTCACCAGGTCAAAGCCCGGACCCCGGAGGTAACCCTCGAATCGTTCCCAGAAGCGCTCCGCGCTGTAGAACGGCTGGTCAAGCAGTTCTGCCCGAGCATCGACATGCACTGCGATCAGTTCATCGCGCATGGTCGGAACGACGCTGGCCGGATGGTGCTGGAGTTGGAGTGCGTCGGTGGGTTCCATGTCTAGCTACCGGCCGTGAGGGAGTGCTGGCAAGGCCAGCATCTCGCGCAGCGCTACCACTTCCGGCCGGCGTTGTTCGGCCTCTGGTACAGCACGTACTACCGACTTGGCTGCCTCCAAGACAACCTTGATCCGTTGCTTCTCGGGCAGTTCGCCCACAACTTGCCGCGCATGGGCTGCTCCAGCCGTGGGGTCGCCACCGTGAACCATGCGGACGGCCTGATGGAGTTGTACTTGGGCACGCTCTCGAAACATATGGGCCGGGTAGAGTGCCAGCGCTCGGTCCTGGGCAGCCGCTGCTCGGCGGTTATCTCCCAGATGGGTGTAGACAAAGCTCTCACCGTGACGCAGGCGGTATTCCGGCCAGCCATACATTGACGTCACGTCGGCGGTTACACGGTCAGGTAGCCGGTCGACAACGTCGTAGACCGCCGTCATGGCCGACTTCGCCTCAGCCGACCGGCCCATAGCGGCCAACGCCTGAGCCCGGCCGATGAGTACGGTCGCGGATCCCATGCCGGGCGACGCGTCTACCGCTGCGGCCTCCTCGGCATGTTCAAGTACGAGCGTCGACGGCCATTGTTCGTACAGACCGCGGATCACTTCACGGCCGCGTACCCAGGTCCGAATCTCCGCGTCCTGCGACTTGTCCGCGGTCGCCCGAGCGGTCCGCCACCACCGGCGGCCAGCCTGCACATGGCCAAGGTTGCCCAACGTTTGCGCGAGAAATGCCTCCAGTACCGCGATAACGCGCTGCATGCCACGCTGCGAGAGGGGATCGGTCATATGCCCGAGCTGTCCACGTGCCACCAGCAGATCAATCCCAAGATCATCCAGTAGTGTCGCTGGGGGCGTAACCGCGTAGGTGTAGCCGTAGGACGAGATCATGCCGGAGCGCTTCCAACGCAACCAAAGGTCCAGCAGCACCCGCGATGCCCAGGGCTGCGTACTCCAACAAGCTGCGGCGCCGCACGTCTTCGCCCTTCAACTCGTCCGTGCGCTCCCGTCCCGAGAGGCCGAGCAACACGGGCCATCGATCAGCCTCAACCTCTACCGTACGTCCCGAAAGGACTGCGTGGTTCGGCCCGCGGCGATCCCTTGAGGCGTCCTCGGTGACCTGCCGTACCGCGTCCTGCGCAAGCAACGCAGCGTAGCGGGCTTGAGTCTGGTCATCGGCATGGTGGTAGGCGGTATCCAGCAACGCATGCGAGTCGGGGCGGAGCTGGGCGCGTATGCCCTCGGCCTCCCACTTGGTCACCGTCCGTGCGGCCACGCCGAGCTTCGCAGCGAAATCCCGCACGCTCAGGCGCATCGCCTGTCGAAGCGCCCGCGATTCGTGACCGGTCCAGCGCCGAACCATATCCATAGGGATACCTTCCGAGAATAAACGGCGTAGTTGAGCGTAGTGCCACACGCTCGCTACAGGAATGCGCTGCCCGTACCACGCGTCGACCTTACGCACGGCTGGGCGAATCGGCAGGCTTGAGCTACCGGCACCGGAGCGGTGCTCGCAGGTCATCGGCACGCACTACGCCCCGGGGGCTTCTCGGGGGCCTCGCCGACACGGGCCGTCCGCTCCGACGCCATCGAAGATCAGCAAGGTTTGTCCCCGGCGGTTCGCTGACATGGGTCCGTGCCGTCGGGTGAGTAGGCGCGTCCGGTCGCGCCCGGCCCGTCCGGGTCCGCCGACCCGGGCGGGTCCGCCGACCCGGGCGGGTCCGCCGACCCGGGCGGGGTGGAGCGGGCAACCGGACGCGTCGTGTGATGTAGAGGGAGTGATCGTGGTGGAGCGGGTGCCGTTTGGTGCTGGTGACGTGTTGTGGGTGGAGTCGGCGGAGTATCCGCCCAGCGTCGGGAGCATGCCCGGGTACGAGTTGTGGGTGACCGGCAGCCCGATCGCGGCGCCGTCGCCAGGGTTCTGGTTGGTCAGTGGTTGGGAGCTTGCCGCTGGCACGCAGGAGTTGGTCCGGCTGCGGACCGTGTGCGTGCCCGCGTCGACACCCCGGGCGCATTGGCGGCGTCGGCCGCTGGCCCCATATCGGGACGCGGCGGAGGGGTGGACGCAGCCGACACAGGTGCTGCCGATCGTTACGCGGGGCGAGTGGATGCGCCGGGATGTGGTTGGTGGTGATCGACGGCCGTTGATGACCCGGCTGGCCGCCCAGCACACGGCACCGGTTGCCGGCCGGTCGGCCGGTGGCCGTCATGCCGCCCGACCGAGCCGGGGGAGCCGTCTGTGGTGAGAGCGCATCAGACGTTGGGGTTCGATGTTAACCGGCCACACCCGGCGCGGATCTACGAGTATTGGTTGGGCGGGAAGGACAACTTCAAGGCCGACCGGGACGCCGGGGACGAGTTGGCCGGCGAGCTGCCCAGCCTGCCGGTCACCGCGCGGGCGAACCGGGCGTTCATGGTTCGGGTGGTGCGGCATCTGGCTGCGGGGCTGGGGATCCGCCAGTTCTTGGACATCGGGACGGGCCTGCCGGTGCGGCCGAACCTGCACGAGGTGGCGCAGGGCATCGCCCCCGCCGCCCGGGTCGTGTACGCGGACAATGATCCGCTGGTGCTGGTGCACGCCCGTGCGCTGTTGACCAGCACCCCGCAGGGTGCCACCCACTACCTGGACGCGGATCTGCACGATGCGGGCGGCATCGTCGAGCAGGCCCGACGAATCCTGGACTTCGGTGAGCCGGTGGCGGTGACCCTGCTGGCCATCCTGCACCTGTTCGGTGATGACGCCGAGGTTCGCCAGATCCTCAAGGAGCTGACCGCACCGTTGTGTGGCGGTAGTGCACTGGCGGTTTCGCTGGCCACGGGGGACAGCGACCCGGCGGGGGCGCGGGCCGCGCAGGCGGTGGCCGGCAGACACGGGCTGGCCGTGGCGCTGCGCTCGAAGGCGGAGGTGGCGGCGATGCTGGCCGGGCTGGATGTGCTCGACCCGGGCGTCACCCTGGTCCACCGCTGGCGACCAACGTCGAATGATCCGGAACTGGCCGATGCGGATGTGCACCTGTGGGGCGCGGTCGCGGTCAAACCCGATCCGCAGGCGAGCGGGGGCGGGGCCTGAGATGCGGTCGCGAGCAAGCGTGCTGGTTCGCCGGACCGAGCACGGATGGCGCGCGGAGGTCGGTGCGCCGGACCGGTGGGTTGAGGCGCGGAAACTTTCTGGCCTGTTCGCCCACCTGCGGCTGCTGGTCGACCAGCTCCTCCAGGCACACCTCCACCTGGTCATCAACCTGGATAGTCTCCCCGTTGTACGCCCTGCTCAATCGCGCATACACATCCAGCACCGGCCTGCGGCCCGCAACATCACTGCCCATGAATCGAGGTTACAAATTCAATACCCGCTGGAGGGGGTATCAGCGTCCAAGATCTCGGGACGGCGACGGGCGGTACCCGAAGCGGGTACCGCCCCTCGACCCGTGTGCTCAGAAGCCGGGGCCGTGCGAGTGGCCGTGCCCGTGCCCGTGGCCGCCGGCCGCGGCCGGCTCCGCCCTCTCGGGCTTCTCGACGACCAGGGTCTCGGTGGTGAGCAGGAGCCCGGCGATGGACGCGGCGTTGGCGACCGCGTTGCGGGTCACCTTCACCGGGTCCACGATGCCGCGCTTGGTCAGGTCGGTGTACTCGCCGACCGCCGCGTCCAGCCCTTCGCCCCAGCCGGCGCCCCGGACCCGCTCGACCACGACGTACCCGTCCTGGCCGGCGTTCTGGGCGATCCAGCGCAGCGGCTCCGCCAGCGACTTGGCCACGATCGAGACGCCGGTGGCCTCGTCGCCGGTCAGCCCGAGCGAGTCCGCCAGGGTCGACGCGACATGCAGCAGGGCCGCGCCGCCGCCGGGGATGATGCCCTCCTCGACGGCCGCCTTGGTGGCCGAGATGGCGTCCTCGATGCGGTGCCGCTTCTCGCGCAGCTCGATCTCGGTGGCCGCGCCGACCCTGATCACCGCGATCCCGCCGGAGAGCCGGGCCAGCCGCTCGTTGAGCTTGTCCCGGTCCCACTCCGACTCGGACGCCTCGACCTCCTTGCGGATCTGCTCGACCCGCTCGGCGACGTCCTCCTGACGGCCGGCGCCGTCCACGATCGTGGTGTTGTCCTTGTCGACCACCACCCGCCGGGCCCGGCCGAGCATGTCCACCGTCACCGACTCCAGCTTGTACCCCAGCTCCGGGGCGATCAGCTCGCCACCGGCGAGTACCGCGATGTCCTGCAGCATCGCCTTGCGGCGGTCGCCGAACGCCGGCGCCTTGACCGCGGCGACCTTGAGGGTCTTGCGGATCGCGTTGACCACGAGGGTGGCCAGCGCCTGCCCCTCGACGTCCTCGGCCACGATCAGCAGCGGCTTGCTGTCCTGGAGCACCTTCTCCAGTACCGGCAGCAGCTCCTCGATCGAGCTGATCTTCTGCGTGGTGACCAGGATGTACGCGTCTTCGAGGACCGCCTCGCCGCTCTCCGGGTCGGTCATGAAGTGCGGGGAGATGAAGCCCTTGTCGAACTGCATGCCCTCGGTGACCTCAAGCTCGGTCGCCAGCGTGGAGCCGTCCTCGACGGTGATCACACCGGTCCGGCCGACCTTCTCCATCGCCTCGGCGATCAGCTCCCCGATCGCGGCGTCCTGCGCGGAGATGGTCGCCACGTGGGCGATATCGGCGCGGTCGACGACCTCGGTCGCCTTGTCGAGCAGGGCGTCGTTGACCGCCTTGGCGGCCGCGTCGATGCCCCGCTTGAGGGCATTGGGGTTGGCGCCGGCGGCCACGTTGCGCAGGCCCTCGCGGACCATCGCCTGGGCCAGCACGGTCGCGGTGGTGGTGCCGTCGCCGGCGATGTCGTTGGTCTTGGTGGCGACCTCCTTGGCGAGCTGGGCGCCCAGGTTTTCGTAGGGGTTGCTGAGCTCTATCTCCTTGGCGATCGTCACGCCGTCGTTCGTGATCGTCGGAGGACCGAACTTCTTGTCCAGGACGACGTTGCGGCCCCTGGGACCGATCGTCACCTTCACCGCGTCGGCGAGCGCGTTGACGCCGTGCTCCAGCAGGTGGCGGGCGTCGTCCGAGAAGCTCAGGATCTTCGCCATCGATTTCCCTTCACGGATGAAGTGCCGCCCCGGCTCCCCGGACCGGGGCGCCGGGGCGGCACTGTCAGGTCACTTCTCGACGATCGCGAGGACATCGCGGGCGGAGAGGATGAGGTACTCCTCACCGCCGTACTTGACCTCGGTGCCGCCGTACTTCGAGTAGATCACCGTGTCGCCGACCTTCACGTCGATCGGGACCCGGTTGCCCTTGTCGTCGATACGGCCCGGGCCCACAGCGAGGACGGTGCCCTCCTGCGGCTTCTCCTTGGCGGTGTCCGGGATCACCAGGCCCGATGCCGTGGTGGTCTCAGCCTCGTTCGCCTGGACCACGATGCGGTCCTCAAGCGGCTTGATCGCAACCTTGGTCGCGGTAGTCACGGGCATACCCTCCTGGGGTACTGGATCTTTTTCGTACCTCATCCGCACCCTGGCGGCACCGTCGTCGCGGGTGCCGGCCCCGCCGGGCGTACCACCGGTCGGCGACCGGCGGGCTAGCACTCTCGTACCGAGGGTGCTAACGGCACATTATTCCGCCGACTAGCACTCCGTCAAGGAGAGTGCCAAGCCGGCGTGGCGCGACGCAGCCACTGTAGGTGATGCGGTTGGTACTTTTCGTACGAACCGCGTTGCCGAATTGTTACCGGCAACAACAAACTTGGCGGCAAAGGGCTCTTGCGACCGCCACCTCCGCAGGAATACGTTGCCGGGCACAACAATCCCGAACAGTCTTTCCCACACGCCCGCCGCCGACAGGCGGCGCATAACCCCGAAAGGACCCGTGCATGCGCAAGGGGATCCTCGCTGTGGCCACCGCGGGCGTTCTCGCGCTCGGCAGCCTGGCCGCGTGCGGTAAGTCGAACAGCCCGAGCGGCGGCAGCTCGGGTGGCGCGGGCGGCAAGCAGCCGTTCGTCGGCGTCATCCTTCCCGACAGCAAGACGTCGGCCCGGTGGGAGACCGCCGACCGGCCCTACCTGGAGAAGGCGTTCAAGGACGCCGGGGTCAAGTACGACATCCAGAACGCGCAGGGTGACAAGAACGCCTTCCAGACCATCGCCGACCAGCTGATCACCAAGGGCGTCAACGTGCTGGTGATCGTCAACCTGGACAGCGGTACCGGCAAGGCGGTGCTGGACAAGGCCAAGGCACAGGGCATCGCGACCATCGACTACGACCGGCTCACCCTGGACGGCGGGGCGGACTACTACGTGTCCTTCGACAACGTGGCGGTCGGCAAGCTGCAGGGCGAGGGTCTGGTCAAGTGCCTGACCGACGCCAATGTCACCAAGCCCAAGATCGCCGAGCTGAACGGCTCGCCGACCGACAACAACGCGACGCTGTTCGCGCAGGGCTACGACTCGGTACTCAACCCGAAGTACGGCGACGGCACCTTCGTCAAGGGCCCGAACCAGTCGGTACCGGACTGGGACAACGCCAAGGCCGGCACGATCTTCGAGCAGATGCTCACCAGCGACAAGGACATCAAGGGCGTGCTGGTGGCCAACGACGGCATGGCCAACTCGGTGATCTCGGTGCTGGCGAAGAACCAGCTCAACGGCAAGGTACCGGTGACCGGGCAGGACGCGACCGTCCAGGGCCTGCAGCACCTCCTCGACGGCGACCAGTGCGTCACCGTGTACAAGGCGGTGAAGAAGGAAGCCAAGGCGACCGCCGACCTGGCCGTCGCGCTGGCCAAGGGGCAGAACCCCACGACCAGCCAGACCGTCAAGGACACCAAGAGCGGCAAGGACGTCAAGGCGGTCCTGGAGACGCCGCAGGCGATCTACAAGGACGGCGTCAAGGACGTCGTGGCCGACGGCTTCGTGACCAAGGCCGAGCTGTGCACCGGCGCCTACGCCGCCAAGTGCACGGCGGCCGGCATCAGCTAGCCACCGGACGCAAGTACCAGGTACCGATACCGGTCCCGGCGCCGCCGATCCGCGGCGCCGGGCCGGGTCGTCACTACGAGGGAGATCTCGTGACCGCACCCCTGCTTGAGCTCCGCGGTATCAACAAGAGCTTCGGTCCCGTCCAGGTCCTGCGCGACGTGGAGTTCACCGCGCACGCCGGCGAGGTGACCGCCCTGGTCGGCGACAACGGCGCCGGCAAGTCCACGCTCGTCAAGTGTGTAGGCGGGATCTACTCGATCGACTCGGGTGAGTACTACTTCGACGGGAACCCGGTCACCGTGCACAGCCCGCGCGACGCCGGCCACCTCGGCGTCGAGATCGTCTACCAGGACCTCGCCCTGTGCGACAACCTCGACATCGTGCAGAACATGTTCCTCGGCCGGGAGAAGCGCACCGGCATCGTGCTCGACGAGCCGACCATGGAGCAGCTGGCCGCGCAGACGCTGGACCGGCTCTCCGTCCGTACCGTCAAGTCGATCCGGCAGCACGTGGCCAGCCTCTCCGGCGGGCAGCGCCAGACGGTGGCCATCGCCAAGGCCGTCCTGTGGAACAGCAGGCTGGTCATCCTCGACGAGCCCACCGCGGCGCTGGGCGTCGCGCAGACCGCGCACGTCCTGGAGCTGGTCCGGCAGCTCGCCGACAACGGCCTCGCGGTCGTGCTCATCTCCCACAACATGAACGACGTGTTCGCGGTCGCCGACCGGATCGCCGCGCTGTACCTCGGCCGGACAGCCGCGCAGGTCAAGGCCTCCGACATCACCCACGCGCAGATCGTGGAGCTGATCACCGCCGGCCGCAGCGGCGACCTCGGGCTGGCGCCGGCCGCGGCGGCCATCGACCTCGGTGACGTGAGCGAAGCAAACGGAGAGCAATGATGGCCATCGTCGAATCCCCGGCCCCGGCCACCGTACCGGGCTCGCCGACCCGGTCGGTCGGCGAGCACGTGGCTGACTACTTCCGCCGGATCAGAGGTGGCGACCTCGGATCCCTGCCGGCCGTGGCCGGCCTGGTCGTGCTCTGCATCGTGTTCACCGCGCTGCGGCCGGTCTTCTTCTCGGCGATCAACTTCGCCAACCTGTTCACCCAGGGCGCCCAGGTCGTCGTCATCGCCATGGGGCTGGTCTTCGTCCTGCTGCTCGGCGAGATCGACCTGTCCGCTGGGTTCGCCAGCGGGGTGTGCGCGGCCGTCCTCGCGGTGCTGCTGGCCAACTGGAACTGGCCGTGGTATGGGGCGGTCCTCGCCTCGACGGCCACGGGCGTGCTCATCGGGCTGGTTCTCGGTTCGCTCGTGGCGAAGGTGCGCATCCCGTCGTTCGTGGTGACCCTCGCCGCGTTCCTCGCCTTCCAGGGCGTGGCGCTGCTGATGCTCAAGGAGGGCCGGAACGTCTCGGTCACCGATCCGGTGATCCGGTCCATCGAGAACAAGAACCTGCCGCTCTGGCTCAGCTGGGCGCTGCTCGCGTTGATCGTGCTCGGGTACCTCGGGGTGCAGCTGCTGCGGATCCGCGGCCGCGCCGCCCGGGGCCTGGCCACCGACCCCCTCGCGCTGGTCGGGCTGCGGGTCGGCGTACTGGCCGTCGTCGGCGGGCTGGCCGTCTACTTCCTCAACATCGAGCGCAGCCAGAACCCGTTGCGGGTGTCGCTGCGGGGCGTGCCGATCGTGGTACCGCTGATCCTGGTCCTGCTGCTGGTGTGGACGTTCGTGCTGAGCCGCACCTCGTACGGCCGGCACATCTACGCCGTCGGCGGCAACGCCGAGGCGGCCCGCCGGGCCGGTATCAACGTCGACCGGATCCGGGTCTCGGCGTTCGTGATCTGCTCCGGCATGGCCTCGATCGGCGGCATTGTGGCCGCCAGCCGGGCCAGCTCGGTCGACCCCAACACCGGTGGAAGCAATATCCTGCTCTACGCCGTGGGCGCCGCGGTCATCGGCGGCACCAGCCTGTTCGGCGGCAAGGGCCGGGTGCTGGACGCGGTGCTCGGCGGCGCGGTGGTGGCGGTCATCGACAACGGGATGGGGCTCATGGGGTACAGCGCCGGCATCAAGTTCGTGGTGACCGGCATAGTCCTGTTGCTCGCCGCCGGCGTCGACGCGCTGTCCCGCCGCCGTGCCGCGGCGACGGGCACCCGCTAGCCGGTATCTCGGCTGCACCCTGAGAAGATGCGCGCTGGCCCGAGTCAGGAGGAGATCCGCCGGCAGAACCTGGGCGCGCTGCTGCGGCAGGTACACGTGCGGGGTGCCCTGTCGCGCGCGGAGCTGACGCTGGCACTGGGGCTGAACCGGTCGACGATCGGCGCGCTCACCGCCGACCTCACGGCGGTGGGGCTGGTCCGGGAGGAGCTGCCCAAGGAGACCGGCCGGGCCGGGCGACCCTCGCTGGTCGTCCGGCCCGAGTCCCAGCGCGTGTTCGTGTACGCCCTGATGATCGGGGTGGACCGGCTCACCGCGGCGCGGGTCGGCCTGGGCGGGGTGGTGCTCGACCGGCGCGAGACGGTACGGGTGCGCGGCGAGCTCGGCCCGGCGGCCGTGGTCGCGCCGCTGGCCGAGTTCGTCCGGCAGATGCAGCGGGCCACCCCGCCCGGTACGTACTGCATCGGCTGCGGCGTCGCGGTCGGCGGGATGGTCCGGCGCGAGGACGGCATGGTCCGCCTCGGGCCGCACATCGGCTGGGTGGACGCCCCGCTCGGGTCCGCGCTGGCCGAGGTGCTGGGCGGCGACCTGCCGGTGATGGTGGGCAACGGCGCCGACCTGGCCGCGCTGGCCGAGCACACCCGGGGCGCGGCGATCGACTCGGACAACGTCATCTACCTGCACGGCGACGTGGGCATCGGCGGCGGCATCATCGCCGGCGGCCGGCCGGTGGCCGGGCACGGCGGGTACGGCGGCGAGGTCGGGCACATGGTGGTCAACCCGAACGGGCGGCCGTGCGGCTGCGGCTCGCGCGGGTGCTGGGAGACCGAGATCGGCGAGCACGCGCTGCTGCGCGCGGCCAACCGCGACGGTACCGGGCGGGACGGCATCCTCGCCGTCGTCGAGGCGGCGGCGCGCGGGGACGCCCTGGCGCAGGCCGCCGTGCGGCAGGTCGGCGACTGGCTCGGGTTCGGCGTGGCCAACCTGGTGAACATCTTCAACCCGGAGACCGTGGTGTTCGGCGGTACCCTGCGCGACGTGTACCTCGCCGCCGCGGCCCAGGTCCGCAGCCGGATAAACCGCAACGGGCTGCCCGCCTGCCGCGAGCACGTCCGGCTGCGTACCCCCGAGCTGGGCGACGACGCCCCCCTGCTCGGCGCCGCCGAGCTGGCCTTCCAGCGCCTGCTCGCCGACCCGCTCGACGCGGGTAGCGCGGCGTGATCGATGAGCTGCGGACGCCGGCCGGGCAGGCGGCGCTGGCCCGTGCGGCCGACCTCGCCGGCACCGACCCGCTGCGCGCCGCCGCCGTGCTGCGGCGGGAGGGGGTCGAGCCGGCCCTCGCGGCCGCCGCGCTGACCCAGGCTGAGCTGCGCGCGCGGGCGGTGGCGAAGTTCGGCGCGGACGCGGAGCGCATGTTCTTCACCCGGGCCGGGCTGGAGCAGGCCACCCGCGCCCCGGTCGCGGCCCGGCGGGCGGCCCGGCTCGCCGCCGCGGGGGTCCGGGCGGTGGCCGACCTCGGCTGCGGGATCGGCGCCGACACGCTCGCGTTCGCCCGGGCGGGGATCCGGGTCGTCGCCGTCGACTCCGACGCCTCGACCGCCGCCGCCGCGTCGGCCAACGCCGTCGCGCTCGGCCTGGCCTCCCGCATCGACGTGCGCTGCGCCGATGCGCGCGACGTCGATCTGTCCACTGTGGACGGCGTGTTCTGCGACCCGGCCCGGCGCGGTGCCACGGGCCGGGTGTTCGACCCGGGCGCGTACTCGCCGCCCTGGGAGTTCGTCGCCGGGCTGGCCCGCCGCATGCCGCGCACGGTGCTCAAGCTGGCGCCCGGGATCGACCACGCGCTGATCCCGCCCGGGGCGGAGGCGGAGTGGGTGTCGGTGGACGGGGACGTGGTGGAGGCGACCTTCTGGTGCGGTCCGCTGGCGTCCGTACCCCGCCGGGCGACCCTGCTCCCCTCGGGGGTTTCGCTGGTCGGGTCCGGTGCGGCCCGGGCGCCGGTCGGGCCGGTGCGCCGGTACCTGTGCGAGCCCGACGGGGCGGTGGTGCGCGCCCATGTCGTGGCGGAGTTCGCGGCCGTGGTCGACGGTGTGCTCGCCGACGCCGACATCGCCTACGTGTACGCGGACGCTCGCACCGACACGCCGTTCGGGCGGTGGTACGAGGTGCTCGACGTGCTGCCGTTCTCGGTCAAGCGGCTCCGGGCCGCGCTACGCGCCCGGGGCGTCGGGCGGTTGACCGTGAAGAAGCGCGGCTCGGCCGTGGACCCCGACGGCCTGCGCCGGGCGATGCGACTGGCCGGGCCGGCGGAGGCGACCGTGGTGCTCACCCGGATCGCCGGGGCACCGACGGCGATGCTGGTCCGGCCCGGGCCGGCGGGTCAGCCGGAGCCGCCGGAGGCGTGCCCGGCGCGGTAGAGAGAGCGCTGGTGATGCATGTGCCGCCAGGCGCGGCAGCCGACCGCGCGGAACGCGCCGGACCGCCAGGAGCCCTGTGCGGTCGTGGAGCCCTGTGCGGTCGTGGCGTTCGGCGCATGCGGGGCGCAGCGACCGCCGCCGCGGTTGGCGAACGCGCTGGCCCCCGCCGCGAGCGTGGTGACCACCGTGATCGCCACAGCGGTCAACGCGATCCAGCGCACCCGCCGGACCTGGCTCATCTGACTGGCCCTCCCCCTCAGGTCATGGCGACCGGTAAATACGCTAGGGCCTGCCGGCAACTCACGTGACCCCGGCCGGGGCGCGGAAATACGCTGCCCGGGTGGCTGGGCAAGCGACCCCGGCGACCATGCTGCTGGCCCGGCAGAAGGTCGCCCACGAACTGCACGCGTACCCGCACGATCCGCGCACCGGCTCGTACGGCGCCGAAGCGGCAACTGCCCTGGGTATCGACCCCGCACGGTGCTTCAAGACCCTCGTGGCGCAGGTCGACGGCGGGCTCGTGGTCGCGGTGGTACCGGTCGGCGGCGCGCTGGACCTCAAGGCGCTCGCCGCCGCGCGAGGCGGAAAACGTGCCGCAATGGCGGATCCAAGTTCGGCCGAACGGACGACCGGCTATGTCGTCGGCGGGATCAGCCCGCTCGGGCAGCGCAAGCGGCTGCCGACCGTGATCGACTCCTCCGCGCTCGACCTGCCGACCGTGTTCGTCTCCGCCGGCCGGCGCGGGCTCGAGGTCGAGCTCGCCCCCGCCGACCTGGTCCGGCTGACCGGCGCGACGGTGGCCCCGATCGCCGCGTGACGCCGCGTTCGCCCAGATCAGCTCTTGACCACGATCGCCGGCAGGACCTGGCGGACCAGCCCCGCGCTCTTGTCTGCGGTGAACCCGGTGAAGAGCAGCCCGGCCAGGGCCCCGCTGCCGGTCCAGCCGCACAACGCCATCGGGACGCCGACCCCGTCCACCTTGGCGCACTGGGCGGTGCCGCCCACCGAGCCGGGATCCACCGTGGTCCGCGGCGCCAGCTTGCCGTTCGGGATCTGGTTACCCGCGGAGCTGAAGAACCCGTCGAGCACGGCGGCGTCGGCGCCACCGAGGAACGAGCTGGTACCGCCCCAGACGATGGCGGTGTGGCCCTTGGCGGTGCTGTCCTCGTAGATGACCGCGAACGTGTTGCCCAACCCGCCCGCCGCCATCTGCCCGGGTAGCTGCGCGACCCGGGACTGGTCGGCCATCTTGCGCAGCGTGCCGATCCGGTCGGGGGCGGCGAAGGTGACGGTGCTGGCGGGCGGGGTCGGCGATGGAGCGCTGGTGGTCGGAGCGGACGTCGTGGCCCCGAGCGTCGGGGTGGGCGTCGAGCCGGCGGTGGACGCGGGCTTCTTGTCCCCGCGCAACACGAAGATCGCGGTGGCGGTGCCGGCGATCAGGAGGACCGCCACGCCGACGAGGACCAGGATCAGCGTGGCGCGCGAGCGCGGGGGCGGCGGCGGGGCGGTCGGCGGGTACCCGGCCGTGGGCATCCCGCTGGGCGGGTACTCGGCGCGCGCGTAGTCGGCGCGGGTGTACTCGGGCGGGTAGCCGGCGGGGCTGCCCGGGTAGGCCGGCGGATACCCCGGGGGCGACCCCGCCGGCGGGTACCCGGGCGGTGGTGACCCGGCCGGCGGGTACCCGGCCGGGCTGCCCGGATAGGCCGGCGGGTACCCGGCCGGGCTGCCCGGATAGGCCGGCGGGTACCCCGGTGGAGGTGACGCGGGCGGGGGCTGGTTCCAGTAGGGCTCGCCCGGCGGCCGGTCGTACGGATCGGACATCGTGGACCTCCTAGCCCGGATGCGTCAACGCTGGCACGTTACTGGCCCGACCCGAGGTACCGCTATCCGGTGAGGTCAGGCTGCCGGCGCCGGCTCTTGCACCCCGTGCCAGGAGCGCCACAGCTCGGCGTAGGCGCCGCCGGCCGCGACCAGCTCCGCGTGGCTGCCCAGCTCGGTGATCCGCCCGTCCTCCACGACCGCCACCCGGTCGGCGTCGTGCGCGGAGAACAGCCGGTGCGCGATCGCGACGACGGTACGGCCGCGCAGCACCGCCGCCAGCGAGCGCTCCAGGTGCCGGGCCGCGCGCGGGTCGAGCACCGAGGTCGCCTCGTCGAGCACGAGCGTGTGCGGATCCGCGAGCACCAGCCGGGCCAGCGCGAGCTGCTGCGCCTGCGCCGGGGCCAGGGTGTGCCCGCCGGTGCCCACCACCGTGGACAGGCCCAGCTCCCGGGCCCACTCCAGGGCGTCGACGGCCGCCAGCACGGCGAGCACGTCCGCGTCGGTCGCGTCGGGGCGGGCGAGCACCAGGTTCTCCCGCAGGGTACCGACGAAGACGTGGTTCTCCTGGGTGACCAGCGCGACGTGCCCGCGCAGCTCGTCCAGCGGCAGCTCGACCAGCGGCGCACCGCCGACGGTGACGGTACCGGTGCGGGGCCCGTGGATCCCGGCCAGCAGCCGGCCCAGCGTCGACTTGCCGGCGCCGCTCGGGCCCACCATGGCGAGCCGCTCACCGGGGCGCAGCCGCAGGTCGATGCCGTGCAGCACGTCCCGACCCGCCACGTAGGAGTACCGCACGTCGGTCGCGGCGATCCGCTCGCCGACGGCGGTGACGCCGGTCGCGACGCGGTCGTCGGGTACCTTCGACACGCCCAGCAGCCGGGCCAGTGAGGCGGCCCCGACCTGCAGCTCGTCGAGCCAGGACAGCAGCCGGTCGAGCGGGTCGATGAGCTGCTGCACGTAAAGCGTGGCGGCGGTCACCTGGCCGAGCGTCACCCAGCCGCGCACCGCGAACCACCCGCCGATGAGCAGCGTGGCCCCCACCGGCAGCGCGTAGGACAGCTCGGCCACCGGCCAGGTGACCGTGCGCAGGAACAGCGTGTACCGCTCGGCCCGCCACGAGGTGTGGACGTCCCGGTCGGTGCGCCGGGCCCGCTGCTCCGCGAGGCGCAGCGCCTCCACGGTGCGGGCGCCGTCGACGGTCTCGGCGAGCCCGTCGGTGATGTCGGAGTAGGCGGCGTTCTCGCGCAGGTACCCGGCGGGCGCCCGGCGCAGGTACCACCGGGTGATGGCGACCAGCGACGGTACCGCGACCAGGCAGGGCAGGGCGAGCAGGGGCCCGACCAGGAACAGGGCGCCCACCGACAGGGCCAGCGTGACCGAGGCGATCAGCGTCTCCGGCACCGCGAACCGCACCGTGTGCGTCAGCGCCTCCACGTCCCGGCTGGTCCGGGTCAGCAGGTCCCCGCTGCCCGCGCGCTCCACAGTGGACAGTGGCACGGCGAGCACCCGGCGGACGAAGTCCTCGCGCAGCTCGGCCAGGACCCGCTCGCCCAGCCGGGCCGAGGCGTAGGCGGCGAACCGGACCAGCCCCGCCTGCACGAGCACGAACCCGCCGATGGCCAGCGCCACGGTGTCCACGCCCACCCGGGAGGTACCGTGCGCGACGGCGTCGACGAGGTTACCGAGCAGCCGCGGCACGGCCAGCCCGGCGAGCGCCGCGAGCCCGTGCAGCGCCAGCGTGCCGGCCAGCGTCCGGGGGTGGCGGCGCAGCAGCACGCGCGCGTACCGCCGCACGTCACTCGCGTCGGCTACCGGAAGCTGCGGGCCCACTGATCTTCCTCCCCTCGGGTCACGGTCGCCGCGTAGCGCGGCTCGCCGGTCAGCAGTTCGCGGTGGGTGCCCTCGGCGCGCACCACGCCGCCCTCCAGGTAGGCCACGTGGTCGGCGCGGTCGAGGACCAGCGGGCTGGTCGTGACGACCAGCGTGGTCCGCCCGGCCCGGGCCGCCCGCAGGCCGGCGGCGATGCGCGCCTCGGTGTGCGCGTCGACCGCGCTGGTGGGCTCGACCAGCACCAGTACCGGCGGGTCGACCAGCAGTGCCCGGGCCAGGCGCAGCCGCTGCTGCTGCCCGCCGGAGAACTCCCGGCCCCGCGCGGCCACGAAGGCGTCCAGACCGGCGGGCAGCGCGGTGAGGACGTCCTCGGCGCTGGCCACGGCCAGCGCTTCCCGGATGTCCGCGTCAGTGCGCCGGCCGGTGCCGTCCAGCGTCTCCCGCAACGGACCGGCGAACAGGCGGGCGTCGTTGTCGGCCACTAGGACCAGCTCGCGCACCGTGTCCCTCGTCAGATCCCGCAGGGGTACCCCGTCGAGCGTGGCCGCGCCGTCGCGGTACCGGCCGAGCCGGTCGGCGACCGCGACCGCCTCCTCGGGACTGGCCGCGGCGAGCGCGGTCAACCGTCCACCGTGGACGGTCAGGCCGGACTCCGGGTCGACCAGGTCCCCGGCCGGGTAGGGCCGGCGGGCCTCGACCGGCGGGTCGGGCAGCTCCGGGTCCAGTTGCAGCAGGCGGACCACCCGGCGGGCCGACACATGCCCCCGGATGAACTTGTCCACCGCCTCGATGAGCTGGCGCAACGGGGAGACGAGGAACACCGCGTAGCCGTAGAACGCGACGAGCTGCCCGGCCGTGATCCGCCCGTCGAGCGCGAACCGGGCGCCCAGCCAGGTCACCACGGTGACGACCGCACCGGGCAGCAGGACCTGCGCCGCCTCCAGGTAGGACTCGACGCGGGCCGACCGTACCCCCGCCGTGCGCAGCTTCTGCGACTCGACCGTGTAGCGCGCCGCGAAGGCGGACTCCCCGCCGACGCCGCGCAGCACCCGCAGCCCGGCCACGATGTCGGTGGCCCGGGTGGTGAGTCCGGCCTGCTGGTCCCGGTAGGCCTGCTGGCGGCGGTGCAGCGGCCGGATCAGCAGCGTGACGATGCCCATCAGGACCGGTACCCCGAGCACGACGACGAGCCCGAGCGGTACCGAGGCGTGCAGCAGCAGCACGGTCACCACGACCACGCCGACCGCCGAGCCGACGGCCCGCGCGGTGATGTCGAGAACGTCGCCGAGGTGGTGGATGTCGGAGGTACCGATGCTGACCACCTCGCCGGTGGCCAGGCGCTTGGGCAGGGTGGCGCCGAGCCGCCCGGTCTGCCGGACGGTGAGCTGCACGGTGCGGTAGGCGGCACCGAGCCAGTTGTAGACGGCGGCCCGGTGGCGCAGGATGCCGGCGGCCGCCTGGAGCGCGCCGAGCACGAGAAGCGCGCCCGACCAGAGGAGGAGGGCGCGCAGGTCGCGGGCGGCGATACCGGTGTCGATGGCCTTGCCGATCACGGCCGGTACCAGCGCCTGGCTGACCATCCAGAGCGTCGCGTACCCGATGCCGAGCAGGATCGTCGGGGTGTGCTGCCGGGCCAGCCACCAGAGGAAGCGGCTGGCCGAGCGATGGTCGGCGACCCCGGGGTCGGCGACGGGTAAGGTACGCATAGCGTGCCCGAACTTACGGCGCGTAACCCGTGCCCGCCACCGGTTTTCGCTGCGTAGCCTGGGCCGGTGGCGATCCTGTTCGATCTGTTCGACACGCTGGTGCCCGGGGGCGAAGCGGACCGCGTGGCGGTCGCTCAGCTCATCGCGGTGGATCTCGGCGTGGACCCCGACGGGTTCCACCGGCTGTTCCTGGCGACGTGGCCGGAACGGAGCACCGGCGAGCTGGGCGACCTGCCGACGACGCTGCGGACGCTGGCCGCGCGGCTGGGCGGGGACCCGACTCCGGCCGGGGTCAGGCGGGCGGTCGACCGGCGGCTCGCGCTGACCCGCGGGCTGTTGGCGTCGGACACCGGTACCGTCGAGGCGCTCGACGCGCTGCGCACCCGGGGGCACCGGCTCGGGCTGGTCACCAACTGCACGGTGGAGACCCCGGGGTTGTGGGCGGCCTCCCCACTCGCCCCGCGGCTCGACGCGACCGCGTTCTCCTGCGCGCTCGGGGTTTCCAAGCCCGACCCGAAGATCTTCCTGACCGCGTGCACGGCGCTGGACGCCGAACCGGGCGGATGCGTGTACGTAGGCGACGGCGCCGACGGGGAGCTGCCGGCAGCCGCCGCGCTGGGGATGCGGACGATCCAGACCGTGCGCTTCGCGGTCAGCGACCCGGACTGGCGCGGGGAGCGGATCGGGTCGGTGGCGGAGCTGCTGATGCTCGCGGGGCTTACCGGTCGACGGGGGTGAAGTCCCAGGCGTGCGCCGAGCGCGCGATCAAGTGGGCCGGGGCCTCGGGCAGCGGCGTGGGCGCGCTGCGCCACTTGGAGATCACGACGATGCGGTGGTCGGTCGAGGTGAACACCTCGCTGGACACGTGCAACGGGTTTGCCTCGATCTCGGGTACCGCCACGTCACACACCCACGCCAGCAGGTCGGTGAAGCCCTCCGGGTAGGCCCGGACCTCCCACATGCGCGCGATCACGCCTCACACCGTAACGGTCGTGACCGGCAGCGCGGAGTCGGCCGGAAGGTCCAGCCGACCGGGTGCCACCCCGGCGGCCACGAGGCGGGTACCGAGCGCCGCGACCATCGCGCCGTTGTCGGTGCACAGCCGCGGGCGCGGTACCCGCACCGCGATGCCGTACCGCTCGGCGCGCGCGGTGGCCAGCAACCGGATCCGCGAGTTGGCCGCCACCCCGCCGCCGATCACGAGCGTGTCCACCCCGTGCGTCACGCAGGCGTCGAGCGCCTTCGTGACCAGCACGTCGCACACCGCCTCCTGGAAGGAGGCGGCGACATCGGGCACCGGTACCGGAACGCCTGCCCGCTGCCGGGCCTCGACCCAGCGCGCGACGGCCGTCTTCAGGCCCGAGAAGGAGAAGTCGAACCGGTGCGCCGCGAGGTCCTTCGGCGCGGTGAGCCCGCGCGGGAACGCGATCGCGTCCGGATCGCCCTCCCGCGCCGCCTTGTCGATCGGCGGCCCGCCCGGGAAGGGCAGCCCGAGCAGCCGGGCCACCTTGTCGAACGCCTCCCCGGCCGCGTCGTCGATGGTCGCGCCCAGCGGCTGCACGCCGCGCGCCAGGTCGTCGACCAGCAGCAGGGACGAGTGGCCGCCGGAGACCAGCAGCGCCACGACGGGTTCGGGCAGCGGGCCATGCTCCAGGGTGTCCACGGCCACGTGCGCCGCGAGGTGGTTCACGCCGTAGAGCGGCTTCTCGGCCGCGAGCGCGTACCCCTTCGCGGCGGCCACCCCGACAAGCAGCGCGCCGGCCAGGCCCGGGCCGGCGGTCACCGCGATGGCGTCCACATCGGACAGTGCCACGCCGGCCTCGGTCAGCGCCCGGTGCATCGTCGGTACCAGCGCCTCCAGGTGCGCCCGGCTGGCCACCTCGGGTACCACGCCGCCGAAGCGGGCGTGTTCGTCCACACTGGACGCCACCGCGTCGGCGAGCAGCGTGTACCCGCGCACGATGCCGACCCCGGTCTCGTCGCACGAGGTCTCGATCCCGAGGACCAGCGGCTCGTCGTGGGCCGGCACTTGGGCCGGACCAGTAAGGCGGCGTTCGTCAGCGGTCACGGCGCATCACCACCGCGTCGGTGTTGCTCGGCTGGTAGTACCCGCGCCGCACGCCCACGGCGGAGAACCCGTACCGGTCGTAGAGCCGCTGCCCGGCGGCGTTGTCCACGGCGACCTCCAGCAGCACCGGGCCGGCCCCGCGCCGGTCCGCCTCGACGAGCAGCGCTTCCAGCAGCGTCTTGCCGATCCCCTGGCGCTGCCGGTCCCGCCGTACCGCGATGTTCTGTACCCACGCCTCGCCGCCGCCGACGCTCAGCCCGGCGTACCCGAGGACCTCCCCGCCGTCCACGGCGACGAGGTAGAAGTGGCCGTTGGCCAGCTCGTTCCAGAACATCGCCGCGGACCACGCCTCGTCGCCGAACAGCTCCGCCTCGATCGGTTGCAACGCCTCGATGTGCCACCACCGCATGCGCTCGATGGTCACGGTCACGGCAGGACCGCCTTGCGCGCGGCGGGTTCCACCGCGTCGGGACGGCGCAGGTACAGCGGGACGAGCGGCTCACCGGGCGCCTTCGCGCGGACCCGATCCGCCGCGAGCGCCGCGAGACCGGCGGCCGGCGGGTACCGCGGCTCGGCGCGTACCGGGAGCCCGAGCACCTCGGCGTAGCGCAGCGCCCCGTCCCCCACGGCCTCGGTCACCCCGTCGGGCAGCGGCAGCGCGGCCGGCGCACCGACCGCGGGCCCGGCGATCCGGACCCCGGCGTCGTAGACCGCCCAGTACACCTCGCGGCGCCGGGCGTCGGTGGCGACGAGCACCCGCCCGGGGGCGCCGACGGGGTCCGCGCCGGCGCCGTCGGGGGGCGCGGTGGCGCCGTCGGGGGGCGCGGTGGCGCCGCGGGCCACCGCCCAGCCGAGGGCGTCCAGCGTGCCCACGCCGTACCCGGGGATGGCCAGCGCGTCGGCGAGCGCGGCGGCGGTGACCAGCCCCACCCGCAGTCCGGTGAACGGCCCGGGGCCCAGCCCGGCCACCACCGCCGCGAGGTCCCGAGGCTTCGCGCCGGCCTCTCGTAGAGCCGCCTCGATCCCCGGCGCGAGCAGCTCGCCGTGCGCCCGGGCATCGACCGTGACGCGTTCGGCCAGCACCTCGACCCGGTCGGTCACGGAGGCGACGGCCGCCGTGATCGCCGGGGTCGCGGAGTCGAGGACCACGATGAGCACGGTATGTACCCTAATGCCGCACGGTCGGACCGCCACGCGGGGCCGTCCGGGGCTCGCCCGCGCGTGCCCTCGGGCGCTACCGTGCCGGGAAATGTCGCCGGGGAGGTCCCGATGAGCACGCCGCCAGCCGGGTCACCGCCCCAGCCGCACGCCCCGCCGCCGTACGGTCCGCCGCCGGCGGCGCAGGCCGGACCACCGCAACCCGCCGGACCGCCGCCACCCTACGGCCCGCTCCAGCCGCCCCCACCGGACGCGCCGCCGTACCCGGCGCAGTTCGCGCCGCCGGTACGGAAGCCGCGGCGCTGGCTTTGGGTCATGTTCGCGATCGGTCTGGTCGTCCTCGCGGTCGAGTCGACCATCGCCGTCGGGTTGCTGTTACGCCGGTCGGGCGGTGAGCCCGGCGCGGTGACCCCGCCCGGCGCCCGGTACGCCTACCTCGCGCCGGACGGCTGGGACAGCGACTACCAGAAGTGCCGGTGGGCCCCGCCGTGGACCACGGACACAGCCAAGCGGCAACCGCCGAGCGGCGACGTCCTCACCTGCCTGCACCAGTCGGACCAGCGGTTCATCGAGCTGTTCTCGACCGTCCTCGACGAGCGCGCCGAGAACCTCAACGACCAGCAACTGGTCGAGGCGGTCAAGCCGGCGCTGGTGGGCAACGTCGCCAACCCGGACTACGACCTGTGCGGCGCGTCCGTGACGAAGAACACCACGGACGTGGACACGCTCGGTTCCCGGTGGGGCTCGCTGTGCCTCGCCGACCGCCTCGGGCACCGGCAGCTCGCCGCCGCCCAGGTACGGTTCTCCGGACTGATCGCGGTGGTCGAGGTATGTCCGGCACCGGGCAAGGACGCGGCGATCGACGACGCGTGCACGTACGTCTGGAACCACCTCCGCATCCACCCCTGAGGACCTGCGATGGCCGCGCTGAAGGCATTGTTCTCCCGCCCTGTCGTCCTGCTGGTGGCGGTGATTGCCGTGTTCGCGCTGGGCTACTCGATGGTCCGCGGGTCGGCGACCGGAGGCGCCGTGGCGGCGGCCTCGGGTGGGTACACCTACGACGTGCCGAAGGGCTGGGACCACCGCTCGCCCTGCCACACGATCCCGTTGCACCAGGCCGGACTCGCCGATGACGGGTGCACGAAGCCCGACCTCAACGCCGACGCGGGCGGGTACCTGATGTCGATGGCGGTCGAGCCCGGCCGCACCGGCGCCGACGTGGCCAGTGCGCTGGCCACGTCGGTGACCGGGTACGAGCTGTGCACGAGCCAGGTCTCCGACGGCGCGTGCCTGCGCAACGCGGCTCACCACGACCAGAAGGGCGAGCTGCGGGTACGGGTGTTCAAGACGCTCGCGGTCGTGGTGCTCTGCCTGCGGACCGACCGTTCGGCCATCGTTCGCGGCTGCGACGTGGTCTGGAACCACGTCCACGTGACGAGCTGACCTACTCGGGCGCGACGCCGGACCGGCCGAGCGCGGCCACCCGGGCGGACCAGTCGCCGTGGTGCGGCACGAGGGTGACCTCGCGGGTGTCGTCGTCGGCGCGCTCGATGCGGACCTCCAGGTAGGCGTCGGCGAGCTGCTCGACCTTCCCGCCACCCCACTCCACCACGGTGACCGAGTCCTCGACCGAGGCGTCCAGGTCGAGGTCGTCGACCTCGAGGGCGGTACCCAGCCGGTACGCGTCGACGTGCACGAACGGCACCTGCCCGCCGCGGTGGACCCGGGCGATGACGAACGTGGGCGAGGTCACCTCACCGGATACCGCCAGCCCGGCGCCGATGCCCTGGGCCAGCGCGGTCTTCCCCGCACCGAGCGGGCCGTTGAGCACGATGAGGTCGCCCGCCCGCAGCACGCGGGCCAGCCGCCTCCCCAGCTCCCGGGTGTCGTCGACGGTCGCGAGGCGCATCAGTAGATCTGCTCCAGGAACTCCAGCAGGGCCGGGTTGACGACGTCCGGGCGTTCCAGCAGCGCCACGTGCCCGGCGCCGGGTACCGCGAGGAACCTCGCGTCGGGAAGTATGCGGCAGATCTCCGCGGAGTGCTCCAGCGGGGTGAGCTTGTCGTCCTCGCCGCAGATGACCAGCGCCTTGGTCCGCTTGAGCGCCTCCAGGGCCGGGTACCGCGCGTGGGTGTAGATGGTCCGCAGGTACCGGGCGACGACCTCGGTGCTGGTGCGGGAGTTCATCGCCTCCACGTAGCTCACCAGCGCCCGGCTGGGTACCTGCGAGCCGAACCCGTACCGGCGGGTCAGCAGCCAGGCCAGGTCGGTCGCGCCGCGCCGGATGTTGTCGACGGCCCCGGAGGTCAGCTTGCCCCCGCCGATGACGACCGGCATGAGCGGCTTGGAGAAGCGGGCCAGGAAGTCGGGCATGCCGAAGTTGACCTCGTCGAGCTTGCCGGCCGAGGTGGAGACGAGCACCACGCCCTTGATGCGCCCGCCGAACAGGTCGGGGAACTCCTCGGCGAGCGCCATGATGGTCATGCCGCCCATCGAGTGTCCGATGAGGACGATCGGGCCCTCCGGTACCGTCTCGTCGATCACCCGCTTGAGCCCCTGCGCGAGGTCGTCGAGGGTGTACTCGCCCGTGCGCAGCTTGCCCGACCGGCCGTGCCCGGGCTGGTCGTAGAAGACCATCCGGTAGTCACCCTGCCGGGCGAGCTCGGTGCGCTGGAAGTGGAACGTGCCCATGTCGAGGCAGAACCCGTGGATGAAGACGAGCGTGGGCTCGGGATCGTCGATCAGGCCGAGGTCCAGGTCGATACCGTCGACCGGTTCGACCACCTCGACGTACATGTCGATGCCGTCATGGGTCGGGATGATCAGGGACTCGTCGTACGGCAGCTCGCCGAACGGTTCCCCGACGAGCGGGTCGTCGGCCTCCGGGGTGCGCCGGCGGCGCATCAGGACCCGCTCCGCGGTCACCCCGAGCGCCACGCCGGTGGCGACGGCCCCGACCACGGTGCCGAGGAATCCGGCCCGCCGCCGTAAGCGACCGTTGTCACTTTCCACGGTCGTACCTTCGGGGGACCCGGACGGTGCTCATCCGCGTCACGATCTCGTAGTTGATGGTGCCGACCGCCGCGGCCCAGTCGTCGGCGGTGGGTTCGCCGTGGTCGCCCGGCCCGAAGAGCACCGCGACGTCACCGGCCGACACCGGGTCGTCGCCGCAGTCCAGCACGATCTGGTCCATGCAGACCCGGCCGGCGATGGTCCGCCGGCGTCCGGCAAGCCACACCGGGCCGGCGTTGGAGGCGTGGCGTGGCACGCCGTCGCCGTACCCCAACGGGACCACGGCCAGTGTCGTTGCGGCCGACGTCACATACGTGTGTCCGTAGGAGACGCCCTCACCCGCGGCGGCCCGCTTGGCGAGCAGCACCCGGGCCCGGACGGTCATCGCCGGCCGCAGCCCGAAGCGCCGCCCCGGAACCGGGGAGAGCCCGTAGGTCGCGATCCCCGCCCGTACCAGATCGAAATGCGTGTCCGGCCGGGTGAGGATGGCGGCGGAGTTGGCCAGGTGCCGGTAGCGGGGGGTCAGGCCGAACCTGGCGGCGGTCGCCAGCCCGTCGTGGAAGGCGGCGAGCTGCGCGTCGGTGGTCGCGGGGTCGGGCTCGTCGGCGCAGGCCAGGTGGCTCCAGATGCCGACCACCTCGACCCAGCCGTCGGCCTGCGCCTTCGCCGCGGCCTCGACCAAGGCCAGCCAGTCGGCCGGCTTCGCGCCGCCCCGGTTCAGGCCCGTGTCGATCTTCAGGTGTACCCGGGCCGGCCGCCCCGCCCGCCGCGCCGCGTCGACCAGCTCGGCCAGCAGCCCGGTGCCCGCCGCGGACAGGTCGACCCCCGCGCTGATCCCGTCGTGCAGGGGCAGGCCGGGGACGAGCAGCCAGGCCAGGACCGGGGCGGTGACCCCGGCGGCCCGTAGCGCCAGCGCCTCGTCGAGCGTGCAGACGCCGAGCCAGGTGGCCCCGGCGTCCAGCGCGGCCCGGGCGACCGGCACCATCCCGTGGCCGTACCCGTCGGCCTTGACCACCGCCATGACCTCAGCGGTGGTACTGCCGCGCAGCAGCGCCACGTTGTGTCGGATCGCGTCGAGGTCGACGCGGATCTCGGCCTGCCACATGGCATTAATGCTACCGGCGAGTTAAGTCGGCAACCGTTAGACGCAACGCATCGGCGATCTCGCTGGCCGTGACCGGCCCGTCCTCGGCCGCCCGGCGTCCGGCGAGCCCGTGCGCGTACGCGGCGGCGACCGCGGCCCGCACCGGCGACAGCCGGGCCGCGAGCAGCGCGCCGAGCAGCCCCGACAGCACGTCCCCCGAGCCGGCCGTGGCCAGGGCCGGGGTGCCGGTCGGGTTGACCCAGGCCGTGCCGTCCGGCGCGGCGACGATCGTCCGGTCGCCCTTGAGCAGCACCGTCGCGTTGAGCTCGGCGGCCAGGCCGAGCGCGGACCCGACCCGGTCCGGGCCGGGCGGCGCCCCGGCCAACCGGGCGAACTCCCGGTCGTGCGGGGTCACCACGACCGGTGCGGTGCGGGCCCGCAGGGCGCCGGCCATCGCGCCGTCGACCAGCAAGGTGAGCGCGTCGGCGTCCAGACACACGGGTACCGGCGCCGCCAGCACGGTACGCAGCTCCGCCGCGCCCCGCTCGTCGAGCCCGAGCCCGGACCCGCACACCCACGCCTGTACCCGCCCGGCGTCAGCGGCCCGCTCGGTCGGGATCACCGACGGGTGGCGCGCCTTGACGTACTCCGCGGCACTGCCCGCGTACCGGATCATGCCTGCCGGCCCCGCGCACGCCCCCGCGACCGACAGGACGGCCGCGCCGGGGTAGGTCGCCGAGCCGGTGGCCAGCCCGACCACGCCCCGCGTGTACTTGTCCGAGTCCGGCCCCGCGTGCGGCCACCATCCGCGCACGTCGTCGTGCGTGGTCACGTGGAGCGCGGGCGGGACCGCCGGCGCCAGCCCGATGTCGACGACCTCGACCATTCCGGAGTGGACAGCACCCGGGCCGACGACCAGCCCGGGCTTGAGACAGCCGAAGGTGACCGTCACGTCGGCCCGGACCGCGGCGCCCTCGACCGCGCCGGTGTCGGCGTCGACCCCGGACGGGACGTCGACGGCGACGACGGTGGCCCGCTGCGCTTTTTCCACGGCGGCCGCCGCGGCGGGGCGCAGGGCGCCCGTGCCGCCGATGCCCACGATGCCGTCGAGCACGACGTCCACTGTGGACGGTACGTCGTCCACAGTGGAGCCCTGTGCGTCCGCCAGGGCGCGCAGCCCGCCCGCGTGGGCCCGGTCGGGGTTGAGCAGCAACGCCCGTACCCTCGCGCCGCGCCGGGCGAGGCGCGCCCCGGCGTAGAGGGCGTCGCCGCCGTTGTTGCCGGCGCCGACGAGCACCAGGACGTGGGCGCCGTACACGTTGCCGAGCAGCTGTGCGGTGCGCCGGGCGAGGCCGGCGGCGGCGCGCTGCATGAGGGCACCCTCGGGCAGCCGCGCCATCAGCGCCGCTTCGGCCGAGCGCACGTCGGCGACCCGCCACGCACCCTGGCTCACCGCTCGGCCTCCACCCGCTCGGTCTCGGCGAGCCGCTCGGCGACCACCATCGCGGAGGCGATCCCGCCGTCGTGCGACAGCGACAGGTGCCACCGGTTGATCTCCCGTTCGGCGGCGGCCGCGGCGACCGTGCCGGAGACGGTGAGCCAGGGCCGCCCGTCCGGGTCGGCCACGATCTCGCAGTCGTGCCAGTGCAGCCCGGCCGGCGCGCCCAATGCCTTGGCCACCGCCTCCTTGCCCGCGAACCGGGCGGCCAGCGACTCCGGTGAGCGCGGGTTGCCCGAGTCGGTGAAGCGTTCCGCCTCGGTGAACAGCCGGTCGGCCAGCAACGGGGTCCGGGCCAGCGCCCGGGTGAAGCGGTCGACCAGGACGACGTCGATGCCGACAGCCACGATCACGTCCAACACCCTATCGGCAACCCCTGTGGACAACGGGGTATACCGGTGGGCCGCGGTTGTCCACAGGGGCTACCGGCGGCCGACCGGGCCCGCTTGGGTATGCCCATGGAGGTCTCCCCGAGCCTGTTGCGCCGCACCGGCGCCGCCCTTTCCGACGTGGCCGCGCAGGTCCGGTCCGCCCTGTCCGGCGACCGGGCCGGGCCAGGTGACCCGGCCTGGACCACCGACGCCGAGCTGCGCGCCCAGGCCGGCGCGTGGGACGAGTACCTGTCCCGGTTGGCCACCCGGCTGGACGACGCCGGGGACCGGCTGACCCGGGCGGCCGACGGATACACCGACACGGACACCAACACCCGGCGGCGGTTCGGGCGGCGGCTGTGCTGACCATCGACGCGCTGCGCCGGGCCGACCCCAACCGGCTCGCCGGTGCGGGCGCGGCGTGGCACCGGCTCGCCGAAACGCTCGCCCGGCAGACTGCCGACCTCGACCGGCAGCTCACGGCGCTGCGCGCTGGCTGGACCGGTTCCGCCGCCGACGCCGCGACCGGCCTGGTCTTCGGCCTGTGCGACGAGCTCGACGCCGCCTATCCGCGCCTGGTGGACATCGAGCGGGCGATGACGGCGCACGGCGACGTCGTGGCCCGGGCGTGCCGGCTGGCCGCCGCCGTTCCCGATCAGGCGGTGGCGCTCGCGCAATGGTCCGACACCGCTACCGCGGCCCGGCTCGGTGGGCTCTTTCCGGGATCGCCCGCCATCCCGCCCGGTCCGGTCGGGCTGACGCCCGCTGCACCGCCGGACACCGGCCCGCTCGACGTCGCCGCGTGGTGGCGCGGGCTGTCGCCGGCGACGCGGCACTGGCTGATCGACACCCGGCCGGAGCTGATCGGCAACCTCGACGGGGTCCCGGCCGACGCCCGCGACCTGGCCAACCGCGCCCGCCTCAGCCGGTTGCTCGCCGGCCCGGCCACTCCGCACCGGGCGGCGCTGCTCGGCATCCAGGCACGGCTCGCCGGGCTCGGACCGACCCGCGCCTACCTGCTCGGGCTCTCCGCCGACGGGCGGGGTCGGGCGATCCTCGCCCTCGGCGACCCCGACACCGCCGACCACGTGGTCACCTACGTGCCCGGCCTCGGCGGTGGCCTCGACGGCAGCGCCGACGAGGTGACCCGGGCCGGGCATCTGTCCGCCGCGGCGGGCCGGGCGGCGCCCGACCGGCGGACCTCGGTGATCGCGTGGCTGGGGTACGACGCGCCGGCCTCGCTGCCGGAGGCGGCGCGCATCGACGACGCCGTCCACGCCGAACCGGCCCTGCACCGGTTCCAGGCCGGGCTGCGCGCCACACACCTCGGCGCCGCCTCGCACAACACGGTCATCGGCCTCAGCTACGGCACCACCGTGGTCGGCCTGACCGGGCACGGTCCCGGCCTCGAGGCCGACGACATGGTACTGGTCGGCAGCCCGGGGGTCGGCGTCGCGCACGCCGCCGACCTCGGCCTCGACCCCGCGCACGTGTGGGCGAGCACCGCCCGGCATGACGTCATCAACGCCGCCGCGGATCCGCGCGACGCGCTGCGCCCCGACCTGAACCCGTTGCTGCGCCCGCTGGTCGGGGAGCACACCGACCGGCTGTGGTACGGGCCGAGCCCGGCCGGGCGGGGGTTCGGCGCGCACGTGTTCGCCAGCGCGCCGGGCAGCGGCCTGGACCCGGTCGGCGCGCACCTCGCCTACTTCGACGAGGGCAACCCGGCGTTGGCCGCGATGGCCGACATCGCGGTCGGCGCCTACGCGGACGTCCGATGAACGCTGGTCACCGCGAGGCGCACGCCGAAGCCGATGAAAACCAGGCCGGCGAGCTGGTCCAGGCGGCGCCGCACGCCCGGGCGGGAGAGCAGGCGCGCGGCCCGGCCGACGAGGAAGACCAGGCCGGCAAACCAGAGCAGGCCCTCGACGTTGTGCACCATCGCCAGCGCCGTCGAGGCGAGCAGTGGTGGCACGCCGTGTGGCAGAAACTGTGGCAGCGCCGACAGGTAGAACACGCCGACCTTCGGGTTGAGCAGGTTGGTGGTGAGCCCGACGCGGAAGGCAGAAGCCCGGCCCGCCGGCTCCGGCACCCGATGCTCCACTGTGGACGGACGGCGGTGCCGCCACAGCGTCCGTACCCCGAGGAAGCACAGGTAGGCCGCGCCGGCCCAGCGCAGGATCTCGTACCCGACCCGCGAGGCGGTCACCAGCGCGGTGATGCCCAGCGCGCTGGCCACGGCCCAGCACAGGCACCCGAGCATGATGCCGGCCGCCGCGGCGAAGGCCGCCGCCCGGCCGCTGACGGCCGCGGTCCGGATCACGAGCATCGTGTCGAGTCCGGGGGTGATCGTCACGATCGCCGCGAACGCGGCGAAGGCGAGGAGGGAGTTCAGCACCGGGTTATCCTGCCCGGTGGCTCACTCCACCGTCACCGATTTTGCGAGGTTGCGCGGCTGGTCGACGTCGTGCCCGCGGGCGGTGGCCACCTCGGCGGCGAAGACCTGCAACGGCACCGTGGTGACCAGGGGCGCCAGCAGGGTCGGCGTGCGTGGGACGGGGATCACGTGGTCGGCATAGGGCACGACGCCGGCGTCGCCCTCCTCGGCGATGACGATCGTGCGGGCGCCCCGGGCGCGTACCTCCTGGATGTTCGACACGATCTTGTCGTGCAGCACGCCGCGCCCCGCCGGCGAGGGCACCACGCAGATCACCGGGGTACCGGCCTCGATCAGCGCGATCGGGCCGTGCTTGAGCTCCCCGGCGGCGAACCCCTCGGCGTGCATGTAGGCCAGCTCCTTGAGCTTGAGCGCGCCCTCCAGCGCCACCGGGTAGCCGACATGGCGCCCGATGAACAGGATCGTCGTCGCGCCGGCCAGCTCCCGGGCCAGCGCGCGCACCGGAGCCATGACGTCGAGCACCCGGGTCAGCTTGCCCGGCATCTCCTGCAGCTGCGCCACCACCGAGCCGGCCTCGTCGGCATACATTACCCCGCGCACCTGGGCGAGGTGCAGCCCGACCAGATAACACGCGACGAGTTGGGTGAGGAAGGCCTTCGTGGAGGCGACCGCGATCTCCGGCCCGCCGTGGGTGTAGAGGACCGCGTCGGACTCGCGCGGGATGGTCGCGCCGTTGGTGTTGCAGATCGCCAGTACCCGCGCTTTCTGCTCCTTCGCGTGGCGCAGCGCCATCAGGGTGTCCATCGTCTCGCCCGACTGGGAGATGGCCACCACGAGCGTGGAGCGGTCCAGCACCGGGTCGCGGTACCGGAACTCGCTGGCCAGCTCCACCTCGCAGGGGATCCGGGTCCAGTGCTCGATCGCGTACTTGGCGACCAGGCCAGCGTGGTAGGCGGTACCGCAGGCGACGATGAAGACCTTGTCCACGTCGCGCAGATCCTGGTCGGTGAGGCGGACCTCGTCGAGCAGGATGTCGCCCGTCTCGGTCAGCCGGCCCAGCAACGTGTCGGCGACCGCCCGGGGCTGCTCGGCGATCTCCTTGAGCATGAAGTGCTCGTAGCCGCCCTTCTCGGCGGCCGAGGCATCCCAGTCGATGTGGTAGTCGCGGCCGGTCGCCGGCTGGCCGGCGAAGTCGGTGATGACCGCGGTCTCGGAGGTGATCATCACGACGCGGTTCTGGCCCAGCTCGATCGCCTCGCGGGTGTGCTCGATGAAGGCGGACACGTCGCTCGCCAGGTAGTACCCGTCGGTGCCGCGCCCGACCACCAGCGGCGAGTCCCGCCGCGCGCCGACGACCACGCCTGGCTGCCGGGCATCCACGGCCAGCAGGGTGAACGCCCCGGCCAGCCGCCGGCACACGCGGCGCATCGCCTCGGCCAGGTCGGCGCCGAGGGCCAGCTCGGCGGCGAGCAGGTGGGCCACACATTCGGTGTCGGTGTCGCTACGGAACTCCACACCGGCGCCCTCCAGCCCGGCGCGGAGCTTGGCGAAGTTCTCGATGATGCCATTGTGGATCACGGCGACCCGGCCGTCGGTCGACACGTGCGGGTGGGCGTTGCGGTCGGTGGGGCCCCCGTGGGTGGCCCAGCGGGTGTGGCCGATCCCGGTGGTACCGCCACCGATATCGGCCTGCGCCGACTCGGCCAGCGCCTTCTCCAGGTTGGCCAGCTTGCCGGCGCGCTTCTCGGTCAGCAGCGCGCCGTCGGCGATGACCGCGATGCCGGCCGAGTCATACCCGCGGTATTCCAACCGGCGCAGCCCGTCCACCACGATGCCGAGCGCCGGCCGGAGCCCCGCGTACCCCACGATTCCGCACATGGTCCGTACGGTAGCCGACTTCCGCTCACGGCCCATGCGCATAGTCGGCTAATGTGCGCATCCGATCTGCTCGAAAACTCGACCGCTCTGGTCGGCGGTTCGCGCGGCGATGGCACGATCGGGAGGGAGGCGGTCAGGACGGGAGACGCGGTGAGCGCAGACTGGCCCAGGGGTGACCCTCGGCTGCCGGTACCCGTGACCGTCCACGGCCCGCTCAAGGCGCTCTCCCTGCGGGTACACGAGCTGACCCAGACCGGGCGCTGCCACGAGGCGCTGGTCGCCGCCGACGCGTACACGGTGATCGCCCAGGTCGTCGGCGACGAGAAGACGGTCACCTACCTCTACCAGGGCCGGATGTACGCCTACGAGGGGCTGGGCCGGTTCGCCGAGGCGATCGCGGCCGGCGAGGAGCTGCTGCGCCGCCACCGCGCTGCCGGAAACCGGCTGCACGAGGCGAAGACCCTCGCCGACCTCGCCAGCCTCTATCTGCTCACCGACCGGGCCGTGGCGGCGATGAGCGCGCTGGCCCGGGCCGACCGGCTGCTCGACGAGGTACCGCTGCACGACGTGAACTACGCGTCGGCGCTGGGCTCCTACGGCACGGCGGTGCACACCGCCGAGCTGTACGAGGCGGCCGGCGCGGCATACGAACGGCTGGCCGACATCTGGGTCGCGACCGTCCGGCCCGACTTCGCCAGCGGCGACGAGCTGGCCTACATGGCGATGCTGCTCGCCTGGGGACTGCGGCTGGACCAGCTCGGGCACACCGGCGAGGCGCGGCAGCGTATCCGCCGCAGCGCGGCCATCGCGCAGCGCTGGATCGACAGCTATGCCGACCGGGGCGGGCTCGACCAGGTGCTCGACCTCATGGCCAGCCGGGCGCTGGCGCTGGCCAAGCTCGGCGAGATCGACGAGGCCCGCCGGCTGGCCGAGCGCGTCGTCGTCCCGCTGCGCGGCCAGGAGGACTTCTACGGATCCCGGATGGCCCACCTCGCGCTCGGGCTGGTCCGGCGGGCCGAGGGTGACCTGCCGGCCGCCCGGCGCGAGTTCCTCGCCGCCGAGCAGCTGCTCCACCTCGGCGGGCGGCCGGAGGAGCGGCTGACCATCCGGTACGAGCTGGCCGCGTTGGCCGTCGAGGCCGACGGGACCCAGGCGGCGCGCGACCTCTTCGAGACGGTCCGGGAGCAGGCCCGCCAGCTCTGGCAGCTACGCCGGCAACGGCTGGCCATGCTCCGCCAGGCCCAGCAACGGGAGGACCTGGAGACCGAGTGGGCCCGCACCGAGCAGGCCCTGGTCCGCGACCCGCTGACCGGGCTGGGCAACCGGCGCCGGTTCGACCAGCTCATGGCGAGTATCGACGCGGGTGCCATGCCCCACCCCACGACGCTCCTGCTCATCGACATCGACCACTTCAAGGCGATCAACGACACCTACTCGCACAGCGTCGGCGACCAGGTACTGCGCATGATCGCGGCGATCCTCCGGGAGCACTGCCGCACCGAGGACGTGCCGATCCGGTACGCCGGTGACGAGTTCACCGTGTTCCTGCACGCCGACCTGAGCTCGGCGACCCAGGTCGCCGAGCGCATCCGGGTCGCCGTCCACCAGGCCGACTTCCAGCGGGTCGCCGCCGGCCTGCCGGTGAGCGTCAGCGTCGGCGTCGCCCTGCTCATGCCCGGGATGACCGCCGACGACCTGTTCCACGCCGCCGACCACCAGCTCTACCAGGCCAAACGGCGCGGGCGCGACCGGGTCGCCGTCTGACGGCCGGATCAACCCGCCGGGCTGGCCGCGTGCACCAGGCTGGCGACCCGCTCGGCGATCTTGTGGGCCAGCTCCTCGCTGGGTGCCTCCACCATGACCCGGACCAGCTGCTCGGTACCCGACGGGCGGAGCAGGATCCGGCCGGACTCGCCCAGCTCGGCGCGGGCCGCCTCGGTCGCCGCCAGTACCTCCGGCGCGGTGGCGCCGCGCTTGCGGTCCGCGACCGGCACGTTGATCAACACCTGGGGCAGCTTCGCGACCACCGAGGCCAGCTCGGCCAGCGACCGCCCGGTCGCGGCGAGCTGGGCGAGCAGGGTGAGGCCGGTGAGGATGCCGTCGCCCGTGGTGGCGTACGCCGGCATCACCACGTGCCCGCTCTGCTCGCCACCAAGCGCGTACCCGCCCGCGCGCAGCCCCTCCAGCACGTACCGGTCGCCGACCTTCGTCTCGACCAGCCGGACGCCGGCGTCCCGCATGGCCAGCTTGAGCCCGAGGTTGCTCATCACGGTCGCCACGAGCGTGTCGTGGGTGAGGGTACCGGCCTCGCGCATGGCCAGCGCGAGGATCGCCATGATGTGATCGCCGTCGATCTCCTCGCCGGTCGCGGTGATCGCGAGGCAGCGGTCGGCGTCGCCGTCGTGCGCGAGGCCGGCGTGCGCCCGGTGCTCCACCACAGCGGCCTTGAGCGAGCCCAGGTGGGTCGAGCCGCACCCGTCGTTGATGTTGAGCCCGTCCGGCGCGGCGTGGATCGCGACCACGTCGGCCCCGGCGGCCCGGTACGCGGCCGGGGCGACGTCGGCCGCGGCGCCGTTGGCGCAGTCGACCACCACCCGCAGCCCCTCCAGCCGGTGCGGGGTCGCCTCGACCAGGTGCTTCACGTAGTGCTCGGAGCCGTCCAGCAGGTCGTGGACCCGCCCCACCTGCGGGCCGGTCGGCCGCGACCACTCGGCACCGAGCGCCGCCTCGATCCGGTGCTCGGTCTCGTCGGGCAGCTTGTGCCCACCGGCCGCGAAGAGCTTGATCCCGTTGTCGGGCATCGGGTTGTGTGAGGCGGAGATCATCACACCGAGGTCCGCCTGGACCTCGCCGACCAGGTACGCGACTCCGGGGGTGGGCAGCACACCCAACCGGATCACCGTCGCCCCGGCGCTGGCCAGCCCGGCCACCACGGCGGCCTCCAGCATCTCGCCGCTGGCGCGCGGGTCCCGGCCGACAACGGCCACCGGCGACCGGCCGAGATCCTGCTCGGCGAGGGTGTGCGCGGCGGCGACCGCCACGGACATCGCCAGCTCAGGGGTCAGGTCGGCGTTCGCGCGACCGCGCACGCCGTCGGTACCGAAGAGTCCACCCACGCGATACCTCCGTAGAAGGAAAACCGGACACGCCAGCCTGGTAGGACGTGGCGTGCCCGGCCGAGATCAGGCGGACTTGAAGGTTAACGCTTGGAGTACTGAGGCGCCTTACGCGCCTTCTTCAGACCGTACTTCTTGCTCTCCGTGACGCGCGCGTCACGTGTCAGGAATCCGGCCTTCTTCAGCGCCGGGCGCAGATCCGGATCGAACTCGCACAGCGCGCGGGCGATCGCGAGGCGCAGCGCACCGGCCTGGCCGGTGATGCCGCCGCCGCGCAGGTTGGCGAAGACGTCGACGCTCTCCGTCTTCTCGGAGATCACCAACGGCTCCCGGACCAGCTGCTGGTGCACCTTGCTCGGGAAGTAGTTCTCGATCGAGCGCCGGTTGAGCGTGAAGTTGCCGTTACCGGGGACGAGCCGGACCCGGACGATCGCCTCCTTGCGCCGCCCGACCGTCTGGATCGGCCGGTCCCCCCGCGGGGTACGCACGGCGGGCGCCGGCGTCGCGGCGGGAGCGACGGCCTCGGCCAGGGCGGCCGGGCTGGGGGCACTGATGTCGGTCATCACGGCTTCCTTTGGAGCTGACTCTGCCTCTGCGGTCACTGCATCTCCGGTTCGCTTGCTACGCGACGCTCGCTCATTGCGCGACCTGCTTGATCTCGAACGGCTTCGGTTGCTGGGCGGCGTGCGGGTGCTCGCTGCCCGCGTACACCTTCAGCTTCCTGATCAGCTGACGGCCAAGCCGGTTGTGCGGGAGCATACCCTTGACCGCCAGCTCGATCGCCCGCTCCGGGCGCTTGGCCAGCAGGTCGCCGTAGCTGACCCGCTTAAGCCCGCCCGGGTAGCCGGAGTGCCGGTAGGCGACCTTGGTCTGCCGCTTGTTTCCGGTGAGCGCGACCTTGCCGGCGTTGATGACGATCACGAAGTCCCCGGTGTCGACGTGCGGCGCGAAGACCGGCTTGTGCTTGCCGCGCAGCAGCGTCGCGGCGTGGGTCGCCAGGCGGCCCAGCACGACGTCAGAAGCGTCGATCACGTGCCACTGACGCTCGATCTCTCCCGGCTTCGGGCTGTACGTACCCACAGGTTTACCTTGTCTCGTCGTCGGTTGGGAGCGCGATGGAACGGCTGTCCGCCTCGGCTATCGCACAACAGCGGTCAACGATACCCGCTCCGCGCCGGCAGGGTCAAAACGCCCGGGGTCCGGCTCAGTGGCCGGTCTTGCCGCTGCCGCCGACAGGCCGCCCGGGGTGCCCGGTCATACGCCGGCCAGCCGCCGGGGCGAGCGGCGCAGGTACACCGCCCAGGTCACCAGAAAGCACAAGGCATAGAAGATGATGAATGCGATGTACGCGGCGTCGCCGGTCTTGTCGCTCAGGAACGACTGGCGGAACGCGACGTTGACCAGCACCCCGCCGAAGGCCCCGAGCGCGCCCGCTATGCCGATGAGCGCACCGGCCAGCCGCCGGGACTCCCGCTCGGCCAGCTCCGCGTCGGCACCGCCGGACACCAGCAGGGCCGCCTTCGCCCGGAAGATCGCCGGGATCATCTTGTACGTCGACCCGTTGCCCACGCCCGAGAACACGAACAGCGCGATGAACCCGACCAGGAACAGCGGCAGCGACCTCTCCCGCGAGGCCACCAGGACGGTACCGGCGGCGGCCGCCATCGCCACGAAGTTCCAGAACGTGACCAGCGCGCCACCGAGCCGATCGGCCAGCCACCCACCCACCGGCCGGATCAGCGAGCCGAGCAGCGGGCCGAGGAACGTCAGGTACGCGGCGTCGATCGCGGTCTTGAACTCGGGCTTGAACTGCACCTGGAGCACCTGCCCGAAGGCGAAGCCGAACCCGATGAACGAGCCGAAGGTACCGATATAGAGGAACGACATGATCCAGGTGTGCCCGTCCCTGGTAACGTCGCGCATCGCCCGCTTGTCGTTCTTCGCCGAGGTCAGGTTGTCCATGAACAGCGCGGCGCACAGCGCGGCCAGCACGATCACTGGGAGGTAGACGCCGGCGACCAGGCGCGGATGCCCGGCCCCGAACCAGGCCAGCACGCCGAGCCCGACGAGCTGGATCGCGGCCACGCCGATGTTGCCGCCCCCCGCGTTGAGGCCCAGCGCCCAGCCCTTGAGCCGCTGCGGGTAGAAGGCGTTGATGTTCGCCATCGACGAGGCGAAGTTGCCGCCGCCCACGCCGGTGATCGCGGCCAGGATCATCAGGGTGGTGTACGACACTCCGGGCTTGATCAGGATCGCTGCCGGGATCGTCGGCAGGAGCAGCAGGGCGGCACTGATGATCGTCCAGTTCCGGCCGCCGAACGTGGCCACCGCGAACGTGTACGGCAGCCGCAGCGCCGAACCCACCAGCGCCGGTACCGCCGTCAGCAGGAACTTCCCGGCCGCGTCCACGTGGTACGCCGGCCCGAGGAACAACACCATGACCGACCACATCGTCCACACGGAGAAGCCGATGTGCTCGGAGAAGATGGAGAAGACCAGGTTGCGGCGGGCCACCCGGGCCCCGCGCCCGGCCCAGAACGCCGGGTCCTCCGGCCGCCAGTCGTCGATCCACCGTCCCGGCCGGGCCGGCACCACATCGGTGGGTCGTAAGGTGTCTAAGGCAGTACTCATGCCGGCTCCTCGCTCGTGTCGGGGCGTGGCAGCGACGCTAGGCAGGACCGGTTACCCGGCCGTTGACCACGTGGGTCAGCCCCGCAACCGTTCCCGCACCACCCCGCCCACCCGGTAGTGAGCAACCGGCGCCGCCACGCAGGACAAGCCGTCCTGGCCACCGGTGTGAACGGGTCTTAGCAGGCCGGAAACACGAGGGACGCCACGGCGAAACCGCCCCCCGGCACGCTTCGGGCATGCCGGAGGTCGCGACGCACTGCCCGTACTGCGCGCTGCAGTGCGGCATGACGCTGCGGCTGACCGGCACCGGGCGGGTCGAGGTGGGCACCCGTGACTTCCCCACCAACCGCGGCGGCCTGTGCCAGAAGGGCTGGACCGCGGCCGAGCTGCTGGACCACCCGGACCGGCTGACCACGCCGCTCCTGCATGGCGAGCCGGTCAGCTGGCCGGTCGCCCTCGACTTCGTGGCCACCCGGATCCGGGAGCTGCAGGCGACGCACGGCCGCGACGCGGTCGCGGTCTTCGGCGGCGGCGGGCTGACCAACGAGAAGGGGTACGCCCTGGGCAAGTTCGCCCGGGTGGTCCTCGGTACCCGCTATGTGGACTACAACGGCCGGTTCTGCATGTCGTCGGCGGCGGCGGCCGGGATCCGCGCGTTCGGGATCGACCGCGGGCTGCCGTTCCCGCTGTCCGACCTGGGTAAAGCGGACACGCTGCTCCTCGCCGGCGCGAACGTCGCGGAGACCATGCCGCCGCTGGGGCGGTACCTCACCGAGCAGACCGAGGCCGGCGGAACGCTGATCGTCATCGATCCGCGCGCCACCCCGACGGCGCGCCGGGCCGGACTGCACCTGCAACCCACGCCCGGTACCGACCTGGCCGTCGCGCTCGGGCTGCTGCACGTGGTGATCGCCGAGGGGTACGTGGACCGCGGCTACGTCGCCGCCCGGACCACGGGCTGGGCGGAGGTGGCCCGGCGCGCCGCTGCCTGGTGGCCGGCGCGGGTCGAGCGGCTCAGCGGGGTACCGGCGGCGGACCTCGAAGCGGCGGCGCACGCGCTGGGTCGCGCGGCACGCGCGGTCATCGTCACCGGACGCGGGGCCGAACAGCACACGAAGGGTACCGACACGGTCTCCGCGTTCATCAACCTCGCCCTCGCGCTCGGCCTGCCCGGCCGGCCCGGTTCCGGGTACGGCTGCCTGACCGGCCAGGGCAACGGCCAGGGCGGGCGGGAACACGGCCAGAAGGCCGACCAGCTCCCCGGGTACCGGCGCATCGACGATCCGGCGGCACGCGCGCACGTGGCGGGCGTGTGGGGCGTGGCTCCGGACGACCTGCCCGGGCCGGGCGTCTCGGCGGCGGAGCTGCTCGACCGGCTCGGTACCCCCGACGGCCCGAAAGCGTTGCTGGTCTTCGGCTCCAACCCGGTCGTGTCCGCCCCGCGCGCCGCCCGGGTGGCCGACCGGCTGCGCGCGCTCGACCTGCTCGTGGTCGCCGACTTCCTGCGCTCGGAGACCGCCGCGCTGGCTGACGTCGTGCTGCCGACCGCCCAGTGGGCCGAGGAGGACGGCACGATGACCAACCTGGAGGGCCGGGTGCTGCGGCGCCGGGCCCTGTGTGAGCCGCCCTCAGGCGTGGGGACGGACCTGGGGGTGCTGGCTGAGCTGGGGACCCGGCTGGCCCACGGCGCGCGGATCGACGCCGATCCGCGCGCCGTGTTCGACGAGCTGCGGCGTGCCTCGGCGGGGGGCCCGGCCGACTACTCGGGCGTCACCTGGGAGCGGATCGACGCCGAGGACGGGGTCTTCTGGCCGTGCCCTACGGACACCCACCGGGGCACGCCGCGGCTCTTCATCGACACGTTCCCGACGCCGGACGGGCGGGCCCGCTTCGTCCCGGTCGACCACCGCGCGCCGGCCGAGGAGCCGTGCCCCGACTTCCCGCTCTACCTGACGACCGGGCGGGTCCTCGCGCAGTACCAGTCCGGTACCCAGACCCGCCGCGTCGCGCCGCTGGTCGCCGCCGCGCCCCGGGCCTTCGTCGAGCTGCACCCCGACCTGGCCGCCACACTGTCCATCGTGGACGGTGAGCCGGTCCGGGTGGTGAGCCGGCGCGGCGCCGCCGAGCTACCCGCCCGGGTGGTCGACACGATCCGGCCGGACACGCTGTTCGCCCCGTTCCACTGGCCGGGTGTCAACGCGCTGACCAACGACGCCCTCGACCCGACCTCGCGCATGCCCGAGTTCAAGGTGTGCGCCGCGCGCGTGGAGAAGCTATGAGCGGAGTGGGGCGCTGCGGCGCCTGGACTGAGGCAACGCGCCGACGAAGTCGGGGCGCGGGGCCGAGGGAAGGCGTCGCACCCGGCGCGACACGGAGCGTCCCGGAGGCACGGCTATGAGCGTCGTCGTGGTGGGGTACGGCATGGCCGGCGCCCGCCTCGCCGCCGAGCTGCACGCCCGGGACCGGCACCTGCCGGTCACCGCGATCGGCGCCGAACCGCACCGCGCCTACAACCGGATCCTGCTGTCGGGGGTACTGGCCGGCAAGCTGTCGGAGCCAGAGGTGACCCTCGCCGAGCCGGCCGGGCGCGGGCTGACCGTCACGCTCGGCGTCGCCGTCACCGGCATCGACCGCCGTCACCAAAGGCTGGCCATCTCGGACGGTACCTCGATCGCCTACGACCACCTGATCCTCGCGACCGGCAGCCGGTCGCTTATCCCCCCGATCGACGGGCTGGCCGAGCCGCTGCCCGACCGGGTGGCCGTGTTCCGCACCCTCGACGACTGCCGCCGCATCCTCGCCACCGCCGACAAGTCCGCCTCGGCGATCGTGCTCGGCGGCGGGCTGCTCGGGCTGGAGGCCGCCCGCGGGCTGGCCCTGCGCGGGCTGCGCGTCGAGGTGGTCCACGCCGTCGGGCACCTCATGGAGCGCCAGCTCGACCCGGCCGCGAGCGCCGTCCTCGTCGGCACGCTGGCCGCCACGGGCGTCACCGTGCACCTCGACGCGGCCACGGCGCGCGTGGACAGCGACCCCGACGGGGTCACCGTGACCCTCGCCGACGGCACGCGGCACACCGCCGACCTGTTCGTCGTGGCCTGCGGTACCCGGCCGGAGACCGCGCTGGCCCGGGCCGCGGGGCTCGAGGTGGACCGGGGCGTCGTGGTGGACGACCAGCTCCGCACGAGCGACCCGGCCATCTTCGCGGTCGGCGACTGCGCTCAACACGGCGGGGTGGTCGGCGGCCTCGTCGCGCCGGCGTGGGAGCAGGCGCGCGTGGTCGCCGACGTGGTCACCGGCGCCGCGCCCCGGGCGCGGTACCGGCCGACTCCCCCGGTCACCCGGCTCAAGGCGAGCGGCATCGACCTCGCCGCGATGGGCGCGTCCACCGATCACGACGGGGAGCTGCTCACCTTCGCCGATCCCGCGCGGGGGACCTACGCCAAGCTCCTGCTGCGCGACAACCGGGTGGTCGGCGCGATCATGCTCGGGGACAACCCGACCGTCGGCACCGTCATCCAGCTCTTCGACCGCGGTACCCCGGTGCCGGCCGACCGGCGGGCGCTGCTGCTCGGCCGCGCGGTCGGCACCGCATCGACCCCGGTGGCGGACTCCCCCGCGCTGATGCCCGACGCCGCCACGGTCTGCCAGTGCAACTCGGTCACCAAGCGCGCGCTGGTGCGGGCCTGGCGCGCCGGGGCACGCTCGGTCGCCGACGTGGTCACCGCGACCCGCGCGACCACCGGCTGCGGTACCTGCGGGGACGCGGTCTGCGGATTGGTCGATTGGCTGTCCACTGTGGACTGATGTGGAGGCGTGATGAGGCTCGTTGTGGTGGGCAACGGGATGGTGGGGCACCGCCTGGTCGCGGCGCTGCGCGACCGGGACCCGGGTGGTACGTGGGAGATCACCGTGTTGGCCGAGGAGGGCCGCCCGGCCTACGACCGGGTACTACCCGGCCGGGACCGGCCCGGCTGCTTCGTCTACCGCACGGTCGACGACCTGGAGGCCCTGAGCGCCTACGCGGCCGGCAGGGGGACCGGCGTCGTCGTCGGCGGTGGGCTGCTCGGGCTGGAGGCGGCCAACGCCCTGCGCCGGCTCGGCCTGGCCACGCACGTCGTGGAGTTCGCGCCCCGGCTGATGCCGATGCAGGTGGACGAGGCGGGGGGCGCGATGCTGCGCCGGCACATCGAGGACCTGGGCCTGACCGTCCACACCGGACGGTCCGCCGCGCGGATCACCGGCGCCGGGGCCGACGCCGACCACACCGAGGCACACCAGGTCGTCTTCGAGGACGGCGGGGTGGTGCGCACCGACGTCGTGGTCTTCGCGGCCGGCGTACGCCCCCGCGACGAGCTGGCCCGCGCCGCCGGCCTGACGATCGGCCCGCGGGGCGGGGTCGTGGTCGACGACGCGTGCCGCACCTCCGACCCGCACATCTTCGCCATCGGCGAGTGCGCGCACCTCGGCGGCCGGGTCTACGGCCTGGTGGCCCCCGGCTACGCGATGGCCGAGGTGGTCGCCGACCGGCTGCTCGGCGGCGCCGCGACGTTCCCCGGCGCGGACACCTCGACCAAGCTCAAGCTGCTCGGCGTGGACGTCGCCTCGTTCGGCGAGACGAGCGGGCCGCTGGACGTGACGTTCACCGACCCGGCCACGCGGGTCTACGCCAAGCTGGTGCTCTCCGACGACGCGGGTACCCTGCTGGGCGGGATCCTCGTCGGCGACGCCAGCGCGTACCCGACGCTGCGCGCCACCCTCGGTGGCCCGCTGCCGGCGCCGCCGCTGGCGCTCCTCGCGCCGTCCGGGGGTGATGACGACCGGAAGCTCCCCGGCGCCGCCCAGATCTGCTCGTGCAACGCGGTCACCAAGGACACCATCATGACCGCGATCCGGGAGCAGGGCTGCGGCGACGTCGCCGCGGTGAAGAGCTGCACCCGGGCCGGCACCACCTGCGGATCCTGCCTACCGCTACTCAAGCGGTTGCTGACCGAGGCCGGGGTGCAGCAGTCCCGGGCGCTGTGCGAGCACTTCGACCACACCCGCCAGGAGCTGTTCGACATCGTGCGGGTGCGCGGGATCCGGACCTTCTCCGAGCTCATCACGCAGCACGGACGCGGGCGCGGCTGTGACATCTGCAAGCCGGTGGTCGCCTCGATCCTCGCCTCGCTCGGCACCGGGTACGTCCTCGACGGGGAGCAGGCCACGCTGCAGGACACCAACGACCACTTCCTGGCCAACCTGCAACGCAACGGCACCTACTCGGTGGTACCGCGCATCCCCGGCGGGGAGATCACCCCGGACAAGCTCATCGTCATCGGGGAGGTGGCCCGCGACTTCGGGCTCTACACGAAGATCACCGGAGGGCAGCGCATCGACCTGTTCGGCGCGCGGGTCGAGCAGCTCCCGCAGATCTGGCGCCGCCTGGTCGACGCGGGCTTCGAGTCCGGACACGCGTACGGCAAGGCGCTGCGCACGGTCAAGTCCTGCGTCGGCTCCACCTGGTGCCGCTACGGCGTGCAGGACTCGGTGGGCCTCGCGATCGCGCTCGAACTGCGGTACCGCGGCCTGCGCGCGCCGCACAAGGTGAAGGCCGCGGTGTCCGGCTGCGCCCGGGAGTGCGCCGAGGCGCGCAGCAAGGACTTCGGCATCATCGCCACCGAGCACGGCTGGAACCTCTACGTCGGCGGCAACGGCGGCTTCCGGCCCCGCCACGCCGACCTGTTCCTGTCCGACGTCGACACCGAGACGCTGGTCCGCACGATCGACCGGTTCCTCATGTACTACATCCGCACCGCCGACCGCCTCCAGCGCACCGCGGCCTGGCTGGAAGGCCTCGACGGCGGACTGGAGCACCTGCGCCGGGTGGTCGTCGACGACGCGCTCGGCCTCTGCGCGGAGCTGGACGCGGCGATGTCCCGGCACGTCGAATCCTATGCGGACGAGTGGCGGTCCACCGTGGAGGATCCGGACCGGCTGGAGCGGTTCGTCTCGTTCGTCAACGCGCCGGACACCCCGGATCCGTCGATCACCTTCGAGGTGGAACGCGGCCAACGGATACCGGTGATGAAATGAACTGGATCGCCGTGTGCGCCTACCGCCGCCTGGAACCCGAGCGCGGGGCGGCGGCACTCGTCGGGGGCACCCCGGTCGCGTTGTTCCGGCTGCACGACGGATCGCTGTGCGCGATCGGCAACGTGGACCCGTTCACCGGGGCCAGCGTCCTGTCCCGCGGCATCGTCGGCAGCCGGGGCGACGCGCCCACCGTCGCGTCCCCGTTGCACAAGCAGGTCTACGACCTGCGGACCGGGATCTGCCTGGACGCGCCGGAGGTGCGGGTACCCACCTACCCGGTCCGCCTGCGCAACGGGCTGGTCGAGGTCGGGTGGGTCCCGTGAGGGATGACACCGAGCCCCTGTCCGGCTTCACCATCGCGGTCACCGCCGACCGGCGGCGCGACGAACTGGCCGCGCTACTGGAACGGCGCGGTGCCCGGGTCGTCCTCGCTCCCGCCCTGCGCATCGTGCCGCTGGCCGACGACGTCGAGCTGCGGACCGCCACCGCGTCCCTGGTGGACCGGCCCCCGGACGTCGTCGTCGCCGGTACCGGCATCGGCCTGCGCGGCTGGCTGGAAGCCGCCGAGGGCTGGGGCCTGTCCGAGCGGCTCCGGGCGGCGATCGGCGACGCGTACCTCATCGCCCGCGGCCCCAAGGCCCGCGGCGCGCTGCGCGCGGCCGGCCTGAACGACCAGTGGTCGCCCGACTCGGAGTGCTGCGATGAGGTGCTCGAACACCTGCTGGAACGCGGCGTCGACGGGCAACGCGTCGCGGTGCAGCTGCACGGGGAGCCGCAGCCGGAGTTCTGCGGCGCCCTGGCCGCCGCCGGCGCCGAGGTCGTCGAGGTGTCGGTGTACCGCTGGCGGCCGCCGACCGACCCGACCCCGCTCCGGCGGCTGGTCGACCTCGCGATCAACCGGCTCGTCGACGCGGTGACGTTCACCTCCGCACCGGCCGTCGGCGCGCTGCTGCGCCTGGCCGGCCCCGACAGCGGCGCGCTGCTCGACGCGCTGCGCACCGACGTCCTGGCCGCCTGCGTCGGGCCGGTGACGGCCGCGCCGCTGGTGCGGCGGCAGGTGCCGGTCGTGCAGCCGAGCCGGGCCCGGTTGGGCGCGCTGGCCCGTACGCTCGTCGAGGAGCTGCCCAAGCGCGCGCCGACGATCCGGGTGGCCGGTCAGGAGGTCACCCTGCGCGGGCACGCCGCGCTCGTCGACGGCACGCTGCGGCCGATGGCGCCGGCGCCGATGGCCATCCTGCGGGCGCTCGCCGCCACGCCCGGCCGGGTGCTGTCCCGCGGCGCGTTGCTCACCGCACTGCCCCGGGGCGCGGACGAGCACGCGGTGGAGATGGCCGTCGCGCGCCTGCGGGCCGCGCTCGGCGGGTCGGCCTTCGTGCAGACGGTCATCAAGCGGGGGTACCGCCTGCGCGTGGACTGACCGGGCCGGCTCACCCGTAGCGAGGCACGATGGACGCCTTCGGCGGTAGCTCGACCGGCAGGCAGGCTCCGGAGACGTCACACCGGTAGGGGGATTCGCGGTCCCCCAGGATTTCTCGCGCGATAAAGGTCCGGTCGGTGTCCCAGAACTTCACCTCGTATTCCGGCGGCAGGTTCAGCCGGATCGGCCGGTACCGTCCGGCGCGCAGGTCGTCCACCCGGACCAGCGCGCTCACCACCACTTTTTCCCCGATCGGCAGGGCGCCCAACACCGCCCAGCCGGCGTTCGGGGCGATGCTGGCGTAGAAGGTCCGGGTTACCTCGGGGGCGCACCACCCGGTCGCCCCGAGCGGCACCGTGTCGCCCAGCGGTACCACGTCGAGGCAGGAGGAGAGGACGTGCGTACCGTCCGGGCCGACCCGGTCGACCCGGCGCAGCACCTGCCCGGCCGTGGCCAGCTCCCAGAGCGCGCCGGGCTGCGGCGGGTTCTCGTGCAGGGCACCGGTGCGGTAGTTCCAGACCGCGCTGCGGATGGTCGGGACGGTCGCGGTGGTGAAGGCACGGCCATCCCCATGCATGAGGAGCGCCCGATCGCCGGCGATCCCGATCGGGAACAGCCCCGACCCGGCCGGCAGCGGGTGGCGCCCGATCTCGCGCATCGAGGGCAGCTCGTATGCGACGAGGGCGTCGCGAAGGATGCCGACCACCACCGTACCGTCGGCCGAGACCGGCCCTCCGCGGAACGCGCGGTCGAACGCCCGGACCCGCCCGTCCTCCAGCACGAGGTAACTGCCCCCGAGGTCCATGGGGTGCTCCTCGTCGCGACTTGCCGAGACGAGCCAGCCGGTCGGCAGCCGTTTGGCTCCGAACGGCGAGCCGGCCGGCAGTTGCGGGGTGACGACGTGCCCGTCCGGGCGGTAGATGGACGTGTCGATCACCACATCCAAGCCCAGCGCGGCCGGCGTGAGGACGGTGGGCGACGGGCTCGGCACCACCGACCGGCCGGGCGTGGCCGGTGGCCGCGGGTGGTCGCCGTGGCCGGGCCGCACGGCGAGGACCAGCCCCGCGACGAGCCCGAGCACGGCGACCGCCGCGGCCACGCCGATCGCCCGGCGCCGGCGGCGGGACACAGCGCACCGCCCGTCCAGGACGATGTCGCCGGTGGAGAACCGCGGACCGTCGTCGATGAGGTCCGCCTGCCGGTGCAGGGTCTGTGCCAGCCGCTCGGCCAACCGGTCGTTCACGGCGTCATCGCCCCCTCCGTGCTCTCCTCCTCCAGGCGGCGGCGCAGCGCGGCCAGGGCACGGGACGTGTGACTCTTGACGGTGCCGCGGGAGATTCTCATCAACTCGGCGATCTCGCCCTCGGACAGGCCTTCGTAGTACCGCAGCACCAGCACCGCGCGCTGCTTGGCCGGCAGGGCCCGGACGTGCTCCCACAGCGCGTCCCGCTCGAGCTGGTTACCGAGCTGGTCGACGCCGCGTTCGGGCAGGGCGGCCGACGGCCGCTCCCGGTGCCGGCGCCACCACGAGGTGGCGGTCGTCGTCATGGTGCGCCGGACGTACCCCTCGATCGAGGCCACGTCGCGGATCCTCGGCCACGCTACGTAGGTCTTGGTGAGGGCCGTCTGTAGCAGGTCCTCGGCCCGGTCCCGGTCCCCCGTAAGCAGATAGGCGCTGCGCAGCAGCGCCGGTGACCGCGCCGCCACGAAGTCCCGGAAGATCCGTTCCTCTGCCTCGTCCACCCGCCCTCCCCCGTGCCCTGTCCTCCAAGGACGCCGGCGGGGGCGGATCGGTTGTCCCGCGCGGCCGGAAACTCCGGCCGGCCGCGGCGCCCCGGGCCTCAGCGAGCCCGGGCAAGCTCCACGCGCAGCTCCGAGATGGCGTGCTCGACCACCCCGATCAGCACCCGCTTCACCGACTCGCGCCGGCGCGCGTCGCACAGCATCAGGGGTACGTGTGGCGAGATGGCCAGCGCCTCGCGGACCTCGTCCTCGGCGTAGTGGGGGGCGGTGTCGAAGCAGTTGACGCCGACCACGTAGGGCACCTGGCGGCTCTCGAAGAAGTCGATGGGCGCGAAGCTGTCGGTGACCCGGCGGGTGTCGACGAGCACCACGGCCCCGAGCGCGCCCCGGATCAGCTCGTCCCACATGAACCAGAACCGGGTCTGCCCCGGCGTACCGAACAGGTACAGGATCAGGTCCTGTGCCATGGTGATCCGACCGAAGTCCATCGCGACCGTCGTGGTGGCCTTGCCCGGTACCTTCGCCGGGTCGTCGATGCCGACGCCCGCCTGCGTCATCACCGCCTCGGTCGTCAGCGGTGTGATCTCGGAGACCGCGCCGACGAGCGTGGTCTTGCCGACACCGAACCCGCCCGCGACGACAATCTTCGCGGACCTGATCGTGGACGGCGTCCCACGCGCGCCGCTAAAGCTTGCGGAGTCCACTGAGCACCCTTTCCAGCAATTCCATGCGGTCGCCCTCCCGCGAATCCAGCGGGTCGTGCAGGGCGAGCAACCCGTCGGCCACCATGTCCGCGATGAGGACCCGGGACACGCCCAGCGGCAGCCGAGTGTAGGCGGCGATCTCGGCGAGCGACTGCGCCCGCCCGTCGCACAGCGACGCGATCACCTGCTTGTCCCGGCCGGCGAACCGGGCCTCCTGCTTCCCCCGCGGGGTGGTCAGCAGGACCGCCTCGATGGCGATGTCGCGCTGCGGTTCGGTGCGGCCGCGGGTGACGGCGTACGGACGGACCAGCGCTCCACGTGGATCCTCACCGGCCCGTTCCATGACGCCCGCACCCCCTCCCAACTCCGCCCCACGGCCGGCTGGTCTCAGCCGGCCCGCGACACGCTCTGCCGCGCGGTCGGCGTCAGCGCTTGCCCGACCCGCTCGACCAGCAGTGCCATCTCGTATCCGACCTGACCCACGTCACAGGTCCGGCTCGCCAGTACCGCAAGGCACGAGCCGTCGCTGATGGACATCAGGAAGAGGTACCCGCCGTCCATCTCGATGATGGTCTGCAGCACCCCACCCCCGTTGAAGTACCGGGCGGTGCCCTGGGTAAGGCTGACCACTCCGGCCGCGATCGCGGCGAGCTGGTCGGCCCGCGCCTCGGGCAGCGCGCGGGAGGCGGCCAGTAACAGGCCGTCCGCCGAGACCGCTACCACGTGGGCGACGCCGGCCACCTGGTCGGCGAAGTTGTTGAGCAGCCATCCCATGTCGCGCATGGTGCCCGGCCTCGTCATCAATGCCTCTCCTCGGTGTCCGGCCGCGGACGGAGGGACGATCCCTCGCCGCCTGAACGGCCCCGCTGCACGCCCCGGTGATAGGCGGACAGCAGGCCACGTACCTCGTCCGGGGTGCGTTTGGTGCGCGTTGTGCTGCTGCGCGGCTCGACGCCGCCGGGGACGAGCTGAGCGGCCGGGACCCGCTTGGGGAGCCCCGACCGGGTGGTACCGCCGGTCGTCGGCTCCGCCGCGGCGGCGGCCGCGCGCCAGCCGTCGTCGGCGGAGGTGCGCCAGCCCTCGTCCGGCCCGGGTCGCGACGGCGCGGCCGGGGGTACCGCCGGCCGGGCCGCACCGGGCGGCACATAGGGCGGGTCGGCCGCGGGAACGTAGGGCCGGGCCGGCGATCCCGGCGGCGGTCCGCCGGTCCAGCCCGAGCCCGGCGCCGGTCCGGCGGTCGTGGCGGCGGCCGGCGCCCAGTGGTTCGGCGCCGGCGGCGTGGGGGGTCCGGACGGCGGCGTCTCCGCGCTGGCGAACCAGACCTGTTCCATCGAGCGGTAGATCGGCGGCATCTCGGTGTCCGGGGTGACCGCCGGCGCCCGGGTACCGGCCGGGTAGCCGAGCGGGTCGGCCCCCCGGCGCGGCAACGGTGCCTCGTACGCCGGCCGGTCCACGGTGATGGTCCCGGTGTGCGTCCCGGAGGCCGCGGCGAGCCCGGGCAGCTGCGGCATCGGCCAGCCGGCGGTCGCCCCGGCTGTCGCCTGCTCCACCGCGAGCGGTGAGCGGGGCCGGGGGAGGATCGGTTCCCGCCCCCGCAGCCGGGGCAGCACCAGGATGCTGGTGGGCAGCGTGACGTTGGTGATCGTGCCGCCCTCCGGGTTGGGCCGCAGCTCCACCTTGATGCGGTACCGGCTGGCCAGCCGCGACACCACGGCCAGGCCCATCATCCGGAACGAGGCCACGTCGACCGTGGGCGGCTCAGCGAGCCGCTCGTTGAGCGAGCGCAGCTGCTCGGGGGTCATGCCCAGGCCGCGGTCCTCGATCTGGATGAGCACGTAGTCGCCGATCCGCCGGCCGTCCGCCACGACCGTGCTGTCCGGGGGCGAGAACCGGGTCGCGTTGTCGAGCAGCTCGGCCGCCAGCCGGACGACGTCGTTGACCGCGTGCGAGATGATCGAGACGTCGAGGTCGACGACCCCGAACTCGATCCGGTTGTAGAGCTCGACCTCGGACTGCGCGGCGCGCAGCACGTCGGCCAGCAGCGCGTTGTCCCGGCGCGGCGAACCGGAGTCGGCGCCGGCCAGGACGAGCAGGTTCTCGTCGTTGCGGCGCATCCGGGTGGCCAGGTGGTCGAGCTGGAAGAGCTGCCCGAGGCGCTTGGGGTCCTCCTCGCCGCGCTCGATCGCGTCCAGCTCGCCGATCATGCGGTCGACCAGCGCCTGCGAGCGGCGGGCCAGGTTGAGGAACATCGCCGAGACGCTGGTCCGCAGCGCGGCCTGCTCGGCGGCGACGCGCACCGCCTCGCGGTGTACCGCGTTGAATGCCTGCGCCACCTGGCCGATCTCGTCACGGCTGTCGATGCGTACCGGATCGGGTAATTGCGCCGCGATCTCATCCGGAGTGGTCTCGCCGATCTCCCGGACGTCACGCAACCGGGCGACCGCGTTGGGCAGCTCCCGGCCCACCACGTTCATGGCGCCCTCGCGCAGCTTGGACAGCGACCGCGACAGCGCCCGGGCGAGCGCGAAGGCGACCGCGATGGCCAGCGCGATGGCGAGCAGGACCAGGATCGACTCGACGACCACCTGGCGGACCACCGAGGCCTGCACTTCCTTGGCGTCCTCGGTGAGCTCGTCGCCAAGCTGTTGCTCGGCCCAGCGCATCAGGTCCACGACCGCGCCCACGGCGTTGGACAGGTCCTCCGCGCTGACCAGCGGGACCACGTCCGACCCCACCGACCGGCCCACCTGCTGGGCCACCTGGTCGGCGAGCTGGACCGCGTCTCCGGTGATGGTCTGCCGGACCAGCTCGGCCTGCTCCTCCACGGCGCTGACGTCGAACGCCCGCAGCGCCGCCTCCTGCCCGGTCAGCGTGGCCAGGAAGCTGCTGTACTGCTGCTGGTCCAGGCGACCGGACTTGAGCGCGGCGAAGCCGATCGCCTGTTCCAGCGACGTCTGCGCCTTGGCCTGGGCGAACGCGGCCACCGCCCGGAGCGCGTCGGCGACGTGCTGGTCGTCGGCGTACTGCACGACCTGGCCGTGGTAGCCGACCATGTCGTCGATCACGACGCCGTACCGGACGACCGCCTCGCTGATCGAGATGCCCTGCCCGCTGGTCACCTGCTGCCGCAGCGCATCCACAGTGGACAGTTGCTGGTCGATCCGGTTCAGCCGCTCGGTGAGCCCGGCCGGCATCCGGGAGACCTTGCCCCGGTGGGCCGAGAAGGTGCCGGTGGACGCCTTGGTCACCTTGATCTGGCGGTCGTACTCGGCCGCCGAATTCGGCTCGCCGGCCAGGACCTTCGCGGCGTCGATGCGCTCGCGCTGCAGTTCGTGCGTGGCGTCGGCAAGATCGGCGGACAGGGTGGTGAGCGACGCGATCAGTTGCGCGGACAGCGCGCGTCGACCGCTGTCGATGAGCCGGACGGCGGTGAGGCTGGCGATGGCGAGGATCGGAATGACCAGGATCACGCCCAGCTTCGCGCGGATCCGCGCGTCGCGGAGCGCGAACCGGCGCCGGCCCCGGGCCGGACCCTTCGCCTTTCCGCGCGGCGTCTCGCGCGGCGGCACCTTCCCTCGTGCCGGCATGGTGGCGCTGGTCCGCGTGCTCACGTCGACACCTTTCGTCGAAACTGCGCCGGCGCGCTCCGCTCGTCGGTCACCCGTTCGCCTCACGCGCCACCCAACGCGGCTCACGCCACGCGGCACGGCCGCGATTTCATCACGTCCGATGCCGTCAACGGAAGCCTTGGGCAGTAGGAATCCGATGCAGGATATCCAACCGTCGGACCCCAGAGCTGCCCCCGGCCCCCCGGGAACGCTTTGACCAGGGCGAATATCTTTTCGCCGGCCTCAGGTGTGCGCCGGCGTTCATAAAGACTTTACGGACCGCGCTATGTGGCCATATGTAGAGTTAAGAATGCGACCGGTAAGATCCCCTCGGACCCCTTTCCGAGTGAACGCGTCCGTCAGCTTGACCCACGGCCGGCGGATTGGCAAGGTGGGATCGCCATCGAGCCCCCCGACCGGCCGGTACCCGCGCTGGGCTGTCCCGCGCAGACCGTCCACAACGGACCGACGCCCGGCCGGGGTCCAGGAAGGGATACGCCGTGAGGCCCATCCGCGTCGCGGTTCTCGCGTCCGCCGCCGTACTGCTCCTGTCCGCCGGCGCCTGCTCCGGCCCGCAGCGCGCGGGCGACACCAGCCCCATCATCATCGGCGCCGACCTGGAGCTCTCCGGCGCCAACGCGGCCGTCGGCAGCACCTTCGCCCGCGCCCTGCAGTTGCGCGTCGATCAGCTCAACGCCCTCGGCGGGATCGACGGCCGGCCCATCTCGCTGGAGACCAAGGACAACCGCAGCGATCCCAAGGTCTCGCTGGCCAACATCAATGCGTTCGCCGCCGAGTCGGACATCGCCGGCGTCATCATCGGCGCCTGCGCACAATGCGTGACCGATGTGGCGAAGACCATCGATGACAAGCAGCTGCCCACAGTCACGTTGGCGCCGGCCACCGGGGTGGTCCGGCCGGTCGCCGACCGGCGCTACGTGTTCAAGCTCGGCCCCAACGCCGCGGACAGCGCGACCGTGCTGGCCGGCCTGCTGCGCGACGAGGGCATCCGGACCGCCGCCCTGCTCAGCACCGACGACGTCAACGGCGCCGATGCGGTGGCGGCCTTGACCGCGCAGACCAGCCGGGCCAGCGTCAACCTGGTCAGCCGGCAGACCTTCCGGCCCACCGACACCGATCTCAGCCAGCCGGTGCACAACGCGCTGACCAAGAACCCGGCCGCGCTCGTGGTGTCCGCGTTCCCCGCGCAGGCGGCGCTGGTCGCGCGGACCGCGCGCGACGCGGGGTACAACGGACGGCTGTTCTTCGACGCGACCGCGGCCGGTGACCTGTTCCTCGACGGGGACGCGGCGGCCGCCGCCGAGGGCGCCATCATGGTGGCCCCGCAGACCCTGGTCATCGGCGACGTGGTCGCCACGACGCCGGCCAAGACCGCGCGCAAGCGCTGGTTCGACGACTACACGTCCAAGTTCGGCGGGTTCTCCGGGTACTCGACCTACGCCGCCGACGCGATCCAGCTGCTGGTCGACGCGGTCCACATCGCGGACGGCCCGAAGCACCGGAAGATGCGCGACGTCATGGAGGACAGCGCGTTCGACGGGCTCTGCGGGCAGGTGCGGTTCACCCCGGACAACCACTCGGGCCTGAGGCCGCAGTCGCTGACCTCGGTGGTGGCCCGCTCGGGCCGGTGGCGCCTGCTCGGCTAGGCGGGCTCAGCCGGCCGTCTCCCGGGCCCACGGCAGCACCCGGCGCTCCACGGCCACGATCAGGTAGTAGAGCACGATGCTGATCACCGCGAGCAGGATCAGCGCGGCGATGGCCGGCGCGGTCTGGCCCTGGCCGCCGTAAGCCTGTACGGCGTACATGAGCCCCTCGGTGGCGCCCGAGAACTCCGCGACCGTGGCGCCGATGACGGCCAACCCCACGGCCACCCGGAGCCCGACGAAGATCTGCGGCAGCGCGGCGGGTACCCGTACCTTCACGAAGGTCTGCCGGCGTGACGCGGACAGCGAGCGGGCCAGCTCGGCCAGCTCCCCCGGGGTCGAGGTGAACCCGGCGACCGCGGAGACCACGATCGGGAAGAAGCACACGAGGAACACCAGCACCACCCGGGACACCTGGCCCAGGCCGAACCAGACCAGCACCAGCGGAGCCAGCGCGACCTTCGGCACCGCGTTCGCGGCGACCAGCAGCGGGGTGAACATCCGGTCCACCACCCGGGAACTGGCGACCGCGAGCGCGATGGCCAGCCCGCCGACGACCGCGAGCGCGTACCCCTCCAGCGTCTCCACAGTGGAGGCCCGCAGGTGCCCGAGCAGGTCCCGCGGGGAGTCCACGAACACCCGGGCCACCTCCAGCGGGGTGGGCAGGATGATCGGCTGGATGCGGAAGGCGATCACGCTCAGCCACCACACGGCGATGAGCACCACCAGGCCGAGAATCGGCAGGACGACGGCGCCGAGCCGGCCGTCCGCGAAGCGGCGGCGCTGGACGGATTTCTGGAGCACCGCTCCTCCTTCCGCTGGGCCGGCCGGGCCCGCGACCCGTGACGAGCCGCGGGCCGCGGACCCGGCCGGACGGCCTAGCCCTTGGGGGTCAGGTCGAAGTTGACCAGCCGGTCCGGCGTCAGGCCGGCCGGGATGGCGTTGGCCCCCTGCATCAGCGCGATGCTGCGGGCCACCCGCTGCTGCTCCAGCGCGCCGACCGAGGTGCCGGACCCGCTGGAGTTCACGTACTGCTTCATCAGGGTCAGCTCGCCGGCCGCGACGTTGGCGTCCTGCGCGGGCACGTGGCTGTGCAGGATCTGCCCGGCCTCCTGCGGGTTGTCCACCGCGTACTGCAACGACTTGAGCAGCGCCGCCATGAACTTCTTGACCAGCTCGGGCTTCTGCTGGGCCAGCTTGGTCGAGGTGACCAGCACGTTGCCGTACACGTCGCTGATGAAGTCGCTGTAGGGCAGGATGACCGCCTTACGGCCGCCGGCCGCCTTCTCGATGGTGGGCTTGCCCACGACGAACTGCCCGATGCTGTTGACGGTGCCGGCGGCCAGCGCGCCCGGGAGCTGCGGCGCCGGCAGGTTGACGAACTTCACCTTGCTCGCGTCCACCCCGGCGAGCTTGGCGTAGGTCGGGAACATGAGGCCGATGGTGGATCCGGTGGGGTCGCCGACGGTCTTGCCCTCCAGGTCCTTCGGGGACGTGATGTTGTTGCCCTCCAGCGTCATGATCGCCGCGAGGGTGCGCTGGTGGATGGCGGCCACGGCGGCGACACCCTGGACCTTGCCGTTGCCGATCTGGATCATCGCACCGGTGAAGTCGACCGGGGTGAAGTCGACGTTGCCCGTGGTCAGCTGCTGCAGGTTCGGGCCGGTGCCTTCGCCGGGCTTGACCGTGACGTCGATCCCGGCGTCGCGGAAGTACCCCTTGTCGATCCCGACGTAGACGTACGCCTCGCGCCCGAACTGGCCAAACCCAGTCGAATATGTAACTTTCTCAATTGCTGCCGGATTGTTCTTGTTCGCGGAACCGCTTCCACTGGAACAGCCGGCCGCGACCAGCAACGCGGAGCTGGCCAGGGCCGCCGCGAGCACGCGGGAAAGCCTCATGAACACCCTTCCTTCCATCGACCCACCCAAGGGGACCGCTGAGCCGAACGGCACCGTCGCGTCCGGGCGACAGGCCGCCGCGACGCCGCCCGGCCAGCCGGAGCCAGGTCACGGCGGAGGCGCAACGGACGAGCGGAGGCGGAGCACTGTGGCGCGGCACATGGTAGATGCGGCAGGTCGACTTCACCAGACCGTCCCCATGCACCGGCAATAAATACGCGGCCCGATGTATCGCGCGGGAAACCCAAACCCGATAACCTAACCGACGGCCGGTAAGGTCCCGACCGCGACGGGAGCCCCCGACAATGATTGCCTTGACCGACGTCTGCCAAATCTTCCCCGGTCGAGCCGGTGCCGTGGAAGCATTGCGAGGCATGGATCTGCAGGTCGACAACGGCGAGTTCCTGGCGGTGGTCGGCCGCTCGGGATGCGGCAAGTCGACGCTGCTGCGGGTGATCGCCGGACTGTTGTCACCCACATCCGGGCGGGTGCTGGTCGACGGCACTCCGGTCACCGGACCACGGCGCGATATCGCGATGATGTTCCAGCGCCCGGCGCTGCTGCCGTGGCGAAATGTTTTACACAATGTGCTTCTTCCGGTGGAGATCTTCGGCTGGCGCCGCAAGGAGTACCGGGCGCTGGCCGAGAAGCTGCTCGACATGGTCGGCCTGGCCGGGTTCCAGAAGCGCCTGCCGCATGAGCTGTCCGGCGGAATGCAGCAACGGGTCGCGCTGTGCCGCGCGCTGATCCAGCGCCCCCGCCTGCTGCTCATGGACGAGCCGTTCTCGGCACTGGACGCGCTGACCCGGGAGGAGCTGTCGGTCGAGCTCCAGCGGGTCCACATGGACCTGCACACCACCATGGTCTTTGTCACACACTCGATCGACGAGGCGGTCCTGCTCGCCGACCGCGTGGTGGTGATGAGCTCGCGGCCGGGGCAGGTGCGCAAGGTGGTCGAAGTGGATATCCCCCGGCCGCGCTCGCTCGGGTACAACGCGCATCTGGAAGAGGTCGCCCGGACCAGCGCGCACCTGCACGAGCTGCTGATGGAACCGATCGCGGCATGAGGGTCCGGATATTCGTCGAGGCACACCGCGGCGCGACCTACGACGATCAGCTGCGGATGGCGCGCTGCGCGCAGGACGGCGGCTTCGACGGGTTCTTCCGCGCCGACCACTACCTCGCCTTCACCGACGCCGCCGGCAACCCCGGGCTGCCCGGACCCACCGACGCGTGGCTCACCCTGGCCGCGCTCGCCCGGGAGACCTCGCGCATCCGCCTGGGCACGTTGGTCACCTGCGCCACGTTCCGGCCGCCGGGGGCGCTGGCCATCTCGGTGGCCCAGGTCGACCAGATGAGCGGCGGCCGGGTGGAGCTGGGCCTGGGCGCCGGATGGTACGAGCGGGAGCACCGCGCCTACGGCATCGAGTTCCCGCCGGTGGGTACTCGGTTCGACCGGCTCGCCGAGCAGTTGGAGATCATCACCGGCCTGTGGGCCACGCCGGACGGGGGGCGCTACACGTTCCGGGGCGACCACTACCAGCTGGTGGACGCGCCGGCGCTGCCCAAGCCGGTACAGCGACCCGGGCCGCCGGTCATCGTCGGCGGGCGCGGCCCCAAGCGCACGCCCGAGCTGGCCGCGCGGTTCGCCGCCGAGTACAACGTGCCGTTCACGTCCGTCGCCAACACCGCCCGCCAGTACGAGGCGGTCCTCGACGCCTGCGCCCGGCTGGGCCGGGACACGCCGCCCACGTTCTCCGCCGGACTGCTCGTCTACTGTGGACGGTCGCCGGCCGAGGTCGCGCACCGGGCCCGGGTGCGGGGGGAGCAGAGCGCCCTACCACCCGAGGACGCCCTGCTCGGCTCGCCGGCCCAGGTGGTCGACCGGATCGGCGAGTTCGCCGCGATCGGCGCGGAGGTGATCTACCTCCGGCTCGACCTCCACGATCTGGATCACGCGATCCTGCTCGCGTCGGAGGTACTGCCGCAGCTGTCCTGACGGTGGGTCGCGTCCGGACCGCCGGACTCGTAGGCTGCTCGGCATGGCGGTACGGACCTGGGCAAACACGCTGGGTGTGACGGTCGGGACGGGCCTGCTCGCCGGCGCCGGCCAGCTCGGCATCGGGTACGGGCTGGGCGTCGTGCGGTGGGACCGCGACTTCCCCACCCGGGGCCCCTGGCACGCCCAGCTCACCTGGGTCGCCTTCTTCGCGATCGTGGCCGTGGTCGCAGGCGGGTACGCCGGTGCCTGGCAGGCCCGGCGGGCCCGGCAGGCGGCCACCATCGGGCTGCGGATCGCCGTCGCGCTGACCGCCGCCGTGGGCGCGCTGGTCGTGCTGCCTCTGGTGGTACGCCCGGCGGCGGCGAGCCACCCGCCCGAGGGCGGTGACCCCCGGATCGCCGCGACGCTGACGGTCGTCGCGGGCCTGCTGGTCGGGGTGGTGGCGGCGTTCGCCGCCACGTCGGTACCGGCGGTGTCCGGCAGCATCGTGGCGACAGTGCTCTGGCTGTGGATCATCGCGCTGATCTCGGCCGCGTCCACCTTGGGCGGCGGCGCGTCCTGGGCCAGCGCCCGGCTCGGTCTGCTCCCCGCCGAAGGCGTCTGGGTACCGGTGACCCTGCTCGTCCCCGCCGTGCTCATCGCGCTCGGAGTGGCCGCGATCGCCCGGTTCGGCGGCAGTGACGCGCGCGCCGTCGGCGCCTCGGGCGTGGCCGGACCGGCCGTGGTCGGCCTGGCCTACCTGATCGCCGGTCCGGGCGGTGGCAGCGACGGCACGGCCTACCGGACGGCATTGCTCGCGATCGCCGCCGGGGTGGTGGTGTCCGCGGCGGTCGCGATGGCCCGGCGCCGCCCCGCTCGCCCCGCCCCGGCCGCGGCGCCGGCCGGCCCGACCGACGAGACCACCGCGGCCGGCCCAAGCGACGAAACCACCGCAGAACCGACCACCGAGGAACGCCCCACGGCCGAACCGGAGCCCGAGCCAGCCACATCCAAGGCCAGCGAGCCGGAGACACCGGAGACCGCGACCACCGCACCCGAGAGGGCCGACCCGGCGACCACCGCCACGTCCACGGCCGCCGCACCGAAGACCCCGGCGACCGCCACGTCCACGGCCGCCGCCAAGCCGCCGGCGACCGCCACGTCCACGGCCGTCGCACCGCAGACTCCGGCGACCGCCAAGTCCACGGCCGCCGCCAAGCCGCCGCCGGCCGCCAAGGCGGCCAAATCCAAGCCGCCGAAGGCGGCCGCCCAGCCGTCCACCCCGGAGCCCGCGCCCGGTCGCGCCGAGCCCGCACCGGACCGCGCCGAGCCCGCCCCGCCGCCCCTGGCCAAGCCATCCCAGACCAAGCGCCCCGCGCGGGAAGAGACCCCTGCCCCGCCGCCCGCGAGTGCGGCGCCTCCGAAGGAGGAGCCCGCCCCGGCCAAGACCCGCCGGCTGCCTCGCTTCGGCCGGCGCCGCACCGAAGCGGCGGACCGCGCGGCACCGGCGGCCTCCGACGAGCACATCGACTGGGTCAAGGCGCTGCGGGCGGAGGAGTCCCCGGCCCGCGCCGGCGGCAAGAGCGCGCCGGCCCGGCACGCCAAGCCGGCCGAGCCCAAGCCGGAGAGCGACGACGAGACCCCCGGCTAGGCGCGCAGGTACACCTCCCCGCCCGAGGCCACGAACTCCTTCGACTTCTCGGTCATCCCGACCGACACCGCCTCGTCGAGGCTCACGCCGTGCTCCGCCGCGTACCGCTGCAGATCCTGGGTGATCTTCATCGAGCAGAACTTCGGTCCGCACATCGAGCAGAAGTGCGCGGTCTTGGCCGGCGCGGCCGGCAGCGTCTGGTCGTGGAACGACCGGGCCGTGTCCGGATCCAGTGCGAGGTTGAACTGGTCCTCCCAGCGGAACTCGAAGCGCGCCTTGGACAGCGCGTCGTCCCAGGCCCGCGCGCCCGGGTGGCCCTTGGCGAGGTCGGCGGCGTGGGCGGCGATCTTGTACGCGATCACGCCCGCCTTCACGTCCTCCCGGTCGGGCAGCCCGAGGTGTTCCTTGGGGGTGACGTAGCAGAGCATGGCCGTGCCGTACATGGCGATCATCGCGGCGCCGATGGCCGAGGTGATGTGGTCGTACCCCGGCGCGATGTCGGTGGTCAGCGGACCGAGCGTGTAGAACGGCGCCTCGTGACACCACTCCTGTTGCAGGTCCACGTTCTCCTTGATCTTGTGCATTGGCACGTGACCGGGCCCCTCGATCATCGTCTGCACGTCGTGGCGCCACCCCACCTTGGTCAGCTCGCCGAGCGTGCGCAGCTCCGCGAGCTGGGCCCGGTCGTTGGCGTCAGCGACCGAACCGGGCCGCAGCCCGTCGCCCAGCGAGAACGTGATGTCGTACCGGGCCATGATCTGGCACAGCTCGTCGAAGTGGGTGTAGAGGAAGTTCTCCTTGTGGTGGGCGAGGCACCAGGCGGCCATCAGCGAACCGCCCCGCGAGACGATGCCGGTGACCCGGTTCACCGCCAGCGGGACGTACCGCAGCAGCACCCCCGCGTGCACCGTCATGTAGTCCACGCCCTGTTCGGCCTGCTCGATGACGGTGTCCCGGTAGATCTCCCAGGACAGCCGGGTCGGGTCCCCGCCGACCTTCTCCAGCGCCTGGTAGATCGGGACGGTACCGATCGGCACCGGGGAGTTGCGCAGGATCGCTTCGCGGGTCTCGTGGATGTGCCGGCCGGTGGACAGGTCCATCACCGTGTCCGCGCCCCACCGGGTGGCCCAGCGCAGCTTCGCCACCTCTTCGTCCACGGTGGACGTGACGGCGGAGGTACCGATGTTCGCGTTCACCTTCACCAGGAAGCGCTTACCGATGATCATCGGCTCGCACTCGGGGTGGTTGACGTTGACCGGCAGTACCGCCCGCCCGGCGGCCAGCTCGTCCAGGACCAGCGACACCGGTACGCCTTCGCGCAGCGCCACGTACTCCATCTCGGGTGTGACCACTCCGGCACGGGCGAACTTCAACTGGGTACCGGGCCCCCGCTCGGCCAGCCACGGCGTCCGGATCCCCGGCAGTGGCGACTCGACCGGGCCGGACGTGTCGTAGCGCCGTACCGGCGGGTCGCCGCCGGTCACGGCCACCTCCCGGAACGGCACCCGGATGTCCGGTCGTGAGCCTTGCACGTACACCTTCACGGAACCTCCCCTAGAACCCGAAATGGTTGAGCGGACCCGCCCCGTCGCCCAGCTTCCAGTCGGCCGCCGCCTGCAATGCCCGGGTCACGTACTCCTTCGCGGCGACCAGCGCGTCCGGTACCGCGTCGCCCAGCGCCAGCCGGGCCGCGATCGCGGCGGAGAACGTGCACCCGGTGCCGTGCGTATTGCGCGTGGCCACCCGGGGCGCATGCAGGAAGCGCGCGCCGGCCGGCGTCCACATCGCGTCCACCGACTCGTCGCCGGCCGCGTCCCCGCCGGTCACCACGACGTACTTGGCGCCCCCCGCGGCGAGCTGGCCGGCCGCGCCCGCCATGTCGGCGGGGCTGCTGACCGGCCAGCCGACCAGCGCCGAGGCCTCGTCGAGGTTGGGCGTGATGACCATGGCGTAGGGCAGCAGCCGCTTCACCGCCGCCGCGACGCCCAAACGGAACCCGCTGCTGGAAGACAGCACCGGGTCGAGCACGAGGTTGGGCAGGTCCCCGGCGCGCGCCTTGGCGGCCACTACGGCCGCGATCTCGGCGGTGGCGAGCATGCCGATCTTGACCGCGGCCGGCCGCAGGTCGGACAGCACCGCCGCGAGCTGGGTACCCACGACGGTCGCCGGTACCGCGAACACGTCGTCCACGCCACGGCTGTTCTGCGAGGTGATCGCGGTGACCACGGAGGCGCCGTAGAGCCGGAACGCGGCGAAGGTCTTCAGGTCGGCCTGCACCCCGGCGCCGGCGGTCGGATCCGAACCGGCGATCGTCAGCGCCACGGTGGGGGTCACGCGCCCACCTCCGCGACCAGCGCCGCTACGACCGCGGCTGGATCGGGCGCGCGCATCACCGCGCCCATCACCGCGACCCCGGCGGCACCGGCCGCCACGCAGCGGGCCGCGTCCTCGGCGCACCCGACCCCGCCCAGCGCCAGGACCGGGGTCCTGCTGCCTCGGGCCAGGGCCGCCAGGCCGGACAGCCCGAGCGCCGGCCCGTACCCCGGCTTGGAGTCGGTGGCGAAGACCGGGGAGAGCGTCGCGTAGTCCTCTGTGGACAGTCGGGCCAGCTCACCGGCGTCGTGACAGGAGCGCCCGACGAAGATCACGCCCTCGGGGGTCGGGTCGGCCGTGGCGAGATGGACCGCGGTGCCGCCCAGCGGGTCCGGCCCGGCGACGATGAGCCGTCCGCCGACCGGCGCGAGCAGCGCCCGCAGCGCGGACGCCAGCGCCAGCCGCCCGGGGCGGGGCAGGTCCTTCTCGCGCAGCACGACCGAGCGGGCCCCGCCGGCCACGGCCGCGGCCACCACGTCGACCAGGGCCCGGGCGCTCGCCCGCCGCCAGGCCGCCCGCCGTCCGGCCAGCCGCCGGGTCGCCTGCCGCCGGTCGGTGAGCACCAGAAGAGTCACAGCCGGGCCCGCCCTTCGTCCACTGTGGAGGCTCGTGCGTGGAACCGGCGCGGGATCCGCCCCGCGGTGTACGCCAGCCGTCCCGCCTCGACGGCCAGCCGCATCGCCGCGGCCATCCGGGCCGGTTCGACCGCCCGGGTCACCGCACTCGCCACCAGGACCGCGTCGCAGCCCAGCTCCATGGCCAGCGCGGCGTCCGAGGCGGTACCGATGCCGGCGTCGAGCACGACCGGTACGGTGACCGCCTCCCGGATCAGCGCGATGTGGTGCGCGTTGCCGATGCCCAGGCCGGACCCGATGGGCGCGCCGGCCGGCATCACCGCGGCGCAGCCGAGGTCGGCCAGGCGCCGGGCCAGCACCGGATCGTCGTTGGTGTACGGCAGCACCGCGAACCCGTCGGCGACCAGCTTCTCCGCCGCCGCCACGAGCTCGACCGCGTCGGGCAGCAGGGTCCGATCGTCCCCGATCACCTCCAGCTTGACCCAGTCGGTGCCGAACGCCTCCCGCGCCAGGTGGGCCGTGGTGACCGCATCGGCGGCCGTATAGCAGCCGGCCGTGTTGGGCAGCACCGCCACCCCGCACCGGTCGAGCACGTCGAGCAGGCCGGACGGGGCCGCGGGATCCACCCGGCGCAGCGCCACGGTCACCACCCCGGTACCGGAGGCCACGATCGCCTCCTCGAGTACGCGCAGGTTGGCCGCGCCACCGGTACCGAGGATCAGCCGGGAGCCCAGTTCGTGCCCACCCAGCCGGAACATCCGTCACCCTCCCTGCGTCGCGGTCAGGACCTCGACCCGGTCCCCCTCGGCGAGCCCGGTACGGGACCAGACGGAGCGGGGGACCACCGCGCCGCCCCGCGCGACCGCGACCCCCCGTGGCTGCGCCGTCCCGGTCAGCTCCCGTACCACGTCGGCGATCGTGGCACCGTCGGCCATCGTGGTGGCCGCGCCGTTCACCATGACGTTCATCCTGCGCGACCTCCGAACCGCTCCGGCCCGAACGGCTTGCTCCACTGCGCGTCGGGGCCGCCGGTCACCAGGTCGGCGACCACGGCGGCGGTCACCGGGGCGAGCAGCACGCCGTTGCGGTAGTGGCCGCTCGCCACGAACACCCCGGGGCGCAGCTCACCGATGATCGGGGCGTTGTCGGGGGTACCCGGGCGGAACCCGACCTGCGTCTCGGTCAGCTCGTACTCGGCGAGGTCGGGTACCAGCTCCACGGCCGGACCCAGCAGGTCGAGCACGGCTCCGGCGGTCACCGCGACATCGCGCCGTTCCTCGCTCGTGGCACCGACGACGACCTCACCGTCCGCACGGGGTACCAGGTAGACCGAGCGCCCGTCCACGTACCCCCGGATGACCGAGCGCAGCACGGCCGGCCCGCGCAGCCGCACGAGCTGGCCCTTGACCGGCCGCACCGGCAGCCCGCTGAGGCGCGCGGTGGCGCATCCCGCCGCGACCACGAGCACGTCGGCGTCCACCGTGGACAGCTCGGTGACCGCCCGGTGCTCGAACCGCGCCCCGGCCGCGAACAACGCAGCCACCAGGGCACGGACCACCCGGCGCGGGTCGACCTGGTGGTCGTCGGCGACGAGCGCCCCGCCGCGGAGCCGGGGGGCCAGCCGGGGCTCGCGCTCGCGCAGCTCGCTCACCCGCAGCCGGCGCGGGGTCAGGCCGAGCGTGGCCTGCCACTGCACGATCCGCTCCAGCTCGGCGAGGTCGTCATCGGTCCGGGCGACGAGCAGCGTGCCGTCGGGCCGGTACCCGACGTCGAGCCCGGCCTCCTCGCGCAGCTCGGCGGCGAACGCCGGCCAGCGCCGCGCGGACTCCCGCATGAGGGTGACGAGGTCGGCCTCGCCGAAGTGGGCCTCCCCGACCGGGGCGAGCATCCCGGCGGCGACGTGCGAGGCACCGCGACCGGGTTCCGGGTCGTAGACGGTCACGGCGCAGCCGCGCCCGGCCAGCCGCCACGCGATGGACAGCCCGATGACCCCGCCGCCCACCACACCGACACTCCTCATGGGCGCCGCCCGGTTCCCGGGCCGAGATCTTGGACGCCCGTACCCCGTCCAGGGGGTGCCAGCGTCCAAGATCTACGCGATGTTAAGCCGCTCACGCCGGCCCCTCCACCGGGAGCGCGGCGAGCAGCTCGGCGACCGCCGCCGCCGGGTCGGGCGCGTCGCTGACCGCGGTCACCACGGCGACGCCGTACGCGCCGGCCGCGAGCAACTCGGGCACCCGCGACGCGGTGACCGCCCCGATCGCGATCACCGGGATCGGCACCGCCTCGGCCACCTTCCGGACCCCGGCCGCCCCGATCGGGTCGGGTAGCCCATTCTTGGTCGAGGTGGCGAACGCCGGCCCGACGCCGAGATAGCTGGCTCCCGCGGCGGCCACGGCGCGCGCGGTCACCGGGTCACGGGCGGTGGCGCCGAGGATCGCGTCCGGCCCGAGGACCCGGCGGGCGGCGGCCACCGGCAGGTCGTCGCCGCCGACGTGCCCGCCGTCGGCGCCGACCGCGAGCGCGATGTGTAGCCGGTCGTTGATCAGGCAGGTGGCGCCGGCCTCCCGGCACAGGTCGGCGATGATCATACTGAGGTGGTAGGCACCGAGGTCCGAGACGTGGTCGGGTACCCGGACCTGCACGACCGGTACACCCGCGGACAGCGCCGCCCGCACCACCCCGACCGGGTCGCGGTCACGGCGCACGTCGGTCACCAGGTGTAGCCGACCCAGTGGCCCAGCCATGGAAAGCTCCTCCCTGCGCCGGCATTACCCGGATCAGGTACGACGGTCGGGAGCGCCAGCCCCCCTCTCAGCCCGGTGGCTCCGGGCTCCCGTGGGTTCGCTCCGTACCGTATGCGAGCCGCAAGGCATTGGCAACTGTGAGTGTGGTCGCATCGTGCAACGTGCACGGTGCGCGGTTAGGCCACATCGCCGGGTAGCCCGGGGGAATTTCACCCCCGGGCCCCCGCGGATCCGGACGTGAACCTCTCGGTTCATCCGGCTCCTGCCGTCCAGTTGTCAGACCGTGTACCGCAACGACCAATGCGCAAACAGGTCAGGCGCCCGT
>WNGB01001266.1_pt1 | contig 67763 bp, 56 predicted proteins | sample 5400681 | NCBI WGS metagenome assembly WNGB01 (sample SAMN13153367, study PRJNA577476) | soil metagenome | isolation source: 115 cm soil or saprolite under grassland replicate 2 | place: USA:California | collected 2016-06-15 | reverse complement strand
CCCGGAGGTGGCCCTAACGGCCGACGTGCAGGCCACCGCCAACAGCGCGATTCCCGCCAACGCCAGCCCCCACGTCCACCCCGCCGGCCGATAGTCCAAGCGGACCCGGTGCCGGCCGGGGCCGATCTCGAAGCCCACGAAGCCGCCGTTGACCCGCCGCAGCTCGGCCGGCCCCGGCCCCTCCACCAGCTCCAGCCGCCAGCCGTGCGCCCAGGCGACGCTCGACACGACGAGGCCGCCGGTGGGAGTCGCCACCTCCAGGTCGAAGCCGTTGGGCAGGAGGCGCACGATGCGGACCGTTCCGCTCTGCGGCCGCGGCCCGGCGGCTGGCGCGCCTTCGGCGATTCCGAAACCGGCGAAGTCGCGGTTGGCCAGGGCCTGCTCCAGAGCTTCGGCGCTGTCCGGCTCGCGGCGGGCGCTCGCCGGGAGGAAGAAGAGCGGCAGGGCCTGCGGATTGCGCCAGACCTTGCCTCCAGTGTCGTTCCACGCCGGCTCCCAGGGGGGAGGCACCCGCCGCTGGTGGCGCGTCAGCAGATAGCGCACTCCGAGGTAGTCGAACATGGGCTGGACCTGGACCGGGAAGCGGCGGCTCTCCAGGAGCAGCTCCCGCCCCACCTTGAAGCGCGGCAGGAAACCGTGCCCCGCCACCAGCGAGGCGGCGGCCGGGCGCATCGGGTCGTAGCCTCGCGGGTCCCACAGGCCGTACAGAGCGCCCAGGTCGGGCTGCAAATCGCGCCCCTCGGCCATCACCCGGAACGGCTCCGGCTCCAGCCGCGCCTCCTCGGCGAGCCGGGCCACGGCGGCCGGAGCCGCGAGATCGAAGCGGGAGGGAATCGCCGGGTGATAGCGCACCAGGAGGAGCGCCAGATCGAGCCCGAGGGCCGCTACGGCCACCGCCGGGAAGGCAGGGCGCAGGCGCGGGTGGGCGAGCGAGGCTCCCACGGCCACCGCTCCGGCGAGCGCCGCGATCCACCACGCCCTCTGCCAGACCACGGAGGGGGGAGGATGCAGGGCCAGAGCGAGCACCGCCATGGCGAGGGCTACCCCTCCCGCCCAGAGCCCGCGCCGGTCCCGTTCCAGCTCCCCCAACCCGAGCCCCGCGGCCACCGCCACCGCCAGCACCCAGAGGAGGCGCAGCCGGGCATGCGCGCCGTGCGACATTCCGGGGAGGGCTGCCACCAGGTGGAAGAACGGCGCGACCCCGAGCGACGCGAGAAACGCGGCGGCCCCCGCGGCGAGGAGCAGGAGGCGGCGCCGGTCGCCGGGAAGCGCCGCTCCCGCCACGGCGAGCACCAGGGCCAGGACCCCGCCATAGCCGCTGCACAGCTCGTTGAAGTTGACCGGACCGCTCCAGTTGCCGTCCCGCGGGCTCCCGAAGAGGAGAGGCTCGACGGGGAGGAGGAGGAAGCGGGCCTCGAACGGCGGCGGCGCCACGGCCTGAGGGAGGCGCTCCACGACCTGCCAGCGCTCGCTCCCGGGCAGCACCTCCAGGACCGGCAGCAGGACCGGCGCGGCCAGGCAGCCGGTCAACGCCGCCGCCGCGGCGAGCCGGCCGGCGAACCTCCCGCGGGAGATCCCCTCCCGCCCGGCCAGCAGGGCCAGGAAGACCACCGCGCACGCCAGGGCGCCGTGCGCCAGCGTCTCCGGATGGCCGGAGAGCGCCATGCCGAGACCGCAGGCGACCAGACCGGCGAAGGCGCCCCGCTCCCCCCGCCGCAGCAGGACCAGCCCGAGGAGCACGCCCGGCAGCCAGGCGGCGGTCATCGCCTGCGGGTGATAGGCCCAGACGATCAGAAAGGTCGAGAACGCGTACGACACCGCCGACACCGCCGCGCCCGCCGGCCGCGCTCCCAAAGCGAGCAGAAGGGCATGCATCAGGAGCAGAGCGAGAAGGGTCTGCCAGGCCACGACCACGGTCATCGAGCGCGCCGCGGGGAGGGGGAGGGCCAGGAGATGGAGCGGCGAGAAGGGGGCCGAGTAGCCGTCGCCGAGGAGCGGCGCCCCAGTCCCCACCTCGTGGACCCAGAGCGGCGCCTCCAGGTGCAGCAGGCGGTCGCGCACCAGAGCGCGGTACGGCAGGAGCTGGAGCGGAACGTCGCCGAGCAGCGGGTTCTCCGGCCGGTGCGTGCCGGGCGGGATCGTCTCCGACCACGGGCGCCAGCCGTAGGGGATGTCGCTCCCCACCTGGAGCGCCGGCGTGGCGAGGGGGACGATGAAGAAGGCTCCGGCCGCGGCCAGATAGCCCACGGCCGCCCGCGAGCTCACCGCCGGCCGCCACCAGCGCACCAGCGCCGCGATCAGCAGGCCGCCGAGGGCGTAGGCGAGGAGGTCCATGAGGGGAAGGTCAGTGCTCGCCGTCGGCGCCGTCGCCGCGGTCGAGCAGGTCGCTCACCGGCACGAACTCGAACCCTTCCGCCAGGGCTTTGGGCACCTCCTCCGCGAGGACCTGCAGGGTGTCCGGCAGAGGATGGCCGATGGCCACGGCCGCGCCGCGCGTCCGGGAGAGATCGAGCAGGCGCTGGAACTGCCCCCGGATCGCTTCCGGGCTCGGGTCGCGGTCGAGAAAGACGTGGCGCTCGGCGGCCGGGAGGCCCAGCGACCGCGCGGTACGGTAGCCGATGCTCGACGCGCTCGTCCGTGAGTCGAGGAAGAAGAGGCCGTGCTCGGCGATCACCTGGAGGACCGGGACCATCGCGCTCTCGTCCTCCGACAGGAGCGAGCCCATGTGATTGTTCACCCCCACCGCCCCGGGCACGGCGGCGAGCGCCGCCTCCGTCCCTGCACGGAGCTGCTCCGCGTCCATGTCCACCCGGAGAGCGCCCGGACCCGGGTTCTCCCCGTTCTTCGGCTGCATGGGAAGGTGCAGGAGAATCTCCTCCCGGCGCTGCCGGAGCTCCGCCACCACCTCCTTCGTGTGCTTCTCGTAGGGGAGGACGGAATAGGTGATGGACACGCCCAAACCCTCCAGCGGCACGAGGTCCTCCAGTCGTTCTCCGAGGTCGTCGATCACCAGGGCCACGTGACCGGGAAGATGGGTGCCGCCGTCCTTGACCGGCTCGGTGTCCGGAGCCTCCGGCGGCAGCGAAGGTTGGCGCGATGCAGCGGGAGCGACGTCCTTCCGCGGCTGCGGAGCCCGGGGCTCCTCGCGCACCGCGGCCGGACGGACCTCCGGCGCCGTCCTGCCGAGGTCGAAGCGGTGATCCTGGAAGACGAGAGAGAGGACTCCCCCGCCGACGAGCACGCCGAGCAGGAAAATCCAGAGGACTCCACGGCCGGCGCCGCGCGAGCGGCGCCGGACCATCGGAGACCGCCGGTCAGGCGACCTTGGCTTCGGGCTCTTCGCCACCGAGCAGGCGCCGCACGCCCCGCTTGAGGATCAGGTCGCTCATCGGCACGTCCTTCTCGAGGAACGTGCGCGAGCGCTCGTCGACCAGCAGATCCGGAGTCAGCTCCTGGTTGAGGGGATGCTTGTCCGGACCGGTGTAGAACGCATCGGTGAACAGCAGGCGGCCGCCGGAGGACAGATCCGCCGAGCCCTGCCGGCCGGCGTAGCCGAAGGTCCGCTCGCCGACCAGCTCGGCCTTGATCTTCTGGCGCAGCACGGTGGCCAGGACCTCCGCCGCGCCGAGGGTGCCGCGGTCGACCAGGACAACCAGCTTGCCCTGCCAGACCGGCGCGTCATTGCCGGAGAAGCTCTGGAGAGCCTCGGAACGCCGGGTCAGCGCGCCCAGGTCTCCTTTGGCGAACAGCTGGGCCACCCCGTAAGCCGCCTCGGGATCGCCCGCGGAGACCCCGCGCAGATCGATCACCAGGCCGTTGCGGGTCTTGGCGGCATTCGCCTCGACGAGCGACTTGACGCGGCCGGCCGTGTCCGCCTCGAAGGTCGGGATGCGCAGCACGGGCGCGCCCTCGACCTCGGTGAGCGCGGGAGCCGGGATCTCGAAAGGCTCCAGGGTGAAGGAGACCTGCACCGGCTCGCCGAGGCGGATCACCTCCATCGGGACCTTGGTGCCCGGCTTGCCCGCCAGGATCTCCTGGATCTCCCAGAGAGGCATGGTCCGGGTGGTGCGGTCGCCGACCTTGGCCACGATGTCGCCCGGCTTGACCTCCGCCTTGCCGGCCGGGCTGTCCTTCTCCACCGCCACCACATAAGCGATCCCGTGCTCCCGGAGCAGGGTCAGGCCGCTCTGGCGCCAGGCGATGCGGCGCGCCTCGAGATAGCGGTCGACCTCGGAGGCAGGGACGTAGATCGAGAACGGATCGAGCGCATCGGTGGTGCCGTCGAGGGCTCCAGCCATCAGCTCGTCCATTTTCGGCGCATCGACGTAGCTCTGCCGCACCAGACCGAGCACCTCGGTGAAGACCGACAGGTACTTGTACAGCGAGTCGTCTTCAGGGGTCTGATCGCGGCTGGCCGCACGCAGTAGCGTGCCGGCGAGCATGGGGAAGGTGATGAGGAACGAAACGGTGAAAAAAATAACGCGACTGCGGCTCATGGTGACACCCGTAACCAGCTCATGGGGTCCTCTGGACGTTTCTCGACCCGGATCTCGAAATAGAGCTTGTCCGCGGACAGCCCTACGACATCCCCTAACGATAGCATATCTTCCCGCCCAACCTTCAGATCCGACAAGCCGGCGTACAGCGTGAACACCTTCCCCGGGTGCAGCGCGATGACCGTGTTGCCGTAGCCCTGGAAGGGCGCGGCGAAGACGACCTTGCCGGGGAAGACGGCCTGCACGCCGCTGCCGGGCGTGGTGGCGATCTCGATGCCGTGATGGGGGACGCGGGTGTGGTAGCGCGGCTCCAGACGGAAACCGAAGCCGGCGGTCACCGGCCCCTCGACCGGCCAGTCGAGCACGCCGCGGAAGCGCTGGATGGGAGCGCCTGCGAGCCCCTCGGCCTGATCGCCGGCCAGGAGGTCGAGGAGGTCGGCGAGCTTGCGCTCGCGCTCGGCGAGATCGCCGGCGCGCGTGGCCAGCTCGCGCTCTTCCTGCCCGACACGGGCGAGCAGCTCGGCGCGGCGCGCCCGGACGGCGAGGAGCTCACCGCGCCGGGCCTCCTCGCGTGAGATCCACTGCTCGCGCTCGGCGCGCTCGGCCACCAGGCGGTCGCGTTCGCGGGCGAGGTCGGCACGGGCGGCGCGGTAGCGGTCCATCGACTGGCGGTCCCGCCGCGCCAGGTAGCGCACCAGGCGCACGGACGGGAGGAGCGGGCGGTCCGGATCGAGGGCGAGGAGGAGCCGCAGACAGCCCTGGCGGCCGAGGCGGTAGAGGGCGGCGAGGCGGCTGTGCAGGTCGTGCCGGGCGTCGCCGAAGGCGCGCTCCAGGCGCGCGACCTCGAGCTCGCTCACCGCGGCCCGGCGCGCCGCCAGGTCACGCGCGGTCATCGCCTCGGCGAGGCGGGTCTCCTGGAGCTTGAGCTCCAGGTCCGCCGCCGCGAGCTCGTCCTGGAGGCTCGTCTTGCGCTGGCGGGCCGCGCCGAGCCGGGCCTCCAGCCGGGAGATCTCGGCGCGCAACCCGGCCAGCTCCCGCTCCCGCGCCGAGATCCGGTCCGACCGCGGAAGCGGGCTCGGCGGCGCCTGCGGATAGAGGGGGAGAGCGAGAGCGACGAGGAGGGCCCAGGCGGCGCCCCTCACCCCACCCCCGTCAACGCCGACCACAGGAAGCTCAGCTCGTCGGCGGCCTCGCTGATCTGTTTGGTGATCGGCTTGCCGGTGCCGTGGCCGGCGCGCGTCTCGATGCGGATCAGGACCGGCGCCGAGCCCGCCTGCGCGTGCTGCAGCGCCGCGGCAAACTTGAAGCTGTGCGCCGGCACCACCCGGTCGTCATGGTCCGCCGTGGTGATCAGCACCGCCGGATAGGCGACCCCGGGACGCACGTTGTGGTACGGCGAATAGGCATGGAGGAGCGCGAAGTCCTCCGCATCCTCCGGCGAGCCGTAGTCCGACACCCAGCCCCAGCCGATCGTGAACTTGTGGAAGCGCAGCATGTCCAGCACGCCCACCCCCACCAGGACCGCGCCGGCCAGATCCGGCCGCTGGATCATCACGGCCGCGGCGACCAGGCCGCCGTTGCTGTGGCCGCCCAGCGCGAGCCGCTCGCGCGAGGTGTAGCCGCTCCCGATCAGCCACTCGCCCGCGGCGATGAAATCGTCGAACGTGTTCTGCTTGTTGCGCCGCGTCCCGGCGAGGTGCCAGTCCTCCCCGTACTCCCCGCCCCCGCGGAGGTTCGCCACCGCATAGATCCCGCCGCGTTCCATCCAGGCCAGGAACGGCACCGAGAACACCGGCGTCATGCTGGTGTTGAAACCCCCGTAGCCATAGAGGAAGGTCGGGTGCGAGCCGTCCAGCGGCAACCCCTTCTTGCAGGTGATGAACATCGGGACCCGGGTGCCGTCCCGGCTCTCGTAGAAGACCTGCCGGGTCTCGAACGACTCGGGGTCGAACCCGACCTCCGGCTGGCCGAACAGGCGGGTCTCCCCGCTCTCCACGTCATAGTGATAGACCGTGCCCGGGATGGTGTGGCTGCAGAAGACGTAGAACGTCTCGGAGCTCTTCTGCGTCCCTGCGAAGCCGGAAGCCGAGCCGAGGCCGGGCAGCTCCAGCTCGCGCACCGGCCGGCCGTCCCGCTCGAAGATCCGCACCCGCGAGGCGGCATCCTGGAGGTAGAGCGCCACGAACCGCCGTCCGACGGAGGTGACCGCCTGCAGCGTCTCCAAGGTCTCCGGGATCAGCTCCCGCCAGCGCGCGGGCTCCGGCTCCCGGACGTCCACCGCGATCAGGCGGCCCCGCGGCGCACCGGCGTCGGTCTGCAACCAGACGGTCGAGCCGTCGCTCCCCACATAGGTGTAGGCGGCGTCGAAGGCAGGCAGGAGATCCCGCACCGGTGCGCCGGGCTCCTCCAGGTCCTTGAAGAAGAGGGCGTTCTCGTCCTCCGTCCCCTTCCAGGCATGGATCAGGAGGTACCGGCCGTCGTCGCTGACGTAGGGGATGAACCCCATCTCGCGGTCGTCCGGCCGGTCGTAGACGAGCACGTCCACCGCCTGGTCGGTGCCCAGGCGGTGGTAGTAGATCTTCTGCCAGAAGTTGGCATGGCCGAGCCGCCCCTCCACCGGCTCGTCGTACCGGCAGTAGAAGAATCCGGCGGCGTCGTGGGTCCAGGCGGACTGCGAGAACTTGACCCAGCGCAGCAGGTCGGACAGGTCGCGTCCGGTCTCGACCTCGCGAACCCGCCACTCCTGCCAGTCGGTGCCGCCGTTGGTCAGGCCATAGGCCAGATAGCGGCCGTCCTCGCTCAAATGGAACGCGGCGAGCGCCACCGTGCCGTCACCCGAGAGCTGGTTGGTGTCCAAGAGGACCCGCGGCTCGCCATCCAGGCGGTCCTGGGTATAGAGCACGCCCTGATTGCGCAGGCCGTCGTGGCGGATGAAGAAATAGCGGTCGCCCTGCCGGAAGGGGGCTCCCCAGCGGGGGAAATCCCACAGCTCGCCGAGGCGCCGGCGCAACACCGCCCGCTCGGGGAGGGATTCCAGATACTCCGTGGTGAGCCGGTTCTGGGCCGTGACCCAGGCCCGGGTCTCCGGAGAATCCGGATCCTCCAGCCAGCGGTAGGGATCGGCGACCGGAACACCGTGCAGGAGGTCGCTCTGGTCGACCCGTGAAGTGTCGGGGTAGGCGAGCCGCCTGGGCTCGAAGGTGGTTCGTAGAGGCACGCTCATCGCTTCATCGGGCTCCGGCCTCCCCGGCAGTGTCGCAAGGGACGGAAAACGGGACATCCATCGGGCGCTCACAGATAACCGAGGGAGCGCAGGCTCTCCAGATATTCTCGCCCCTCCGGTCCCTGGGTCGGACGCTCTCCCCGCTCTCCATACCCCGAGACCACCAACGGCGGCTCCGGCCAACCACAGGCCGCCGGCGGAACCGGGAGCTGCTCGCTCTGAGGCAGCCCCAGGGCGCGCAGCAGAACCGAGGCGACCGCCTCGGGAGCCAGAGCCGGCGCTCCCCGGGGGCGAGGGGCGCCGCAACGACCGCCTCTTCTCCAAAGGACGATCCTGCCGCCTCCAGCGTGACGCCGGCGCCCCGGATCGAGCACCACGATCACCGTTCCGACCCCGGAGAGCGACCGGCCGAGGAGCAGGTCGGCGGCGCGCAGCTCGGAGCGCACGAGGTCGGCGAAGGCCACATCGCCCCCCTGCCAGCCGTCCGCGGCGATGTCGAGCGCGGGCAGATAGAGGGCCGCGGCCCGCGGCTGGCGCGCCAGCTCGCGCTCGAACACCTCGCGGTAGAAGCGGTCGGGGATCAGGGCGCGCCGGAGCACCCCGGCCGCGGCCTCCCGCGGCAGCGCTGCGTCCAGCCGGGTCTCGATTCCGTCGCCCGCCGGCCGGGCCGCGTCGCGGGCGAGCGCCGCGAGGGGGGGCTGGGCCACCGCCGGGGCCGCCGCGCCCTCGGCCTTCTCCTGGAGGAGCTGCCAGGCCCCGTGCGCCACCACCAGGCCGGGGAGCTCCTCGGCCGGGAAGGTGCCCCACCAGTTCACCGCCACGACCGGCGCGCCGCCGCGCGAGGCGAGCTCCCAGAAGGTAAAGGCTCGGCGCCGGTTGGCCAGCACGGGCCGGTACTCGGCGAGACCGAGCGGCACCTCGACCCCGCTCCACCACCCGCGCAGGGGACCGTTGCGGGCGAGCGGCGTGCGCACCCCGAGGGGGCGGAAGCTGTCGAGCGCAGCCACGCCATGATCCGGGCCAGGGATGCCGGTCGCGATGGTGGTCCAGAACGAGGCGGGCGGCTCGTCCTTGCGCGGGTAGCTCCAGATCCCTGCATTGCCGTGCAGCAGGCTCGCCAGCGTGGGCAGGTCGCCGAGGTTCAACAGATAGTCCAGCTCCTCGGGGAGCACGCCGTCGATGCCGAAGAGCACCACCCGGTCCCCGGGAGCCACCGGCAGGCTCGTCGGAGCCGCCGGCGGCTCGCGACGGGTGGAGAGCACCGCCGGCAGGGTCAGCACGAAAGCCGCCGCGAGGATCGCCAGGCCGAGCCAGCGCCGCGAGAACAGCCGGCCGCCGGGAGCCGTGTCGGTGAAACGGATGGCCAGGGTGAGCAGGCCGTGGTAGACGAGCTTGATCAGCGCATAGATGGCGAACGGCGCGGCGAGCCCGAGCGCGAGGAGGAGCGGCAGCCGGCTCTCGGCGAGGAGCGCACGCACGCCCTGGAGCGCGACGAGCAGCCCCAGGGCCCCGACCACCAGGGCGACGGCGAGCGACAGCGTCTCGATGCGCCGCACGTGGGAGAACCGCAGGGCCGCCAGGACGATCCCGCAGAGAGCGAGGAAGCCGAGGGCGATCACCGCCGAGATCGGCAGGAACAGGTGGAGGAAGAGGACGAGCGTGTCGAGGGAGACCTCCAGGGGATCCGGCTCCGCCGCCGCGTTGGCGATCACCAGCCCGAGGGCCAGGGGGAGAGCGAGCACCAGAGAGGCCAGCAGGCCGACCTTCAAGGTGAGCCGCACCAGCGTCGGCCCGGGACGCCGCGGGCGCAGCGCGTCCTGGAGGAGGAAGCGCTCGAAGCCATGGTTGAGATACCCCAGCCGCCGCAGCTCGGAGCGGACTTCGTCGAGGTCGTGGGCGGAAGTCTCGGGCGTCGCCATCTAGGGCGTAGTCTACTTCTCCTGGGTTGGCGGCAGGTTGAACAGGAGCTGGTGGGCCAGGATCACGTCGAGCAGCGCGATCGCCGCCTGTTTTTCGCGGGCTCCCAGGGCCGCCAGGCGCCGGATGCGCTTCAACAGCTCCGCATCGACCGGATCGGGCGGAATGTCGCCCTGCTGCGGCAGCAGGAGATCGACGAGCACTCCGAACGAGCGGGCGATGCGGATCAGGACGCCGACATGCGTCCGGCGGGCGCCGTTCTCGTAGCGGCTGAGCTGGGGAAGGGTGAGATTGGCCCGGGCCGCCAGGTCTCGCTGGGTCCACGCCCGGTCGCGGCGCAGCTCCCGGATGCGGAGGCCGATCTGGGCGCTCAAGGACGGCGCGCCGGGCCGTGGTCGCTGCGAGGGGGCGTTCGGGTTCGCGGGCATGGTGGTCCTGATTATGCCCGCATCGTTCACGTCAAGTCAAACCTGGTACATCGGTTTGGCTGTCGCTGTCTCTCTCGTCTCCAATGGGAGCTGAACGGAGACCGTCTCCGCCGGGCGGCCCGCGGGCGCCGCGGTTGCCGGAGCGGCAACTTCCGGCGTGCTTTTCCGCGACGATTGCCGGAGACTAGGAGACGGACCCGTTGCGCGCGGGCGCCGCGGCCCATGACGGGCCCGTTCGATCCGCGCCCAGGAGACTCCCATGTTCCATTCCAAGACCCTGCGAGCCGGCGTGCTCGCCTGCACCCTGGCCCTCGTCCTCGCCGTCCCCGCCGCCCATGCCGCCGGCCGGGCCCCGGTCGCTTCTGCTCCCGGCCCGCTCGCCGGCGTCTGGGCCTGGCTCACGGAGCTGTGGAGCGGTCTCAGCGCCGAGTCGGACCTCGGGCCGATTACGGATCCCAATGGACAGCCGCAGGCCACCAACGGCGCCGAGTCGGATCACGGGCCGATTACTGACCCCAACGGGGGAGCTTGATCTTGCGAGAAATTTTGCCCGGGAGCACGCATTCAGGCTCCTGGGCACTGCTTGACGCAACGCGGTCGGAATGTGAGAGAATACCCGCGCAAGGATATTCGAATCCCATGGAGGATCGACCGTGAACCAGCAAGGAGAGCGGCGGTTGGAGTTGGCAGTGCTTCGCGGCCGGCTGACGATCGAAGAGGAGCGGACCAAGGCAGCGCCGCTGGTCACAGATCTGCTCGAGGGCCGCCGCGGGGCGCAGGACCTCTCCGCGGAGGAGTGGCTCCTGTTGCGGGGAGTTGCCGGCTTTGACCTCTGTCTTGCCAGGTCCTCTGCTTTGCGCCACACTGATCCGACCGGAATGCTCCGGCACGCCCAAGCAGGGCTAGCGATCACCCAGGCCGTCTCTGTGCGTCGGTACGGCGCAAAGGTGCGGGCAGATCTAGTGGCCCGCGCCTGGGGCGAGCTCGGCAATGCCCGTCGCGTGGGCGACGACTTGACTGGCGCCGAGGAGGCCCTCGTTCAGGCTGCAGGATGGGCCCAGCGGGGCAGCGGTGAACTCGGCCTTGCCGCTCGGCTTATGGATTTGGCTGCCTCGCTCGCCTCCGACCAGCGCCGCTTCTCCGACGCTATCGAGGCCGCCCATACCGCTGCCAAGCTTTACCTTGATGCCGGCGAGATCCATCTCGCCGCACGCGCACTGATCAGCAAAGGCATGTTCACCTGTAATAGCGATGACCCTGCCAAGGCAGTCATCTGGCTGCGCCGCGGCTTGAAGCATCTCGATTGCGAGCGGGCTCCTGCTGTCGAGATCACGGCCGTCGAGACCCTCACGATGTGCTTGATCGACTTGGGTCGTTTCGATGAGGCCCGCCAAGTTCTCGTGGACAACCTGCAGCTCTACTATCGAGATAGCGATCGCCTCATCCGCCTTCGCCGCAGCTGGAGAGAAGGGAAGATCGCTTTCGGTCTCGACGAGCTCCGGGATGCGGAGGCCTCCTTTCAGGCGACCCGGCGGGGCTTCGCCGAGGTGGATCAGCATTTTGACGCCGCGCTCGTCGGCCTGGATCTGGCGCTGGTCTACGTGCGGCAGGGGCGCACGTGGGAGCTGGTCGAACTGGTGGACGAGATGGTCTCGACCTTCCGGGCGCTGGGCATCGCGCGGGAGGCGATCGCCGGCCTTCTCCTGCTGCGCAAGGTCTGTCAGCAACCCGAGGCGTCGGACGACCTGCTGCGCGGCCAGATCCAGGCCATCGCGGCCCTGCTCGCGGAGATGCACGCGAAGACGCCGGGACGGCGCGCGGACTGAGTCCATTCCCCGGATCTCGCCACCACGGCGTGCGAGATCATCCCACGCTCGGCGGCCTCGCCACCCGGACCGTAGACGGCCAACGCGCCATCCCTATCGACAAGGAGCGGCCGTTTGGGGCTACGCGCCGTCTCTTACGCCTGGACGAGAGAGCTCAGCACGTTTCTGCCGCCGCGCTGTGAGGCACAGCTCCTGCGCTCGCAGCGCAGCTGCTGTGACTCATAGACTTAGACATAAAGCTCTGAGCGTGATGACTGTGTACCCCAACGCAGCTGCTTTGTCTCACAGTGCAAGCTCTGCGCCTCCGAACGCAACCGCCGTGCATGGGAGCTTAGCCGCTGTGTATGGGAGCGCAGGGGCTGTGTATGCCAGCGCGGCGCCTGCGCCCTGCTCGGAGCGCGCGGGGAGCCCTTCCACGCCCTCCCTAAGGCTTATGCTGGTTGCGGACTACGTAGCCGGAGGTTTTTGCGGTCTCGCCTTCCGCCCAGGCGTCTGCCGTCGCGCTCCGGCCGAAGGCTTCCGGGGCCGCGGCTTCGCGGGAGGCATTGTGGCGGACGGCGACGCGTCAGGCTCTGGAGGCGCCGGCTCCGCCCGGGCGCGGCTCCCTTTGCGGACCTCGTCCAGGATCTCGGTCATCGCCTTGCGGAACTCGGCCAGGGTGACCGAGCCGGGCTCGACCGGTGTCAGATCGAGCGGCTCGGCGAGACCCCGGCGGTTGAGCGCCGCGAGCAGTTGCTCGGGCGTGGCCGACTCCATCCCGTCCGCATAAGCCGTCTTGAAGAACTGCACCGCCGGGACGCCCAGGTCGTCGAGCACCAGCATGATGTGCCGGACCTTGAGCTCGATGCGGCCGGAAAAGATGCGGTTCAGCGTGCCGCCTCCAAAGCCGAGCCGGCGCTCCAACTGCCGCACCGGCACCTTCTTCACCCGCACCAGGGCCTCCAGGAGGCGCGTCAGCCGGCGGATCTCAGGCTCGACCATGTACCAAGTCTACAACTTTCGTCCCCATGTTGCAAAGGCCACATCGATTACGCCTGTCTGGTGGATGACCGTGCAAAGACGAAGTTCCGCCAATACGCAATTCGGGGCGCCGCGAGCCGGGTTCCTGCCAGCCGCCTTTATCCTTCCCGCCATGCAAACAGAACCCACAGCAACCCTGCCAAGCAAAGGTTTCGTCGAGGACGCGCAGCGGGTCTTGTCCGCTTCGGCCGCAGAGCTCCGTGACCTGCGCGGCCGTCTCGCCGGTCTGGCGGCTGGTATCGAGGAGCCGCCGGAGGAGGTGCTCGAGCGGCGCGAGGCGTGGACCTGGGAGGCCGAGATCAAGAGCCGTGTCGAATGCCTGCTGGCCGACGATCTCGATGCGGCGATCAACGTGCTCGACCACCTGGCCGCTCTGGGGCCGGCGGAGCCCGCGGCGCCCCTGGAGATCGAGACGCTCGAGGCAAGCACTTTCGGGTTGGACGACCTCTACGAGCTCGGCCTGACGATTCCGGAGCTCGCGGTCTCTCCCCGCTTCCGGTTCATGGAATGCGAAGAATTCCTGGCGACCTTCGGCGATCCGGCATCGTCGCTGGTCCTGGTCGCCACGGCCGGAGGCAGCCTCCTGGGTTTCCTCGCGGCGAGCCTGGAAGGAGAGACGGCCTGGATCGTCTACCTGGCGGTGCTCCCGGCGGCGCGCGGCAAAGGTGTGGGCCGCAGCTTGAGCGAGCGCTGCTTCGAGCTCCTCGCCGGGCGCCGCCTGCGCCGCGTCACTTGCTTCGCCGCCGCCGGCTCCGAGCTCGAGGGCGCACTGCGCCGCAGGGGCTTTCAGGAAGGCCAGCGCTTCTTCTTCATGGACCGGGAGATCTGAAGGTCAACGCCGGTAAAACCTTCCCCGCGGCGCTGCGTATCGAGGTACAATGGGCCACTGAGAAGAAAAGGCAGAACCCCAACTGGTCCAAGAACCTCATCGGCCGTCCCTGGCCGCCCCTCGTTGCAACGGATAACCGGCGGACGGCACAGCCGGCCTGGACGGAGAAAAAAATGGAACTCAGCTCGCTGTCCTTCGTCTGGTGGATCGTCCCGTTCCTCGTGCTCCTCATCGGCTACAAGCTGGTGCTGCGCATCTTCGGAGTGGTGATCATCCCCCAGGACTCGATCGGTATCGTCAACAAGAAGTATGTCGTCGTCGGCAAGAACCGGACGCTCCCCGACGGCGCCCTCATCGCCTTGAACGGTGAGGCCGGCTACCAGGCCGACACGCTCGCGCCCGGGGTCCACTTCTGGCTCTTCCCCTGGCAGTACGAGGTCATCCGGCAGAAGTTCCTCACCGTCCGGGAAGGCTTTATCGGCATCGTCGAGTCGCGCGACGGCAAGGCGCCCTCGAACGGGCGGGTGCTGGGCCGGAAGGTCGAGAGCAACGCCTTCCAGAACGCCAGGGGCTTCCTGCAGAACGGCGGCGAGCGCGGTCCGCAGATCGCGATCATCCCGCCGGGCACCTACCGCATCAACACCCAGCTCTTCTCGATCGTCGAAGAGCCCGCCCTGGAGATCGACGACAACATGGTGGGCGTGGTGACGACGAAGGACGGCAAAGCGCTGCCCTCGGGCGAGATCGCGGGCGGGGAGATGCCGGGGCACAGCATGTTCCAGGACGCGCAGGCGTTCATCGACAACGGCGGCTACAAGGGCCTGCAGGAGCAGGTCATGCTCGCCGGCCGGTACTACATCAACCCGCGCTTCGCGACGGTCGAGACCAAGCCGATGACCGATGTCCCGATCGCGCACGTCGGAGTGGTCATCGCCTTCGTCGGCGACTTGGGCGTCGACGTGACCGGCGACGCCTTCAAGCACGGCAATCTGGTGAGCCGGGGGCAGAAGGGTGTCTGGGTCGAGCCGCTCGATCCCGGCAAGTACCCGGTCAACCCCTACACGCACAAGGTGGAGAACGTGCCCACGGCAAACGTCGTCCTCAACTGGGCGACGGGCAAGACCGAGGCCCACAACCTCGACAAGAACCTCTCCACGATCACCGTCCGGTCGTGCGACGGATTCACCTTCACCCTCGACGTGAGCCAGATCATCCACATCCCGCGCTCCGACGCCCCCAAGGTCATCGCGCGCTTCGGCAGCGTGGCCAACCTGGTCACCCAGGTGCTCGAGCCGACGATCGGCAACTACTTCCGCAACGCGGCCCAGGGGTCGGACGTGATCGAGTTCCTCAAGTCGCGCAGCGTCCGGCAGGATGAGGCCAAGCACGCGATCAGCGACGCGCTCAAGGAGTACAACGTCGGGGCGGTGGACACCCTGATCGGGGACATCGTGCCGCCGGACGAGCTGATGAAGACGCTCACCGACAGGAAGCTCGCCGAGCAGGAGCAGATCACCTACCAGACGCAGAAGATGGCCGAGGAGACCAGGAAGGAGCTCGAGCAGGCCAGGGCCATCGCCAACACGCAGGCCCGGGTCGTCGACTCCGAGCGGAAGGTCACGATCGCGGACTACGACGCGCAGTCGGCCGTCAAGGCCGCCGAAGGCCAGGCCGAGTCGAAGAAGATCAACGCCGCGGCGGATGCCGAGGTGACCCAGCTCACCGGTCAGGCCGAGGCCGGCAGGATCAAGGCCGTCGGTACCGCGGAGGCGGACGTCATCAAGATGAAGATCGCCTCGATGGAGTCCGGCAACTACGCGGCCATCGAGGTGGCGAAAGCGCTGGCCGGCAGCGGCTTCAAGCTGGTCCCCGACATCGTGGCCGGCGGCGGCGATGGCGGGGGGAGCTCGCTGGTGAACGTCCTCCTCGCCGGGATCATCAAGGACCAGATGAGCGGCGTGGGCGATACAGTCGCCATGCTGAGCCCGGCGCCGCTGGCAGCTCCCGCGAGCAACGGCGGTGCGCTCGCGACCGTCGAGGCCCCCGCGCCTCCCCCGCCCCCCAAGCTCGCCCCGCTCGTCTGAGCCTCCGACGCGTTCTCCAGGCGCCCGCGGTGCGAAGCCCGCGGGCGCCTGAGCGCTCACGGCCGTCTCGGGCCGAACATTCAGGGCAGACGGTTCATGCAGCAGCATTTTCCATTCGAGAGTAGAAGTACTTCTTGGCGACCTCTGTGACCACGACATAGAGCGCTGTCAACCCGATCATTGCCAGCATGAGCGGCGCGGGCAGCGGAATGAAGCCGAACAAGGAATGGAAGGGCAGATAGGGCAGCATGAGCGTGATGCCCACGACAGCCAGCGTGCTCGCCAGCAAGAGCGCGCCCGGACGGCTGCGGAAGAACAGATGGCGCGTTCGCACGACGAGCGCGATGACGAGCTCCGTCAACAGCGACTCGACGAACCAGCCGGTGCGGAACTCCTCCGGCGAAGCCCGGAATAGAAACAACAGCGCCCCGAACGTCAGGAAATCGAAGATCGAGCTGACCAGGCCGAAGAGCACCATGTAGTTACGGATGAAGGTGGTGTTCCAGCGGCGTGGTTTCACCACCCATTCCGGATCCACATTGTCGCCCGCGATCGTGGTGGCGGGAATGTCGGACAGAAAGTTGTTGAGCAGGATTTGTGGCGCGAGCAAAGGCAGAAAAGGCAGGAACAGCGAGGCCCCGGCCATACTGAACATGTTGCCGAAGTTGGCGCTGATGGTCGTCAGAATATACTTGAGCGTGTTGGCGAACGTCACGCGGCCCTCGTCAATGCCCTCGCGCAGTATGTCCAGATCCTGCTTGAGCAGCACGAAGTCGGCGGCGTCCTTGGCCACATCCACCGCCGTGTCCACCGAGATACCCACATCGGCGGCGTGCAGGGCCGGCGCGTCGTTGATCCCATCGCCCATGTAGCCGACCACGTGCCCGGTCTTCCGCAGCGCGAGAATGATGCGCTCTTTCTGATTGGGATCCACCTCGGCGAAGATCGTCGTACGCTCGGCGGCGTGCCAGAGCGCCTCGTCACGCATGTTGTTCAGCGCGCTCCCGGTCAGCACGCCGGTGACCGGCAGGCTCACCGCCTCCGCAACGTGTCGAGCCACCTTCTGGTTGTCGCCGGTGATGATCTTGAGCTCTACGCCTCGTTGGGTGAGGTCGACGATGGTTTGCCGCACATCGGCCTTTGGCGGATCGAAGAAAAGCAGAAAGCCGGCGAAGGTGAGGTCGCTTTCATCGGTGCACGAATACGAGCCGGGCCGCACATCGACCGTCTTCGTCGCGACGCCCAGCACGCGGAAGCCCTTGCCGCTCCAATCGCTGTACCGCTGATCCATCGCGGCCCGCCTCGCATCGTCCAGCGGACCGGCTTCCTCTCCAGACTGCACGCGGTTGCAGATGCTCAAGATGTTGTCCAGCGCGCCTTTGGTGATGAGGGTGCGCTCGCCCTGCGCATTGGCCGTGACCACGCTCAGGCGCTTGCGCACGAAGTCGTAGGGGATCTCACCCACCTTGTGCTCGGTGCCGATGCTCAACCCGGCCTGTTGGGCATACGCGTTGATGGCCTCATCCAGCGGATTGTTCAACCCGGTCTGGTAGTGCGCATTGAGATAGATGGAGCGCAGGACGGCTGTGGAGGGTTGGCCTTCGGGATCGAGCGCGCCGTCGAGCCGGACGACCCCTTCGGTGAGCGTGCCGGTCTTGTCGGTACACAGCACGTCCATGCTGCCGAAGTTTTCAATCGCGTTCAACCGGCGCACGATGACGCCGCGCCTGGCCATCCGCTGCGCGCCGTGAGAGAGTGTGATGCTGATGATCGCGGGCAAGAGCTCGGGTGCCAAGCCGACCGCCAGAGCGAGCGCAAAGAGCAGTGAGTCAATGGGAGGCTTGGCGAGGAAGATGTTGACCGCCAGGACGATGACCACCATCGCCAGCATGACCTGGGTCAGCAGATAACCGAAACGTTGGATGCCCCGCTCGAACTCGGTCTCCGCTGGACGCAGGCTCAACCGTTCGGCAATCTGGCCGAACACCGTGGCCCTACCGGTCTGCACGATCAACACCTGCGCCGTGCCGCTGCCCGCGCTCGTGCCCATGAAGACACAGTTGGTGCGGTCCGCCAGGCTGGCCTTTGCCGGGACAATCCCCGCCCTCTTCTCCACCGGGAACGTTTCGCCGGTGAGCACGGCCTGGTTGACAAAGAAGTCATTCGCCTCCAGCACGACACCATCGGCTGGAATCAGGCTGCCCGCCGAGAGCAGCACCACGTCGCCCGGCACCACTCGTTCGGAGGGCAACACCTGCGGCTGGCCACCGCGCAGCACGCTCGATTTGATGGTGACCTGCGACCGCAGCTTCTCGACGGCGTTACCGGCCCGGTATTCCTGCACAAAGCCGAGCATCGTGCTGCCGATCACCACGACCAGCACGATGACGGCATCGGTCCACTCCCCCACGAAGGCGGAGACAATGGCGGCGAAGATGAGGATGAGAACGAGTGGGCTTTTGAACTGGCTCAGAAACAGTCCGAAAGCCGTAGCCCGCCGTTGGGCTTCAATCGCGTTCAGACCGTATTGCTTGATACGGCTCTCGGCGTCTGCTGGTTGGAGACCGTGGTCGGTGCAACGCAGTGCGGAAAGCAGTTGCTCGGCCGAGAGGCTCCAATAAGCCACCGGAGCTCCCCGAGCATCTTCTTGTCCCATCCGTGGCCCCTCGCCTACCGAAGGCCGTAGGCGGAGCGATGGTCAACCATGCCGGGTATCCTAGCAGAGCTGGCTCTGTAACCTTTCGGGCACGCTCTCCGTAAGGACGGGGAGGACTTCCCAGGAGGCTTCCATGACCTCGCTCCTCCGCGATCTGCGCTTCGCCGTCCGGATGCTCGCCAAGAGCCCCGGGTTCACCCTGGTGGCTGTGCTGACTCTCGCGGTCGGCCTCGGCGCCACCACGATCGTCTTCAGCTGGATCCGCGGGCTCATCCTCGAGCCGCTCCCCGGCGTGCCCGACCAGGGCCGCCTGCGTCCGGTCGTCGGCCAGGCCCGGAGCGGCGACTGGCGCAGCATCTCCGCCCCGGACGCCCGCGAGCTGGCGCACAGCGACCTGCCTGCCGCGGTCGCCGCGTTCGATCTGGCGACCATGAGCCTCACGGCCGGCGAACGGCCGGAGCAGGTCTGGGGCATGGTCGTCACCGGCAACTTCTTCGACGTGCTCGGGGTGCGCGCGGCCCCGGGACGGACCTTCCGCCCGGAGGAGGACACGACGACCGGCACCCACCCCGTCGCCGTCCTCTCCCATGAGCTCTGGCGGCGGCGGTTCCAGAGCGATCCGAAGATCGTCGGGAGCACGCTCCTGCTCAACCGCCAGGCATTCACCGTCGTCGGCGTCGCCGCTCCGGAGTTCCAGGGCCCCATCGCCGGCCTGCGCGCGGACCTCTATGTGCCTCTCGCCATGCAGCCGCTGGTCACCCCTGGCGGCGACCGCCTCACGGCGCGCGGCAGCCGCTGGCTGAACGCGATCAGCCGCCTGCGGCCCGGGGTCACCCAGCAGCAGGCCCAGGCGGCTCTCGACACGCTCTCCTCCCGGCTCGCCGCGAGCTTTCCGGACAGCAACGACGGCTACCGCCTGCTGCTGTTCCCGTTCTGGCAGTCGCCGCAGGGCGCCTCGAGCTTCCTCCTGCCGGTGATGGCGGTCCTCGGCGCGATGGCTCTGCTCGTCCTGCTGCTCGCCTGCGCCAACGTGGCGAACCTGCTCCTGGTGCGCGCTCTCGGCCGGCGGCGGGAGATCGCGGTCCGCCTCGCCCTGGGCGCCGGCCGCGGCCTGATCGTGCGCCAGCTCCTCATCGAGGGATTGCTGCTCGCTCTCCTCGCCGGCGCTTGCGGCCTCCTGATCTCCGCCTGGGGACGCAACCTGTTGCTCGCCTTCATCCCCACGACCGACGCGCCCGTGGACCCGCACTTCCCCATCGACGCCGGGCTGCTCGGCTTCGCCGCTCTCCTGTCGCTCACCACCGGGGTCCTGTTCAGCCTGGCGCCGGCGCTCCAGGCCACCTCGCCGGACGTCTCCTCGACCCTGCGGGACGAAGCCGGCGCGGTGTCCGGCGGCCGGAAAGGGGTCGTGCGCAGCGGCTTGGTGGTGGCGCAGATCACGCTCTCCTGCCTGCTGTTGATCACCGCCGGGCTCTTCGTGCGCAGCCTGGGCCGGGCCTCGGAGATCGATCCCGGGTTCTCGGCGCGCAACGTCCTTCTCGCCACGGTGGACCTCTTCCCCGGCGGCTATGACGAGGAGCGGGGGCGGGTGTTCTACCGCGAGCTCCTCCGCCGCCTGTCGGCCCTGCCGGGGGTCGAGTCGGCGTCTCTCGCCTCGGCGGTGCCGCTCGACTTCGGCGGCACCAGCTCGACGAGCCTCGACATCGCCGGCTATGTGCCGGGACGGCAGGAGGAGGTGGTCGTCGAGTACTTCATCGTGGGTCCCGACTATTTCCGCACCCTGGGCATCCCCCTGGTCGAGGGGCGCGACTTCACACCGCGGGACGGCGCGGACGCCCCGCTCGCCCTGGTGGTCAACGAGCGCATGGCGAGCCGGTACTGGCCCGGCCGCGATCCGATCGGCGGCACCGTGCACATCGGCAAGAGGGTGTTCACGGTGGTGGGGATCGCCAGGGACGGCAAGTACGACGAGCTCGGCGAGGCGCCGAAGACCCACTTCTATCTCCCCGTCCTCCAGACCTACCAGTCGCAGATGACGATCCACCTGCGCACCGCCGGCGATCCGGCGGCGCTCGCCGGCACCCTGCGGCGCGAGGTGCGCGCGCTGGACCCGGACCTGCCGCTGACCGCGGTCAAGACCATGCGCGAGCACCTGCGCATCTCGGTGTTCAGCCAGCGCCTGGCCGCCAGCTTCCTGGGATCCTTCGGCGTGCTGGCGCTCGCCCTCGCCACCGTCGGCCTCTACAGCCTGATCCGCTATGCCGTCTCGCAGCGCACCCGCGAGATGGGGGTGCGCATGGCCCTCGGGGCGCGCCCACGCGACATCGAGCGCCTCGTCATCGGCGAAGGGATGGTGCTCGCGCTCCTCGGGCTCGGCCTCGGGCTTGCGCTGGCTTTCGGGATCACCCGCTTCCTGGCCAGCCTGCTGCTCGGCGTCAGCGCCACGGACCCGGCGATCTTCGTGGTGATCACGGCGCTCCTCGCGGCCGTCTCCGTCCTCTCTTCCTATCTCCCCGCCCGTGCAGCGGCCGGGGTGGACCCGAGCGTGGCTCTGCGATCAGAATAAGCGCCTCACGCGTCGACAGCGCCAGGAGGTGGCCCGATGGGCAGGCTCGTCCGCCATCTCCGCCATGCCTTCCGCGGTCTGGTCCGCACCCCCGCCTTCACGGCCGTGGCCGATCGCGCGCCTCAAATACATTCTTGCGCACGGCGCCAAAGAATTCCTGGTGGCAAAGGCCGAGGAGTGGCCTGGCGTTCATTGCGCCATTCCACTGTCGACCGGTGCCCCAGTCGAGGGGACCTGGTTCGACCGGTCGGGAGCTTTCCACCTCATCTTCCCTTCGTTTCCGGCATGCAGACCTGAGCCGCTGCAAGGACCTACACGACCCGCCAGCGTTCAAACAATCTGCAGATCTCACTCCTCTGAGCGGTTCCTTGAGCAAGGATCTGGAGGCTGTGCCTCGTTCACCTGCCTGCCAGCCGAAGACAGCAGCCTTCGGTCGAAACACCGATAGATCAGACGACGGACGGGCGAGCCTCTGTCGCGGCTGGAACCACCTGTGAGTCTTTAGGCCTCCTGTGGAGGCCAGCCGATTATTGGCTTTCAGGAAGAGGGTGGTACCTTCTCAGAGGCCGTCAGGCATCCGCTGCAAGCCCAGGGTTGGCCGCCGAATCCCTTCGATCGCGCGAGTCGGTCGGCAGCGGAACAATATTTAGCCAACTCGGCCATCGCGGTCGAGATCCTCTCCAAATTCTAACTCAAGGCGTTTCAATGCTTCTGCGAGCAATTGTTGAACCTTCGCCAGTTGATGCTCCAGTGCCGCTACGCGACTTTCCAGATTTCCTGCCCGCTTCGCCTGTTCTTCTATCTTCGTTTCTTGAATGAGATCCCAGAAGAGGCCCATCGATTCTACCTCCGACTTCTACGAACTCCTTCTTGTCAGTCCGTGGCCCGCTTCCAAAGCACATTTTCCACCTCGGTCCAAGGTACATGCTTCCGCACAGCCGCAGACTTCGAGGCGAGCGCCTTTGCCTTAGCCGCACTTCTGTAGGCCGCAGACACTAGCCTTGGTTTGACACCTGCAGCATCTATAAGCCACAGCAACATTCCTACCTCAACTATATGATTGTAGATATACTCCGCGTCTCGCCTGGTTTCCGGGCTGCGGCCATAAGCGCCAGGGCTATGGTAGCCTCGTAGCCAACGGAGCCAATGCTCCTTTTGTGTTGTATACCATTTCTTCGGATAAACGCGCGGCACATCAGAAGGCAGAGCCTGAATTGCCCTGATGAAGCTCCTGATGCTGACTGGCCTGCGCATCTTCTAAGACCTCAATCTCGACGGCCAACGTCGCTGGACATAAGCGGTGGCGTCAGCCATCCGCTTGATGCCCGGGGTTGGGAGCCACGTCACTGCTCGTGCGGGCGGCTCTTGTGGGCGACGACTGTGCCGTTGATTGTGTATTGAAGGTCATTGGTCTCGGTTCGCTCAATAAGCCACGCACCGTTGATCAGCCGCCATGTGTCTGTAGACGTGGTCAAGAGCTCGATTGCCTCAGGCGCCGACGCGTTGACGGGAGTTCGCGTGGTAGTCATGTGGTACTGCTGGACGACGGTGGCGAAATCACCGTCCCGGGTGACCGACGTCAGCGTGGTCTCGCTCTTTTTGTTGAGATCTTGGGGCAAGTCGGTGACTTCCTTGACCATCTGGTCCGCCGTCTCGGAATTGCCGCTGACGTCAACACTCACGAAGCCGGGCGCGAGAAGAGCTCGGATTGCCGCTTCGTTGCGTGAGGCCATTGCCGTTTTCATTGCGGCGTAGCGAGACTCGAGAAGCGGCCTGAGCTGAGCGTCATTGGTCTGAGCCGCGAGAGCCGATGCGAAGAGAAGAACGATGGTCGCTATGATCCCAGGCACGGATGTTGCCTTCATCTTGTGACCTCTCTGGATGCGGCAGTTGAAAGAGCCATACATCGTAGCCCGTGGCGCCCAACGCCTGAGCATAAGCGGTGGCGTCAGCCATCCGCTTGATGCCGGGGTTATGCGTTGTCTGACCTCTTCAACACAGTCGCGCCTTCCTGCTTGCAACAACATAGTTGCCTGCTATGAATGCCGCACCCACTGCTAACGCTGCCCAGGCCCAGTCACGGTACACATGGCTTCGTAACTCCTCTTGGCCGAAGAAGAAGATGACGTACAGGAGATAAAGGGCACTTGTAGCAACACCGGGAGTGTACTTGCGCATCTTGATACTGAAGATTGAATGCTGTACCAAATCTGCAGTGATGATCCCCACAGCAATAAGAATCCACCGAGCGTCGAGCCTAGCGCCCATAACCGCGAGAACGGCCAGAAGCAGAAATAGTCCGATCTGGTCGACGAACAGGCCTTTAATTCGACCCACCGGACAGTTCGCGTTCCCTCCGAACCACTCCATGTTGAAGAAGCTGCGGAATCCTTTCGCGGCTTCCTCCGCAATGTGAACCGCGGCAAGAGCGATGAGAACGGTTGAGACAACGAATGGAATACCGTCGTCGACGTTCATTGCGTTGCCCTCCACAAGTTTCGAGGCGCATAACATGTAAGCGTCTATCCGGGTTGCCCCTGCGACAAAGCTCCGCCTGCCACCGCGCTATGCGGTCCTCGGATAGACGCAGGTTGAACGAAACCGCGCACCACTTCCGTCGGCAGTCTATGGACAATCAATCCGCAGGAGATCGCCGCCCCGAGCGAGCCACGGTCGACAGAAGGGACCCGCCACGTGATTCCCGCGCTTCAAGAACGCTTCCCCCGTGTATCTGCGGCTGGCATAGAGCCTCCCGACAACGATTTCGTTTCAGCCATTCTACCGCAGGTGCAAGAAGAATACACCCCTCCCAGACCTCTGTCGAGGTCTAGAGGGCTCGGCGAGCACGTGACAGACGACCAGCTCAGGGAGGCGACCTCTCTGGCGGCCCAACCGACGGCGCCAGCTCCTCGACCAGCCGCAGGTGGCCCTTTCCACAGACCGGACACACCGTCGGGTCACAGCCGGTGAGCCGAGTCAGCCGGCTCTGCCAGTCCTCCTCCACCACCAAGTCCGGCGCAACCTCTCCCTCGGCCGCCGACTCGACCCCAAGCAGCTCACGGCATCGCGCCAGACTGGTCTCGCGATTCCGGTTCGCCAGCAGGCCGTAGTAGCGGATCCGCACGAGACGATGGGGCAGAACGTGGAGAAGGAAGCGGCGGATGAATTCCGCTGGCGGTCCAACGACAGCCCGCCACCCGGAACAATGCAGTGCAGGTGCGGATGCAGCTCCAGCGTCTGGCTCCAGGTGTGCAGCAGCGAAAGCACTCCGATGCGCGCGCCCAGGTGGTTTGGGATCGGCCGCGATCTCCAGCAACGTCTGAGAAGCGCTGGTAAACAACAGATCGTAAAACCACTTCGGATTGGCCAAGGCGAGGGGATTGAGGTCGTGGGGAACCGTGAAGACCACGTGAAAGTAAGGGACCGATAACAGCTCGCGGCTGCGCTGCTGCAGCCAAAGCTCCCTGTCCAGGTTCTGGCACTTCGGGCAATGCCGGTTGCGGCAGGAATTGTAGAGGTTGATCTCTGAGCCGCACTCGTCACACTCATACAGGTGGCCGCCCAACGCGGAGGTATGTGTGCCGGCTCATCTCACCCTTCGCAGCTGACTAGACCCGCCAGCTGCAAAGAGCCCTGAGCCGATAGCTTCCAAAGCCCCATTCCCAGAGGCTCCAAGGAGGCTTTCCCCTCTGCCGCTGGATCTCACCAGGAGTGACCTCCAGAAAAAGCTTCTCTTGATGGAAAAAGCGCCTTGCGGGATGACGCGGGGGGCGGGCCCATCCGGCCCAACGGGCCGGGAGACTCCAGCCCAGGGATGAGGCCGCAGGCCGATTCCCTGGGTCAACGGGCCCCGCAGTCTCCGCGGCCTGAAGGGCCGCGAGAACCTGAACCGAGGGCTGAGCCGACTCCGGCGAGAAACCTCTCGCGGCCTTTCAGGCCGCGGTGGTGGATCGCAATCTCACCCAGGGAATCGGCCTGCGGCCTCATCCCTGGGCTGGGCTCTGCCGGCCCGTTGGGCCGGGCCGGAAGAACCGGAAGATTGGGCTGGCTTTTGTAACAACCGGGTAGATTATCTCAACGCGTGGCCGGGAAGTTTCCGAGAGAGGTACCGGGCGGGCGAGAAAGTCCCGGGACGGGGCTCATCCGGTCAGCTGACGGAGTGACCAAGTCTGCAGACCGGGCAAGGAAGTCCCGTGACGAGCTCAGCACGTCTGCTGACCGAATGAGAAAGTCGGGTGACCGGATGAGAATGTCTCGAGACCGGCTCACCCAGCCCCTTGATCGGCTCACCCGGTCAGCTGACCGGCGACACATCCTGCAGACCGGGTGAGAAAGTCCCGTGACTGGCTCAGTCAGTCAGCGGACTGGATGAGAAAGTCTCGAGACCGGCTCACCCAGTCGCCTGACTGGCTCACCCGGTCAGCTGACTGGCTGACAAAGTCTGCAGACCGGACGAGAAAGTCGCGCGACTGGCTCAGTCAGTCAGCGGACTGGATGAGAAAGTCTCGAGACCGGCTCACCCAGTCGCCTGACTGGCTCACCCGGTCAGCTGACTGGCTGACAAAGTCTGCAGACCGGATGAGAAAGTCGCGCGACTGGCTCAGTCAGTCAGCGGACTGGATGAGAAAGTCTCGAGACTGGCTCACCCAGTCGCCTGACCGGCTCACCCGGTCAGCTGACTGGCTGACAAAGTCTGCAGACCGGATGAGAAAGTCCCGAGACTGGCTCACCCAGTCGCCTGACTGGCTCAGCACGTCAGCCGACGAAATGACCGCGTCACGAGACTGGACGAGCAAGGCCCGCAACTTTTTCCGCCAATCAGGAGACCGGCCGATGAGATCGGGAGACTTGGCGGGCGGGAAGCAGGCCGGCTCTCGGTGTCAGCCGGCGGAGCGGTGAAGGACAGGGTCGGGACGGGGGGGCGGCGGGACGGAAAGCGGGGACGTGCGGAGCACGTCCCCGGGGAGGACAACAGCTACGAGCGGTCCGCTGCCGTGGTCGGCGTGGCGGCCGCCGCGGCGGGCTCCTCCGGCTGCGGCGCCGGCGGGGAGGCGGCCTTGGGCTTCCGGCCACGGAACGGCTTCAGGCCGAAATCGGCGAGCTTCTCGGAGCGGATGCCGTAGTGCTGCTTGACCGCCAGCTGCAGGATGGTGGCCAGCCGCTCCGCCTCCGTGAGGAAGCCCTGGAGATCCTGCGACGCCTCCTGCTTGCCGGCCGTGTGGGAAGCCTGCCGGTCGGCGCTTCACCGTCTTCTCTCTCGCCATGATGCGTCTCCTTTCTGCCGGGGTGATTCCCGGCATCGAGAAGGGTAGAGGGATGAGAACCGGCCGGGAACCTTCAGGGTGGGATTCCCAAATTTTTGGAAAGTGAGCCGACTTTTTGGACTTTGGGGCGTAAGCACCGCCCGCGCGGCGGCCGGGGTGGACCCGAGCGTGGCTCTGCGGGCAGAATAAGAAGGTCTCGCGCACAGATATCGCCAGGAGGTGACGCGATGGGCAGGCTGGACCGCCTTGCTCGCGACATGCGCCATGCCTTCCGCGGCCTGGTCCGCACCCCCGCCTTCACGGCCGTGGCCGTGCTGACGCTCGCGATCGGCATCGCGGCCATCACGACCGTCTTCTCGTGGGTGCAGGCCGTCTTCCTCCAGCCGCTCTCCGGCGTGCCCGATCACGCGTCGCTGCGCCTGGTCTGGGGACGCAGCCGGGACGGTGGGCAGCGCTCGTTTTCGATCCCCAACTTCCGCGACCTCCAGAAGGCCTGCCAGGCTGGAGAGGTGCCCATGGAGGCGGCCTCCTACGCCCTCGCCACGGCCAACCTGATGGAGGGCGAGCGGCCGGAGCGGCTCCGCGTCTCGCTGGTCAGCGGCAACTTCTTCGACGTGCTGCGCGTGCCGGCCGCGGCGGGCCGCACGTTCACCGCGGACGAGGGCGACACGCCCGGCGCGCATCCGGTGGCCGTCCTCTCCCACCGGTTCTGGCAGCGGCGCTTCGCTGCGGACCCGGGGCTCGTGGGCCGGACGATCCGCCTGAACGGCCAGCCCTATACCGTGGTCGGCGTCGCCGCGCCGGATTTCCACGGCGCCGACATCGGCCTGTCGGTGGACCTCTGGATTCCGGTGGCCATGGAAGAGCGGATCCTCGGCGGCGAGAGCCGCTGGGACCTGCGCGGCTGGAACTGGATGCACGCGATCGCGCGCCTGCGGCCTGGAGTCACTGACGCGCAGGCCGCGCCGGCCCTGGCCGCGGTGAGCGCGCGGCTCGCCAAGGCCTGGCCGGACAACAACGACGGTGTGACCCACCACCTCTACCGCTTCTGGAACGCGCCGGGGGCCCGCGAGCCGCTCCTCGCCCTGACCGTGGCCGGAGCCATGGCGTTGCTGGTCCTGGTGCTCGCCTGCGCCAATGTGGCGAACCTCCTGCTGGTGCGGGCGCTCGGCCGGCGGCGCGAGGCGGCGATCCGGCTCGCCCTGGGCGCGGGCCGTGGCGGGCTGATCCGCCTGCTGCTGGCCGAGGGAATGGCCCTGGCGGTGCTCGCGGGAGGATTCGGACTCCTGATCACGTTCTGGTCGCGGCGCGTCTTCGAGCTCGTCACGCCTGCCTCGGACCTGCCGCCGGGACCGACGCCGGCGCTCGATCTGCGGGTCCTCGCCTTCGCCGCCGCGGTGTCGCTCTCGACCGGCGTGCTGTTCAGCCTGGCGCCGGCCCTCCAGATGGCGAGCCCCGAGCTGGCGGGCGTGCTGCGCGACGAGGGCGCCGCGGTGTCCGGCGGGCGCAAGGGGCGCTTGCGCAGCGCTCTGGTGGTGGTGCAGGTGGCGCTGTCGTGCGTCCTGCTGATCTCCGCCGGCCTGTTCGCCCGCAGCCTGCGCGAGGCGGCGCGCCTCGACCCGGGCTTCAGCGCCCGCAAGGTGCTGCTCGCCTCTCTCGACGTCTTCCCGGGCGTCTACGACGAGGCGCGCGGCAGGACCTTCTACCGCGAGCTGCTGCGCCGCCTCGCGGCTCTGCCCGGGGTGGAGTCGGCGACGCTCGCCATGCAGCTCCCCCTCTCGGGCAGCTTCAGCTCGACGAGCGTCGAGATCACCGGGTATGTGCCGAAGCCGCAGGAGGAGATGACGATCGGGTACAACGTCGTCGGGCCGCGGTATTTCGAGACGATGGGCATCCCGGTCCTCCACGGGCGCGGGATCATGATCGAGGACGACGAGCGGGCTCCGTCCGTCGTGGTGATCAACGAGGCCATGGCCCGCCGGTATTGGAAAGAGGGCGGCGCCCTCGGCGGCACGATCCAGCGGGGAGACGCCCGTCTGACGGTGGTCGGGATCGTGCGCAACGGCGCCTACCGGCGCCTGCGGGAGGAGCCGCAGCCCTACATGTATCTGCCGCTCTTCCAGTCCTACCTCTCCGCGACGGTCCTCCACGTGCGCACCGGGGGCGATCCGGCACAGCTGGCCGGTGCGGTGCGCGAGGCGGTGCGGCAGCTCGATCCGTCCCTGCCGCTGTCGAGCCTGCAGACGATGGACGAGCACCTGCAACGGGCCACCTTCGAGCTGCGGCTGCTGGTCGCGTTCCTCGGCGGGCTCGGCACGATCGCGCTGCTCCTGTCGACGGTGGGCCTGTACAGCGTGATCCGCTACGCGGTCTCGCAGCGCACGCGCGAGCTCGGGGTGCGCCTGGCGCTCGGAGCGCTGCCCGCCGAGGTGGCGCGCCTGGTGCTCGGGCAGGGGCTGGTCCTGGCCCTCTGCGGCGCCGGTCTCGGCCTGGCCGCGGCGTTCGCGACCAGCCGCCTCCTCGCGAGCCAGCTCTATGGAGTGAGCGCCACGGACCCCGCCGTCTTCGCCTCGGTCGTGGCGCTCCTCGCCGGCGTCTCCGCCCTGGCGTCGTGGCTGCCGGCCCGGATCGCGGCCGCGGTGGACCCTATCGTGGCGCTGCGGGCGGAGTAGACCTCTTCTTCCGCTTCTCCATCCGTTCCCGCTTCTTTTCCTGCTTGGTCTTCTTGATCTTTTTCTTTCCCTGCTTTCTCCCCCTCTCCCGCTCCGCGGGGGAGGGGGCCGGGGGGAGGGGGACCCAGGGAGGCCGGGGGCTGCGCAGGGCCTCGGCCAGAGCGCCGGTCGCGAAGACGCGCGCGGTCTCGCCCGGGACGGCGACGGTCCAGCGCTCAGCCTCTTGATCATGGGAGCGCAGGAGCGGTGCGGCGGCTTCACCACGGACGAGGACGAGGGCGCAGCCGCGGAAGTGCTCGCGCAGCAGATCGGCCAGGACCGGCTCGCCCTTGAGCGGCTTGACGGCCACGGCCCGGCCTCCGCCGGCGGCCACGGCGCGCAGGACGCCGAGACCGGCCGCCGCCTCCAGATCTCCGGCAACCGATGGCGGCGGAGCCAGCTCCAGCCAGCCCACGCGCAGGCCGAGGGCACGGGCGGCCTCGACGAGAAGTGCGAAAGTCTCCGGCCCGTCGTCGACGCGCAGCAGGTGGGGAGCGGTCACCCGGCCGCCTCGGGATAGAGGAGGATGCCGCGCCGCTCTTCCCGGAACTGTGCCTCGTCGTCCGCCCAGGAATCGATCCAGGCGTCCAGCCCTTCTCCGCTCTCGACGACGCGGCGGGCGTCCGGTCCGCCGGTCAGCAGGTCGATCGCCGGACGGTCCGAGACGAACTCATACGGCGCGGCCCGCCAGGTGAAGACCTCCGGCGCGACGCGGCACGCCGCATCGAGAAGCTCGACGCCGGTGCGGTAGGAGCGGAACGCCGCGGCATCGGTCACCACCAGCTCGACGCCGCCGCAGTGCGCGCCGCTGTGCTTCTGGAACTGCGGCCGGAAATAGGTCGGGAGGAACATCGCCCCGGGCAGGCCGCGGCCATTCAGCTCGTCGGCCAGGGCCACCGGATCGAGGCCCGGCGCACCGGTGAGCTGGAACGGGCGCGTCGTGCCCCGCCCCTCCGAGAGGCCGGTCGCCTCGACCAGGCAGCCGCCCGGATAGACGAGCGCGGTCAGGAGCGTCGGCATGTTGGGCGACGGCGCGACCCAGGGGAGGCCGGTCTCCTGCCACGGCATGGAGCGCGTCCACCCTTCCAGCGGCCAGATCTCCCAGCCATCCCCCCAGCCGCGGCGCCGCGCCTCCAGGCACACCAGCTCGCCGATCGTCAGACCGTGGCGGACCGGCAGCCGGAAAGCGCCGACGAACGACTCGTACCCTGGCTGCGGGAGATTGCCCTCGACCACGTCGCCGCCGATCGGGTTGGGGCGGTCGAGCACCCAGACCTCGCAGCCGGCGGCGAGCGCCGCCTCGGCCGCCCACACGGCGGTGACGGCATAGGTGTAGTAGCGCGAGCCCACGTCCTGCAGGTCGATCAACAGGAGATCGAGCCCGGAGAACGCCTGCGGGCTCGGCCGGATCGTCTCCTCCGTGTCGCCATACAGGGAGACGATGGGCACGCCGGTCCACGGATCGAGGCCTCCGGCGGCGCCGACCATGTCCTGCTCGATGCCGTAGAAGCCGTGCTCCGGCCCGAACAGCGCCGCGGGGGTCCCGGCCGGGCTCGCCGCGAGCGCCCGATGGACCGGCCGCACGTCGCGGGAGAGCGATGCGCCGTGCGCCAGCAGGCCGTAGCGCCGGCCACGCAACCGCGAGGGATCGGCGAGCAGGCGGTCGAGGCCGGTGCAGGTCATGTTCTCTGGTATCCCCCGCTGCGCCCGCCGCTCTTCGCTTCCAGGCGCAGGTCGGTGATGGTGACGCCGCGCTCCACGGCTTTCACCATGTCGTAGAGGGCGAGGGCCGCGGTGGAGCAGGCGGTCAGCGCCTCCATCTCGGCGCCGGTCCGCGCGGTCACCACCACGCGGCTGCGGATCTCGATCCCTTCGGGGATGGGATGCAGCTCGACCTCCACCTGATCGAGGGGGAGCGGATGGGCCAGGGGGATCAGCTCGGACGTCCGCTTCGCTCCCTGGATGCCGGCCAGGCGGGCGACCGCAAAAGCGTCTCCCTTGGGGAGATTGGTCAGCCGGATGAGCGTCTGGGCGGAGAGCAGGACCCGGCAGGAGGCCTCGGCGATGCGGCGCGTGACCGGCTTCTCCGAGACGTCGACCATGTGGGCGCTGCCCTGCGAATCGAGGTGGCTGAAGGAACTTTGCGAGCTCATGAGAAGGCGTTCTCCAAGTCTCCGAAGCCCGCTATCCTACCATCCACATGCCACTCCCCCTGCGACTGGCCATCGTGGTCCCGACCCTGAATGAAGAGGCCGGCCTGCGGCGCAACCTGCCCGCCGCGCTGGCCGCCGCCGACGAGGTCGTGGTCTCGGACGGTGGCAGCATGGACGGCACGCTGGCCGTGGCCGTCGAGCTCGGCGCCCGCGTCGTCAGCGGCCCGCCGGGGCGGGGAGGCCAGCTCACCCGCGGCGCCGAAGCCACCGACGCGCCTCTCCTCCTCTTCCTTCACGCCGACACGCGGCTGCCGCCGGACGGAGCTCCCCTGATCCGCGAGGCGGTGGCCGGCGGCGCGGTGGGCGGCGGCTTCCTGGTCCGCTTCGATGCGGGCGGCCCGCTGCTGCGCCTCGGGGAGCGTCTGATCAACGCGCGGACGCGCCTGACCCGGCTGCCGCTGGGAGATCAGGCGCAGTTCGTCACGCGCGAGGCCTTCCGGGCCCTGAGGGGGTATCGCGACTGGCCGATCCTCGAGGACCTCGATTTCGCGCTGCGCCTGCGCCGCCTCGGCCGCACCGCGCTCATCGCGTCGCCGGTGACCACCGCGGCCCGCCGCTTCGTGCAGCAGGGAGTCGCCAGGACCGTCGCGACGAACTGGCTGATCTGGATCCTCTACTTCTGCGGCGTCTCGCCGCGCCGCCTGGCGCGGCTGTACCGGCAGATCCGCTGAGCCCGCCTTCGTCCCGGAGATGAAAAAGCCCCGCGGCGGGGCGGCACCGCAGGGCTTCGCAGTCATTCCGGAGCGGGGGCTCGAACCGCGGGCGGATCGGCAGAGGGCTACTTCCTGCCTCTCTTCTTGGTATTGACGGACTCCTTCAGCTCCTTGCCGACCTTGAAACGGACGCTCTTGCTCGCCTTGATGGTGATCGACGCGCCGGTCGCGGGGTTGCGCCCCTTGCGGGCTCCGCGCTCGGTCACCGAGAAGCTTCCGAAGCCGGGGACCTTGGCGCTCTCCCCCGCCTTGAGGGCATCGACAATCGCGCCGAAAACCGCCTCGAAGGCCGCAGCCGCCTGCCGCCGGGTGATGCCCTCCACAGAGTCCGCAATACTATTCACCAAGTCAGCCTTGCCAGCCATCTCCTCTCCTCCATGAGTTCGTTTTTTTGCGTGAAAGTGACCGTCGGAAACGATATGGCAACGGCGGTAGGCTGTCAATGGGGCGGGACCACGCGAGTCCTTTAGATCCGGGCCTTCGCGAGCAGGGCGAGCGAGAAGCCGTCGTGGTCGCCGCCGGTCAGGACGCGCCAGGCTCCGGGACCCGAAATCCCGCTCGCCTGGGGCGTTTCCAGGACCTCTTCGAGGCGCACCGCCGAGAACTCCGGGTGGGTCGCCAGAAAGCGTGACACCACGTCCTCGTTTTCCTCGCGTTCCAGAGAACACGTGATCGCGACGAGGAAGCCGCCCGGAGCCACCAGCGGCGCCGCGCCGCCGAGAATCCGCAGCGCCTGGCGCGACAGGCGCCCGATCTCGCCCTCGCTGATCCGCCATTTGAGCTCCGGATGCCGGCGCAGCGTGCCCGTGCCGGTACACGGCAGGTCGAGGACCACCCGGTCGAACCTGTGGTCGAGGGGGGGCGTGCCGGCATCGGCCACGAACAGCGGCAGACGCCGGCGCAGGCGGCGCAGATTGGCGCGCAGCACGTCGATGCGGGCTGCGGAGAGGTCCGCGGCCGTGACGCGCACCTGCGGCTCGTGGGCGATCAGCGAGAAGCTCTTGCCGCCGGGCGCCGCCGCGGCGTCCAGCACGGCCTCGCCGGGCCGCGGAGGCGGGATCACCGCCGCCGCCTGGCTCGCCTCGTCCTGGACGTAGAAGTCGCCGCGCGCAAAGGCCTGCGTGGCCAGGGGATTGCCGCGGCGCACGGTGAGCCCCAACGTGGAGAGGACGGCCGGCTCCACCTCGATCCCCTCGTCGATGAGCCGCTCGGCGAGCAGCTCGCGGCCGCCGCGGTCGCGGAAGGCGAGGAGCTGCATCGGCTTCGGCCGGTTGTTGGCGGCCAGCAGCTCGCGCGCCGCGGTCTGGCCGAAGCGGTTGATCCAGCGCTCGACCAGGAAGTCCGGATGGCTCATCTCGACCGCCAGGCGGCGCAGCGGATCGGGATCCTCGACCGGCCAATCCTCCAGGCGCGGGGCCCGGGCGATCGCCCGCAGCACGCCGTTGACGAAGCTCGCGCCGCCGCGGTGGGTGAGCTGGTGCGCCTGCTCCACCGCCTCGTGGACCGCGGCATGGGCCGGCACCCGGTCGAGGAAGAGGAGCTGGTAGGTGGCGATCCGCAGCGGCGTATGGAGCGCCTCTTCGATCTGATCGAAACGCCGGCTGCTGGCGTGGGCGATCACGTGGTCGAGGCGGCGCAGCCAGCGCAGGCTGCCCATCACCAGCTCGTGGAGGAGCCCCTGATCGCGCTCGTCGAAGCGCTCCTTGGCGCTGTCCAGGAAGGACTCGACCGGCGAGAGCGAGCGCAGCGTGCGCTCGAGCACCCAGCTGGCCGCGGCGCGCACGTTGTCCTGCGGCGTGCGCCGCGGCGTGAGCCGGCGCGCAGGGCCGGTCTGGTTCGGAACAGGAGCGCGGCGCTTCGACATCCGAGGGGGGTCAGGTGAAGAGCTCGCCGCGTCGCAGCCGCTCGCCGTTCGCGAAATCGACCGCGCGCAACGCCTTGCGCCCGGGCCGTTGCAACGCACGCACCCCGAGCACCGAGCCGCCGCCGCAGGCCACCGCCAAGCCCCCGTCGCGCAACCCGAGGTAGGTGCCGGGCGCCTCGCCGCTCTCCTCCGCCAGGACCTTGACCACGGCGAGCTTCACGGGCTCGCCGCGCAGCTCGGCGGTCATCCCGGGCCAGGGTGTATAGGCGCGCAGCAGATTGGCGAAGTCGCGCGCTCCGCGCGTCCAATCGGCCCGGCCGCTCTCGCGGGTGAGGCGCGGCGCATAGGTGGCGAGGGCATTGTCCTGCGGCCGGGCGGTCAACGTCCCCGCGGCGAGGCTGTCGAGCGTCCGCACCAGGAGAGCCGCGCCGAGAGCAGCGAGGCGGGCGGACAGCTCCCCCGCGGTCTCTTCGGGCCCGATCGCGGTCTCTTCCTGGAGGAGGATCGGGCCGGTGTCGAGGCCCGCCTCCATCTGCATGGCGGTTGCTCCCGTGCGTGTCTCGCCGGCGGCGAGCGCCGCCTGGATCGGCGCGGCGCCGCGCCAGCGCGGCAGGAGCGAGGCGTGCAGATTGATACAGCCGTGGTGTGGCAGGCTGAGAAGGTCGCGGGGAAAGATCTGTCCGAAGGCCACCACCACCGCCACGGCCGGAGCGATCTCGCGCATCGCACCGAGAAAGGTAGGATCGCGCACCCGCTCCGGCTGCGCGACCGGCAGACCGTGCTCGCGCGCCCAGCGCGCCACGGGCGGCTCCTGCTGTCGATGGCCGCGCCCCGCCGGCTTCGCCGGCTGGGTCACCACCAGGGCGGGAGCGTGCCCCGCCGTCACCAGGGACGCGAGCGTAGGGACTGCAAATTCTGGAGTACCGAAAAAAACGAGGGGGGCCACTGCCGCCATGCGGCAGATGGTACCACCCCCGTCCTCTCTCTACGGATTGGCGATCACGAAGCGACGCCGGCCGATGTAGGTGTCGTTGCCGAGGTTGTCCGTGACCAGGACCTCCAGGAAGTGCTCGCCGTTCGAGAGCTGCGTGGTGTCGAACGAGTGCTCCCAGCCCGGGGCCGCGGCATTCGGATAGCCGGGGTAGACCGGCGTGATTAGAGGACGCACCAAACCATAAAAGGCGGTGCCGACGTCGAAGCCGTCGACGAGGATCTCGACGCGCTGCACCCCCTGCAAGTCCAGGGCCCAGCCCTTCACCCGCATGGTGCCGCTGTACAGGTTCCCGTCGAACGGCTGCTCGATATCGCCGATCGCCTCTTCATCGGCGCCGGCGGGCAGGTCGTCGCAGGAGAAGTTGACGACGACCTCATCGACGGTCGAGATCTGCTCGAAGACGTCCCCGGCGCGGATGGTCAGCCGGTGGCTCCCTTCGGAGTAATCGAGGCAGGCGATCAGCTTCCCGACGTCGAGGGCGAAACGGAAGCCGCTGTGCGGCGCGTCCTTGAGGTGGGGGAAGATCGGCACGAGATCGAGACGGCGGAAACCGTAGCAGTCCACCAGGCCGAGAGAGTTGAGGCGGCCGCAGTCGCGATTGCTGTTCGCGAAGAGCGAGCCGTCGAGGAGGAGCTCGACATAGCCGACGCCCGTATCCGCCTCCTGCACGCCGGGGTCGAGCGCGTACCCGCTGACGATGCTCCAGCGGCGCGTCCCCGGGCCTTCCACATCGCCGTTGAAGCACTGTGCCGGCGTCACGTTGCAGTGGCCACGCAGCTCGGCCTGATGCTTCGGGAACTCGATCGCGCCGAACGGGTCCAGGGCGTGCGTCACATTGCCGAACTGGAACCTCTGGGACTTGAGGCTCACCAGCTCGCCGCTCTCGCTCAGCACCCGCGGGGTGATGGTGTGGACCCCGTTCAGGTAGTGCGTGGTGTCGAGCTGATAGACCCAGCCGGCATGGTCCGAGTCCGGAAAGCCGGGATGCTGCTGCGCGACCTGCGGGCGCGACCGCCCGTAATTCGCGCGGCCGTCGACGACGCCGTCCACGAGGATGTCGATCCCCTCGACGCCGTCGTCGTCCAGGGCCCAGCCGAAGAGCGGCAGCAGGCCGACGCCGGAATTGCCGCCGCCCACCTTGCCGCCGAACTGGCCGAACGGCTTGGCCGCCCAGGCGGGAGCCGAGATCGATAGAGCTACTGCGAGCACCAGGGTGACGTTGCGCTTCATCGCTCCTACCTCCACTCCCCGCAAACCGAGACGGCGTCGAGCTGGAAAGAGCCGTGAGATGCGGGGGTTCTCTGGGCAGATCTCAAGTAATACGTGAGCTTTGGGGATTGTATGCGCGGCTATAGCCGAATGTCAATCTATAGCTGGTTATGAATTTGCTTCGGCCGATTCTGCCATACCGCCGCCGGCGAGCCCTTCGAGGTGGGCTTCCACGAGGCGCGGCAGGCTCTGGAGGTCGTAGCCCCCTTCGAGGACGGCGAGGATGCGCCCGCCGCAGACCTCCGCGGCGAGCTCGCGCAGGCGGTCTCCCCAGCCGCGGAAGCCCTCCTCGGTGACCCGCATGCCGCCCAAGGGGTCGTTCTGCCAGGCGTCGAACCCCGCCGAGAGGAGGAGCACCTCGGGAGCAAACCGCCGCAGGGCCGGCAGGATCGCCTCCTCGATCACCTCGGCATAGCGCTCGTCGCCGGTCCCGGCCGGCAGGGGCACGTTCAAGGTGGCGCCAACGCCTGCCCCGATCCCGCGCTCGTCCGCGGCGCCGGTCCCTGGATAGAACGGGTACTGGTGGGTGCTGGCGTAGAAGACGTCGGCGCGCTCCTCGAAGAGGTGCTGCGTCCCATTGCCGTGGTGGACGTCGAAGTCGAAGATGGCCACGCGCGAGGCGCCGTGGCGGCGGCGCAGGTGCTCGGCGGCGATCGCCACGTTGTTGAAGAAGCAGAAGCCCATGGCCGTCGCGCGCTCGGCATGATGGCCCGGCGGCCGCACCGCGGCGAAGGCGGCCCCGCCCCCGGAGGCGACATGGTCGGCGGCGGCCAGGGTCGTCGCGACGGCGGCCCAGGAGGCCTCCCAGGTGCCGGGCGTGAGGGGGTTGTCCGCCGAGTCGAGCAGAGAGTCGCCGCGGGAGACGGCGCGCTCGAAACGGCGGACGTAGCGCTCTTCGTGGAGAGCCAGGACAGCTTCCTCTCCCACGGGAGCGCGGGACAAATCGGCGAACGGCCAGGCACGCGTGCGCAGATGCTCCACGATCCGCTCGAGGCGGTCGGGCCGCTCGGGATACCCGGGCGGCGCGCCGTGCTCCAGGCAACGCGGGTCGGTGAAGATCCGGACCATGCGGGCCGATCATACCGCGCGGCGCCCCTGCCGCCGGTCCCGCCCGAAGCCCTGGCGTGCCAGGCGTCGCCGGAAGCGATGGACCAGACAAGCCACGTTGTCGGCACTGATCCGGCCTCCGGCGGCGCCGGCGATCTCCCGATTCGTCCACCCTTCGAGGAAGGACAGGCGCGCCACCCAGACGTTGCGCCGCCGCCCGCGGTGGGACGACAGCTCGCGGCAGCGGCGCAGCACGAGACGCTGGGCCTCCGCGTGCAGCAGGTCCTGCTCGGGATCGCGCGGATCGGCGATCATCTCGATGCGGCGTCCCAGGCGGACCTGCCGGACGCCGCAGCGCCTGCCGGTCCGCGCCACACGCACATGATCGAGGGTGATCCGCTCGGCGATCTTCCCGACGTAGGCGAGGAGCTCGGCCACGGTCCTCCCCCGCCACCGCCGCAGGGCTTCTTCGAAGAAGCGGCAGTAGACGTCCTGGAGGATCTCGTCGAGCATCTCCCGGCGGACCGGCTGGCCGAGCCGGTCCAGGAGGCGTGCGACACGGGCGCGGATCGACCCCTCGTGCTGGCAGAGGATGGCACCCCAGCCTGCCGCGCCAGACGGCGGAAAGAAGGGATCGGAAAAGGGCAGTGGCTCGAACGCGGGCACAGCTGTCGGCTCCATCGGCGCTCCTTTGGGGAAAGGGAGCGGGATGGCGGGCAGACAGCCCGAAAGACTACCCCCGGGCTAGCTGCCCGGGTCCGGCAAGGGTAGGGACTTTATAGCAGAATCCTGCGACGGAGGCAAGGGGGCTGGAGCGCGCAGGGTCCCGTCAAAGTCATCGTAGTGGGGGCCTCCGCCCGCCCACCCTCACCCCCCGTCCCCCTCTCCCACCCGCACTCACGCCCACCCGGGAGAGGGGGCGCCACCGCCCAAGACATTGCACAAGCGAGTGTTGGAGGTTTCCCCCTCTCCCGGGGGATGGGAGTGCGGGTGGGAGAGGGGGCCAGGGGGTGAGGGTCTTTGGGTAGGGAAAGCTCCGCCTGCCCGACTTTGACGGGACCCTCGCGGAGCGCGCTTTCCGCTTGCCTTGGCCCTCTCCTTCTGCGACAATTAAGCGAGTCCTTGTGGATCTTCTAAAAGTCATCTGCCATTACGGAGTCGAGCCCCGGTCTCACGTGTCTGTCCCGAAGCGTGCTTTTCCCTCCCAGCGCCGCGATCTCGTGCTCGTCTCGGCCGGTTTGGACCTCGACGGCGGGGGCCGTGCCCTGGCCGGCCGCCTGCTCGCCCGGACCTGCGGCGAGCTCTGCCGCGAATGGGAGGCCGGCTGCGAGATCCTGGCGCTCGGCCGCTCCGGGTCCCCGGAGCCGGCGCGCTATTTCGGCGCCGACCAGCGGGGGCTCGCCCTCGCCGCCTGGCGCCGGCAGCTCGCGGCGCGCCGGCCCGCCCTGGTGTTCGACCTGATCGGCCCCGCCCGCGTCCAGGCCTGGCTCCCCGCGCCGCTGCGCGGTCCCTATCTGCTGCCGCTCTACGGCATCGAGGTGTGGCGCCCTCTCGGCTGGCAGCGGCGGCGCGCTCTCGCGCACGCATCGATCCGGCTCGCCATCTCGCGCTACACGGTGGAGCGCGCCCGCCCGTTCATCCCGGACCTGGGGAAGGTGTACATCCTCCCCCTCGCCCTGGAGGAGCGGGCGCCCGAGGGGGCGGTCGACCTCGATCTGGTCTCCCACCTCGGCACGGGGTTCCTCCTCATCGTCGGGCGGATGGCCTCCGGCGAGCGGTACAAAGGGCACGACCAGATCCTCGAAACGCTGCCGCGGCTCCCCGGAGCGCGGCTGGTGGTGGCTGGCGACGGCGACGACCGGCCGCGGCTGGCGGCCCGCGCCGCCGATCTCGGTCTGCAGAGTCGAGTCACCTTCACCGGCTTCGTCAGCGAGGCCACGCTCGCCGAGCTCTACCGCCGCTCCGCCATCTTCGTCATGCCCAGCCTCGGCGAGGGCTTCGGGCTGGTGTACCTGGAAGCCATGCGCGCCGGCAAGCCGTGCGTCGCCGCCCGCGGGAGCGCGGCGGACGAGGTGGTGGCCGACGGCGAGACCGGCTTTCTGGTCGACCGCGACGATCCGGAGGAGCTGGCGTCCGCGCTGGGGCGCCTCCTGGCCGGCCCGGACCTCGCCCGGCGGATGGGCGAAGCGGGCCGCCGCCTTTGGCGCGAAAGGTTCTCCCTGAAGCAGTTCCAGAAGGGCCTCCGACCACTCTTGGACGACCTTTCTTCTTCTTCCCCCTCTCCCGCTCCGCGGGGGAGGGGGCCAGGGGTAGGGGGCTAGGATGTGCGGCATCAACGGCATCCTGCGCCTGCGCCCGGACGCTCCTCCGATCGACCGCGATGAGCTTCTTCGCACACGCGATGCGATGACCGCCCGAGGCCCCGATGGAGCAGGGGCGTGGGTCGCCCCCGGCGGCCGCGCCGCGCTGGCCAACCGGCGCCTGGCGATCCTCGACCTCTCGCCGGCGGGGGCGCAGCCGATGTCCTCTCCGGACGGGCGCTGGCACCTGGTGCTCAACGGCGAGATCTACAACTTCCGCGCGCTGCGCCGGGATCTGGAGGAGCAGGGGGTCGGCTTCCGCTCGCAGAGCGACACCGAGGTGGTTCTGGCGCTCCTCGCCCGCGAAGGGACCGCTGCGCTCCGCCGGCTGCGCGGCATGTTCGGCCTGGCGCTCTGGGACGACGCCGGAAAGCGGCTGCTCCTCGCCCGCGACCCTCTGGGGATCAAGCCGCTCTACTACTCGACCGCCGGGGGGACTCTCCGCTTCGCCTCCCAGGTGAAAGCGCTCGAAGCCGGCGGCGCCGTCTCCTCTGCCGTCGATCCCGCCGGCCTCGCCGGGTTCCTCCTCTGGGGCACCGTCCCCGATCCGTTCACCATCCGCCGGGAGGTGCGCGCGCTGCCGGCCGGATGCTGCCTGGAGATCGAGGACGGCCGGATCGGTGAGCCGCGGCGCTTCCATCGGGAGGACGAGGTGCCGGCCGGCGAGCCGCTCCCGCCGGCCATTGCGGTGGAGGACTCGGTGGCGGCGCATCTCGTCTCGGACGTGCCGGTGGCCGTGTTCCTCTCGGCGGGGCTCGACTCAGGGCTGATCGCCGCCTTGGCGCGGCGGCGGCTCCCCGAGCCCCCGGTCACCTTCACCCTGAGCTTCGACGTCCTCGCCGGCACGCGAGAGGACGAGGGACCGCTCGCCGCCGCGGTGGCGCGCGCGCTCGGCACCCGTCACATCGAGCGCCGCGTGGAGCGCGCCGACTTCACCGGCCTCTGGCCCGCGGCCCTGGCCGCCATGGACCAGCCGAGCATCGACGGCTTCAACACCTTCGTGGTGAGCCGGGCGGCGCACGAGGCGGGGCTCAAGGTCGTGCTCTCCGGCCTGGGCGGCGACGAGCTCTTCGGCAGCTATCCGTCGTTCCACGACGTCCCTGCGCTGGAGCGGGCTGCCCGCCGGCTCGGCCGGCTCCCCGGCTTCACGGCGGCCTGGCCGGGCCTGGCCCGCATCGCCGCGGACCGTCCGAAGCTGCCGGGGCTGGTCCGCTACGGCCGCTCCACCGCCGGCGCCTATTTCCTGCGGCGCGCCCTCTTCCTGCCGGACGAGCTGCCCGCTCTCCTCGGACGCGATGCCGCCGAGGAGGGGCTGCGGCTCTATGATCCGATCCGCGCGGCGGCCAGCCTCCTGCGCCCTGGCGAGGATCCCTGGCTCGGCGTCCACCGGATGGAGACCGCCCTGTACATGCGCCACCAGCTGCTGCGCGACTCCGACTGGGCCTCGATGGCCTCATCCGTCGAGCTGCGCGTGCCGCTGGTCGACGCCTGGCTCTCCCGCCATCTGGCGGCGGCGGGCTTCGAGCCGGCACGCAGCCGGGGGAAGGCCGAGCTCGTCCGGCAGGCCGCGCCCGAGCTGCCCGCAGCCCTGTTCGACCGCCCAAAGACAGGCTTCTACATGCCGGTCATGGAGTGGCTCGACCCGGACTCCGCCCGGCTGCGGCCGGGCAGCCGCTCGCGGCACCTGGCGCTGCGGGTGCTCGCGGAGATGGGGATATGGTCGAGGCCGGACTGATCGCGGAGCGCCCGCGGGCGCGCCTGCGCCGCTGGGCCGGCATCCTGTCGGCCTTCTTCACCGCCCAGGGGCTGGTGCAGCTCGCCGGCATCGCCGCCGGCCTCTTCCTGGTCCGCACCCTGCCGGTGCGCGAGTTCGCGCTCTACACCCTGGCGCTCTCGGTGACCACCTTCTTCGTCTTCCTCTCCGATCTGGGGAGCACCGGCTCGCTCGTCCACTTCTTCCACCGCGCGGCGCGCGAGGGTGAGGCGTGGGCGCCCTACCTGGCCGCCGTGCTCTCGCTGCGCCGCGTGGGCTTCCTGGTCGGAGCCGCCGCCGTGGCCGTCGCGTTTCCGCGCGCCGCCGCGGCCAAAGGGTACGGCCGGGTGGAGATCGTCCTCACCCTGGCCGCCGTCCTCTTCTCGGTCTGGTTCCAGATCGGCGCCGCGGTGCGCGTCCTGGCGCTGCGCCTCACCGACCGCTACGGCGCCTCCTACCGCGCGGAGGTCACGGGCGCGGCCCTGCGGCTGCTGCTGACCGCGGCCATGGTGGTCTCCGCGCTCCTCCAGGCCTGGATCGGCGTGCTCGCCTCGGGCCTCGGCACGGCCGCCACCAGTCTTCTCTCCAGATACGGGCTCGCCGCGCGCGACGGAGCGCCGCTCCCCGACCGATCGGCGACCGACCTCCGCCCCTACCGCCGCCGCGTGCTCCGCTACCTGTTGCCCACCCTGCCGAGCGCCCTCTACTTCTCGGTCCAGGGGCCTCTCGTCGTCTGGCTGGCGGCCACCTTCGGCGAGACCCGCAACATCGCCGAGGTCGGCGCCCTCACCCGGCTCGGCCTGGTGGTGGGGATGTTCTCCACCTTGAGCAGCGTGGTCTTCCTGCCGCGCCTGGCGCGCATCACCGACGAGCGCGCCTGGCGCGCGCGCTATTTCCAGTTCGGCGGCACCCTCTGCGCGATCGCCCTGGCGCTCCTCGCCGGAGCCGCGCTCTTCCCCGGACCGCTTCTCTGGGTGCTGGGCGCGAGCTATTCCGGCCTCCACCGCGAGCTCGTGCTGGTCGTGGCCGGCGCCGGGTTGACCCTCCTCGGCGGCTATGCCGTGAGCGTCAACCTGGCCCGCGCCTGGACGCGATGGGAGACAGCGGCCGTCCTCGTGCTGGCCCTGGCGCAGGCGGTCCTGGTCGCCGTCCTTTCCCTCAGGACCACCTCCGGCGTGCTCCTGTTCAACCTCGGCACGGCGGCGGTGGGGCTCGCCCTCCAGCTCATCGTGACCTCGACCGGCTTCGTCCGGCCGCAGTGGGTGCACTGGCAATGAGCTCCGGCCGCTCCGACCTTCCCCTCCGCTTGAACCTCGGATGCGGGCTGCGCAGGAAGCCCGACTGTCTGAACGTCGACCTGCGCGGCGAGCCCGACCTCGTCCTGGATCTCGACCGCCACCCCTGGCCGCTGCCGCGCGGCCACTTCGAATACGCCTGGGCCCTCGACGTGGTGGAGCACCTGGCCGACATTCCGGCCTTCATGGAAGAGGTCCACGCGGTCCTCGCGCCGGGTGGCGTCGTGGAGATCACCACGCCCCACTTCTCCTGTCCCAACGCCTACACCGATCCGACGCATCGGCACCATCTGGGCTGGTTCTCTTTCGACTACTTCACCGACGCCTCGCAGTGGTCGTTCTACACCGGCGTCCGCTTCGAGATCGTGGAGCGCATCCTGGTCTTCCACCCGGGCCGCCTGGACGGCCTGGTGTCGCGCCTCGCCAACCGCCGGCCCGCCCTCTACGAGAAGCGCTTCGCCTGGCTGTGGCCGGCCTGGTTCCTGATCTTCAAGCTGCGCAAGGTGTGAGGCCGTGCTGGTCTGCCACGTGACCCCGACGTACTTCTCTCCCGAATCGGTCCTCGGCGGCGGCGAGCGCTTCGCCGGGGAGCTCGCGCGAGCCATGGCGGAGCGGGTCGACGTCAAGCTGGTCAGCTTCGGCCGCCGGGAGATCTGTGAACGCCCCTCTCCCCATTTCGAGCGGGTGGTGCTGCGCAGCCGCACGCGCGATCTCATGACGCCGTTCTCCTGGAAACTGTTTCGCGAGCTGCGCGAGGCCGACGTGATCCACTGCCACCAGTACTTCACGCTCCCGACGTTTTTCGCGGTTCTCGCCGGCCGCCTGCGCAGGCGGCCGGTCTTCGTCACCGACCTGGGCGGAGGTGGCTGGACCCCGGGATATCAGATCGACCAGTCGCGCTGGATCGCCGCCCACCTGCCGATCTCCGAATACGCGGCGCGGTCGCTCCCCGGCCGCCACCGCCGCCACCGGGTGATCTGGGGAGGTGTGGACCCGGCCCGGTATCCCGTGCGGGCGGAGTGGACACACGATGGGTCGGCGGTCTTCCTCGGCCGCCTCCTGCCGCACAAGGGCGTGCACTTCCTGATCGCCGGATTGCCGCCGGGAGTGCCGCTCGACGTGATCGGTCCGGAGCCGGACCCGTCCTACGCGGCGCGGCTGCGCGAGCTGGCCCGTGGAATGGACGTTCGTTTCCATGGCGCCCTTCCCGATGCGGCGGTGATCGCCCGGCTCGGCGAGGCCATGGCCCTGGTCCACCCCACGCCGGTGGACGCGGCGGGCTCGGCCGGGGTCAGCGAGCTGTTCGGCCTCGCCCTCGTCGAGGCGATGGCGCGCGGCTGCCCGGTCGTGGCCTCGGACGCCGCGTCGCTGCCCGAGATCGTGCAGACGGAGCAGAGCGGTCTCCTCGTGCCGCCCAACGACCCCGCGGCGATCCGTCAGGCCCTGGAGCGCCTGCGTGGCGACGCGGGCTTGTGGCGGCGGTTGTCGGCCGGAGCACGGCAGCGGGTCGAAGAGCGCTTCACCTGGGAACATGTGGTCGACCGCTGCCTGGCGGCGTATCGGGAGCACGGCGCGTGCGGCTGATCCAGATCGTCCCTCGCCTGCCCCGGCCGGCCGACGGCGTGGGGAGCCATGCCGAGGTCCTGGCCGGCGCCCTGAGCGCACGCTACGGAATCGAGACCCGGTTCGTGACGGGGGCCGACTTCGAAGCGGAGGAGAATGGGCCGGTGCTGCTCCACTACGTCAACTATGGCTACCATCGCCGCGGCTGCCCCACCGGTCTCGTCGCGGGGCTCGCCCGGTGGCGGCAGAGCGGCGGCGGCCGGCTGATCACCCTGTTCCACGAGGTCTGGGCCACCGGGCCGCCGTGGCGGAGCTCCTTCTGGCTGGCGCCGCTCCAGCAGCGCCTCGCCGCTGCGCTGGTCCGGCTCAGCACAGCAATGGTCACGAGCCTCGATCTCTACGGCCGGATGGTGCACCGGTGGGCAGGGGGCCGGCCGGTCCGGGTGATGCCGGTGTTCTCCACGGTCGGCGAGCCCGCGGCGGTTCCTCCCTTCGGCAAGCGGGCCCGGCGCATGGTGGTGTTCGGCGGTGCCGGCGTCCGCTCCCGGACCTGGCAGGAGGAGGGGAGCGCTCTCGCCGCGGCCTGCCGGGAGCTGGAGATCGAGGAGATCCTGGACGTCGGCCCTCCGGCCGGCGCACCGGAGAGGATCGGCGGCCTCCCGGTCCGTGCTCTGGGCGTCCTGCCGGCGGCGGAAGTGGGGAGCCTCCTGCTCGGCTCCCGCGCCGGCTTCCTCTCCTATCCGCCGCCGTTCCTTCCCAAGTCGACGATCTTCGCCGCCTACTGCGCTCACGGCGTCGCACCCGTCTGCTCGTGGCGCCGGCGGGCGCAGCCGGCCGGGCCGGTCCCGCCGCTCTGGCGGACGGGGACAGATCCTGCGCAGATCGCGGAACAGGCGCGGTCCTGGTACGCGGAGCACACGCTGGCCCGGCAGGCCGAGGTCTACCGGGAGATGATCACCGGTCCCTGCGAGGAACGATCGGCGTGAAGATCCTCCACTACTCGCCAGCCTTCCTGCCACAGATCGGGGGGCTGGAGCTCAACGTGGCCAACATCGCCGGCCAGATCCAGCACGCCGGGCACGAGCTGACGCTGTTGACCCGCACGCCGGGCGAGGGGCCGGACGATTTCCCCTTCCGGGTCGTCCGCTGCCCGTCGCCTGTGGAATTCCTCCGCTGGACCCTGTGGTGCGACGTCTTCTTCCAGGCCAACGTCAGCCTGCGGGGCCTCTGGCCGCTGCTGCTGGTGCGCCGCCCCTGGGTGGTGTCGCACCACAGCTGGTACTGCCGCACCGACGGCCGGATCGCCTGGCAGGACCACCTCAAGCGGCGGCTCCTGCGCTTCGCCGCGGCCTCGATCGCGGTGAGCCGGGCGGTGGCCGACGACCTGGAAACCCCGGAGGTCCATTCGATCGTCATCCCCAACCCCTACCGCGACGAGCTTTTCCGGCTCCTCCCCGACATCGAGCGCACCGAGGAGCTCCTCTTCGTGGGCCGCCTCGTCTCGGACAAGGGGGTGGACGTCCTCCTGGACGCCCTGGGCCTCCTGGCGGCGGAGGGGCTCGCGCCCCGGCTGAGCGTGGCCGGCGAAGGTCCGGAGCTCCCCTTGCTCCAGGCGCAAGCCCGCCGCCTGGAGATCGCGGACCGCGTCGACTTCCTGGGCACCTGCACGGGCGAGGAGCTGGTGCGGATCTTCAACCGGCACCGCATCCTGGTCGTCCCCTCGCGCTACAACGAGCCGTTCGGCATCGTCGCCCTGGAGGGGATCGCCTGCGGCTGTCCGGTCGTGGGCTCGGCCGGGGGCGGTCTCCAGGAGGCGATCGGGCCGTGCGGCGTGACCTTCCGCAACGGCGACGCCGCGGACCTGGCACGGGTCCTCGCCCCCCTGCTGCGCGATCCCGCGGCCGGGCGCGAGCTGCTGGCCCGCGCCCCCGAGCACCTGGCCGCCCACACCAGCGAGCGGATCGGCCGCGAGTACGTACGGGTCCTCGAGGAGGCGGCCGCGTGATCCGGTTCCTCGTCATGATGGCCGGCGTCATCGCGCTCGTCTGGTCGGCGCGCCGGTGGAAGGCGGCCGTCGAGGTGGCCCTGGTGCTGGTCATCTTCGAGGGGGCCATCCGCAAGTGGTTCGTGCCCGGCGCCCAGGACCTGTTCTATTTCGCCAAGGACGTCTTCCTGCTCGGCGCCTACGTCGGCTTCCTCCAGAGCCCCGAGCGGCGGCGCTACCGGCCGCCGGCCGCCCCGGTCTTCTACGGCCTGCTGGTGGCCGGCATGTTCCTCGGGCTGCTGCAGATCTTCAATCCGAACCTGCCGAACCTGCTCGTCGGCGTGCTCGGGTTCAAGGCCTATTTCTTCTACGTCCCGCTGATCTTCGTCATGCCGGCCATGTTCCGCAGCGACCGGGAGCTGGCGGTGATACTGCGCCGCTACCTGCTGCTGGCGATCCCGGTCGGGGCGCTCGCCGTGGCTCAGTTCTTCAGCCCGCCAGGCAGTGCACTCAATACCTACGCGCGGGCGCCCGACAACGCGGCCACCATCGCGACGTTCGGCAGCTCGACCTACGTGCGGGTGACGGCCACGTTCTCGTTCATCACGGGCTACACCTCGTACCTGCTGGCCACGGTCATCTTCCTGCTGGTCTGGATGGCGAACATGCGCTGGCGGATCCGGGGCAATTTCCTGATGTATGGAGCCCTGGGGATCACGATGCTCGGCATGCTGATGACCGGCTCGCGCGGCCCGGTGCTGCTCCTCGCGGCCCTCTTCCCGTTCTACTGGTGGCTCGGGGTGTTGCGCGAGCAGGGGGGCGGCAGCACGTTCGGCCGCCTCCTCCTGGGCGTCTCCCTGCTGGCGGCCGTTCTGGCCTGGGTGGGCGAGGACGCCATCGGGGCCTTCTACGGCCGCGCCCTGGGGGTGGAGGACGTGCCGTCGCGCATGCTCTATCCGTTCCAGGCGCCCTTCAACGTCATCGGCGATGCGGGCCCGTTCGGTTTCGGCATCGGAGCCACCCACCAGACCGCCGCCGCGGTGACGCCCGGAATCCCCCCGTACATCTGGCTGCGCGGGCTGCTGATCGAGGTGGAGAGCGGCCGGGTCATGCTCGAGCTCGGAGCCATCGGTTTCACCATCATCTACCTGATCCGCATCTACCTGGCCCTGTTCGCCCTCGGCCAGGTGTTCAAGCTGCGCACCCGGTTCCACCGCTCGCTGGCGGTGGGAGCCTTCCTGTTCACGATGGGATCGCTCCCCAGCGGCATCGTGTTCGACATGACCTCCGGGGTCTATTACTGGACGTTCGCGGGCCTGCTGTTCCTGGCCATGCGGCTCGACCAGGATGCGGTGCGCGCGGCGGTGGCGGCGCGGGCGGCTGCAGCGGCGCGAGCGCCGGCGGCACAGCTCACGCCTGTCCCGCGCGAAAGGATGGAGTGAGGGGTGCCGCGCATCCTGGTGACGCACCCCGGGCGGCAGCACTCGCACCAGGCCGCCCTCGCCCTCCAGAAGGCCGGCCTCCTCGCCGGCTACTGGGCGGGCGTCCCCAGCCTCGCCGAGCACGGCCGCTGGCTGCCCCGGCCGCTCTGGCGGCGGCTGGTCCACTACGCGCCGGTCCCCCTCGATCCGGCTCGCGTCCGCTGGGCGCCCTGGGTGCCGGGCCTGCGCCGGCTCGGCGACCGGCTCCCCGGCAGAGCCGCCCGCGAGGCCGACTTCGCGGTCTGCCGCCTGTTCGACCGCTGGGTCGCCCGCCGGCTGCTACAGGCCGGGGCGTCCGGGGTCATCGCCTGCGAGATCTCGGCGCTCGCCACCTTCCGCGCGGCGCGAGCCCTCGGGATGACCACCCTGCTCGACGCGCCGTCGATCCACTGGGCGGCCCAGGACCGCCTGCACGGCACGCTGGACCCGCCGGGGCTGCACCGCCGGATCGTCCGCGTCAAGGAGGAGGAGATCGCTCTCGCCGACCACGTCCTGACGGTCTCCGCGCTCGCCCGGGAGACCTATCTGGAAGCCGGCGTCGCCGCGGAGAAGGTCCACGCCGTCCCCCTCGGGGCGGACCTCTCCCTCTTCCGGCCGGACGGCACCGGGGAGGCTCCGCGGGAAGGGCTCACCTTCCTCTTCGCCGGCGCGACGATCCACCGCAAGGGGTTCGACCTGCTGCTCCAGGCGTTCGCACGGGTGGCCGCCGCAGTGCCGGACGCGCGCCTCCGCGTGGTCGGCCCCCGGGGCGATTCCGCCCATCTGCTCGATCGCTCCGCAGGGCTCCCGATCGAGGTGGCGGGACCGACGGACCAGCGCGGGCTCGCTGCGGAATTCCGCCGCGCCGACTGCCTCGTCCTCCCCTCGCGCAACGACTCCTATGCCATGGTGGTCACCGAGGCGCTGGCCGCGGGGCTGCCGGTGATCGTCTCGGAGATGGTGGGGGCCAAGGACCTGGTCCGGGAAGGGAGGAACGGCTGGATCGTGCCGGCCGGCGACGCCGCGTCGCTCGCGGAGCGCATGCTCGCCTGCGCCCGGGACCGGGACGGCCTCCGCGCGATGCGCGAGGAGTGCCGGCGCTCGGCCGAGGCCGCGACCTGGGAGGCCTACCACGAGCGGCTCGCGGCTCTCGTGCAGAGGATCGCTCCATGAAGATCCTCCACGTCGTCCCGACCTACGTGCCCGCCTGGAAGCACGGCGGGCCGATCCGCTCGGTCCACGGGCTGTGCAAGGCCCTGGCGGCCCGCGGGCACCAGGTGACCGTGTTCACGACCGACGTGGATACGGGCGGCGCCGTGCCGGTCGGGCAGGCGGTGGCGCTCGACGGGGTGGAGGTCTGGTATTTCCCGGTGACGGCGCCGCGGCGATCCTACCGGTCGCCGCAGATGGATGCAGCCCTGCGACAGCGGATCGCGGAGCTCGACGTGGTCCATCTCCATTCGGTCTTCCTATGGCCCACGTCGACGGCGGCGCGCCGGGCCGAATCCGCCCGCGTGCCCTATCTGGTCGCCCCGCGCGGCATGCTGGTCGGCGACCTCCTGCGGCGGCGCGGACGTTGGCGCAAGGCGCTCTGGCTCCGCTTCGTCGAGCGGCGGACCCTCGCCCGCGCCGCCGGGCTCCATGTGACGTCCGATCTGGAAGCCGAGGAGGCGAGGAAGCTGGGCCTCCCCCTGCCGCGGATCTTCATCGTCCCCAACGGGGTCGATCCCGAGCCGCCGCCGGCCGACGGAGCGCTCTCGACGCCGGTGCGCGACATCCTCGCCAACGGCCCATTCCTTCTTTATCTCGGACGGCTGAGCTGGAAGAAGGGGCTCGACCGTCTGATCCCGGCCCTGGCCCGCGTGCCCGGAGTCGTCCTGGTGGTGGCCGGCAACGACGAAGAAGGCATCCGTCCGAAGCTGGAGGCCCTGGCCCGCGAGGCCGGAGTCGCCGGCCGGGTCGTCTTCCTCGGTCCGGTGGACGGCGTCGACAAGGCCACCCTCCTCCAGCGCTGCACCGCCCTGGTCCTTCCCTCGTACTCGGAGAACTTCGGCAACTCGGTCCTCGAAGCCATGGCCGCCGGCCGGCCGGTGGCCGTCACCCCCGAGGTCGGGCTGGCCGGCGTGGTCCGCGAGGAGCGGGCCGGGATCGTCGCGGATGGCGACCCGGCGGCCCTGGGGGATGCCCTGCGCGCCCTGCTGACCGACCCGGACCGCGAAGCAATGGGCCGGCGCGGCGCCGCAGCCGCCCGGCGCCTCTTCGGATGGGACTCGGTGGCGGAACAGATGGAGGGGGTGTATCGAGAGGTCGCCCGGCCATGAATCTCGCCTTCGTCGTCGAGCGCCCGACCCAGTTCGAGGTCCCGTTCTACCGCCACGCCGCCGCGGACCCGCTCAACCGGCTCCACGTCCTCTACACCGATCCCCACGGCGCCGAGCCGGTGTTCGACCCCGAGCTCGGACGGACAGTCTCCTGGGGCATCGACCTCTCGGGCGGTTATCAGCACGCCTCCTGCCCCGATCTCGCGAGCCTGAAGCGGGAGCTGCGGCGGACGCGGTTCGATCTGGTCCTCGTCAACGGCTACACCCAACGGCTGTACGTGCTCGCGGCGGCCGTCGCCCGCGGCGCCGGGATGCCGGTGGCGCTCCGCCTCGACTCCGCCCTGTTCGAGGCGCCGCCTCCCCGGGCCGCGGCCAAACGGCTGCTCTTCGCCCTCTATCTGAAGAGGATGTACCGCCTGTTCTTCGGCACCGGCAGCCTCACCCTGGACTACCTGCGCTTCTTCGGCGTGCCGGAGGAGCGGATGGCCCTCTTCCCCTACGCGGTGGACGTGGAGGCCTTCCGGAACGGCTCGGACCTCTCTCCCGCCGGGCGCGCCGCGGCGCGGAGCCGGCTCCGCATCCCCGCGGACGCCCGCGTCCTCCTCTCCGTGGCCAAGCTCAACCCGCGCGAGGCTCCCTGGGACCTCCTGCGCGCCTGTGCGCACCAAGGCGGCGGCGGCCGCTGGCTCCTCGTCGCGGGCGACGGCCAAGAGCGCGCCGCGCTGGAGGCCTTCGCCCGCGAGCGCGGTTTGGAGAGGGTCCGCTTCCTCGGCTACGTCCCCTACCCCGAGCTACCGGCGCTCTACGCGGTCTCCGATCTCTTCGTCCACCCGGCCCGCGAGGAGCGCTGGGGCGTCTCCGTCCAGGAGGCCCTGGCCTGCGGCCTGCCGGTCATTACCTCGTCGCGGGTGGGCGCCGCGCGCGACCTGATCGCTCCGGGAAGGAACGGCGCCACCTACACGGCAGGCGACGCGGCCGAGCTGGCGCGGCGGATCGACGAGGTCCTGGGCCTCGATCCGGCCGCCGTCCGGGAGGAGAACCGCCGGATCCTGGCGGACTGGGACTACACGGCCATCTGGCACGATATCCTTCGCGCCGCATCCCGCGTGACCGGAGAGAGACCTTGAGCCCGCGCATCCCCCTGACCGTGCTCTTCACCACCCGCAACGAGGAGGTGAACATCGAGCGCTCCCTGCGGAGCGTCCACGGCTTCGCCGACCAGATCCTGGTGATCGACTCGGAGAGCACGGACCGCACGCAGGAGATCGCCCGCCAGTGGGCCGACGAGGTCCACGATCTCCCCTACGAGCACGGCCGGATCATCCCCTGGATCTTCCAGTGGGGGCTCGAGCACCTGCCGATCCGCAACGAGTGGATCCTCATCCTGGAGGCCGACCAGGCCCTGACCCCGGAGCTCAGGCAGGAGATCGCCGCGCTTCTGGCGCGTCCCGAGATCCGCGAGAACGGCTTCTACGTCAGGCGCCGCCAGATCTTCCGCGGCAAGCCGCTGCGCTTCGGCGGCTACGGCAGCAAGGTGCTCCTGAAGCTCTTCCGCCGCGGCCACGGCGCGCTCGATCCGGTCGAGCAGGACACCCGCGTCTACGTCGACGGCCCGGTCGGCCGCCTGCGCGCGCCGCTCGAAGAATGGAACCGCAAGGAGGACTCGATTCTCTTCTACCTGGAGAAGCACCTGCGCTACGCCGACGCCTTCGCCCGCGAGGAGGTGGAGCGCCGCCGCGGCCTTCCCTGGCGAGTGGCACCGCGCCTCTTCGGCACCCCCGACGAGCGGGTTCTGTGGCTGAAGACCCGGTGGTACCGTCTGCCCCTCTATGTACGACCGTTCCTCTACTTCGTTTACCGGTACTTCGTTCTGCTGGGAATCCTGGACGGCAAGAATGGCCTCGTCTTCCATTTCCTGCAAGCCTTCTGGTTCCGCTTCGTCGTGGACGTGCGGCTGGAGGAGCTCGCCGCAGCCGGCCGGGACAAAACGGGGCGGTGACGACATGCGCTACTCCCTGCCCGATGGTCTCCGGAAGCTGGTCCCGCAGCGCATCGCCGAGGGATTGCGGCGGTTCCTCTGGAGCCTCCCCAATCTGCGCCGCGAGCTGCGGTCCGGGCTCGTAGTGACCGTCGCCAGCCCGTCGGACTGGGTGCTCTACAACGATATCTTCGTAGAACAGGAGTACGATGCCGCGATCGATCTCGCGCTGGAGCGCGCGAGAGCCGGCGCGGACCGCCCGCTCACGGTCGTCGACCTGGGCGCCAACGTCGGCTACTTCACCTTGCGGGCGGCAGACCGCGCCGCCACCGAGGCGCCCGCCGCTCCGATCCAGTTCGTCCTCGTCGAGCCGAGCCCTTTCCTGGCCGGGGAGCTGAAGCGGCGCGTGCTGAGCCAGCCCCGGCTGAAGGGCTCCATCCTGCTGCTCCAGGGGCTGGTCGGCCGCCGCGACGGCACAGGCGTCCTGTTCGAGTCCCCCCTCCATTTCGAGAACTCCCTGACCGCACGCAGCGGGCTGCGGCGGCGCGAGGTTCCCTACCTGGACCTCGACGCCGCTCTCGGTTCCGGAAGGCAGGTGGATCTCCTCAAGTGTGACATCGAAGGAGCGGAGCTGGAGTTTCTCTCCGCCTATCCGGATCTGCTGCGGCGGACCGCGGTGTGCGTCATCGAGCTCCACCCCGGAAAATGTGACACCGCGGCCTGTCTCCACCTTCTCGAGGAAGCTGGCTTCGACGAGCGGCGGATCCTGCGCGCCGGGGACGCCTGGCAGGTGGCCCTGCTGTGGAAATCGGACCGGAGCGCCGGCCGATGACCAAGATCCTAGGCGTCAGCGCCTTCCACGCCGACGCCTCTGCCGCGGCCCTGGCCGACGGCCGGTTCGTGGCCGGGGTCGAGGAGGAGCGCTTCCGCCGGATCAAGCACTGGGCCGGCTTCCCGGAGCAGGCGCTGCGTTTCTGCCTCGCCGAAACCGGTGGCGACATCCGCGAGATCGATGCCCTGGCCGTGTCGCGGCAGCCGCGCGCCTATTTTCTGCGCAAGGCCCTCCTCGCCCTCTCGAATCCACGGAGCCTGCGCCGCGCCGCCGGCCGCGTGCGCAACCTGGCGCAAATCCAGTCGCTGGAGAAGCGCATCGCCGCCGCCTTCGGCCGCTCGCCGCGGCTCCATCCGGTGGAGCACCACCTGGCGCACGTGGCGTCCGCCTTCTTCTGCTCGCCGTTCGAGGACGCCATGTGTCTGACGGTCGACGGCTTCGGCGACTTTGTCTCGACCATGCTGGCGGTGGGACGCGGCAATTCCGTCGAGGTCCTCGAGCGGGTTCATTTTCCTCATTCGTTGGGGCTCTTCTATACGGCGATGACCCAGCTTCTGGGCTTCCTCGGCTTCGGCGACGAGTACAAGGTCATGGGCCTGGCCGCCTACGGCGAGCCCTCGTTCGCGGACAAGCTCCGCCTGGTGGTCCCGGCGCGGCCGGATGGCACGTTCGTCCTCGACCTCCGGTACTTCCGCCACCTTTCCGAAGGGGTGGACATGACCTGGGAGGACGGCTCTCCCGAGCTCGGCCGGATCTACACCCCGGCCCTGGAGCAGCTCCTGGGGCCGGCGCGCTCACCCGAAGAGGAGCTGGCGCAGCGCCACAAGGATCTGGCCGCCTCCCTCCAGGCGGTCTACGAGGAGCGCTTCTTCGCCCTGGTGCGCGCCCTCCAGCGCCGCACCCGGATTCCCCGCCTCGCCCTGGCCGGCGGCTGCGCCATGAACTCGCTCGCCAACGGCAGGCTGTTCGAGCGAACCGATGTGAAGGACGTCTACATCCAGGCTGCGGCCGGCGACGCCGGCACCTCCTTGGGGGCTGCCCTCTGGGTGCAGCACGCCGAGCTGGGAGCGCCGCGCGGCTTCGTCATGGAGCATTGCTCCTGGGGTCCCCGCTACGGCGAGGCGGAGATCCGGGCGGCGATCGCCGAGCGCATCCCGGAGTCCGGCGGCAGGGACGGCCTCCACGGAGAGATCCGCGTCGCCGCCGCGCCCGGCGAGGAGCTTCTTTGCGCCGGGACCGCCGCGGCGATCGCCCAGGGCGAGGTCGTGGGCTGGTACCAGGGGCGCTCCGAATGGGGGCCGCGCGCCTTGGGCAACCGCTCGATCCTCGCCGATCCGCGGCGCGCCGACATGAAGGACGTCCTCAACCTGAAGATCAAGCGCCGGGAGTCGTTCCGCCCCTTCGCCCCCTCGGTCCTGGAAGAGCGGACGGGCGAGTGGTTCACTCTCGACTATCCGGATCCGTTCATGATCAAGGTCTATCCCATCCGGCCGGAGAAGCGCCCCTTTGTGCCGGCCGTCACCCACGTCGACGGCACCGGCCGGCTGCAGACCGTGTCGCCGCGGGCCAACCTCCGCTACTGGAAGCTGATCCGCGCCTTCGAGGAGGCGACCGGCGTGCCCATGGTCCTCAACACCTCGTTCAACGAGAACGAGCCGATCGTGAACACCCCGGGCGAGGCGCTGGACTGCTTCCTGCGCACGCGGATGGACCGGCTGGTGCTGGAGGACGTGGTGGTGTCGCGGACATGAGCAGAGGACCGAACCCTGCGGTGGTGACGCGCGGATGAGGATCCTGCTGGTGAGCCACCCGTCCCTCACCGCGGAGCTGGGTGCGGCGCAGATCGCCCTCCGACTCGCCGAGGGGTTGCGCTCCCTGGGGCACGACGCGGTCGCCTGGTCGCCCGAGCCCCTGCCCTCTAGCACGTGCTGGTGGAACCTGTGGGTGCAGCAGCGCCGGGCCATCGAGCGGCACGCGCGGGAGCGGGGTCCGTTCGATCTGATCGATACTCCTGCCATCTCGGCGAGCCCGGCCCTCGCCCGCGAGGCGCCGCTCCTGGTGCGAAGCCTCCAACCGGAGATCCACTACGTGGCATGGGCTGTCCTGGGGGATTTGCGGCACCGCTTCCCGCCCTCTCCGCGCGCTCTGGCGCATGCTCTGCTCTCCGTGCCTCGGGTCGGAGCCATCGTCGCCGGCTGGCGCCGCGCCCGCGCCATCCTCTGCCTGGGCAGCCGCGAGCTGGCATGGATGCGCCGGCGCTTCCCCAGGTGGTCCAGCAAGCTGGGCCTGTATGTCTGCGCGCCGTCCGACGCGGAACGCATCACCCTGAGCGAGGTGCGGCGGAACCGTTCCGCCCCGCCGTCCGGCGCCGGGGTGCGCTTCCTGTGGATCGGCCGCTGGGCCGAGCACAAGGGGACGCGGCGCCTGCTCCGCTTCCTCACCGGCCGCATGGCCGCCGCGCCCGCCGACCTCTTCACGATCGCCGGATGCGGCCCCGCGGCCGAGCGCGAGATCCCGGCGGATTGGCTGCGCACCGGCCGCGTCCGTGTCGTCCCCGCCTTTTCGCGCAGCGAGCTGCCCGCCCTGCTGGCCTCTCACGACGCCGGGCTGTTCACCAGCCAGGTCGAGGGATGGGGGCTCAGCCTGAACGAGATGCTCGAATCGGGGCTGCCGGTCTACGCCACGGCGGCCGGTGCCGTGGACGACCTGCGGCCGTTTTTCCCTTCTTCGCTCCGGCCCTTCCCGCCCCCTGGCCGCGTCGAGCCGGGCGAGTTGGAAGATCTGGAAGCCAACGGCTATCACGAGCGCTTCTCCTGGGCCCGGATCACCCGCGACTACGAGCTGCAAGCGCTTCGGACAATCAGTCACAATGCCTGACCCGCGCAGCATCTTGCGGGGTCTGCGTGGGCTGCGCACCCTCCCCGGCCGGGCCGGCGCAGCGGTCCTCGAAGGGGTAGTCCGCCGCGCCGCAACCCGCTCACCCTCTCTGCCGGAGCCTCCGGCCGATCCCCGCTCGATCTTCGTGCTGCGCAACAACGACGTAGGGGACGTCCTGGTGGTGACCCCGCTGTTCGAGGCCCTGGCGCGGCGGTTCCCCGAGGCGCGGATCGCCGCCGGCGTGGGCGACTGGAGCCGCGACGTCCTGCGCCACAACCCGTGGATCTCCAAGGTCTTGCCGGTGAACGCCCCCTGGTTCAACAAGTACGCCGCGGGCGCCGGTCCGCTCGGCCGCTGGCGCTACCTCCGCAGCTCGCCTGAGGTCGGAGAGATCGCGCGCCGCCGCTTCGCGATCGGGATCGACGTGCTGGGCAGCGCCTGGGGATCGCTCCTCCTGCTGCGCGCCGGCATCCCATGGCGGATGGGGGTCCACGGCTATGCCGGCGGCGACTCCGGCGTCCAGACGGCCTTGGGCTTCGACCCCTCTCTGCACGTCGGCCGCGCGTCCCTGCGTTGCGCCGAGCTCCTTGGCGCCACGGATCTCCCACCGGCGCGCCCGCAGATCTTCCTGACCGCCGATGAATCGGACTCCGCCGAGCGCTGGTGGACCGCCAGCGAAGCGGGCCGCCGGCGCCAGCGCTTGGTGATCGCCCCTGGTGGCGGGCTCGCCTCCCGCTGCTGGCCGGCCGAGCGCTGGATCGAGCTGGCGCGCGGGCTCGGCCCGGCGAGGGATCTCTCCATCCTCGTCCTCACCGGCCCTCGCGAGCGCGAGATCGCCGCGGCCGTGACCGCCGCGTGCCCAGGAGCGCGCAGCCACGCCGAGCCACCGGACCTCCGCCAGGTCTTCGCCCTCCTCGCCGCGAGCGATCTCGTGCTCTGCAACTCCAGCATGCCGCTCCATGCCGCCGCCGCTTTCTCCCGGCGCATCCTCGTCCTGCTCGGACCAGCGTTCCCTTCGGCGCGCGCGCACCAGGCGCAATGGGGCTATCCCAGCCTCTCGCTAAGCCTCGGCCGAGAGCCGGGAGAGCGGGAGGACCTCTACTCTCCCGGCGAGGCTCTGGAGATCGTCCGCACCGAGCTTGCGATATAGTTGTAGCTCCGGCCTGTCAAAGCCATCAGCCATGCTTACGGAAACACCATCCGCCTCGCCGCGTGAACGCGTCCTTCCCTGGCTGGTCCTCCTAGCGCTCGTGACTGCCGCCTTCCTCGCCGGCTTCCAGGTGCCGTATCTGGTGGACAGCGACATCGCGTTCCAGCTCAAGTCGCTGGAGCAGTGGCTGCGCGGTGACTCGCCGACGCCGGCGACGCTGTCCATTCCCGATCCGCAGGACCTGAGCCGGAGCTCGCGGGTGTGGAGCCGCTGGTGGCTCCCCGGATTCCCCTACATCTATGCCCCTCTGGCGGCCACCGGCCTCCCCCTGGCCGCGGCGCTGCGGCTCACCAGTCTGCTCCTCTTCCTCGCTGGCTGCGCGGGCTTCCTCCGCCTCGCCGGCCGCGCCGGGCTGCCTCTGTGGGCGCGGGTGCTGTACGCCGTGTCTCTGGCGGCCTATGGCCTGACCCTCGGCGGCGCGACCTCCCTGCGGACGGTGGAGGTCCTCGCCTTCGCGGCCGGTCCCTGGATCGCCCTCCTGGCCTTCGACCAGAGCGATGGCGAGCCCCGGCCCGGCCGGCTCGTCCTCGCCGGGCTCGCTCTGGGCGCGACCTATTGGATCCGCTACTCCCTCTTCCTGACCGCCCTCCCGCTCCTCGCCTGGATGGTCGTCCGCCTCGTGCGGAGAGACCCCGGTCCCCAGGGCCGCCGCGCCTCTCCCGGGAGCCTCGCGGCGCTGGCGTTCGGGTTCGTCCTCCCGATCGCCGTGCTGCTCACGCTCGACCTGCGGGCGGACGAGGTGCCGGCGAGCGTCCACGGGCCGGCGGCGCCCTCGTCGCACCTGCCCTTCCTCGCGCTCTCGATGGCCGGCGGGCCGGGCTTGAGCCTGTTCCAGAACGATCATTGGCTCACCCATCTGGTGTACTTCAGCGATTCCTGGCTCCCCGTCTTCCGCGGGCTCGACGACACCCGGCGGCTGGCGACCAAGGTCGTCCTGGGAATCCCCGCGGCCCTGGCGCTCGCCTGGGCGCTGGTCCGGGCGCGCCGCCGGTCGAGCCCGCTGGCCGGCTTCGCGACCTTCGTCACCGTGGCCTTCTTCCTGGAGCTGGCGGCGCTCTCGCTCTACTTCGGCTACAACTATCTGGCCTACGAGCCGCAGCGGGCCGCGGGCTTCCTGCCGCTGGTCCAGGCCCTCGTCCTCGGCGAGTGGCTCGCCGGCTGGCGCGGCTCCTCGTGGCTGCGCGACCGCGCGGTCCCCGCTCTCGGCCTCACGCTCTTCTTCGCCATCCCGCTCGCCTTCACCGGCGCCAACTTCGTCCGCAACGAGATCGGCGACCGCCTGGCCCTGGGCTACACCCCGTCGGCCGACGGCCTGTGGATGCCGGAGCTCTCGCGGCAGAACGTCCCGGAGGTGCAGGCGGCCGTCAAGTCGGCTCTGCGCTCGCCCGGCGACGCCGTGGTCCTGGCGGGAGCGGAGAGCTGGCGGGGCTATTCCGCGTTCGTCCCCTGGCTGGAGTTCCCGCAAAGGGTGTTCCCGGTGGCGCCGTACTCCGCTCCCCTGGGGACCCGCTACCGCGCCGCCGCGGACCTCGCGAGCCCCTCTTCCTTTCACACCGGCCGCTCCCTCCGGCTGGTGCTCGTGGCCGCCCGCAGCCTGGTGGACGACGGCACCCTGCCGCGCCTCCAGGCCCGTTTCCCCCAGGCCCATGGCTGGGCGGCGGTCCCGGTGCCGTCCCATTCCGAGGTGGCCGTCTACTGGAGCGATCTCGAAGCCCGATGAGCAAGGTGCTGCGTCTCGCCGTGATCGGCGCGGGCCACTGGGGCCCGAACCTGATCCGCAACTTCCACACCCACCAGACCAGCGAGGTCACCTGGGTGGTCGACCGCGATCCCCAGCGGCTGGAGCTGACCCGCGCCCGCTACCCCGAGATGTGCGTCTCCACCAACCCGGCCGAGGCGTTCGCGGACCCCGCGGTCGACGCCGCGGTGATCCCACGCCGACCGTGACCCACTACCCGCTCGCCGCGGCGGCCCTCTCGGCCGGCAAGCACGTCCTGGTCGAGAAGCCCATCGCCACCCGCGTCGAGGAGGCCGAAGAGCTCTGCGCCCTGGCCGACCGCCTGGAGCGCGTCCTCATGGTGGGCCACGTCTTCCTGTTCAACAGCGCCGTGCGACGGATCAAGGAGTACCTCGACGCGGCGCGGCTGGGGACGATCTATTACCTGACCATGGTCCGCACCAACCTCGGCCCGATCAGGAGCGACGTCAACGCCGCCTGGGACCTGGCGGCTCACGACGTGGCCATCGCCAACTACTGGCTGGAGGCGCCGCCGCTCGCCGCCGCGGCGCAAGGGGGCTCCTGGATCAACCCCGGGATCGAGGACGCGGTCTTCGCGACGCTCTGGTATCACGCGAGGTCGTGACCCATCTCCAGGTCTCCTGGCTCAGCCCGCGCAAGGTGCGCGACATCACTCTCGTCGGAGAAAAAGGCATGCTCACCTTCGATGACATGAATCTCTCCGAGCCCGTCCGCCTCTACGACAAGGTGGTGACCGGAGAGCGCTCGCCGGGCTTCGTCGACACCTTCGCCTCGTTCCGCACCAGCATCCGCGAGGGGGACGTGCTGATCCCCCGGGTTACCACGGGCGAGCCGCTGCGCACCGAGTGCGACCACTTCCTCCACTGCATCGCCAGGGGAGCCCGTCCCCTCGCCGACGGCTGGAGCGGCGCCGCCGCCGTGCGCGTCCTCGCCGCCCTCGACCGCTCCATGCGCGACGGGGGCCGGAGGGTCGACGTATGAGCGCCGTCGCGACCCAGATCCCCCTGGTGGACCTGAAGGCCCAGCACGCCGAGATCGCCGGCGAGGTCACCCGCGGTATGGCCCGGGTGATGGAGGAGACCGCGTTCATCCTCGGACCCGCCGTCGCGGAGTTCGAGCAGGCCTTCGCCCGGTTCTGCGACGTCCCCCACTGCATCGGCGTGGGCAACGGCACGGACGCGATCGAGCTCATCGTGCGGGCGCTCGGCCTGGGTCCCGGGGACGAGGTGCTGGTGCCCGCCAACACCTTCATCGCCACGGCCCTGGGCGTCCTGCGCGCCGGTCCGTCGCCGGTCCTGGTGGATTGCGACGAGCACCACCTGATGGACCCGCAGCGGATCGAGGAGAAGATCACCCCGCGCACGCGGGCAATCCTCCCCGTCCACCTCTTCGGCCAGATCGCGAACATGGAAGCGATCGGGAGGATCGCCGCCGCACACGGCTTCCTCCTGCTGGAAGATGCCGCCCAGTGCCAGGGAGCCCGCCGCCACGGCCGCTCCGCCGGCACCTTCGGAGCCGCGGCGGCGGTCAGCTTCTATCCGGGCAAGAACCTCGGAGCCTACGGCGACGCCGGCGCGGTGCTCACGCAGTCGGCCGAGATCGCCGCCCACGTGCGCCACCTGCGCAACTGGGGGAGCGAGCGCAAGTACCATCACCCCGAGATCGGCTTCAACTCGCGCCTCGATACGATCCAGGCGGTGGTCCTCTCCGCCAAGCTGGCCCGCCTCGCCGCCTGGAACGAGGCCCGCCGCCAAGCCGCCGCGCGCTACGACCGGTTGCTGGCGGACGTCCCGGGAGTCGAGACGCCGCGCACCTTGGAAGGCAACGAGCACGTCTGGCACCTCTATGTGGTACGGGTCCCCCGGCGGGATCAGGTCCTGGAGCGCCTCCAGGCCGAGGGGATCGGAGCCGGCATCCACTATCCGGTGCCGCTCCACCTGCACGGAGCCCTGAGCCACCTCGGCTACCAGCAAGGAGACTTCCCCATGGCCGAGAAAGCCGCCGAGGAGATCCTGTCGCTGCCCCTCTACCCGCACATCACCGAAGAGCAGCAGGGCCGGGTGGCGGAGGCGCTGCGGCGGGCGGTGTGAGAAGGGATGGGGCTTTCTCGTCCTTTGAGTCCTTCAGGTCCTTGCTGTCCTTGGCCTGTCGCACATATACTTGCACATATACGAGGAGCCATCGCATGAGCCAAGTCACTCTCTACCTGGATACCGAGACCGAGGAGAAGATGAAGACCGCAGCCAAAGCGGCCGGAGTCTCCCAGAGCCGCTGGGTTGCGGACCTGATCCGAGAGAAGACCGCCGCCCGATGGCCTGATTCGATCGCGCGGCTGGCGGGAGCCTGGGCCGACTTCCCGACCGCGGAAGAGCTCCGGGCCGGACTGGGCGAGGACGTGCCGCGCGAGCCTCTCTGATGTACGCTCTCGACACCAACACAGTGAGCTACTTCTTCAAGGGCTTCGGCCGCGTGGCGGAGCGTCTCCTCGCAATGCCACCTGCCGAGATCGCCATCCCTTCGGTCGCCCTTTTCGAGCTGGAATTCGGTCTGGCAAGGTCTGGCTCCAAGCACCGCCGGAGACAGCTTCAAGAATTTGTCTCGCTTGCGGTCATCCTCCCATTCGGCCCGGCAGAGGCCAAGGTCTCGGGTCAGATCCGGAGTGAGCTGGAGCGAGCCGGAACCTCAATCGGACCTTATGACCTCCTGATTGCCGGAACCGCCCTGACGCATGGGGCGACTCTGGTGACCCACAACACGAACGAGTTCGGGCGCGTTCGCGGGCTGACCCTGGAAGACTGGTACTGACCTCGGATGCCACCACGTGAGCCCCAACTCCTTTCTGGTCCGCCGCGGCCCTCATCTCCTCCTGCTGATCCTCGTGGCGGGTTTGTTCCTGGCCGGGGCTTCCGTTCCTTATCGGGTCGATACCGATACGGGCTTCCAGCTCCATCCGATCCAGCAGTGGCTGCGGGGCGAGGTGGGTAATCCTCTCGTCCACCGGCTGCCGGATCCACAGGACCTCTCGCGGGACGCTCTGGTCTGGAGCAGTTGGTGGCCGCCGGGGTTTCCGCTCGTCTACACGCCTCTGGCCGCGGCCGGCCTGCGCCTGGCCAACTCCCTCCGTGCGACCAGCTTTCTGCTCTTCCTCGCCGGCTCCCTGGGGTGGCTCCAGTTGGCGGGACGCCTCGCTCTGCCGCTGGGAATCCGCGTCCTCTACGCTCTATCCCTGGCCGGCTACGCCGCCACGATCGGCGGAGCCGCCTCCCTGGCCACGACGGACATCCTGGCCTACGCGGCCGGCCCCTGGCTCGTTCTCTTGACCTTGCGCGCGGTGCGCCGGCCGGCGCCGCTGTTCGGGGCTGGACTGGCCTTCGGCCTCACCTACTGGGTGCGGTATTCCTTGTTTCTTACGGCCGTCCCCCTGCTCGCCTGGCTCGCCTTCCAGGTCATCCGGGAGGTCGAGCCCGGCTGCATCCGCCGTCTCGCCGCCCTCGGGGCAGGCTTCGCCGTGCCTGTCCTGGCGCTCTTTCTGTTGAATCTGAGCCAGTCCCGGGATCTCACCGAGACCGCCACCGGTGCCCGCTCGGTCTGGGACAAGGACGAGAGGACGGCTCAACCCCTCTTCCTGGCAGCGGGTCTCGCCGGAGCGCCTGGGTTGGGGCTCTTCCAGAACGATCTCTGGATGGAACACCTCACCTTTTTCAGCGATGACCGGATCCCCGGCCTGCGCGGCCTCGACGACCCCGCGCGGCTGGCGGCGAAGTGCCTCCTCGGCATGGCCGCGACCCTCGCCCTGGCCTGGGGCGTGGCACGTACGTACCGCCGCCACCCCGGCCCGGAGCTCGCGCTCGCGCTGTGGACGGCACTGGGATACTACCTGCTCTTGACCATCGTCTCGGCGCTCGTGGGATACAACTATCTGGCGAACGAGGTGCGCTTCGCCGCCGGCTTCCTTCCCTTCCTTTTCCCCTTCGTGCTCTCCGGCTGGCTGGAGGCCGCAGGGCGGCGGCCGCTCCTGGGCCGCCTCGCGGGCTTTCTCCTGCTCATTGTCTTCTTTCTCGCGCCCTTGGCGTTCGCCGTCGCGAACTTCGCCCGCAACGAGATCTGGGATCGCCGGGCCGCCGGCCAGCCGTCCGAGACCGGCCTGTTCGTCCCGGAGCTCTCGTCCCGCAGCATCCCGCAGGTCCGCGCGGCCATCGCCGGCACACTCCGGTCGCCGCGCGACCTCGTCATCCTGGCGGGCCCGCTCGGCTGGGGCTCGGGTTTCATGATGTGGCTCGAGATCCCCCGGCGGACCCTCCCGGTGGGCACCTTCTTCGCCCCTCTCGGAGCCCGCTATCTCGATGCCGCGGATCTGCGCGGCACCGGGACTTTGCGGTCGTCGCAGCGCCTGCGGGTGGTCCTGGTGATCTCCCGCAGCACTCTGGAGGCGGGGTGGCTCCCTCGCCTCCAGAGCCGCTTTCCCCAGGCGAGGGGCTGGCGGGTGGCCGCCGTTCCCCCGGATGCGGCAGTCGAGATCCGGTACGCCGATCTGGAGGTCCCTTGACCACCGCACGCTCTCTTCTGGAGCGGTCTCTCACCCGTCTTCCCGGCCTGTATGCGCGGCTGATCTCACGGCGCCGCCATCCGAACCTGGAGAAGATCGTCTTCCTGAGCCTCGTCCGCCGCGGGGACACCGTGGTGGATGTCGGCGCCAATACCGGCTATTACACCCTCCTCTTCTCTCATCTCGTCGGCACGCGCGGCTCTGTGCACGCCTTCGAGCCGGTGCCTCCCACCTTCGCGCAGCTTCAGCCCCATGTCCAGCGCGCCCGCCCTCACGACAATGTGGCCCTCAACAACTGCGCCCTGGCCGACGAGGAAAAGACGGCGGCTCTCTACATGCCGGGTGACGACCATGGCCAGGCCGCGCTCACCAGGCACGCGTTCGGTTCCTGGGCGGCAGAGACGCTCGTCCACACCTACCCGTGTCGCGCCACCACCCTCGACGCCTACGTGGAGACGACAGGGATCGCGGATCTGAGCTTCGTGAAGTGCGATGTCGAGGGGGCGGAGCTGCTGGTTCTCCGCGGGGCGAGCCGGACGATCCGCCGCTTCCGGCCCCTTCTCTTTCTGGAAGTGAGCCGCCATTGGACGGCCGGCTTCGGCTACGAGCCCGCGGAAGTCGCACGATTTCTGGAGGATCTGGGATACTCCCGCTTCTTTCTCGTCACAACCGAGCTGATCCCGCTCTCCGACGTCCGGCACGACCTCGACTTGCATCGCCTCCCGGACTCTGCGAATCTGCTTTGCGCCGACGACCGGTGGCACCGGCAACGCCTCGCGAGGCTGCGGCCGTGGCTCGCCGGTCCGACCACTGCATGAACGGTCGTTCCCATCCGCCCGCCCTCCTCTACCTGGCCTACGGCGAGATCGGCCGCTTCTGCCTGGCCGAGCTCCTCGCGGCGGGCTTCGACGTCGTCGGCGTCTTCTGCCGGGCCTCCGACCGCACCGAGCGCGAGGACACGCCGTCGGTCTACACCGCCGCCCGGCGCGCCGGGCTCCATGTCTTCGCGGCGACCGATCCCAGCGATCCGGCCTTCCTGGAAGAGGCGCGGCGGCTGGCTCCGGACCTCCTCCTGTCGGTCCAGTACGACCGCATCCTGAAAACGCCGCTCCTGGCCATCCCGCGGCACGGCTCGTACAACCTCCACTTCGGGCCGCTCCCGCGCCTGCGCGGCTGCTTCCCCACCAAGTGGGCGATCCTGGAGGACGAGCCCGGCGGCGTCACGTTCCACTGCATCGACCCGGGGATCGATACGGGCGACATCATCGCGCGGACCATCGTCCCCCTCGCTCCGGGGGAGACCGACCAGACTCTCTACGGCAAGCTCGTCGAGGCCGGCAAGGCCCTGTTCGTGGAGCAGCTCGGCTGGCTGCGCTCCCTCTCTCCGCCGCCCGCCCTGCCGCAGGACTCGACCGCAGCCTCCTATCATCCGAAGCAGGTCCCCTACGACGGGATCATCGACTGGAGCCGCGACGCCGCCTGGATCGAGCGACTCATCCGCGCCTTCACCTTTCCGCCCTACCCGGCCGCGAAGGGCTGGCTGGAAGGCCGGGAGGTACAGATCCGCGCGCCCGTGGCGATCGGCCCCGATCTGCCCGGCAGGGCTCCGGGTGAGATGGAGAAGCGCGGCGACGGCTCCGCCGCCGTCCAGTGCGGAAGCGGCAGCTTGATCATTCCGGCCGCGGGGGTCTTCCCGTGAAGGATCTCCCCAAGCAGGAGATCCTCGCCCTGATCGACGCCGCCCCGGCCACTCCACCAGAGCGGCGGGTGCGATACCGCGGCCTCACCCTGTGCGTGGTGATGGCCTCCTGGAACGAAGAGGACAAGGTGGGGCCGGGGGTGGCCGCGGTGCCCCGGGACCTGGTGGATACCGTCTGCATCGTGGACAACGGCTCCGTCGACGGAACCGCCGCGGAGGCCCGCGCGGCGGGCGCCGTGGTCATCTCCCACCCGCGCAATCTGGGAGCCGGCGGCGGCTACCGGTCCGGCTACGTCTACGGCCGGCGCAAGGGGTTCGACCTGATCGTCGAGCTGGCCGGCGACAATCAGGACGATCCGGCGGACATCCGGCGGGTGGTCGATACGCTGATCGACGGCGGCTATGACTACGTCCACGGCTCGCGCTGGATGGAGGGGGGGACGCGGGTCAACATGACCGTGTCGCGCTCCTACCTGACCCGGCTCTACTCCTTTCTCTTCCGCATCCTGTTCGGCTTCCCGGCCACGGACGCCACGAACGGGTTCCGGGTGTTCAAGAGCGGGCTGGTGGACCACCCGCGCATCGACCTGTGGCAGGAGTGGCTGATTCAATACGAGCTGGAGCCCTACTTCTTCATTCAGACCGTGCGGCTCGGCTATAAAGTCGGGGAGGCGCCGGTCCGCAAGATCTATCACCGGGAGATGAGGAAGAACACCAAGATGGTCCCGATCAAGAGCTGGTGGTCCATCCTCCGGCCGCTCTTTCTCCTCCGGCTCGGGATCAAGAGGTGAGCCGGGTCCGCGTCGTCATCGTCCTCGTCATCGAGACGGCGCTCTTTCTGCTCGCCGCCGAAGGCGTCTACCGCTTCTGGCTGCACGGAAGGATCATGCAGTGGGACCGCGCTCTCAACTACAAGGTGACGCCGAGCGTCTATGTGGAGCACGACCCGCGGTACGGCGAGCGCTTCAAGCCCGATTCCGAGCTCTGGGTCTCCTACGTCGTGGACGGCCGGCTGGCCTGGGGGTCGGTCATCTCGCGCTCCAACCGCGACGGCCTGGGAGGGCGGACCACGATCGACGAGTACCGGCGCGCCCCGGTCAAGATCCTGGTCTTCGGCGACTCGTTCACGCACTGGAACCAGGGAGGCGTCACCTGGCCGGACCTGCTGCAGGACGATCTGCGGCGCGCCTTGCGACGCGACGTCGCGGTGCTCGACTATGCCCGCGGCGGCTATGGCCTCCTGCAGATGCTCGACCTCGCCGCCGACAAGGCCACGGAGCACCGCCCCGACCTCGTCGTGATCGCGGCGATCGGCGACGACTTCACGCGCTCGCGCTGGTGGAGCAAGGAGATCCGCAAGGACGGAATCACCCGCTGGATGCTCTCCGAGCGCCCGGACGACTACTCCGATGACCGGATCGCGATCGACTACATGCTCGTCCACCCCGGAGCCACGCGGGAGTGGTCCCTCAAGCGCCTCGCCGCCGGTGGCGGGCCCGATCCGGTGCTCGCGGGCGTCAATGCCCAGTTCCGCAAGATCCGTGACGAGGTCGAGGCGGTGCGCCGCGATTTCCACCCCTGGGCGCTCGACCGTTCCTACCTGGTCCACCGGTTGACCCACGGCTATCCCTTCGCCGTGCCGGTCCAGACGATCCCCCGGATCGACTTCGACGACTTCGCCGCAGACGCGAAGACCCGGTCCAACCTGCGGCGGCTGGCCGCGACCGGCATCCCTCTCCTCCTGGTCTATCTGCCGACCGCGCAGGAGATGGCGGAACGGGAGTGCCTCGCCGGCCGGCGGACCCGGCATCTGATGGAGAGCCTCGAGCGCCTGGCCGGCACCCGCTTCCGGCTGGTCCAACGCGAATACCGTGGGAAGGTGCCCGCGAAGATGGACCTCCTGCCCTACGACGCCCATCCCAGCCGGCAGGGCTTGCAGCTCTATGCCGGCGCGGTCACGCCGATGGTCCTCGCCGGGCTCGCCGCACGATCCGCCGCGCCTCGTCCGCCGCGAGATCGAGCGGCCGGCACCGCTCTGCCGGAAAGGTCCGGATCTCGACCGGAGCCCTCGCCTCCTCCGGCACCCGCCCCGCAAAGCCGGACAGCAGCGAGCGGACCGGTCCCACGAAGTGGAGGGCGACCGTCTCCTCTCCCGCCGGCCGGCCCGGCTCGGGGATGGCGACCTGGGCGGGATCGATGAGCCGGCAGCCCGCCTGCCAGCCGAGCAGCGCCCATCCCGTCTGCTCCACCCAGACCGGGGCGAAGCGGTGCTCCGGCCGCGCCAGGTACCACTCCAGCAGGTCCGGGTCGTACGCCGCCGTCCGGTAGACCACGATCCCTGAGTTCGCGCGCCGCGGCAACGCGAGGCGCGGGCGGGCCAGCAGGTGCCAGGAGCGGACGGAGTAGGCGTTCTGCCGGTCGCTCATGAACAGCGCCCCGGCCCCGGGCGGCAGCCGGAAGAGGCCCGAGAACGGGCGCAGGAACAGGATGTCCGTATCGCAGAACGCCAGCTCCTCGCCGGCCAGGAGCACGGCGTCGACCAACTTGCGCGCGAGCGGGCTCTCCCGCCGGAACGCGGCGAGCGCCGGCCGCCGCGCCAGCAACCCGGCCGCCGCCTCGTCCGCCTCGACCACTGAGACCAGGGCGAACCGGCCGAGCCCCTCCTCCAGGCGCTCCAGGTCCTCCGGCCGCAGCGTGCCGTCGTCGTGGAGGCGCAGAGCGAGCGGCTCCGCCGAGCAGCGCAGCAGGCTGCCCAGGCAGACCCGCGCCATCTCCACGTGAGCGTGGCCGAGGAGGGTAGTGACGGTCGGCATGAGGATCCCGATTCTAGCCCTCCCTGGGAGGCCATTCCCTGAGGGGAGGTATACTAGTTCTACTTTGTCAGATTGACTTCCGGCCCAGGCACCAGCGTCTGGACGAAGGCGCGATCTGGGCGTAACGAGAAGGGCGGACGCCTTTTTCCCGTCATTGCCCGTCCCCCTTCGACCGCCAAAGCCATCCGCTCCC